>Ga0210405_10006036_pt1 | contig 10914 bp, 8 predicted proteins | sample IncBWH11MmetaG_FD_155492 | JGI IMG/M metagenome (GOLD analysis project Ga0210405, IMG submission 155492) | Forest soil microbial communities from Barre Woods Harvard Forest LTER site, Petersham, Massachusetts, United States - Inc-BW-H-11-M | ecosystem: Environmental > Terrestrial > Soil >... | reverse complement strand
CCGGCGCGGCCGGTGCTGCAATTCGGGGTCGAAAGCAAGCTCTCCTGGACCGGTGGGCTCGACGGCCTGCCCGGGAAGGGGACCGAAGACTGGATGCGCGACAACCGTATCGCGCACATCGAAAGCCATCAGTATTCCGATCGCCAAGAAGCGTGAGCACGATCATGGACGTCTTGAATCTGCCCCGCCCGGCCTGGATGAGCGAGGACCTCGTCCTGCTCGAGGACCAGGCGCGCCGCTTCCTCGCCGCCGAGCTGGTGCCGCAGGTCGAGCGCTGGCACGAGGATGGCATCATGGACCGCGCGGTGTGGAGCAAGCTCGGCACCGCCGGGCTGTTGTGCGCCGGCATCCCGGAGGAATACGGCGGCGCCGGCGGCACCTTCGCGCACGAGACGGTGATCAACCGCGAGTTCGCGCTCGCCGGCCTCGATGCGATCGGCGCGCCGCTGCATTCCGGTATCGTCGCGCCCTACATTTGCCGCTACGGCACCGAGGAGCAGAAACGGCGCTGGCTGCCCAAGCTGGCGACCGGCGAACTGGTCAGCGCGATCGCCATGTCCGAGCCGGGCACCGGCTCGGACCTCCAGGCCGTGCGCACCACCGCGAAGAAATCCGGCAACGGCTACGTGCTCAACGGATCGAAGACCTTCATCACCAACGGCCAGCACGCCAACCTGATCATCGTCGTCGCCAAGACCGACCCGAGCGCGGGCCACAAGGGCATTTCCCTGATGGTGGTCGAGACCGACGACGCGCCGGGCTTCCGCCGCGGCCGCAAGCTCAAGAAGCTGGGGCTCGACTGGGCCGATACCTCCGAGCTGTTCTTCGAGGACGTGAAGCTGCCGGCCGAGAGCCTGCTCGGCAGCGAGGAAGGGCAGGGCTTCATCCAGCTGATGAACGACTTGCCGCAGGAGCGGCTATTGGTCGCCACCGCCGGCATCGGCATGATCGAGCGCGCGCTCCAGCTCACGGTAGATTACGTCAAGGAACGCAAGGCGTTCGGCAAGGCGATCATCGAGTTCCAGAACACCCAGTTCGTGCTCGCCGAGTGCAAGACCGAAGCGACCGTCGCCAAGGTGTTCCACGACAATTGCGTCGAGCGCCACGTCCGGCACGAGCTCGACACCACGACCGCGTCCATGGCCAAATACTGGATCACCGACCTGCAGAACACGATCGTCGACCGCTGCCTGCAGCTGTTCGGCGGCTACGGCTACATGGACGAATATCCGATCTCGCGCATGTACCGCGACGCGCGGGTGCAGCGCATCTATGCCGGCACCAACGAGATCATGAAGCTGGTGATCGCGCGCAGCCTGTAGAAATTTCCCAGGGAGAACCGCCATGGCCGACGCCTTCATCTACGATCACGTGCGCACGCCGCGCGGGCGCGGCAAGGCCGACGGCGCCCTGCACGAGGTGACGGCGCTCAATCTCGCCGCCCAGGTGCTTGGCGCGGTGCGCGAGCGCAACCAGCTCGACACCGCGCTGGTCGACGACGTGGTGATGGGCTGCGTCGATCCGGTGGGCGAAGCGGGCGGCGACATCGCGCGCGCGGCCGCGCTGGTCGCCGGCTACGGCGACGGCGTGCCGGGCATCCAGATCAACCGGTTCTGCGCCTCCGGGCTCGACGCCGTCAACTTCGCGGCGGCCGAGATCATGTCCGGCCAGCACGACATGGCGGTCGGCGGCGGCGTCGAATCCATGAGCCGGGTCGGCATCGGCGCCGCCGGCGGCGCCTGGCCGGTGGATCCGTCGATCGCGGTCAAGACCTATTTCCTGCCGCAGGGCATCTCCGCCGACCTGATCGCCACCCGCTACGGCTTTTCCCGCGATGACGTCGACGCCTACGCGGTCGAGAGCCAGAAGCGCGCGGCGGCCGCCTGGAACGACGGCCGCTTCAAGCACTCGGTCATGCCGGTCAAGGACGTGAACGGCCTCACCATCCTGGCCAAGGACGAGCACATGCGGCCGTCGACCACCATGCAGTCCCTGGCGCAGCTGCAGCCGTCGTTCGCCCAGATCGGCGAGATGTACGGCTTCGACGCGGTCGCGGTGCAGGCGCATCCGGAGGTCGAGACGGTCAAGCACGTGCATCATGCCGGCAACTCGTCCGGTATCGTCGACGGCGCCGCCGCCGTGCTGGTCGGCAGTAAGAAGGCCGGCCGCCGCGCCGGCCTCAAGGCGCGCGCGCGCGTCAAGGCGTTCGCCAATATCGGCTCCGAGCCGTCGATCATGCTCACCGGCCCGATCGACGTCACCCGCAAGGTGCTCAAGAAGGCCGGCATGAGCCTCGACGACATCGACCTGTTCGAGATCAACGAAGCCTTCGCGTCGGTGGTGCTGCGCTACATGCAGGCGTTCGACCTCGATCCCGCCAAGGTCAATGTCAACGGCGGCGCCATCGCCATGGGGCATCCGCTCGGGGCCACCGGCGCCATGATCCTCGGCACCGTGCTCGACGAGCTGGAGCGCCGCGACCTGTCCACCGCGCTGGTGACCCTGTGCATCGGCGCCGGGATGGGGACGGCGACGATTATTGAAAGAGTCTAGCGAATAGCGAGTAGCGAGTAGTAAGAAGCCTTTTTCTATTCGCTATTCGCCATTCGCTATTCGCTTCTCGAAACCGGCCGGAACTATCCCATGCCCAAGATCGACATCGCCAGGATCACTCCGCGCCTCGGCAGCAACTATCCGCCGCCGTTCGACGCCCTCGTGGCCGGCCGCGAGAAATATGCCCTCGGCAATGCGGCCGGGCTGACCCAGTTCGGCGTCAACCTGACGCGCCTCAAGCCCGGCGCGGCGTCGGCCCAGCGCCACTGGCACGAGGCCGAGGACGAATTGATCTTCGTGCTCGAGGGCGAGGTCGTGCTGATCGACGACGCGGGCGAGACGCCGCTGCGTCCCGGCGACGCTGCTGGCTTCAAGGCCGGCGTCGCCGACGGCCATCACCTCGTCAACAAATCCGGGCGCGAGGCGCTCTATCTCGAAATCGGCACGCGTTCGCCCGTCGAGCGCGCGCACTATCCGGACGTCGATCTCGTCGCCGAAAAGGACGAGCGCGGCTTCCATTTCAAGCGCAAATCCGGCGAACCCTATTCCGCCTGAGGCGGCTTCCGAGGAGCACGTGCGATGACCTATCGGAACTTCAAGCTCGACGTCGACGCCGACGGCATCGCGACCGTCACCTGGGAGATGCCCGAGCGGTCGATGAACGTCATCAACCTCACGGTCATCGAGGAGCTGTCCGCGATCCTCGACAAGATCGTCGGCGACGCGGCCGTCAAGGGCGCGGTGGTGACCGGCGGCAAGGAGACGTTCTGCGCCGGCGCCGACCTCACCTTGCTCGACCAGTTCGGCCGGGTGTTCGCCGACATGGCGCGCACCCAGGGCGAGGAGGCGGCCGCCGCCATGCTGTTCGAGGAAAGCCGCAAGCTGTCGCTGCTCTACCGGCGCATCGAGACCTGCGGCAAGCCGTGGGTCGCGGCGATCAACGGCACCGCGGTCGGTGGCGGCTTCGAGCTGTGCCTCGCCTGCCATCACCGCGTCGCCGCCGCCAATCCCAAGACCCGCCTCGGCCTGCCCGAGATCAAGATCGGGCTGTTCCCCGGCGCCGGCGGCACCCAGCGCATCGCCCGCATGCTGGCGCCGGTCGACGCGCTGCAATTGCTGCTCAAGGGCGACCAGCTGCGTCTCGACCGCGCCAAGGCGCTCAAGCTCGTCGACGCGGTGGTGCCGCCGGAAGAGCTGCTCAAGGCCGCCAAGGACTGGATCAAGGGCGGCGGCAAGGCGAAGGCACCGTGGGACGTCGACGGCTTCCGGCTGCCCGGCGGCCTCGTCTTTTCCAAGATGGGCATGATGACGTTCCCGGCCGCGAACGCGATCTACCGCCGCGAGACCTATGACAACTACCCGGCGGCGCGCGCCATCATGCAATGCGTGTACGAGGGACTGCAGCTGCCGATCGACACCGCGCTGCGGGTCGAGTCGCGCTGGTTCGCCAAGATCCTGCGCTCGCCCGAGGCGGCTGCCATGATCCGCTCGCTGTTCGTGTCGCTGCAGGACCTCAACAAGGGCGCGCGGCGGCCGCCCGAGGTTGCCGCCACCAAGCTCAAGCGCATCGGCGTCATCGGCGCCGGCTTCATGGGCGCCGGCATCGCCTACGTGACCGCCCAGGCCGGCATCGACGTGGTGCTGATCGACCGCGACCAGGCGAGCGCCGACAAGGGCAAGGCGCATTCCGAGAAGCTGATCTCCGATCAGGTCAGCAAGGGCCGCGCCGCCGCCGCCGACCGCGACGCGCTGCTTGCGCGCATCACGCCGACCGCCGACTACGCCGCGCTGGCGTCGTGCGATCTCGTCATCGAGGCGGTGTTCGAGGACCGCAAGGTCAAGGCCGAGACCATCGCCAAGGCGGAAGCCGTGATCGGCGACAACGTGGTGTTCGGCTCCAATACCTCGACCCTGCCGATCACCTCGTTGGCCGGCGAATCGCAGCGGCCGGCCGGATTCATCGGGGTGCATTTCTTCTCGCCGGTCGACAAGATGATGCTGGTCGAGCTGATCCTCGGCAAGAAGACCGGCGACAAGGCGCTCGCCGTGGCGCTCGACTACGTGCGGGCGATCCGCAAGACGCCGATCGTCGTCAACGATTCGCGCGGCTTCTTCACCTCGCGCGTCGTCGGCACCTATCTGCGCGAGGGCCACCTGATGCTGGCCGAGGGCATCCCCGCCGCCATGATCGAGAACGTCGGCCGCATGGCCGGCATGCCGGTCGGTCCGCTCTCGCTCACCGACGAGGTCGCGGTCGACCTTGCGTGGAAGATACTGAAAGCCACCGAGGCCGACCTCGGCGCCGCCGCCATCGACGCGGGCCAGAAGGCGCTGCTGTCCGAGATGGTCGAGAAGCGTGGGCGCTACGGCCGCAAGAACGGCAAGGGCTTCTACGACTATCCCGAGAAGGGACCGAAGCGCCTGTGGCCGGGCCTCGCCGACCTGCAGGCGACGAAGCTCGACCCCGACACGATCGACGTGACCGAGATCAAGCACCGCCTGCTCGGCATCCAGGCGCTGGAGACGGCGCGCTGCTTCGAGGAGGGCGTGCTCACCGACGTGCGCGAGGCGGACGTCGGCGCCATCCTCGGCTTCGGCTTCGCGCCCTACACGGGCGGCCCGCTGTCATGGATCGACACGCTGGGCGCCAAGCGCTTCGTCGAGCTGATGAAGGCGCTGGAAAAGAAGCACGGCGCGCGCTTCAAGCCGGCCAAGCTCCTGATCGACATGGCCGGCAAGGGCGAGACGTTCTACCGGCGGTTCGCGCCGGGCAGGGCGCGGGCGGCGGCGTAGCACGGCGTCATTGCGCGGAGCCCGAAGGGCGACGAAGCAATCCAGGAAGCGTGTCGCCCTCGATTGCTTCGCTGCGCTCGCAATGACGAGCCCCGCATTCCGCTCCGCTCCATGCGGGCTATGAGAGGCCGACCCGCCGCAGCCGCAGCGCGTTGCCGACGACGCTCACCGAGGAGAGCGCCATGGCGGCGGCGGCGACCACCGGCGAAAGCAAAATGCCGAACGCCGGATAGAGCACGCCGGCCGCGATCGGCACGCCGGCCGCGTTGTAGAGGAAGGCGAAGAACAGGTTCTGCCGGATGTTGCGCATGGTGGCGGCCGACAATCGGCGCGCCGCGACGATGCCGGCAAGATCGCCCTTGACGAGGGTGACGCCGGCGCTCTCGATCGCCACGTCCGTCCCGGTCCCCATGGCGATGCCGACGTCGGCGGCCGCCAGAGCCGGCGCGTCGTTGACCCCGTCGCCCGCCATCGCCACCACGCGGCCCTCGCGGCGGAGCTTCTCCACCACCGCGCTCTTCTGCTCCGGCAGCACCTCGGCCTCGACGTGCGTGATGCCGAGCCGGCGCGCCACCGCCTGCGCGGTCGTCCTGTTGTCGCCGGTGAGCATGACGACGCGCACGCCATCGGCAGTCAGGGCCTGCAGGGCGCCCGCGGTCGTCGGCTTCACCGGATCGGCGATGGCGATGATGCCGGCCGCCTTGCCGTCGACGGCAAGATAGACCGCGGTCGCGCCGTCCCGGCGCAGCCGTTCGGCCTCGCCGTCGAGCGCCGCCGTCGCAATCTTCAGTTCGGCGAGGAACCTTGCGTTGCCGAGCGCGATGCGCCGGCCCTCGACCGTGCCGACGGCGCCGCGGCCGGCCGGGGCATCGAAGTTCGTAGTGTCGGCAAGGCCAAGGTTGCGCGCGGCCGCAGCGTCCAGGATCGCGCGGGCGAGCGGATGCTCGCTTGATCGCTCGACGCTGGCGGCAAGCCGCAGCACGTCGCCTTCGTCGTGACCAGGCGCCGCCACGATCGCCGTGACCTTCGGCTTGCCTTCGGTCAAGGTCCCGGTCTTGTCGACCACGAGCGTGTCGACGCGCTCCATGCGCTCGAGCGCTTCCGCGTTCTTGATCAGCACGCCCGCCTGAGCGCCGCGGCCGACGCCGACCATGATCGACATCGGGGTGGCAAGCCCGAGCGCGCACGGGCAGGCGATGATCAGCACCGTTACCGCGGCGACCAGGCCGTAGGCGAAACGCGGTTCCGGTCCCCACGTCGCCCAGGCGGCGAATGCCGCAACGCCAACGAGGATCACCGCCGGCACGAACCAGCCGGCCACCCGGTCGGCGAGGCGCTGGATCGGCGCGCGCGAGCGCTGGGCGTCCGCCACCATCTGGACGATGCGCGCCAGCATGGTGTCGCGGCCGACCTTTTCGGCGCGCATGACGAAACCGCCGGTCTGGTTGAGCGTGCCGGCGATCGCCTTGGCGCCCGGCTCCTTGATCACCGGCATGGACTCGCCGGTCACCAGGGATTCATCGATGAACGAGTGGCCTTCGAGCACGACGCCGTCGACCGGCACCTTCTCGCCCGGGCGCACGCGCAGCCGGTCGCCCGCGGCGACAGCGTCGAGCGGAACCTCTTCGTCGCCGCCGTCCGCGCGCAAACGCCGCGCGGTCTTCGGCGCCAGATCGAGCAGCGCGCGGATCGCTCCCGAGGTCTGCGCGCGCGCGCGCAGCTCGAGCACCTGGCCGAGCAGCACCAGCACGGTGATGACCGCCGCCGCCTCGAAATAGACGGCGACCGCGCCGCCGTGCGGGCGGAACGCCGGCGGGAACATGCCCGGCGCGACGGTCGCGACCACGCTGTAGATGAAGGCGACGCCGGTCCCCAGTGCGATCAGGGTGAACATGTTGAGATTGCGGGTAACGACCGACTGCCAGCCGCGCACCAGGAACGGCCAGCCCGCCCACAGCACCACCGGGGTCGCGAACACGAATTGAATCCAGCTCGACGCGGTCGGCGCGATCAACCCATGCAGATCGAACAGATGGCCGCCCATCTCCAGCGCGAACACCGGCGCGGTCAGGGCAAGGCCGATCCAGAAGCGCCGCGTCATGTCGGCGAGTTCCGGGTTGGGGCCGGCCGCGGCGGTCGCCAGCACCGGCTCGAGCGCCATGCCGCAGATCGGGCAGGCGCCGGGGCCGGCCTGGCGGATCTCCGGATGCATCGGACAGGTGTAGCTCGCGCCGTCAGGCGCCGGGGCGGCGGCCGGCTTCGGGCTGAGATATTTCGTCGGATCGGCCGCGAACCGGGCGCGGCAGCGGGCCGAGCAGAAGTAATAGGTATGGCCGGCGACCGCCTGCTTGTGCGCCGTGCGCTGCGGATCGACCGTCATGCCGCACACCGGGTCGCGCGCCGCGGCGGCGTGCGCGTGGCCGCAATGGTCGTGCGTCTCGGTCACGGGATGGCCTTGAACTATATACCGGTACGGGGTATATAGCGCGCATGCGCAAGGACATCAAGGCGGCGTGCCTCAAGCGCCTGCAGCGGATCGAAGGGCAGGTGCGCGGGCTTTCCCGCATGGTCGAGGACGACCGCTACTGCATCGACATCGTCACGCAGATCGCGGCGGTGCGCGCGGCGCTGCGCCGCGCCGAGGAAGAGATCTTGCGCGACCACGTCGCCTATTGCGTCGAGGACGCGATCGTGTCCGGCGACAAGGCGGCGCAGCGGCGCAAGATCGCCGAGCTGATGGACGTGGTCGGCCGCGCCGAGCGGTGAAGATGTAGGGCGCATTAGTTTAGGCCGAAGGCCGTAATGCGCCGTGCGGCGCGGGGACGGCGCGATACGCTTCGCTATTGCGCCCTCCAAGGGAGCCTCAACGCGCGGCCCCCGGTTCCGCGATCGGGTCGAGGCGCCCCAGCATGAACACATAGGCGGCGATGCCGATGAGCAGCACGATGGCGGCAGCGAAGAAGGCGGCGGAGAATGAGCCGGTGGACGCGACGATGTAGCCGGTCACGATCGGCGCCACCACGCCCATCAGGTTGTTGAAGAAGTTCATGATGCCGCCGATGGTGGCGGTGCCGCCGCGCGGCGCGATCAGCGAGGGGATCGACCATCCCACCGGCGCGGCGGCGGCGAGGCCGCTCAACGCGATCGAGATCCACACCACCGCCCAGCGCGGATCGGTCGTGAAGGTCGCACCGATGACCGCGAGGCCCAGCACCATGCCGGCGACCAGCACGGTTTTGCGCACCAGCGTCTCGTCGTAACCGCGCGCGATCAGATGATCGATCAGCCATCCGCCGACCACGAGGTCGGCGATGGTGGCGAAGGTCCAGGGAATGGCGGTGAATCCGGCGGACTTGAGGATGCCCATGTGCATCGACTTCACCAGATAGTCCGGCAGCCAGGTGAGGAACAGGTAGAACGTATAGCCGTAGGCGGAGAACCCGATGGTCAGGCCCCACACTTTCCAGCTCTTGAGCAGGTAGCCGAGCATGGCGAACTCGCCGCTGTCGGAGGCGCCTTCCGGCGTGGCGCCGCCCGCGCGGATGTACGCGCGTTCCTCCGCGCTCAGCCGCGGATGCGCGCTCGGGTCGCGGTAGAAGATGAAAAAGGCGAGAAAATACAGCAGGCTCAGGACGGCGGTGACGCCGAACCCCCAGCGCCAGCCGAAAGTCACCACCACCAGGGCGACCAGCGGCACGCCGATCACGTTGGAGAACTTTGCCGCGGCGTCGAAGATCGCGGTCGCCATCGCGCGCTCGCGGCGCGGGAACCAGTAGCCGGTGGCCTTGGCGCTGGCCGGAAACCCCGGCGCTTCCGCCGTGCCGAGCGCAATGCGGGCGGCGAAGAGGGCGACGAATCCGGTGGCGAACGCGGTCGCGCCGCAGGCGACAGCCCACAGAAACGTGCTGATGCGATTGATCGTGGTCACGCCGAAGCGGTCGAGGATCATGCCGACCGGAATCTGCAGCAGCGCATAGGACCAGAAGAAGCCGCTCAGCAGCCAGCCCAGCTGATCCGCGCTCAAGCCGAACTCGCGTTCCAGCTGCGGCGCCGCCACGGAGAGACTGACGCGGTCGAAATAGTTGACCAGGATCCCGACGCCCAGCAGGACCCCGATGCCCCAGCGTAGCCTGGGAATGCGTGCGGCGGACTGGGTCGACACTGGGCCTTCTCCTGCCCGGAAACCCTTGCCCCATAGTGGCTCAACGAGGAACGGCGGTAGAACGTTCCGTCGTGCCCGTGACACCTTCCGCCCCGGCGAGCCGCGCCGCGATACGGTTCTGTCGCAGCCAGCCGGCGGTGGACGGCGCCTGGTCAGGGCCACCGTCGAGATCGCGCACCAGTCGGGCGAGCGACACCGGATCGTCCACGTCGTACCACGGCGCGATCTCGGCCAGCGCGAGCCCGTGCCGGTGCGCCGCCGCGCGGGTCTGGGCCGCCACGCGCTCGGTGCTCCAGTCGATAGCGGCGAACAGCTCCGGGTGCGGGGCCTTGAGGGCCAACAGATAAGAGCCGCCATCGGTCGCCGGCCCCAGCACGGCGCGGTCGCCCGGCTGCGCCAGCAGCCGCGCCGCCTCGGCGATCAATCCTGCCGGCAGATTCGGGCTGTCGGAATTGACCAGGCCGACGCCGCCGTAGCCGCGCGCGAACAGCGCGCGCGCCGCCTGCAGCAGGCAGCGCCCGAACCCCACGACGCCGGCCGGCGCATCGATGGCGCCGTCGGCGAGCAGCAAACCCGTGCCGCGCGCGATGATCGGCGCGAAGCCCGCCTCGCTGCCGGCCGGCGCAAAGGCGATGTAGCCGTCGATCGCGGCCGTGCGCCCGGCGGCTGCGAGCATGCGGGTCATGTCGCGCAGGAAGCAGCCCGACAGCGCACGGGCTTCCTCGGCGCGCAGCACCGGCAGCAGCCGCGTCTTCACCCGGCCCGCATCGGGCGCCTTGGCCATGATGGCGATGGCGCAGCGGCCGGCGCGATCGTGAGCGCGATGTTTGCCGTCCACGGTCGCCCCCTTCGTGGCCTATACGCCGCCGAACCAGTTGTAGCCGCGGTCCTCCCAGAACCCGCCGGGAAACCGGTTGGTCACGTACATCGCCGTGATCCATTTCGGGTTCTTGAAGCCGAGCTTGGTCGGGATGCGCAGCTTGACCGGATAGCCGTATTTGGGCGCCAGGATCTCGTCGGAAATCTTGAACGTCAGCAATGTCTGCGGATGCAGCGCCGAGGCCATGTCGATCGAGGAATAATAGCCGTCGGCGCATTCGAACCCGACATATTTGGCGGAAAGGTCGGCGCCGATCCGCTCGAGGAAGGTGCGGAACGGCACGCCGCTCCACTTGCCGATCATGCTCCAGCCTTCGACGCACACGTGCCGGGTGACCTGCGAGGTCTGCGGCAGCGCGTAAAGCTCGTCGAGCGTCCATGGCTTGCGGCTGTCGATCAGCCCGGAGAGGCCGAGCTTGTAGGTCGCTCCGTCGACCTCGGGCGCCGCGTCCTCGCCGTAATAGGCATTGAAGCGGAAATCCTTCACGGCGGCGCTGTCCGGGTAGGTCGGCATCAGGCGGTGGGTG
>Ga0210405_10006033_pt1 | contig 10917 bp, 6 predicted proteins | sample IncBWH11MmetaG_FD_155492 | JGI IMG/M metagenome (GOLD analysis project Ga0210405, IMG submission 155492) | Forest soil microbial communities from Barre Woods Harvard Forest LTER site, Petersham, Massachusetts, United States - Inc-BW-H-11-M | ecosystem: Environmental > Terrestrial > Soil >... | reverse complement strand
TGGGCTCTGACTGAAACGGAGTAGGATCCGACGTTGCCGATGGCCGTTAGTTGCACCGGCATTGCCTTTTGGGTGACCTTCGCCACAACAACGGGAATCGCCGTCGCGCGCGGCGCTGGCGCCGCCTGCTGCTTCGAGCACCCGGAACCAGCTACAACAGCCAGAAAAAGTACGGCCCCAAATCCGCGTCTAGTTCGGAACACGAATTTCCATGACCCTGCAAGCACAGTAAGATGACGGTGCATATGGACCTGTTTTGGAAAGATCTATCACCGAAAATTCCGGCCCTTCTCGCCACTAATGGCTGAGTTTAGGACGTGCCCAGACAAGCTTGCGTTTCAGGCCTCGCGCAACTCGCCAATGCCCTTGCATTTATCCCACTCAACCGAAACTTCTCGGCGTTATGGGACAGATTTTACAATGGCGGCTATGAAGAAAACAGCAGATTTGCGGGCGCCCGCTCAGAGTTCGGTGCGAAAAGCAAACTATGGTCCCAGAGCGAGAAGTGCCGCCCCGCTAAGGACCTTTGAAACCGACTCCTACTGAACGGACGCACCTGCGATTAATGGTTCTGACGCTTCTCGCGGAAAAGGCAATCGGGACGAAGTCTTTGAAGGCGGAAAATGCTGCAACAGGACAGGTTTGATCAGTGATGTCCACAGTGCGTAGCACTTGGCGCTCGGATGCAAGCCATCTGCGACAAAAAGGTCACTGGATAGACGTCCGCGGCTGTCGAGCATGGGCGAGGCCACATCGATAAATGCAGCATGATCCTGGGAGCGCAGAAAACCCTCGATCAACTGATTGGCTTGCTTCATTTCCGGCCAGACATTCCAGCGCAAAATCGAAGGCTTAATCGAAAGCACAAAAACCCAAGTTTGCGGCAACTTCGCATGAACAATTTGGACGAACTGCTGCACGTCTTGCGCAACACTCTGAGCAGATTTGCGGCCGGGCGACGCCAGATCGTTGTCTCCCGCGTATACCACCACGGCAACAGGATGATAGGCAATTACGATGCGGTCAGCATAGTGATTGACGTCTGTGTATTCGGATCCGCCGAAACCGCGATTGATCACGGTAAGCGGTTTCATGTCGTCCACTAGCGAACTCCAATACGCAATGCTCGAAGAGCCCGTAAAGACGATCGCCCCAGGTTGTACGGGGTGGACCTTGTCCTGGCGTTCGAACGCGCGGATCGAGGACTCCCATTCCTGAGCCAAAACCGTGCCGCGGAATTCACGGATGCCAGCGGCCAGCAAGCCTAAGCCGAGAATCGTCCTGAGCAAGATGGAGCTGCGGAGCGCACGACGAAATGTGTTTAACATGCCGGAAAGCGTACGCCTTGCCATGTGCAAAGGCAATCGGCAGGAGCGCAAAGAAAGGACAGCGGAAGATTCATTTGAACTGCCGACCGGTGCGAGGACGCCATTCTGCCCCCGCACCAGCCGGATTGATTCTAGAAGCTAAGTTTCAGCCCCAGTTGCATGACGCGAGCGCCGCCTGAGCCAAGGATCGGATTGCCGTTAATGATGTCCGGCGTGCCACACCCGCAGCCGAACCCTCGGGAGACCGAGGGATCGTTGCCGATGTTCGAGCCAACCACACCGCCGTACGGATTGGCGAGATTGGGGTGATTGAGCACGTTAAATAATTCGACCCGGAATTCGGCTCCGAACCGCTCCTTGAACTTGAAATCCTTGAAGACGGAGAAGTCCAGATTCTTGAACCCCGGATCATAAAAGAGGTTCCGTCCCATGGTTCCAAATGTTCCAAACACAGGCGGAGTCATCACGGAGTTGCCCTTCACGTAGCAGCCACCGGCGGGTATGCCGCCATTCGCTACGTTCAAAGCTGGATTGCCTGCCAGGGTGTTGAAGTCCGGAGCGACCGCCACACACTTCGCACCCAGCGACGACGGAAGTGAGGTCACGAGGCCGCTCACTCCTGACGTTTCTGTGCAAGTGACAGTGCTCAGGTCATTGATATTGGAAAGGTTAAAGCCGTTGCAGAAGGGAATAGACTCAGCGCTGGACAAAAAGTCTTTGGGGTTTCCAAAGAAGTCCCAGCGATCCGTGAATTCATTTGTATTGCTGAAATTGTTTCCGGAGTCGCCGACGATCCACGGTTGACCGGTGGCAAGGGTCAAGATTCCGTTGACCTTCCAGCCTTCCAATAATTGGCCATAGCCCTTCTTTCCGGGAATGGCATAACTGGCCTCCAAGGTAAAGCGGTGCCGCGTATCGTAGTCGCTGTTAGCGTACTCCGCTTGGGGGTCAGTGCTATTCTGCGGGAGGCCACCGAAACGGCTCAGGGAGCCCGCGTCGAGTCCGTGACCGTAGGTGTAACCGGCGGTGAAGTCGACACCGTGGGAAATTCGCTTGGTCAGCGTAGCCTGCAGGCTATTGTAGTTGGACCAACCAAAGTTCGAAAACGCGTTAATAAATCCTAAGTAGGGGTATTGGGCGGCGTAAGGCAGGACTCCAGTGGCGAGATTGGCCTGATTGAGGTCCGTTTGACCCGTTAGAAGGGCGCCGTGGTTACCGACGTAGCCAATCTCTAGCGAGAGGTTGTTGCCGAAGACGTGCTGCACACCCAAGTTATAGTTGATAACGTAAGGATTCTTGAGATTCGGGTCCACAGCCCCGACGCTGCACGGCTTTGCGGCAGTGCAAGAGATCGCGGCACTGGTAGGGAGAATACCACTGGTGCCATTCCAATTCAGGACGCTGCCCGGGATTTTCAGGCTGCCAATGCTAAGGTTGCCGCCAAAGGTCGAGGCTCCCGCCACCTGCGAGCAAGTCTCCCCCACAGGTACTGGCATGTTGCAGGCGCCCGTCGGGACGGTTGCGAGACTGGCGCCGCCCGGGACGTTCTGCGAACCAGGATTGGCGACGAAATCAGCGATGGCCCAGGTTGAGTAGATGCGGCTGAAACCACCGCGAACCACGGTAGTACCTTTGCCGTTGACATCCCAGGCGAAGCCCAGCCGTGGAGAAAAGTCATGGTATTCCGGCTTCCAGAGCGTTGAGCCAACCCCCGCTTGACCCTGCTGAACGATTCCCGTCGGCGTCCCTGGAATGAAGTTTCCAAGTTGATTGCTCGCTTCGTGCATGGGTGCAACATAGGAGTAGCGCAACCCAAGGTTAACCGTCAGCTTTTGAGTGATACGGTAGTCATCCTGGATGAATCCCGCAGTTGAGGTCCACTTGATCTTCTCGTTCGGATTGCCCGTGAGCAGCGTTACAAATGAGAGATTTCCGGCGAAGAAGTCTTCGAGTGGCGTTGAGCCAGGGATCTGCGGAGTTTGGCCGCCATTGAAAAAGAACCTGCCTCGCTGGTCATGGGAATCGGAATCGCCCTCAATGTGTGCGAACTCTCCGCCAAACTTCAACGCGTGCTTGCCTAGCAGATACGAGATGCTGTCCTGCAAGTCCCAGTAGGGGTTGGGGGTTGAATCCAGTGGTCGACCACCCTGGCTGCCAAATAATTGACCGGCCTGTGAGTTAAAACCCTTCACACCAATCGTAGGGAAGCCGCCAATCGCAGCGCCCGTGTTGATGGGGTAGCCGACGCCATCCGCTTTAGTGCCCAGGTCGGCTGGGTCGAATAAGAACGTCATGCGATCATAGCCAAACCGGGCCTCATTCACTATGCGCGAAGTGGGGGTGTAAACCCAGTTGCCCTCGACCGTCCAAGTGGTTTGTATGACATTGTCCAGGAAGGCCGAGTTTACTGCGGCGTGATCTTCGCCAAGGGCTTTGTAGTGGCCAGTCAACAACATGCCGTTGATGCGATTCTTGTCGTTGATGGCGTAGTCTATTTTGCCCAAATAGTTGTTACTGGTATTGGTGTTTGGAAAGCTGCTGACGAAGAGGGTGTTGTTCGGCTGGCTGGGTAGGAAGCCGCCTGTGCAGTTCGCAGGCGCGGCGGTGCATCCCATTAGTTTCAGGCTTGTGGAGCTCAAGGCAACGCCAGCGTTCTGTAGTGCTGTGATGGCATCAACCATGCTGTTTGCACAATCGCCCGTCACGCCAGCTGGACAATTTGGCGCGGCTGCAACTGCTGAAGCTGTTTCTGGGATTTGAACCGGGAAGGCATTGCCTACAAACGACCGCATACCTTCGTATCCGCCGAAGAAGAAGAGTTTGTCTTTCTTGATCGGCCCGCCCACCACCCCGCCGAACTGCTCCAGCGCGGTGGGCAGAATGGCATTTGGTGCGGGGTTAAAAAAGTTGCGAGCATCCCAGTCTTGATCGCGGCCAAACGCGTAAGCGTTGCCATGGAGAGTGTTGGTGCCGGATTTGATTCCCACGTTCACCACGGCGCCAGGTTTCCAACCAAATTCCGCTTTCGGATTTTCCTCGACGTTGAACTCCTGGATGGCATCAACGGGCAGGATCGTGGCCATGTCTGTGAAAGGGCTCGGCATATTGTTAATGGGCCGGGCGTCGAACCAATTGACGTTGAGAATGCCGTCCACCAGCCAGACCGTTTCATCGGGGCGAATGTTGTTTGTGCTTTGCGTCCAAGGACTGCCGCCGGGTTGCAGCATCACGCCGGGGCGCAGACCCAACAGATTCTGGTAATCGCGGCCGTTCAGGGGCAGGTCGTTAATAGTCGCGTTGCTGAGCGAACCACCCAGGGTGGCGTTTGTCGTCTCCACCAACGGGATGGACTCAGTCACCGTAACGGTCTGGGTTTGTTCGCCAGGCTGAACCGTGACATCAACTCGCACATCCTTCCCCACCTCGAGCACCACGTTCTCGCGCTCCAGCTTCTTGAACCCTTTGGCCTCAACGCGAACGATGTAGGTGCCGGGAATCAGCGTGGGAGCGTTATACTCCCCGGCATCGTCGGTAGTCAGCGTTCGCGCCACACCTCTTTGGGTATCGATGACCGTCACCGTGGCGCCCGATACCACGCCACCGGTTTGGTCTGTGACGATTCCGAGGATGCGGCCGAAATTGGATTGGGAAAACATTACTACAGAGCACACCAACACACCCACAAGCGCACCGAGCACAGACGTAGCTCTCCTGGCCCGGGGCACCTTCAATACTAAATTCATAGAGACCCCCTTTTAAGATCGAAAAAACAACCACCTCTAGAAAAGGACTAGTTCAACAGAAAAGGCTTAGTTCAAAAAAAGGGCCCACCCTAGGAAAAGAAACCGAAATTCGTGGCGCTTGAATAACACCGGTAAGCGGAGGGAGTCAACAAAAATATTGTCAATAACGATCTTGCTTCGGTCTTAATTTGACTTGGAAGCGCTCTAGTAAGGCCGCGGACGCCTGTTTCAAGCACACAAATGCTGAGCAGCGAAGAGCAGGAGAGGTTCTATGTCAGTGGCCGGTGCGAGGGCACATTCTGCCCCCGCACCAGCCGCATTCATCTAGAAGCTGAGCTTCAACCCTAGTTGCATGACGCGGCTGCTTCCCGAACCGACCATCGCATTCCCGGCCGCTATGTCGGGCGTGGCGCAACCGCAACCGAAGGGGCTGCTGTTGCCGTTCACGAGCGAGGGGTCATTGCCGAAGCTATAGCCATTCGCTGCGCCGTAGGGATTGGAGATGATTGGGGTATTGAGCAGGTTAAACACCTCGAACCGGAACTGGGCGCCGTAACGCTCCGTGAATCGGAAGTTCTTGAATATGGAGAAATCCCAGTCCTTGAAGCCCGAGTCTCGGAAGATATTCCGGCCCATGTTCCCAAAGGTGCCAAATGAGGGAGGAGTCATGACTGAGTTGCCGGAAACGAAGCAACCAGCCGACGTAAGCGAACCACCGGCGCTCGTATCCCTGGCATGGGCCAGGCACTGGTTCCACATGGACGCAGATTGCGCAGCGGAGAATGCGACCACTTGGCCGTCCATCCCGCTGTACTGGGTGCAAGTAGTAGGGCCAGTGCAATAGGGAATGCCATTCTTGCCCGATGAGAAGTCGGCTGGGTTCCCGAAGAAATCCCAGCGATCAGTTTGTTCCCCACCATTATATCCGCCGTTGTAGGCGAAGTTGTTGCCGGTGTCATCCACCAGCCACGGCAGGCCGCTCTGAAGGGTTACAACAGTGTTGATCTTCCAGCCTTCCAGCATCTGGCCAAACCCTTTTTTCCCGGGAAGTTCGTAAGAGGCGGTGAAGGTGAAGTGGTTCCGGACGTCGAGGTCGCCGCTGCCGTACTCCGCACGTACATTCTGGCTGTTCTGAGGGAGCGATCCAAACCGATTCAGCGAGCCGTCGTCCAAGGCATGCCCGTAAGTGTAACCGGAGGTGAAAGACAGCCCGTGAGTTACCCGTTCGGTGAGGGTGGTCTGCAGGCTGTTGTAGTTGGAAAGGCGATCGGTGGTGGCATAGTCGATGGATGAAAACCAGGGGAAGTTGCCGAGGGGACCGGGGACATCGACACCGTTGATCACATCGCCATAGGGATGCCGCAGCGTTGTGGGATCAGCCATATTGATGTCACGAAGACCCATCAATCGGGACCCGTGATTGCCGACATAGCCAACCTCCAGCGAGAGGTTGCTGGTGAAGGCGTGGGTCACACCGAGGCTCCAAGTCGTGACATACGGAGTCTTGACATTTGGATCTATCCCCATTATGTCGCACGGGAGCGGGTCACCTGCGACACCAAATCCCGCGGGAGTTCCTCGAATTGGAGCATCGCCGCATACCGCAGTGCTGGGAGGCGTAGTGAAAACTGCCCCGCCATTCCACCCTGTCATCGACTTGCCGGAGATTTGGGCGACCTGGGTCTGTATCGTGCCGGTACCAGGCGTGGTCACTCCATTCAACACGAAATTGGCGCCCGATGGGTTGTTGGCGGGGCTGGCTTGATGGTTGCGGTCCCCCGAGGGCGCTGGGTTGGCAAAGAATGAGGCTAATTGCCAAGTAGAGTAAATGATACTGGCCCCACCCCGGACAACGGTCGTGCCCTTGCCCGTGACATCCCAGGCAAAACCTAGGCGCGGCGAGAAGTCTTTTTTGTCGGGCTTGAAGATAGTATTGAACCCTGGTGCACCCTGCTGCGTCAATCCAGTCGGTGACGTCGGGTCGAAGTTCGCGATGTTGTTGTTGACTTCTTTGAATGGCGATACGTAGGAGTAGCGCAAGCCCACGTTAAGCATGAGTCTCTGGGTTAGGCGGTAGTCATCCTGAGCGTACCCCGAGAACTCCTTCCAGGTTAGTCTTAGGGGCACAGAGTTGATTTGTAAAGTTCCGCTCGAGGGAATCCCGGCGAAGAAGTTTTCGAGCGCAGTATTACCGCCCTTAACGTTCGAGAAATTGATCCGGCCCCTCGTGTCATGGACGAAGGTGTCTCCCTCGATGTGCGTAAAGTCGACGCCGAACTTCAAGCTGTGCTTGCCCCGCAAATACGATACGTTTTCTTGGAGGACCCAGTACGGGTTCGGAGATGTCTCCAGGGGACGGCCGCGCCAACTACCCAGGAGATCGCCGCCTGCGGTCCCGAAAACTGTTCCTGGGAAGAAGATACTCGGGAATCCGCCGTAACCACCGAACTTCGAAACGCCCGTGTTGATGGGGTAGCCGCTGCCACCGGTAAGGCCCGAGCCATCGGCTAAGATATTGGCGTCGCCGGGTAGCAGTCGGAAGCTCATGCGGTTATAGCTCGCGCGAACTTCATTCACCACGGTGGAACTGAGAGTATCAATCCAGCTGCCGGTCACCGTCCGCGTTCGTATCGGAGCCGAATTCTCCTGGTTTCCATTCGCAATAGCGTGATCCTCTCCCAAGCCCTCATAGTCGCTAATCAGTACCGTGCCATTGATCATGTTCTTGGTGTTGATGCGGTAGTCCATTTTGGCGATACCGTTGTCGCTGGTATTTTGGTTGGGGAAGCGGCTCTGGTAGCTTGTCCCACCAGACGGGGCATTCTGGATACCCCAGAGGCCAAGGCCGCTGGCCGCAGGGCCGCTGGGGCCGCCGCTGCCGGTACAGGTATACGATCCCACTGCCGATGGCGTCCCGGAGCAGCCGAAGATACTCAGACTTGCGGGGCTTAAACAATTAGGTCCATTTGCACCGGTGCATAATGAAAGGGCACCCGCATTCTGCAGCGCCGTGATTGCATCAGGCATGCTGTTCCCCGTTCCGAACCCCGCACCAGTTGCAGGCGCTTGTTCGACATACACGTTGCCGACCTTGGAACGCAACCCTTCATAGCCGGCGAAGAAGAAGAGTTTGTCTTTCTTGATGGGCCCACCGACCGTGCCGCCAAACTGCTCCAACTCCGTGGCCAGCTTATCGCATTGAGCCGGGAAAGTTGGGTTTGGCACGCAGACTCCGTTGACCGGCCCAGGGTTAAAGGCGTTGCGGGCGTCGAGGGATTGATCGCGGCCAAACGCATACGCTGTGCCGTGAAGCGTGTTGGTGCCCGACTTAATCCCCACGTTCACCACCGCGCCGGGCCTCCAGCCATACTCGGCTTTCGGATTTTCCTCCATGTTGAATTCCTGGATGGCGTCGATGGGCAGGATAGTGCCCCCATCGGTGAAAGGACTCGGCATGTCGTTCAGGGGACGAGCGTCGAAGAAATTCGTACTGAGAATGCCGTCAAGTAGCCAGACAGTTTCATCGGGCCGGCTGCCGTTGGTGCTCTGAGTCCAGGGACTCCCGCCCGGTTGTGTCATCACGCCCGGGCGCAGGGACATCAGGTTCTGGTAGAGACGGCCATTCAGGGGTATATCGACGATTTGCTCGTTGTTGAGCGTGCCGCCCAGGGTGGCGTTGGTGGTCTCCACCAGAGGAATAGCCTCGGTGACTGTAACGCTTTGGGTTTGCTCGCCGGGCTGCACGGTCAAGTCAATCCGAACCTCCTTGCCTACCTCGAGCACTATGTTTTGACGCTCCAGCCTCTTAAAGCCATTAGCCTCGACGCGAACTATGTAGGTGCCAGGAATGAGGTTAGGAGCGTTATATTCACCGGCATCATCGGTGTTCAACGTTCGCGCAGGGCCCCTATCCTTATCTATGATCGTTATCGTGGCGCCTGAGACGACGCCGCCGGTTTGGTCTGTAACGGCTCCGAGAATGCGTCCTAAATTGCCCTGCGAAAACAAACCGACAGAAAACAGCAACACACCCAGAATCGCACCGAGCACAGAAATGGCTTTTCTGGCTTGGGCCATCTTCAAAACTGAATTCATAGAAACCCCCTTTTCAACGAGCGATAAGACCTAAAAAAAAGGGCCGACCTAGGAAAGGGCCTACCTTGGGAAATAACCCGGTTTGAACCCCGGTTTGAGCGTTTCAATACATCGGCCTGACAAAAGAGTCAACAAAAATATTGTAATAAATTTGTTGTAGCGGCCCTGAGTTGAATTGGGAGCGCTCCTGTGAGTAGCTGCGTCAGCCGGTTTAAACGAGCCGGCTTTTTAAAACGAGCCGGCTTTTTAATGGGAGCGGAACGGTTTTGAGCCGTTTTGAACCGATAAGCATGACAATTTTATGACAATCGTTCTCTTGAACCCGCTCCGGCTTCATCCCCAAAGGGATTGCCAGACGAGTCACCTGGATTCTGGGCATAACGAGAGCCGTTCTCGCCAAGGGTTGAGGTGATTTTGTCTACGGTGTTTCCCTTATTGCACAGACAAAAACCTACAAGAAAGATATGACTGTCCGCACCGGGAGGTTCCCCGGCCATCCAGGTAGCTGGCAGCTAACGAAATGGCAAAATGCCAGCCAAAATACTTATCGCCGACGACAATTCTGTCACCCGGAAAGCGATTCGGCTTTTTCTCGGGTGGCACTCCTTCCAAATTTGCGGTGAGGCCCGATGTGGTAAAGAAGCCGTCGCAAAAGTTCGGGAGTTCAAGCCCGATATCCTCCTATTGGGCATTAATATGCCTGATATGAATGGCATCCGGACGGCATATGAAATTCTGCGAGTTTCACGCAGTACGAAAATCGTCTTTTTGAGCGTCCACGATACTCCTGGGACTATGAAAGCTGCTCGCATGTGGGCTGACGGATTCGGAGCTAAATCCGCCGCCGGCATTGAACTTATCCCCACACTGTGTCGTGTTGCTGGAAATCGATCAACAGCTCGACAGAAAGACAAAAGAAAATAAGTTGAGAAGCGCAGCCGCCTCTTATGCCAATACCGGCGAAAATCCTTGTAGTCGATGACCAACCGCTCGTTCGGAGCACGTTGCGGTCGCTCTTAGGCGAACAGCGCCATTGGCGCATCTACGAAGCCGAAAACGGTAAGTTAGCGCTCGAGCGAGTCCGAAAAGAAAAACCGCAAGTGGCCGTGCTGGATATCGTCATGCCAGAAATGAACGGCATAGAAGCAGCCTACGAGATAAGCCGCGTTGCGCCTGAGACAAAGGTCATCCTTATCAGCAGCTATTACACACCGCAGGAGGCCGATCTTCTAGCTCGTTTGTTTGGCGATGGCTCTTTCATTCAGAAATCCGAAGTTGGCAAGCAATTGATTACAGCCATTAATCGTTTTCTTCCTGAAGAAAGCCGGGCAGTTACGCCCTCCCATTTGCGAGCCGGCTTGAAGCAGGATTGAATGGCTTTATCGAGACACTTTCCGGTCGGGGCACGGGATTTTGAGTCCGTTCTGGAAGTGCGGAATCTTCACGTCGCGTATTTGTCGCGCGCAAGTGTGCCCGCTTCCGTAATCGTGGACGTCAGTTTTGACGTCAGGTCCGGCGAAATCGTGGGCGTGCTCGGAGAATCAGGATCGGGGAAGACTACTCTTGCCGCATCACTTCTACGTCTTCTTCCATCGAACGGGAAAATCCAGCGTGGCAGCATCACTTTCCAAGGGCAGGACGTTCTTCAGGCGGAACCCCGCGAACTGGAGAGCCTTCGTGGCAAACGCATCGCGCTCATTAATCAAGAGCCTTCCGTCGCACTCCATCCGACGATGCGCGTCAGCGATCAG
>Ga0210405_10006032_pt1 | contig 10917 bp, 9 predicted proteins | sample IncBWH11MmetaG_FD_155492 | JGI IMG/M metagenome (GOLD analysis project Ga0210405, IMG submission 155492) | Forest soil microbial communities from Barre Woods Harvard Forest LTER site, Petersham, Massachusetts, United States - Inc-BW-H-11-M | ecosystem: Environmental > Terrestrial > Soil >... | reverse complement strand
GCAAGAGCGAAAAGAACGCGCATCCAAATCGCGCTAAACCAAATTCGTCGCCAAAACGGCACAGCCGGGAGAAGTTTTCCCCTTTTGATTGGTTCCACAGGCACTCGTCGTAAAGGGCACAGCGGGGTCAGCGGGTTCAGCGGGTTCAGCGGGGTCAGAGAGCTTCAGATAACTGGCAAGCTGGCGATAATAGACGGCGTGATTCGTTTCGGATGCCTTTAGTTCCACGAGTACCATATTTTCCACGATGAGATCGGCACGAAAACCTTCATCAAATTCTAGATTTTTGTACTTGATTGGTATCGGCACCTGCCGTCGCACGTCGAATCCCCGCTGACCCCGCTGACCCCGCTGATGCTCCAATCGGGTCTACCCACCGACCATGTTCTCGGATGAGATCAACCAATCGATCGACCGCTTCGGCTTCGGGGATATTGAACTTCAAAGGCTTCTTGCCGACGTACAAATTTACCTTGCCCGGAGCTCCGCCCACATAACCGAAGTCCGCGTCGGCCATTTCACCGGGGCCATTCACGATGCAACCCATTATTGCGATCTTTACTCCCTTTAGGTGGTTCGTCGTGGCTTTGATCCGGGCCGTTGTCGTTTGCAAGTCAAAGAGGGTACGCCCGCAGGACGGACACGCTACATAGTCGGTTTTGAATATCCGGGCGCCGGCTGCCTGCAAAATGTTATAGGCTAACCGAAGCGACTGACCGGGTGCCTCTTCACCCTGGACCAGTATAGCGTCTCCAATTCCGTCGCAGAGCAATGCTCCCAGGTTGGTCGCCGACTCAAGAAGAGTTTCCAGGAAGTCGCGGCTCGGATCAAGAGAAGGACAAAGCGTGTCCTTCAACAAGATGGGATGTCGTTCGTCCAGCTGGGCCGCAAGCAACCGATAGGCGGTTATCACGGGCAAATCGATTTGGTCCTTGACCGTCACGAAGCGTGGATCAGAGAAGTCGTTGAGCGCGATGATCGACTCAGAGTCAGTCGGATCGACCTCCACCAAATTCGCGGATTCCAAGACGCCTTCCGGCTGGAAATCGCCCATGTTCTTGAGCTTATGCGCGATTTTGTCGAATGTTCGTTGCCGAACGAATACGCGGATAGTCTCCTCGCCTCCTAAATCAACACCGTTCACCCCTATTTTAGCAGAGGCCCTCTTCTCGTACGCAAATGGGTCAAACGGAAGAGTGCGCCCGTGTCGCGCTGTTGGTTCGAGGGCACGATTGTCGTACGGTGCGATCAGAGCCCGGGCGACAGGGATTTCGTGCACGCTATCCTCTGTCAGAGAAACGCGGACGGTATCGCCAATTCCATCGGCCAACAGGGAACCTATCCCAATCGCGCTCTTAATGCGGCCATCTTCGCCGTCTCCGGCTTCCGTCACCCCGAGGTGAACCGGATAATTCCAATCCGGACCCGCCTCCAGCAAGCGGGCCACGAGCAGACGGTAGGCAGCAATCATCACCTTCGGATTGCTGGCCTTCATCGAAAAGATCAGATCATGGAATTGGAGATCACGCGCGATTCTGGCAAACTCCAGAGCGCTCTCAACCATTCCAAGCGGTGTATCTCCATACTGATTCATGATCCGATCACTCAGAGAACCGTGATTCGTGCCGATCCGCAGACTGATGCCGCGCTCCTGGCAGAGCCGTACCAACGGGGTGAAACGTTCACGGATCCGGTCCAGTTCAGCGCAATACTGCTCATCACTGTACTCCTTGATGGCGAATTTCTTGGAATCGGCATAGTTCCCAGGGTTAATACGCACCTTTTCCACCCAGAGAGCCGCTTCCATCGCAGCCTCTGGTTTGAAATGGATATCTGCGACGATCGGCACATCACAGCCTCTCTCCAGTAATCCCCTTTTGATGCATCTTAGGTTCTGGGCGTCCTTGACCGTCGGCGCGGTAATTCGAACTATTTCGCAACCGACGGCGGCCAGTTCCATGGTCTGCCGGATGCAGGCTTCGGTATTCATCGTGTCGCAGGTGATCATCGACTGCACCCGAATCGGATGGTGACCGCCCACTCCGACTTTGCCGACTCTGACTTCGCGTGTTAACCGGCGCCGGTAATTAAACGGATCCGCGCAAAATGGAGTGTATTTCATTGATTCTCGGGTGGAGCTGGTCTGGCCGGCATCGTGAATTTTGCTTTATGATTTGAATTCCAAGGCAAATCTTGGGCGTCGTAGAACGAGACATAGAGCATGAAACCGATCAGTAGAAGAGCGCACGCTCCCTGGACCACCTCGAGTACCCGGATGTTGATAGGTCGTCGCCGGATTCCTTCGATCATTGCCAGGACAATGTGGCCGCCATCCAGGATAGGGATCGGCAGAAGATTGATCAACGCCAGGTTGACGTTGAAAACGACGCTAAACCAAAGCGCCAGTTGCCAGCCGAAATCGCTGTCAAATAGACGGTAATAGGTCTGCATGATCATGATCGGGCCGCTTATGTGTTGCAGTTTAATGTCGGACTGCGGCGACAGGAGGGCACCGATCGTGTTGCCGATGGTTTCTACGGCAGCATAAATTTGTTCAATCGGAGAGATGTGAACAACGGTCATTTTTCCGCCCCCGTCCCAGACGATGCCCTCTGAGTCCGGGGCAAAGCCGATCCCGATAATCGCTTTGTTCTGGCCGTCCGGAGTCGCTGGGAGAAGCCGCACAACTCTTGTTTCAGGACCATTGGCGATGGTCAGAGAAAATGGTGTCGCAGGGTTTGCCTCGACCCGCTTAATAATTTCCATTGGGTCGTAAATCGGATCATCGTTCAGCGCCACGATACGATCTCCGGCCTTAATTCCGGCAACATCCGCCGGACTGTTCTTGATCACCGCGGACACCACGGGACGCGATGGTGCCATCGTAAAATTAGCAGTCTTCCCATCTCGCAAAACAGTCAGCGGCAATGGCTTGCCCGGATGCGCCTGGGCCCATTCGAGAATGTGTTGCGGGTGATAAAGCTTCTCGCCGCCGATGGCAAGTATTTCGTCGTTTGGCTCGATCCCGGCCTGGGCAGCGACGGAGCCTTCCGCGACCTTAAACACGATTGGCGTAATTGCCGGCGCGATCCCTACTTGGCGAAGCGACCTCCTTTCCCAACCCCTGGTCTCCGGCCGCGTATAGCCTGAGTCGAGGGTCAGCACCTTATCGCCCCGCCGAATTTTGAACGGAATGGTTTCGCCTTCACTGCGGACAACATACCAAGTGATACTGTCTACTAATCCGGCAAAACGGGAAACGCGGTGACCGTCGACTGCCAGGATTACGTCGCCGGGTTGGAATCCCGCCTTCGCGGCCGGTTCGTCGGGCACCACGTAGCCAACGGTTGTGGTCGCCTCAGCTTCGGCGGTGGGTTTGCCGACCGCCCAAACAATTACTGCGAATACCAGGGCCAATAGAAAACTAAAAAGTGGGCCCGCAAAAGCGACGATGATTTTGTCAAGCGGACCCACCGCTGGAAGATCCTCGCGCGTAGTCCCGGCCTTGCCTTCGACAGCCTCCATCGGAGCCATCTGCGGCAAAAGGACAAATCCTCCAGCGGGAATCCAACCGATGCTGTATTCGACCCCTTTGACAGTCTTTTTCCAAATTGGACGCCCGAACCAAATCCCGAATTTGTCGACATGCAATCCGCGCCAGCGAGCGGCCAAAAAATGACCCAGCTCGTGCACAATGATCAGCAGGTTGAAGATGAGAAGGACCTCAAAAATCGTGAGGACGACACGGAAGATGTTCAAAATCATAAACTAAGGATTACCTAAAGCTCTGCGCACGAATAACCGGGCTTCGCTGTCCGCCCGGATTATATCATCGAGGCTGGGGCTCGCCAAATTTGCGTTATATTCCATTGCACTATGCACCAATCGCCAGATTTCCGGGAATGGAATTTGATCGTCTAAAAATGCTTGGACTGCCACTTCATTCGCGGCATTCAAAATCGCGGGTAAAACGCCGCCCGCTTCGCCCGCTTTTCGGGCGAGGTTCAGGGCCGGAAAGACGTCGTATCTGGGTTCTTCGAATTCGAGGCTGCGTACTTCCGCCAACCTCAGCGGCTTTAGGCTATGCGGTACTCGCTCGGGCCACGTTACGGCGAATTGGATTGGAAAACACATGTCCGAATGGCTCAGCTGCGCGAGGATTGAGCCGTCCACAAATTCGACCATCGAGTGCACGATACTCTGCGGATGAATCAGCACCTGGACCTTTCGCATCGGCACATTGAACAGCCAACGGGCCTCGATCATTTCGAGCCCTTTATTGAAGAGCGTCGCCGAATCTATGGTGATTTTCTGGCCCATCTTCCACGTCGGATGTCGCAGGGCCTCCGCCTTGGTGACATTGTTGAGCTGGTCGGCAGGTAGTCGCCGGAACGGACCGCCAGACGCAGTCAAAATCAGATTTTCTATCTGCTCGCTCCGTTTCCCTTCCAGACACTGAAAAATTGCGTTGTGCTCGCTGTCGACCGGTAGGACGAGCACACCTTTGTTATTTGCGTGCGTCATGACGATCTCACCTGCCATCACCAAGATTTCCTTGCTGGCAACCGCGAGATCTTTCCCGCAGTCGATCGCAGCCAGGGCCGGCCGTAGACCGGCGGTGCCGACAATGGCAACAAGAACCAGGTCAGACCCTGCAAGTGTCGATAGCTCAATCAAGCCTTCTTCGCCCACGAAAACGATTGGTTCGTAATTTAAGGCGCGCCGCAAGTCGTCCAGTGAGCCCGGATCAACAATACAGACGGCCTCAGGTCTCAACCGGTTGGCAGCTTCAGCCAAACTCGCAGAACTGCGCTTTGCAGCCATCCCGACAATCTCCATGCGGTCTGGCATAGTCTCGGCAACTTTGATCGCGCTTGCTCCGATTGATCCGGTCGATCCAAGCAGGGTAACTCGGCGTTTTCTCATCGAACCAAAAATCGTAAATAGAAAAACAGTAGGGGGGCAGTAAACAATAGACTGTCTATCAGGTCCAGCATTCCGCCAATCCCGGGAAGCAACGCCCCGGAGTCTTTGACGCCGGTACTGCGCTTGACAATCGATTCTCCCAGGTCGCCCACGACCGCCGCAAGTCCGATCAGAAGACCGAGGATCATCGCGTGAAAGAAATTCAACCATGCGAGCTGTTTAGGAATCAACATGATCATTAGAAAACTCCCTGCGACCGCAAAAACCAGCGATCCAATAAAACCTTCCCACGTTTTGGCGGGGCTGATGTGCGGCATCATCTGGTGCCGGCCGATCCGGCTCCCGACCAGATAAGCACCCATATCAGTGAACTTGGTGACCACGACCAGATAGATGACATAAAACTGGCCGAGTGTGGCGCCTTGTGGCGTTCTCGGGACCACATAAATGATCTTGGTCATGAAGTTGAACAGCCAAGCCACGTACATTAGTCCGAAGAGAGTGTAGGCCATCGCTTCCAGCGGAGCATTTTTCCCGGTCGGCCGAAACATTTGGCGAGCGAATACCCCAAATAGAAAGACCAGCAGCACAAAATTTTCGAAATCGTAGGCTGCGGTCGGGCTATACGTGCGTAGTGCCAGGAAACTGCCGATGAACGAAGCCGCTCCGCAAGCCATCCCGAAAACCTTAAAACAGCGCATCCCGGATCGCTCGATCATTTGAAAATATTCCCAGAGACCCGCGATCCCGAGCGATCCGATGAGCAGCACGAAGATAGTCTCGTTCCCGGTAAAGAGCACAACAAGGGCGATTGCCCACATTGCTGCGGCACTGACTAATCGCCGGAAAAATCGACTCATTGGCAAGGGAATGCGCGCAGACTGCCACTAGAAATCCGGGGCATCAAGGCTCAGCTTATCTGCGCCTTGATGGCGCCGATCTTTTGCTCAAGGGCCTCGATCTGGTCCCTCAACGGCAGGTGACGTTTGGCTTCGGCCTCGCAGAAGCTTTCCAGCGGGGAGAACGTGAGGCCGACTTCGTGATAGAATGCGTCAATGGCGTGTCTCAGTTGAGTCTCGACCGCTCGTGCGAGATCCTGGCGCTTTTCATTCATTTGATCCCTGTATTGGCGGAGGATCGTTTTCCGACGCCAAACGGCGTAGATTGTGCCGGTCAAGGCTGCCACCCCGGCAACGGTGCCGGTGACATCAAGCAACGCCGTGTGCGTGAGAGCGGCGATGACCGTCGCGATCCCGCCGGCTGCAACCACGCTGCTCGGCACCCGCAACCAACGAGCCGTTTCTCCGAAAAGGCGCCGCAGCTGTTCCTTTATCTTCGCATCTGACATTTGCTCCATCAAGGTGAGCTGAAGCCGTTGGAGCACCTCTTGACGCTGGGTTAGAAACCCGGGAATTACCGCGCGAACCTGCTTCTTGGAATCCTCGCCAAACTGGACGTTTACCTTGTCTTGGAGGTCTTGCCAGATCGCTCGGAGATCCAATTCCAGAAGGGTTAGCGCATGTTCGATCTTGTTCTGGACTTCTTTCTTGACCTCAGTTTCGACATGGTCTTGGAAATCCTTCTCCCAACGCCCACCAGAGAAAATCATTTTGAGGGTCTGCCCAAAAGTAAGTCGTTCCTCTAACACTTTTTCGCCCCGCTCGCGGCAACCATCGTAAGCTTGCTCGATCTCCCGGATAAATCCGCCCACCTGCCGCTGCGTCTGCTCCTTCCGCGCTTGGAATACGCCGCGAATCGACGCCAATTTTTCCTGATCCGACTTCAGTATATCCAACGAGCCTTGGAGTCGTGCCCTCAATCCTCCAGTCACAACTTGCGCGGTTTGTGCGACCGAACGCAGCTTTCCACCGCGCTCCTCGCTCTGTGAAACAGTTTTAGTAATCCAATCTTCCAGAGGCCCGAAGTTACTTTCGCTCCACAAGCTGTCTACATTCGCCTCCCGCGAGGTTTTTGCCAGGAAGGCCTTTTTTGCTGACACCGCAAATATTGGACAACTTGATCCTAAAATTTGCAAAATCGTTTGATCGAGATGCTTGGCGATCGAGGCGACCTCATCCGGGTTCCTCAGGTCCGACTGTTGGATCACGAAAACGATATTCTTCTTCCACTGGTGACCGATTAAACGCAGGAAATCCCACGCCGAACCCCCCCACGGGTTCGTTACCGAAAAAACGAAAACGATCAGGTCGGCCATTGGAACAAAATTTTCCGTAATATCCTGATGATTTGCGACGATCGTGTTTGTTCCCGGGGTATCGACAATGTTGAAGTCTTTCAGAAAATCAATCGGCCTGTAACGGGCAGTTACGTGCTCGGATACTTGGACGTCGTGTTCGTTGTCGCCATACTTAAAGACGTAAATGCGATCAGTTGCCGGGAGGACGTCGACCTTACAAAAGTCGCGACCGAAAAGCGCATTCAGCATCGAAGACTTGCCCGCCTTGACCTCGCCGACAACGACAAAGAGGAATGGCTGGCAAAGGTTCGTAGCGAGGCTTTGCAGGTTACGCAGTGTAGCCTGGGGCGCGCCGATTTGCTGCGCAAGTATGACTAACGACCCCAAAGCGGTCCCGAGTTGGGAACGGAGATCGAGGTATTTTTCGCCGACCATCTTCAAGGGAGGCTCTTATTGCCCTTCTCCGTTGGGTTCTGTCTTAGCGGAGTCCGACTGAGTATTTCCTTGTTGGCTCGTGCGCTGAGTTGCCGCTTTAGAATTTCCCTTTACGGGCGCGGTTTGGTAGCTCTTGACCGGCCGCGGCTGTTCGCCGCCCGAATTTACGGCCGGTGTCGGCGACGGCTTCGGCTTATTCATCGCGATCAACTGGGTTACCGTGACGAATTTGTAGCCCTTGGCGATCAAACCATCCAAGGTGGCCGGCATTGCATCGACCGTCTGTTTGTGTATGTCGTGTGACAAAATAATCGCTCCTGGCCGAACCTGGCTCAAAATCCGCTGCGTTATAACCGATGCTCCCGGCCGTTTCCAGTCGAACGGATCGACCGACCACAGAATGATACTCAAGCCGAACTGGCTCTCTATCCATTCTCGTTGGCGCGCAGTGATCGCCCCGTATGGCGGTCGAAGAAGGGTCGGGGTAAACCCGCTTGCGTCCTTGATCGCGTCTTGAGTTTTGTTGATCTCAGTCGTCACGCGTTCATCAGAGAGTTTGGAAAGTTGGGGATGGGTCCACGAGTGGTTTCCCACTTCATGGCCATCTGCAAGGATTTGTCGCACTATGTCCGGGTTTGAGGCGGCATTCTGACCGATCAAAAAGAATGTGGCCTTGATATTGCGTTGCTTCAAAATCTCCAGCAATCGGGGGGTGTTTGCGGAACTGGGCCCGTCATCGAACGTCATTGCGATATAGGGCTGATCGACGCGTACCTGGGTGTAGGTCGCTGGTTTTGACCCGGGCGGCGCCGGAGTTGGGGTGGAGTTGACGTCCTGTGCATTGACCGTCAGGGCGCTCAAAAAGGTAAGAAGAAAAGCAGTCGCTCCAAAACGCATAGTCTCACGAAAATCGCTCGAGAATTGTTTTCAGTTTTTTGATCGTGGCCTCTGGCCATAGCCTTCGATCAGTTACAAGGGCGCTATCGAGTGCTCGATGTTCCGGCCAATCTGGTTCCGGTGGAATCCTTCGGATGACCCTCGGGAGGATCCTTCGAGCCGCTTCTGCATTCGCCAGCAAATGCCCAATCACAGTTTGGGCGCTCACCGGTTCGTCCTCGATTTTCCAACAGTCGTAATCGGTTACGAAATTCATCGAGGCAAGCGAAATCTCGGCCTCTCGCGCCAGCTTGGCCTCCGGCAGGTTGGTCATGCCGATGATATCGAAACCCATTTTTCGATGAAATTCTGACTCCGCTCGCGTCGAAAAGGCAGGTCCGTCCATGTTCACATAAGTTCCTCCGTTGTGCACGGTATAGCCTAGTTCTGAGGCTTCCTGAGCGATGATAGTCCGGAGGTTCGCGCTGGTTGGATCGGCAAAGCCGACGTGGGCAACTATTCCATCTCCGAAGAACGTCCAATCCGAGCGCCGACTGGTCCGATCAAAAAATTGTGAAGGGAGAACAATGTCTCTAGGCGCATATTTCTCGTCGAGACTGCCGACAGCTCCCACGCTAACGATCCATCGAACGTTCAATGACCTGAGCGCGAAAATATTCGCGCGATGGTTCAATTCCGTCGGAAGCAGCTTGTGCCCACGCGCGTGCCGCGGCAAAAAATAGACCGGACGGCTATCGACGTAACCGTAGACGAGACTGTCTGAGGGCTTCCCAAAAGGCGTGTCGACCACGATTTCCTGGATACTCTCCAGTCCGTCAATTTGATAAAGGCCGCTGCCTCCAATCACTCCAATTGCGGGAGTTCCGTCACTCATGCTGGCGAACAGTAGGGGTTGAATCGCAAATCGTAAACCCAGAACGTTAGCCCTTTTGTTCCACCGTGATACCATTCTCAGTTCGGCGGATTCCGGGAAATCGGTCGTGGCAATCTTCCAAAGCATCGCTTCCGGCTCATGAAGATCGTTGGGAAATTGTTTCACGAAGTCGACCGCAGCGTCGTGCAGCATCTTGGCTCGAACGGCGTAGAACTCGGCAGCATTGATTCCGATCGGTACTTTCTCGCCTATCTTGGTGTTTAGTTCCTGCAGATGCTGCCAGGCAGTGTCTGCGGCGTTCTGAGCGTCTGATACGGAAATTAACGCAGAGATGCACGAAAGAACAAAGAAGCGCATTGGCATAACTAGCCGTTTGGAAGCTCAGGTCCCGGCGGTTGCGCTTGCCTTGCGATCACAACGCAAGCTCAAGTTGATTCGGTACTACGCGCCGAAACGCGGCGGTGCTAAGTTCGCGGTGCACCCGATTCAGCCTGGAGCGGCGACAGCTTACGTGAAACATTTGCCCGATTTGCCCAGCCAACGGTCCATCGCCGCGCATACGCTGGCCGAACTCCGCGGTGTTCAATTTCCCGTTCCGGATTGAGCGGATTTGGCCTAGTATCTTGTCTTTCCGATCCGGAAAATGGTTCTCCAGCCAAGCGACAAAAATCGGTGCCACGGCGAGAGGGAGCCGAACAATCGTGTAACAAGCGAATTCTGCTCCGGCTGCCGCTGCCGCCTCCGCGATTCTCGGGATTTCGTGATCGTTGAGACCCGGAATAATTGGCGCAATGTTAACGCCGACCGGGACACCTGACGCATGGAGCTTGGCAATCGCGTCGAGCCGGTGCGCCGGAGTCGACGCGCGAGGCTCCAATACTTGAGCGAGCCGCGGGTCGAGCGTCGTAATCGAGACCGATACGGCTGAGGCTTCGACGCTGGCCAACTCTGCGAGATAATCCGCGTCTCTGGTGACCAAGTGATTCTTTGTTATGACAAAAACCGGGTTGCGGAACTCCGCCAATACCTGCAAACACGACCGAGTGATTTGGAGCTTTCGTTCGATTGGCTGGTAGGCGTCAGTTACGCCGCTCAGGGCGAGATGTTGAGGAATCCATGAAGGACGCGCTAATTCGGCGGCCAGTAGCGCTGCGGCTTTGGGTTTCACCATAATCCGACTTTCGAAGTCAATGCCCGCCGAAAACCCCAGGTACTCGTGGGTCGGTCTCGCATAACAGTATGCACAGCCGTGCTCGCAACCACGATACGGATTAAGACTCGCGTCAAAACCCACATCTGGACTGTTATTATAGGAGATGATGGTTCGGGAATCATCCTTAAGGTATTGAGTACGGACCGAACGCGGTTCGCTGTCCGGTTCGCACCAGTCCTCGAGTTCGTAATGGAGCGCTTCGAACCGGTTCGCAGGATTAATAGTTGCTCCGCGTCCCCGGATCTGATTGCCTGTCGGCCCTGTTTCCATAGTGAAGGGTCCTTAAGCGTCTTGCGCCTGTGAGAAAGCGATCACCGCTCCGCAAACTCAAAACGCAAAACGCAAAACGCAAAACTTAATAATAGGTCGGTTCAT
>Ga0210405_10006031_pt1 | contig 10918 bp, 13 predicted proteins | sample IncBWH11MmetaG_FD_155492 | JGI IMG/M metagenome (GOLD analysis project Ga0210405, IMG submission 155492) | Forest soil microbial communities from Barre Woods Harvard Forest LTER site, Petersham, Massachusetts, United States - Inc-BW-H-11-M | ecosystem: Environmental > Terrestrial > Soil >... | reverse complement strand
AATCGGGACAAATTTGACACTTTTAAGCTCAAAGCCCCTTATTTCTCAGGCGCTTGTTTGCACGCCAACAATTAGAGTTAAATTGTGCGGATGCGCCGCAGGTCAGACATCAGCGCCGGTCTTCTCGCGTTCCGCCGCCGGCAGGAACTCGAAGTTCTGCTGGCGCATCCGGGAGGCCCGTTCTGGGCGAAGAAAGACGACGGTGCCTGGACCATTCCCAAAGGGCTGGTCGAGGCCGGGGCCGATCTTTTCGCCACCGCTCAGCGAGAATTTACCGAAGAAACGAATTTGCGCGCCGACGGCCCGTTCGTCGTGCTGACGCCGGCGAAACAGAAGAACGGCAAGCTCGTGCACGCCTGGGCGTTTGAAGCGGATCTCGATCTCGGATCGTTCGCCAGCAACACGTTCGAGATGGAATGGCCGCCCCGGTCGCAGCGGCGTCAGAGCTTTCCGGAGATCGATCGCATTGCGTATTTCGCCTTGCCGGTCGCGATGACAAAACTCATCGAGTACCAGCGGCCGTTCCTGCGCGAGCTGGAAGCCAAGCTCGCAGCCAGATCCGTCAAGACTGGCGCTTGACCTCGGGCCAATCGACTTCGTCGTGCGGCAGAATCCAGGGCTCGCGCAGCGCAGCGTCGCGCCATTCGTTCCAGGCCGGCAGCGCCATGATCGCACGCATGTAGTCGCCCGCGACGGCACTGACGCCTACCGCATAGGTGTGAAAGCGCGAAACCACGGGCGCGTACATTGCGTCTGCGGCACCGAATGCACCGTAAAGAAACGGGCCGCCTGCCCCAAAGCGTGCGCGGCAGTTTGTCCAAATCGCGTCGATACGCGCCACATCAGCTTTGGCATCCGGCTCAAGCTGCCGCGGGAGCACGGGTCGCCACATATTCATCGGCAACAGCCGCCGCAGCGGCTGAAAGCCGGCATGCATTTCGGAAGAGATCGCACGCGCGTGTCCGCGCGCCGCAGCCGCGCGCGGCCAGAGACCGGCGGCCGGAAACTTTTCGGCCAGATATTCCAGGATCGCCAACGTTTCCCAAATACGCACGTCGCCGTCGACCAGCACCGGCACCTTGCCGGCGCCCGAGATTGCCTGCACGCGCGCCTTGAAGTCGGCCGCCTCCAGCGAAATCACGGTTTCCTGAAACGCGATGCCCGCGACCTTCATGGCGAGCCACGGCCGCAACGACCAGGAGGAATAATTCTTGTTGCCGATCACGAGATGAAGCATTGGCCGCTGCCGCTTGGGGCGGGAAGATCAGCACACGGACCGGGTTTCGGCAAGAAAGCCTCGCCTCTCTGCCGTCACGGGCCGGGAAGCAATTGCGCGCTCAAGCCAGTCAGGCGATAGACGATGAGACCGACCCATTCGCGCGTGGCCGCATCCGTCCGCCTCAAGCCCTCGCTGAGCGTGGGAAAGCCGCGCTGCAAATCCACCCGTCCACGGGTGCGCCAATCCACCGGATAGGCTTCGACCGGAAAATCGACTGCTCGAAATGCCGCCATCGCGCGCGGCATGTGGTAGGCCGATGTCACCAGCAACCAGCGCTCGCCCGGCTTCGGGTTGGCGAGCAGCCGCGAGTACGCGGCATTTTCAATCGTGTTGCGCGACTGTTCTTCGGCTGTGATGCGATCATGCGCCACGCCGAGAGCCAGCAACTCACGCACGGCAAACGGAGCTTCGGGTCCCTCGCGATCGAGCAACGAACCGCTGCCGCCGGAGAAGATGATGCGCGCGTTGGGATAGCGGCGCGCCAGCTCGGCGGTCGCCGTGATGCGCTCGGCCGCCTCATCGAGAGCGACAGAGTCGCGTGCATCCGATACGCCCGGAGAAATCGCGCCGCCTAATACGACGATGCCGTCCGGCGCTCCGCGCGACGGGTCCCACGGCGGAAAACGATCCTCAAGCGGCAGGATCAGCGCATTGCCGAGCGGTGAGAGGCCGGCGATCGCAAGGAGGACGAGGCTCGTGACGATGAGCCAGCTCGCCAGCCGCGTGAAGCGTGTGAGCAAGAGGAGAAGGCCGAGCACACCAATCGAGATGAAAAGATTGGAAGGCGCGGCAAAGAAACCAAGAATCTTAGAGAGGATGAAAAACATGGAGCGGGTGCCCGTCGCGCGATCTTGCCGTTACGATCGCGACTTCCGCCAAGCGGCGTAGCGCGCCTTGGCATCGTCGTTTGGAGGATAAAGCCCCGGCAGCTTCACGCCGTTCTCGACCTCGCTGAACACCCAGCTTTCATAGAGCTCATGTTCGGCGCCCTCATGCGCCACGAAGTCCAGCAAGTTCTGCGGGATGACGACGACGCCGTCATCGTCGGCGACGATGACGTCGCCAGGAAAGATCGCACAGCCGCCGCATCCGATCGGCTGCTGCCAGCCGACGAAAGTCAGGCCGTTGACGGAAGGCGGAGCAGCGACGCCCGAGCTCCATACCGCCAAGCCGCTCATCAACACGCCAACACGGTCGCGAACGGCGCCGTCGGTGACCAGCGCGGCGACATTTCGCTTCTTCATGCGCGCGCAAAGGATGTCGCCGAAGATGCCGGCGCTTGGCACGCCCATCGCATCGGCGACGACGATGGCGCCTTCCGGCATGTCCTCAACGGCGGCGCGCGTCGAAATCGGATTGCCCCAGCTTTCCGGAGTAGCGACGTCTTCACGCACCGGGATGAAGCGCAGCGTGAACGCTCGCCCGACGACGCGATCCCCTCCGGGCGCCAGCGGCTTTGGGCCATTCATCCAGCAGCGGCGGATGCCCTTCTTCAGCAGCATCGTCGTGATCGTCGCGCTGGTCACCTTGCGCAAGATATCGAACAGCGCGTCGCTCATCGCCAGCCTCGCTTGGTTTCAGATTTGTCTCAGCCAATTCCCGATCCGCTCGGCCGCTTCGCGCATATCGTCGGCGCTGCCGGCGTAACTCAGCCGCAGGAAATTTCGCCCGCGTTGCGGATCGAAATCGACCCCGGGGGTCGCGGCCACGCCCGCCTCTTCGAGCATGCGCGTCGCGAAAGCAAGGCTGTCCGTCGAGAAGCGGGAGATATCGGCGTACAGATAGAAAGCGCCATCCGCCGGGAGAAATGAATCGAAACCCGCCCGCGGCAGGCCCTCGAGCAGGATGCGCCGGTTTTCTTCATAGCTGCGCCGCACCGTTTCCAGTTCCGGGCGCCCCTCGAATGCCGCTTCGGCTGCGATCTGCGAAAGCGTCGGCACCGAGATCGCCAAATTCTGCTGCAGCCGCTCCACGGCGCGCAACAGCGACGGCGGCACCACCATCCAGCCGATCCGCCATCCCGTCATGCAGAAATATTTGGAGAACGAGTTGATGATGATGACATCCGATGCGAGGCGCGCGGCGGTTTCGGCGACAAACGTATAGTCGAGGCCGTGATAGATCTCGTCCGAGATCACGGCGATGCCGGCATCTTCGGCGCAACGGATGAGCTCGCTCAGTGCCGCCGCCGTCATCATGGTGCCGCTCGGATTGGCGGGCGACGCCACAACGACACCCTTGAGCGGCTTGGTCCGATGCTCGGCGAGTAACGCTTCCGCGGTCAGCGCCCAACGCGTGGCCGCGCTCGTTTCTATCCCCACCGGCTCGCAACCCAGCGCCGAGAGGATGTGCCGGTAGGGAGGATATCCCGGAACCGCGACGGCGACGCGATCGCCGGCATTGAAGGCGGCCAGAAAGGCCAGAATGAAGCCGGCAGACGAGCCGGTCGTGACCACGATGCGCGCCGGATCGAGGTCGATGCCGTGCCATTCGCCATAGGCCAGCGCGATTCGCCGTCGCAGCGATTCCGTACCAAGCGTTTCGGTATAACCGAGCCGCGCGGTGCCCAGCGCATCACGTGCCGCGGCGATGGCCGCCGCCGGTGCACCTGCGGCCGGTTGGCCGACTTCCATGTGGATGATCCGCCGCCCCTGCGCCTCGAGACGCGCCGCGGCCGCGACCACATCCATCACCATGAATGGCGGCACGCCGCTGCGTTCGGAAGGTCGCAACAAATATCCAGCGCGCCCGAGCATCACATACCTTGACGGATGGCGTGGACCGGTGACTTGGCCAGGGTCGTCCGCGCCCCGGTGCTGCCGCATTCTCGGGCTTTCTTGGGGCCCTGCTTCGCTTTCGCAAACGCGCTGGCCGTAAGTTGACCGGCTCTTAAGTTGACCGTCAATGGTTCCAGCCATAGCTTGGCCAAGGACTTGGTCAAGGGCTTGGTCCCATGCCGGCGGGACTGATATTTGTCCCAGATGATTGTCGCCAGAACTCCTAGCAAGATGCGCCCGATGAAACCAGCGTCACGCGCGGTCGCGATCGCCACAGCCGCGGCGGTCGGCCTGTGCAGCGCCTTGGGCAGCATCCCGGTACGCGCACAAACCGGGTCTTCGGCCGGCATCCCGATGATCCGCGATGCCGAGATCGAGCAGCTCTTGCGCGACTATACGACGCCCATTCTGCGCGTTGCTGGCTTGAGCCAGCAAAACATCCAGGTCGTCATCATCAACGATAAATCGTTCAACGCGTTCGTCATGGACGCACATCGCATTTTTGTGAATTCGGGCGCGATTACGCAGGCGACCACGCCCAACCAGATCATCGGCGTGCTCGCGCACGAGACCGGCCATATCGTCGGCGGACACCTGTCCAAGATGCGCCAGGAACTCGCCAACGCGCAGACCGCGGCGATTGTCGCCATGCTGCTTGGCGTCGGCGCCATGGTCGCCGGCGCCAAATCAGGCAGCGTGGATACCGGCAACATCGGCGCCGCCGCGATCAGTGCGCCGCAGTCGTATCTGGTCCATACCCTCGTCGCCTACCAGCGCGCGCAAGAGGAACAGGCCGATCGCGCCGGCGTGCGTTTCCTGTCGGCGAGCGGGCAATCCGCCAAGGGAATGTACGATACCTTCAAGAAATTCGCCGACGAGATGATGTTCTCGCGGGCCTATATCGATCCGTACCTGCAGAACCATCCGATGCCCTCGGAGCGCATGGCCGCGTTGGCGGAGCTGGTGAAAACGCCGTACTGGGACAAGAAGGATCCCCCGGAGCTGCAATTCCGCCACGACATGGCGCGGGCGAAGCTTGGCGGCTTTTTGGAGCGTGCCGATACCATCATGCGGCGTTATCCCTCCTCCGATACCAGCCTGCCGGCGCGCTACGCGCGTGCCATTGCGGCGTATCGTTTCGGCGACATACGTGCCGCCCTCGTGCAAATCGACGCCCTGATCGAAGCAATGCCCAACAATCCTTATTTCTACGAACTGAAGGGCCAGGCATTGCTTGAAAGCGGCCATCCGGCTGAAGCGGTCGCGCCGCTGCGGCACGCCGTTGAAACCGCGCCCAACCCGGCACTCATTCAGATCCTGCTGGCGCAGGCGCTGATCGCCACCAACAACAGTAAGAATGCCGCGGAGGCCGTTCCATTGTTGCGTGCGGCCATCGCCAAGGAGCCGGAGTCCGGCGACGCCTACGAGCAGCTCGCGATGGCCTACGGCCACAACGGCAACCTCGCCGATGCCGACTTGGCGTCGGCTCAGGCCGCCTTCGCGCGCGGCGACAACAAGACCGCCCGCGAACTTGCAGCCCGCGCTAAAATGAGGTTTCCCGTCGGTTCGCCCGGATGGGTCCGTGCCGACGATATCGTCGCATTCAACAAAGGCAGGAACCCGCTTCGGGGCGGTCAGTGAACGCAAAAAGGAACAATCGACATGACCATTAAATCACGTCTTGCATTCGCGGCCGCCGTGTCGCTCGCGCTTGCGGGCGCCGCTCCGGCGGTCGCCCAATCGTTCTCGGCCGACCAGCGCGAGGAGATCGGAAAGATCATCAAGGACTATCTGCTCACCCACCCGGAGGTGATGCAGGATGTCATGGCGGAGCTCGAGAAGCGCCAGCAAAGCGCCGACGCCGAGAAGCATCGCGCGGCGGTCGTCGAGAACAAGGCCACTCTGTTCAGCTCGCCCCACCAAGTCGTGCTCGGCAATCCGCAAGGCAATGTCACGATGGTCGAGTTCTTCGACTACAATTGCGGATTCTGCAAGCGCGCCATGACCGACATGCTCGATCTGATAAAGACCGACAACAATCTCAAATTCGTGCTCAAGGAATTCCCGGTGCTTGGCGAAGGCTCGGTCGAAGCCGCCCGCGTCGCCGTTGCCGCGCGCATGCAGGATGCCAATGGGAAGAAATACATCGAATTTCACCAAAAGCTCCTTGGCAGCCGCGGCGCCGCCGACAAGATGCGCGCTTTGGCAGTCGCCAAGGAAGTCGGCTTCGACATGCCCCGTCTGGAACGCGACATGGGCAGCGACGAGGTCAAAAAGACCATCGAGGAGAACATGAAGCTCGCCGAGGCGCTCGGCGTCAACGGCACGCCGAGCTATGTGGTCGGCGAGGAAGTCGTGATCGGCGCGGTCGGCCTTGACACGCTGCGCGAGAAGATCAGCGCCGAGCGGAAATAACCCGGCGTCCTTCCCGCATTAACCGGGATTTTCCCACCGCGACAGCTGCAACGGCGACTGGCGGAAGCCCGCAGGCTTCCCCTTTGCGGGGGCCTTCCCTATAAACGGCCCAGCCGCGGCAGCCCGCCGCGATGATAGCCGGGTGTTGCGCGCGCATGCCGAAGACGGTCTATGTCCTCAACGGACCCAATCTCAATCTGCTCGGCTTGCGCGAGCCGCACATCTACGGCCACGCCACCCTCGCCGACGTCGAAAAGCTCTGCCGGGAGGCCGCCGCGAAACACGGCTTGAGCCTCGACTTTCGTCAATCGAACCATGAGGGCGAGATCATCGATTGGATTCAGCAGGCGCGCGCCGAAAAGGCGGCCGGCGTGATCATCAATCCCGCCGGGTATGGACACACCTCCGTAGCCATCCTCGATGCGCTCGCCGCGCTGGAAGCGCCGATTATCGAAGTCCATATCAGCAACATACATGCTCGCGAGTCGTTTCGCCGACGCACTTACGTTTCGCAAGTCGCGCGCGCCGTATTGTGCGGTTTCGGAATCAACGGCTACGCGCTGGCGATCGACGGCCTTGCCGCCTTGATCGATGCCAAATGATCGATGCCAAGGATTGATCGTGGCCCGCAAACCCGAAAAACCCCCGACCTCGAAGACGCCCGCAATCGATCCCGGCACGATTCGCGAGCTGGCGAAGTTGCTCGATGAAACCGGTCTTACCGAGATTGAGATCGAAGCGAACGGCGCGTCGATCCGCGTCGCCCGTAACGCAGGCTTCGCCGCGCCGCGCAGCCGTCAGGACGGGATTGCCGCGCCCAACCCGACGGTGGTGGCGACGCCTGCCGATATCCCGATCGAGCCGAGCAAACATCCCGGGCTTGTTTCTTCCCCGATGGTCGGCACCGCGTATCGCGGTCCGGCGCCCGGCTCGAAGCCGTTCGTCGATATCGGCAGCCAGGTAAAGACCGGCGATACGCTCATCATTATCGAAGCAATGAAGACGATGAATCAAATTCCGACGCCCCGCTCCGGCACCGTGGTCCAGATCCTGGTCGAGGACGGTCAGCCGGTGGAGTATGGCGAGCCGTTGATGATCATCGAATGAGGCACCGCTAAAGGCCCGATGTTCGACAAGATTCTCATCGCCAATCGGGGAGAGATCGCGCTCCGCATTCTGCGCGCCTGCAAGGAGCTCGGCATCCCGACGGTCGCCGTGCATTCGACGGCGGACGCGGATGCCATGCATGTGCGGCTTGCCGACGAGAGCGTCTGCATCGGCCCGCCAGCGGCCAAGGACAGCTATCTCAATATTCCGGCGCTCCTCGCCGCGTGCGAGATCACCGGCGCCGACGCCGTGCACCCGGGCTACGGATTTCTCGCCGAGAATGCCCGCTTCGCGGAGATCCTGGAGGAGCACAATGTGCACTTTATCGGGCCGCGGCCGGAGCATATCCGGCTGATGGGCGACAAGATCGCGGCCAAGCGCGCGGCCGTGGATCTGGGCATCCCGACCGTGCCCGGCTCGGACGGCGGCGTCAGCTCCGATGAAGAAGCCGTGAGATTGGCCGGCGACGTAGGCTATCCGGTCATGCTCAAGGCAGCGGCCGGCGGCGGCGGGCGCGGCATGAAAGTCGTGCGCGCCGAAAGCGAGCTTGCGTCTGCGCTTGCCACCGCGCGCGCGGAATCCAAAGCCGCGTTCGGCGACGATACGCTCTATCTGGAAAAATATCTCGAGCAGCCACGGCACATCGAGATCCAGGTTCTCGGCGACGGCAAAGGCCGCGCGATCCACTTGGGTGAGCGCGATTGCTCATTGCAGCGGCGCCATCAGAAGGTTTGGGAGGAAGGCCCCTCGCCTGCGCTGAATGTCGCCGCCCGCGATCAGATCTGCGAGACCGTCGCCAAGGCGATGCGCGACATCAAATATCTGGGCGCCGGTACGGTCGAATTCCTCTACGAGGACGGCCAGTTCAATTTCATCGAAATGAACACGCGCATTCAGGTCGAACATCCGGTCACGGAGATGATCACCGATATCGACCTGGTAGCGGAGCAGATCCGCGTCGCCGCCGGCAGCGATCTCGCGCTGAACCAGAGCGACGTGAAATTCCACGGTCACGCCATCGAGTGCCGGATCAATGCCGAGAATCCGGTGTCGTTCCGGCCGTCACCCGGCAAGATCGTCCATTATCATCCGCCGGGCGGGCTGGGTGTACGCATCGATTCAGCCGTGTACCACGGCTATACCATCCCGCCATTTTACGACTCGCTTGTCGGCAAGCTCATCGTTCACGGCAAGACGCGCGGCGAATGCCTGATGCGGCTGAAGCGGGCGCTCGACGAATTCGTGGTCGATGGCATCGAGACGACTTTGCCGCTGTTTCGCGCGCTGGCGCGCGAAGCCGAAATCATCGACGGGGACTACAACATCCACTGGCTTGAAGCGTTTCTGGCGCGCGGCGCACTTGAGCAATAGCGAAGTCAGGCGGGTACGCGCTCGCTCATGGCCCTCGCAACGGTCGGCGTGGAGCCGCCCCTCGCCGAGCCTCCCTTCATGGCGGCCGCGAGAATGCGTCCGACGAGCGAAGGCACGTAAGGCTTGGCGATGAAAATCGAGCCCGGCACGCATCGTTCCAAATCAAACGCATTCGCATGACCCGACGCGTAAACCACCGGCAGATCCGGATTCATTTCCCGGGCGCGGCGAGCGAGCGTCATGCCGTCCATGCCGCCGGGCAAATTGACGTCGGTGAAAAGAATATCCACGGCCGCGGAAGCGAGGTGCGAAAGAGCGTCCGATGCGTTGGCCACAGCGCACACGACAAACCCCTGCTCCGACAGGTCTTCGGCAACCATATCGCTGATCAGGAATTCATCCTCGACAAGCAGCAGGCGAATCGGCTGAGCTTGATTGAGTTGAGCTTGGTAGACGTGGGCGCCCATTACGGCATCGCTCCATGCGTGGCATGGAGATGAAATGCGCCGCGCAAAAATATGTTCAAGGTGGCGAAAAACTTAAAGAAATTGTAGTTTACGCACAGTTAAGGGCGGCGCCGAAAGAGCGCCAAGCAGAAGCCGGACGCGAATGGCCAGCCGCGAATCTGCACTCGTCGACATAACCCCGGAAGTGCTGCTCAAGGCCTATGCCTGCGGCATCTTCCCCATGGCCGAAAGCGCTGACGATCCGGCGCTTTACTGGATCGAGCCGGAGCGGCGCGGCATCATTCCGCTCGATCGCTTCCACATACCGAGCCGGCTGGCGCGCACGGTGCGTTCCGGCCGGTTCATCGTGCGAGTCGACCGCGATTTTGATGCGGTGCTCGACGGCTGCGCGGACCCCATGCCGGGCCGCACCCGCACCTGGATCAACGAACGAATTCGGACCCTCTACCGGAAGCTTTATCAGCGCGGCGATTGCCACACCGTCGAGGTATATGAGCACGATCAGTTGGTCGGCGGTTTATACGGCGTGAGCCTTGGACGCGCGTTCTTTGGCGAAAGCATGTTTCATCGCGCGCGCGACGCCTCCAAGGTCGCGCTCGTTCATTTGGTCGCGCGGCTCAAGGCGGGGCATTACCGCTTGCTCGATACGCAATTCGTCACCGATCATCTGCGTACGTTCGGCGCGGTCGAGGTTTCCCGCTCGGCGTATCACAAGCTTCTTGACGCGGCGCTGGTCGGCGATGCCGACTTCGGCGCGCTTTCGCTGCATAAGCCGGTCTCGGGCGATACCGTGTTGAACCTCCTCAAGGTGGACTGATCCTCCCGTTTCTGCACATCCACATCCATTGCGGCGTACCCCAATGATTTGGCTTCGAAGAATTGCAATGGTCGCCGCGGCTTTATTGGCGGTGATGGGCTTGGCTGCGATCGGGCTTGGCGCGCTGCTCGCCTTCCCGGTTTCTCCACCGCCGCCGCTGGAATCGATCCGCGCCGGCGCGCTTGCGATCGATCGATCGGGAAGGCCGGAGTTATCGCATTTCCAGGCGCGCGACGGCAGCCTGCTCGCTTATCGGGTTTATCCCGCCGCCAACGGCGATAAGAAAAACATCGCCATCCTGATCCATGGCTCGGGCGGTCACTCGACCGGCATGAACGGCATTGCCAAGAAGCTGGCGGCGGAAAACCTCCTTGTCGTCGTTCCCGACATCAGAGGTCATGGCGCTTCCGGCACCCGCGGCGACATCGGCTATTACGGACAGCTTGATGACGACCTGGACGATCTGATTGCGGAGTTGCGGCGACAGTACCTGACGGGACATTTCGCGCTGCTTGGATTTTCCTCCGGCGGCGGCTTCGCACTGCGCACTGCAGTCGGAAATCTGTCCGCAGCATTCACGCGGCTCGTCCTCGTCTCTCCCTATCTCGGCTATGACGCGGCTTCCACGCGCAGCCCCGCGGATTCGGCCACCTGGGCAAATCCCGATATTTCCGCGTTTCATCGC
>Ga0210405_10006030_pt1 | contig 10918 bp, 10 predicted proteins | sample IncBWH11MmetaG_FD_155492 | JGI IMG/M metagenome (GOLD analysis project Ga0210405, IMG submission 155492) | Forest soil microbial communities from Barre Woods Harvard Forest LTER site, Petersham, Massachusetts, United States - Inc-BW-H-11-M | ecosystem: Environmental > Terrestrial > Soil >... | reverse complement strand
CCAAACTTGAGACCGTGGGGCCGTGTCAAACCCTGGCCTGGTTTTCGATATAGGTGAGACCCATGCCTCGCATGGTCTTGACGACCAGATAATTAAATTCGTTGGTGTCCGTGCAACCACCGATCCAAGCGAGGCTCTCGCAGCGATTTACGGTTCGACCTTGTGCGTCTTTCTCAACAAACGTATCGTCGCGCGTCTTTTTCACCCAGCGGCCGATCTCATCAATCGCCTGGTCCCAACCGATGTCTTCCCAGTGATCCGAACCCGGTCGCCGGACCTGCGGCTTCAAAAGCCGGCGGTCATTGAGAATATCTTGCTCGAGCGAAGCTCCCTTCGGACACAGCGTGCCCCGATTGATGGGATGATCGGGATCGCCCTCGACGTGAATCACCTGGGGCGTGACGTTCTTGGCCTTGTCACCGATCGTATAAATAATGATGCCGCAGCTTACCGAGCAGTAAGGGCAGGTGGATCGCGTTTCGGACGCTCGGGCAATCTTGAGTTGGCGAAGCTGCGCGTAGGCCGGGGCGAGGTCAAACCCGAACAACGTTAACGCCGCGCCTCCCAGCGTGGACACTTTCAGGAAATCTCTCCGGGTGTTGTGCATGAGTCTGACCATCCTTTCGCAACCGGAAGCTATTGGGTTCTTCCGATCAAACAGCTACAGGAGTCCACAGTCAAAAACAAGCGACGCCAGAGATCAACATTAGCGTCGATATAGCATACTCGCGCTGAAGAATGACTGCAACTCCAGGTGTGGAAAAAGCGGCCATCGATCAGGCTGGCATCTTTCAGCCGATTTGAACGGCGAGCATGCATTACGGAACGGTGTTGAACGCCAATCGCACTTATTACCTGACCCGCTCCCAGCTACCATTTCTGGCTTCCATGATCATAAAAGTTTATAAGGCGGAAAAAGCTGCGGAACATGAGGACAAAAATTGGCTGGCTCGCGCTTACGGATTCGCGGTGCATGACTATGAGATGTGGGCGTAGGAGCGTCGTGCCTGAACAGTCTTCTTTATTAAGACGGAGAAGGATCTGGAAGAAATCAGCCGGTTGCTGGGCAAGACCGCGGGAGCCGCGCAGCGAGGGACAGCGAGCGGAACAGCGCAAGCGAGCTCAACCGATTGACTAAGGAACAGGACGCTGCCCGCCCTACTTGAACTGTACGTGCAACTGGCGGAGTCCAATCTGCTCAGCAGCAGTCCCAGCGTTTAATACCACGATGCGTACCAAGTAGTCTCCGTTCGCTCCAGTCGGCAGGCCTTGCCAGCTACTCAAGTAAAGCCCGTTTGGCGTTGTCACAGGTACTTCCGCTGAGAGCGCGAACCAGTTCGTTCCGTCCGACGTGTACTCGGCTTGAGCATAGCTTCCGCTCACCAGAGCCGATGGCCCAATCGTGAGCACGAGGCGGACTGAGGTCGCATTGGACATGTTGATCTGATTGCGATCGAGCGAGCCCCCCACCTCAACTGCGCCCACACCCGCTTTGTACGCTGTCCCGTAATAGAAACTGTAGTCGGATGGAGCTGCTGTACCTCCTGGCGGCCCCTGTGGACCCGCCGGACCCGTCGCTCCGGTGGATCCCGCTGGTCCGACCGCTCCCGCCGGACCAACCGGTCCTATCGCTCCCGCTGTTCCTGCCGCGCCCGTCGTTCCTTGCGGACCAACCGGTCCAACCAATCCTTGCAGACCAGCCGGTCCTGTCGCTCCTGCCGGGCCGATCGGCCCAACGGCTCCGGTCACACCAACCGCTCCCGCGGCCCCTGTCGCTCCTGTTGCTCCCGCCGCCCCAATCGGCCCGACCGCGCCTGTCGTTCCTTGAGGACCAACCGGCCCCGTGGTTCCTGCCGCGCCCGTCGCTCCGGCTGGGCCAACCGCCCCTGTCGAGCCCTGCGGTCCAGCCGCCCCGGTCGCTCCCGCTGCTCCCGTCGCTCCTGCGGGGCCAATGGGCCCGACCACGCCCTGCGGTCCATCCAACCGCTCCAACTGCCCCTGCGGGTCCCGTCGCTCCTGCCGGACCAACCGTCCCTGCCGGGCCCTGCGGTCCAGCCGCCCCGGTCGCTCCCGCCGTTCCTTGAGGACCGGTTGGTCCCGTCGCTCCTTGTGGTCCTTGCGATCCCACCAGGGAGTGATAGTTGTTCCCATTGTCCGACTCTACGAGCATGCCGCTGGCAATCGAGAGTGTGTATTGACCCGCTGCCGGCGCTAGCGCGGGTAGGCCAAGGTCAACCAATGTAATCGCCGATTGCGTGTTGTTTCCGGTCTGCGGCTGCACGCTCAACGGTCCGCTACAATTCGTACCTGGAGTGCCCGTGGTGCATTGCGCCCACGAAATTCCAGACAACAGACTTAGCATGACGACCAGTAAACAGTTCTTCATTTCATCTCCGGATCTCTAAGGGATTACGACTACAATCTCGTTGCTGTAGCCACTCTCGTTGCTGCCGCTAACTGCTGTGACTACGTAGTAGAGCGTTCGATTATGAATTACTTGTACATCGCCATAATTTGTTCCGATGATTCCCGAGCCTATCTTTACGTATGGGCCAGCATGTGTAGACCCCCGGTAGATGCAATAACTCGTCGCGCCCAGGCTGGCATTCCAGCTGAGAGCGACCGAATGCCCAGTGGTGACGATAACCGTCTTGCCAGTGAGTTTCACACTGCCGCGAATCCCCTGCGCAAGGCCCAAATTCAAGCAGGAGCTTAGAATTATGAAGATCGTGATGAGTCGCTTCATCGTTCAACTCTCATGTCGATTCCTGCGAGTGGGTCGTGGAGCACGAGCGTCGCCATTCATGATTGCTCTATCGGCGGTAGGAACACCATCCGTTAGGAGATCACGGCAATATAATGTGCGGCGGGATTCACGAAATGATCGCTGGCTGACGTCAGGGCATGGCGGCGATGTCGCGGCGACGGTTCGGGTCCCCGCCTTTCCATCTCAGCACCGCTCCGTTACAATCGAAGATTACCTGCTGAGCTTCCATGGCGCTGAAGGAGTCGGAAGCGATTGTTTTGCGGACGTATCCGTTGCGCGAGGCCGACCTGCTGGTCACGCTGTTCTCCCGCTTGGAGGGCAAGGTGCGCGGGGTGGCCCGCTCGGCACTTAAATCCAGACGACGGTTTGGCGGGGCGTTAGAGCCACTTACTTACGTCCGAGTTTATTACGAGGATCGCGAGCGGCAGGAGTTGGCGCGGCTGGATTCCTGCGAGGTGCTGGAGTCGCCGCTGGCGTTTGAAGTGAGTTACGCGCGCGCGGTCGCACTAGGTCATGTGGCCGAGTTGCTGGATGAGTTACTGCCGGATCGCGAAGCCAACGATGATGTATTCCGGCTTGCCCTTGCAGTACTGGCTGGGCTTCGCGGCGCCGATGTTTGGATGCCGATCACCTATTTCGAGCTGTGGATGACGCGGCTGATGGGTTATCTGCCGGAGCTTTCCGAGTGCATCGTCTGCGGGCGGACGCTGAATGGGAGTAGGGCATTCTTTCATGCGTTGAGCGACGGGTTGATGTGCGCCGATGACAAGCAGCTGGCATCATCCGAGATTTCTGCGGAATCGCGGACGCTAGCGAGCCGAATGTTACGCGCACCGGTCGAGAGCTTTGCGGCGATGCCGGGGCACAAGGAGCAAGCGGCCGATCTGCGGAAGTTTCTGCTGCAGGCTCTTCAACGACACCTGGAGAAGAGGCTGATAACGGCAGGGATGCTGGAGAAGATCAGCGGTTAGCACTTGGCATTGGGTTGTTGGGATGTCTTTTTGATCCGCGGCAACAGCCGCTCGGGTGTTTAAGACTAAGTGCTAAATGCCAACTGCTAAGTGCTCGATAACCACACTTTGACTCAGACCAACTCCAATCCGCTGACTTTTCAGGAACTCATCCTGCGGCTTCAGACTTTCTGGGCGGAACGGGGATGCGTGCTGCAACAACCCTATGACGTCGAGGTCGGTGCGGGGACCATGGCGCCCGAAACGTTTCTCCGGGTCTTGGGACCGAGTCCGTACAAAGTGGCCTATGTGCAGCCTTCCCGCCGACCCGCCGACGGGCGGTATGGGGAGAATCCAAATCGTCTTTATAAGCACACTCAGTTGCAAGTGATTCTGAAACCGCCGCCGGAGAATGTGCAGGAGCTGTATTTGGAGTCCCTAGACGCGATGGGGATTGATCTGCGCCAGCACGATATCAAGTTCGAGGAAGACAATTGGGAAGCACCGACACTGAGCGCCTGGGGCGTTGGCTGGCAGGTCATGCTTGACGGACTGGAAATCACCCAGTTCACCTACTTCCAGCAATGCGGAGGGGTGGATCTTGATCCCATATCCGCGGAGTTGACTTACGGCTTGGAGCGCATCGCGGCATTCCTGCAGGATGTGGATTCAATTTACGACATCGTGTGGGCGCGTGATCCGCAAACCGGTCGAGTCACGACCTACCGCGATGTGCGGCTCGCGGAGGAGCAGCAGTTTTCCGTGTACAACTTCGAAAAAGCTGATGCGGACGCGGCCAAAGAACACTTTGATGCGTATTGGCAGGAGTGCAAAGGAATATTGGATGGGTTTGACACGCTGAGGAAGTCTCTCGATTACCTCAAGGCGCCCAAGGATCAGAGGGAAAGTGAGCTGAAGAGATATCCCATAATCCCGGCTCTGGATCTGTGCCTGAAGTGCTCGCACCTTTTCAATATTCTGGATGCCCGCGGTGCGATTTCGGTGACCGAGCGCGTGGGAGTGATCGCTCGTGTGCGTGCGCTAGCGGTTGGAATTGCGAAGGCATATGTGGCGCAGCAGCAAGGCGAAACGGCATGCGAAGAGGAAGAACCTGTAGATAAGAGACCGAGAACAAGAAACGAGACCGTCAATGTGTAGCGCGGCTGTCCGGCAGGCGGTTTGGCGTTTTTGATTTGTCCAGAATGAAAGTTTTATAGATGCCTGACTTTCTGCTTGAAATCGGTTGCGAAGAGATTCCGGCGCGCATGATCGATGCCGCTTCCCTCGATTTGCGTGAGCGAGTGCAAAAATTGCTGGCACAGGAACGTCTGTCCGCCACCGGAACAATTTTCAGTCTCGATTCTCCTCGTCGCCTATCGGTCTTCGCAGAGGGAGTTCCAGCAACTCAGCCCGACGTCACGGATCAGGTCACCGGGCCTTCGGCCAACGTCGCCTTCAAGGATGGACAGCCCACACAAGCCGCCCACGCTTTTGCGCGCAAGGCCGGAGTCGATGTTTCTCAACTGGAGAGAGTGACAACTTCCAAAGGCGAATACCTGGCCGCGAAGATCACAAAAAAGGGCCGTCCGGCGGCTGAAGTCCTAGCCGAATTACTTCCCAAAGAGATCAACTCGATTTACTGGCCAAAGAATATGTACTGGCGCAAGCCGAGCGAAAAATTTGTGCGACCGGTACGTTGGCTCGTAGCTTTGCTCGGCAGCGAAGTGATTCCGCTCGAATTTGATGGAGTTCGCGCCGGGAACGAGACGCGAGGTCACCGGATCCTGGCCGAAGGCTCGATTCTTATTTCCAGTGCCGGTTCTGCCTATGTTGAAGCTTTACGCACCGCCAAAGTCCTGGGGCGCGTCGAGCGCGAGTTGCAGATTCGCAAAGAACTCGACGCGGCCACTCGCAGCATTCCCGGCGCGCGTTGGCGTGAAGACAAGACTCTTCTGGAAACCGTCGTCAACCTCACCGAGTTCCCTTCGGTGGTTCTAGGAAGTTTCGACCGTGAGTTCCTGGAATTGCCGGAGGAGGTTCTGGTCACGGTGATGCGCGATCATCAGAAATATTTTGCAGTCGAAGATGCGGGCGGCAAGCTGCTGTCCCATTTTCTCGCAGTGTTGAATACTGATGGTGACCCGCGCGGCATCATTCGTCACGGGCATGAACGCGTGCTCCGAGCCCGCTTCAACGATGCCCGCTTCTTCTGGCAGACCGATCAGAAGCATCCCCTGCGTGAGCGGACGGCGTGGCTCAAGAATGTCACTTTTCAGAAGGACCTGGGCACCTACTACGAAAAGACGAAGCGGGTGCAGCGCCTGTGCAGTTGGGTCTGCGAAATCATTCGGCAGGACGGAATGCAGGTTCGTCCCGGAATTGTGCACAAGGCGGCATCCTTGGCGAAAACTGATCTCACGACGGAGTTGGTGAAGGAATTTACCGAACTGCAGGGGATCGTGGGTGGGCTGTACGCCACCGTGCAGGAACTCGACAGCGGCATGCCCGATGCGACCCGCCAGGCGATCGCGCAGGCAATCTACGACCACTACAAGCCGGAATCCACGGAGGACGCGGTTCCGCGCTCCATCGAGGGCGCAGTTCTCTCTATCGCCGACAAAGCAGATAGCATTGCCGGAATGTTTGCGCTTGGCTTGCAGCCCACAGGATCGAAAGACCCATTCGCGTTGCGGCGTCAGGCTAATGGAATTGTGAAGACGGTTGCTGAGAAGAAGCTGCCGCTCAGCCTGACTGAGTTGTTTGCTGACGCGCGGGAAGTCTATCGCGGATCGGCTGCGGAACGAAAGTTTTCAGGTGATGTTGATTACGCAGCCGCCGTGCGGACTTTCTTCCGCGAGCGCCTGGAATTCTATCTCCGCGATGTGCTCGGGTTTAAGTATGACGTGGTGAATGCCGTGCTGGCCGCGGGATCTGACGACGTAGTGGACGTAATCGCACGTGCTGAAGCGGTCACCAAAGTGCGTCCATCTGCGGATTTCGAATCCATTTCGATCGCATTCAAGCGTATCAAGAATATTCTCCGTCAGGCAGGTGAAACCAGAAGTCGCGTGGCGCCTGCAATCGACGTGAACGCGCTACAGGAAACAGTAGAAAAAGAACTAGCCGCTCAAATCCCGCGGACAGCCGAGGTGGTCGATGTTCTGCGCATCAAGCGAAACTACGAACCTGCTCTCGAAGAGATTTCAAAGCTCAGGCCCATCGTGGACCGCTTCTTCGATAAAGTAATGGTCATGGTTGATGACGAACGCGTTCGTGCGAATCGCCTGGCTCTGTTGCAGTCGTTGTTAAAGGAATTCTCCACCATTGCCGATTTTTCAGAGATAGTAGCGGAAGGCAAAGAATCCAAGGAATCTTCGAAACACTAAAGGACGCATTTATGGCAACGCAAACTTTCCCCGAAGCAGAAGTAACGGTAATCCGCAAGAAACCAGCCATCCAATATGTCTACTTCTTCGGCGGCGGCAAAGCCGACGGCAACGGAAAGATGAAGGACGAGCTCGGCGGAAAAGGCGCAGGCTTGGCCGAAATGACCAACGCCAGCCTGCCGGTCCCCCCGGGTTTCACGATTCAGACGGAAGCCTGTCGCGAGTACATGCGGCACGGAGGCGTGTCAAAAGAAGTTGACCGCGAAATGGAAGAGGCGTTATCCCATCTCGAACAACTGCAAGGCCAGAAGCTCGGAAAGGGCGAGAACCCGCTGCTGGTAAGCGTCCGCTCAGGTGCGAAGTTTTCCATGCCCGGCATGATGGATACGATTCTCAATCTCGGCTTGAACGATCAGAGCGTCGAGGCGCTTGCGAAACGTAGCAATAACCCGCGGTTTGCGTACGATTCTTACCGTCGTCTGATTCAGATGTTTGGCAACGTCGTGCTGGAAATTCCGAAGTCGGCTTTCGACGAAGTGTTCGACGCGAAGAAGAAACAGAAAAAAACAAAACTCGATACCGACCTTGACGCCAAGGCGTTGAAGGAAGTAATTGCGGAATATAAGAAGGTAGTCAAGAAGCATACCAAGCATGACTTTCCACAGGATGCTCACGAGCAACTGGTCATGGCGCGCGACGCAGTATTCCGTTCATGGCAGAACGACCGCGCCAAACACTATCGCCGCATCAATAACATTTCCGATGATCTCGGAACCGCGGTCAACGTGCAGGCAATGGTCTTCGGGAATCTCGGCGACACTAGCGGCACCGGCGTGGGCTTTACGCGCAACCCCGCGCTCGGAAACAAAGAATTCTACGGCGAGTTTCTGATGAACGCACAAGGTGAGGACGTTGTCTCTGGTGTGCGCACCCCTGTGCCGATCCTCGAACTTCAGAAGGAAATGCCTGCGGTCTACGACCAGCTCCGCGAGATCACCACGCGCCTGGAAAAACATTATCGCGACATGCAGGATTTCGAGTTCACCATTCAGGAAGGCAAGCTCTACATGCTGCAGACGCGCAACGGCAAGCGCACCGGCCTTGCGGCTGTACGCGTGGCCATTCAAATGGTGGAAGAGGGCCTGATCACCAAGGAAGAAGCGATCTTTCGGGTCGAGCCCAACCAGCTCTATGACTTCCTGGTTCCACGTTTGGACGAGAAGAAAGCCAAGATCGAAGTTCTGGCAACCGGCCTGCCCGCCTCCCCCGGTGCCGCCGTCGGGCAGATTGTGTTCACTGCGGATGAAGCGGTAGAAAAGGCCGGGCACGGAAGCCAGAAAAATCCAGTCATCCTGGTGCGAGCAGAAACTACGCCGGAAGATATTCACGGTATGGAAGTCGCCGCGGGGATTCTAACCTCACGCGGAGGTATGACTAGCCACGCGGCTGTCGTCACGCGCGGTATGGGGAAGTGTTGCGTCGCGGGGGCGGGCGACATCGGCGTAGACGAACGCGCTGGTGAGATGAGGGTTAAGGGCCAGGTATTCAAGCAAGGCGACTGGATTTCTCTCGACGGAACCACGGGGCGAGTGATCAAAGGCAAGCTCAATACTCTCGACGCAGCGCCTGATGATCCCGAATTGATGAAGTTCCTCGGCTGGGCGGAGCCGTTCCGCAAAATAGGCGTGCGTGCAAACGCTGACATCCCGCGCGATGCGAAACAGGCGCGCGCCTTTGGTGCCGAAGGCATCGGATTGTGCCGTACTGAGCACATGTTCTTCGCCGAAGACCGTCTTCCCCATGTACGAGCCATGATTCTTGCGGACAATGAGAAAGATCGCCGCGCGGCGCTAAAGAAACTGCTTCCCATGCAGCGCCAGGATTTCATCGGCTTGCTTCGCGTCATGGATGGCCTCCCAGTCACCATTCGCCTGCTGGATCCGCCACTGCACGAGTTCCTGCCCAAGCGCGAGGAACTGATGGTCGAGATCGCGGTGCTTGAGGCAACCAAGCCAAAATCGCCGAAGTTAAAAAAGTTGAGAACTCTGCTCCGCCGAGTGGAAGAACTCCACGAATTCAATCCCATGCTCGGACATCGTGGCTGCCGGTTGGGCATCACATATCCCGAAATCACCGAGATGCAGGCGCGCGCCATCTTCGAGGCCGCTGTAGCGGTGGAGAAGGAGGGAATAAAAACGCACGCTGAGGTGATGATTCCGCTCATCGCGACGGTGAAGGAAATGGAGAATCAGGCAGCGATCGTGCGCCGCGTAGCGGAGGAAGTCTTCCACGAGAAAGGCAAAAAGGTGCACTACCTCGTTGGCACCATGATCGAGTTGCCGCGGGCAGCTTTGCTGGCGGGCGAGATCGCCAAAGAAGCTGAGTTCTTCAGCTTCGGCACCAATGACCTCACCCAGACCACATTCGGATTCTCGCGCGATGATGTGAACAAAGTGTTGCCGACCTACCTGAAAGAAGGCATCCTCAAACAGGACCCCTTCGCGGTGATCGACCGCGAGGGTGTCGGAGAACTGGTTCGCATCGGAATCGAACGCGGACGCAAAACCCGCCCAGGTCTCGAGGTCGGGATCTGCGGAGAGCACGGAGGTGATCCCGACTCAGTGAAATTCTGCCATGAGGTGGGGATGGACTATGTTGCTTGCTCCCCATTTCGCGTGCTTACTGCGCGCCTCGCAGCGGCGCAGGCCGGGGCCGGCGACAAGTTGAAGATTGAGGGCGGAAGAACGAAATAACTTCAACTGCTTGAAAGCGGGGCTCGCGAATCTGCGACCCCGCTTTTTTCACTCACTGCACTTTCTGCAGACGCGCAATCAATTTCTGAGCAAGGTTCTCCTCTGACTCCGACCACAGCAAACGTCCACTAGCGCCAGAACTTTTTTCCGCCTTATTGGTGAAGTCGACGAGCTTTTGCACATTGGAGCGAACTCGGTTTTCGGCTTCCCCGATGAGTTGCACTTCGTCCTGAAGGAAAGGCGAATCAATGCCGAAGTCCACCTCGACATGCCCCTCGTGCTGGTAGATGCCGTCTTCGAACTCCACACCGTGGACCAGGAATTTTACCAGTGACGGCTGCAAAATCCACTCGCGCTGCGTAGGGGGAAGGATCCAAAGATCCCAGAATGCTTCGAACGAATAAGCGTAGTCTTCGTGAAGCAAATCGGAAGCGAGAAGAACTGCCTGCTCAGGAGGGACACCGGGCGTGAAACGCTGTTCGAAAATCGTGGGCTCGTTCCAGGAGACGGGATGCATGGCCACATAAGTTATGCCCGGCTGCAGGACAGAAAATGGGAACTGCCGCATCACCGCCAAAGCACGCGGCAACATATCGTCCAACTCGAAACTCGGAAACCACAAGCTGAGAAAAAGCGCATCGGCCACAAATCGCTCCCACCCCAGGCTGGGGCGCACGCATCGATTCTAAAACATATGGGAGGTCGGGAGCGATCTTGTGAGAGACTCAGCTCGATGTTTGCCAGCCCGTTTGACCTCGCCACTCAGAAGAAGGGAGATCATTGCCACGAAGCCGTGCCCCACCGGCGCTGATTGGCCTTTCTGTTTCGAGGCAGCCTCACAGCCACATGTCGATTGCGTTTTTTGAATCAAACATCTATCAAACATTTCAATCTCGCTAATGAGATACACGTGAGCTTTCTCCCATATTTGAAATCGTTTTTAGGGAAGCCTAGGGAGATCGTAACCCCCCGAGTCGTTCAAGTAATAGTCCAAGAAGACGGGAGGAAGCAAACAGAGTTGGAGAGGCCAGCGGGGTTGGAGTTGCTCAACGATCTGCCAGG
>Ga0210405_10006029_pt1 | contig 10919 bp, 11 predicted proteins | sample IncBWH11MmetaG_FD_155492 | JGI IMG/M metagenome (GOLD analysis project Ga0210405, IMG submission 155492) | Forest soil microbial communities from Barre Woods Harvard Forest LTER site, Petersham, Massachusetts, United States - Inc-BW-H-11-M | ecosystem: Environmental > Terrestrial > Soil >... | reverse complement strand
GAGCGATTCGGTGATGAGCAAAGTGGAAATCCGGTGGCCCAACGGCGCTGTTGAAACACTGCAGAATATTTCCGCCGACGCCGTTTACACCATTGTCGAGGGGCAGGGTATAAAAAGCAGCGTCAAACTTTCCGCTCCTGCTACGCGCTGAAGTCTCGTCATCGTTAGGCAAGTAATTAATTTATGGACGGAATTGTCCGACAGGATTGCTAGATTCGCCTTGAAGCCGACATTCGTGATGGCGTCAAACGCGGCAGGGACGAGATCGCGGGACCAGTAGAAGCGCGGACCACAAATTCAGGTTCGATGGCGATCTCCGCAACGTATTCGGCGGTACCCTCGATCTGGTCAATCACAGTCTTTGCGGCGATTTGACCCATACGTAGCAGCGGTTGGCGCACAGTGGTAAGTCCCGGGCTATTGAATGCGGCGCTGGGAATATCATCGAATCCAACTACCGAAACGTCATCCGGAACCCGCAAACCGGCTTCCTGAAACGCCCAGATGGCACCGATCGCGGAAATATCATTGTAAGCAAGTAAAGCGGTGAAAGGCTTCTTGCGATCGAGGAGTTGTTTGGCGAACGGATAACCTAGACGCGGAGTCGAATCGACGCTGTCGATTTGAATGACCAAATTGGGGTCGATGCGCATACCAAAATCAGCGGCTACGTCGCAGATCGCTTTCCAGCGATGAGCGGCGTCGGAACTCACGACCGCACCTTTTAGAAAAGCGATGTCTCGATGGCCAAGCTCCCGAAGATGGGACAACGCCAGCTTAGCCGCCAGATGATGGTCGAGCACTATGTTGGTGACCCCGTCCACACGCTCGTGGCCTGAAACGGCGACGGTCGGCAGAGCTAATTTGTCCTTAATAGAAGTGTCCAGGGTGATGAAACCCTCGACGCCCCGAGACAAAAGCATTTGTGCATAGGTGTGAAGCAGCTTCTGATCGTGACGGTGAATCACGGTGAGGAAGAAAAAATTATGTTTGCGAAGATATTCTTCAACGCCGCTGATAATCATGGCGCCGTAAGCGTCGCCAATCTCTTCTGCGATAACACCAATCGTGTAAGTGCGTTGCAAACGCAGAGAGCGGGCAAAATAATTGGGGCGATAGTTCAACTCTTTGGCGGCGGCCAGGATCCGCTGCTTGGTTCTTTCGGGGATCGATCGCGCTGCAGCGGAGTTATTGAGAGCCGCGGAAACTGTACCGGGCGTCAGATTCAACTGATTGGCGATAGTTTTCAGCGTTACTTTCCGCTCGCCTTGGCGCTTATTGTTGTTTGTAGGCAACGCAATCACCCATTAAGTCGCGCAGAACCAGCGCAGTAAACGTACTGTACATCATATATTGGAGCCTGCTGAATCGATTTCTGGGCGACGGGCGGCAATTCAGAATAACATTATTCTCTGGGGATTGTTACTATTTCCGGGCTACAAAGTCGGTATGTCAGCGCGGTTCAGCTCCATTGTGCAACCATTCTCGGGAGCCTATTCCCGTGTAGACTCATGGTAATGAGCACGATACGTTCTGAAAATTCCTCGGCCATGCAGGACTCGTGACTTTTCGTCCACTGTTCCACCAACGCTGGAAACTCTTCGCGAAAACTATGGCGCTCATGGCACTGGGAGCCGCCGCTGCCCATGCCCAGGGAGGCCATCCTCAGCCGCCTCCTCCCCCCGCCGGGGCGAAAGCCACAAAATGTAAGGGCCGGCCAGTTCCGCAACTGGAAGACGTAACCGCAAAAGCGGGAATTACCTTCAAACACGCGGCCGACCCGGCTAAGAAATATATTGTGGAATCGATGAGCGGCGGCGTCATTGTATTTGATTACGATCGCGACGGCTGGCCGGACATTTATTTCACCAATGCCCCCACGGTGGAAATGGCCATCAAGGGACAGAAAACTCGCGGAGCGTTGTATCACAACAATCACGACGGAACCTTCACAGATGTCACGGAGAAAGCCCACTTGACGTCGTCGTGCTTCGCAATGGGCGGAGCTGTCGGGGATTACGACAACGACGGTTGGCCCGATCTGTACGTGACCTGCCTGGGCGGAAACGTGCTGTATCACAACAATGGTGACGGAACGTTCACGGACGTCACTGCGAAAGCTGGTGTGGCGGATGGCCGATGGTCAACGGGGGCGGCTTTTGGCGATTACGACGGGGACGGGTTCGTCGACTTGATGGTCAGCAACTACGTGGATTTTCGCCTCAATGATTTGCCGGGATTTGGCAGTTCCCCGAACTGCAAATTCCGCGGCATAGATGTGCAGTGCGGCCCGCGAGGGTTGAAAGGCGCCGGCGATTCCCTGTTTCATAATAATGGCGACGGAACGTTTACGGAGGTATCGAAGAGCGCCGGGGTCAGCGATCCCAACGGATATTACGGCATGGGCGTGGTGTGGGCGGATTTCAACAATACCGGCCGGCCGGATATTTACGTAGCGAATGACTCCACTCCGAAATTTCTTTACAAGAATCTAGGCAATGGAACGTTTAAGGAGATTGGGCTGGAAAGCGGAACAGCCGTCAGCGAAGACGGTTCTGAGCAAGCCTCCATGGGCATTGCCATTGGCGATTATATGCATACCGGCAGGCCGTCGATTTATGTGACGAATTTCTCGGACGAAAATAATTCGCTGTACCGCAACGATGGAGACTGGAATTTCACCGACGTCTCCTATCAATCGGGAGCGGCGTTACCTTCTTTGCCGTGGGTGAAGTGGGGTACCGCGTTTGTGGATATCGATAACGACAGCTGGCTGGACCTTATTACTGTAAGCGGGCATGTATATCCGCAGGTGGACACTCTGCCGTCCGGCGGAGGTTATCGACAACCAAAGCTTTTGCAGCTGAACCAGAAGGATGGCACGTTTTGCGATGCCAGCGATCAGGCTGGTCCGGCGCTGCAAGAAAAACGGGTGTCGCGCGGGTTGGCGGTGGCAGACCTATTCAACGACGGAAACATGGATGTGGTCGTCGGCGATCTGGATGGAGGCCCCATGATTCTGAGAAATCACGGGGTGCCCGGACAACACTGGGTGAGTTTTGAATTGGCAGGTACGAAAAGCAACCGCCTGGCGCTGAACGCGCGAATCAAAATTGTCGCCGGCGGAATAACTCAAACGCAAGAAATTCACAGCGGCGGGAGTTACCTATCGCAAAATGATTTGCGGGTGCATTTCGGATTAGGACCAGCGGAGAAAATCACCAGCGTTGAAATTCATTGGCCGTCGGGAAAAGTGGAAAATCTGGGAGATTTGGCAGCCGACCATTATTATTCCGTTCTGGAAGGCGCAGGCATTGTGCCCGCGGAACGCATAAAGCCTGCTGCGGTGAGCCGCAACTGATTCCGTGCGGTCGCCCGCCGTACGCGCAACAAAGTGGGTCGTCAGCCCTTGGCGCGGTCCTTAACCTGCTTTGCCAATTTTTCAATTTGTTGCGCTTTTTTGACCACGGACAACGACAGCGTGGAATTGGTGTCGGATCTTTCGACTTGTTCTTTTAATTCACCGATTAATTCGTAGAGCTTTTGGACGTTGGCCTTTATTTCAGCTTGATTCTGACGATCCAGTTTTTTTGCGTCAGGTGGCGTCTGCTCCGGCCCCTGCAAGCCCGGAGGATAGTTCGGATTCGGCGCATTTGGCGAGGGCATGGGCCTTATCGGAGGAGGTGTTGGATGCCCTTGAGGAGTGACGGAAGACCCCGTACTCAGGAGAATTACCGCGGCTATAGAAATAATCGTTAGGCTGCGACGAGGGCGGAACATAGACACCTCCCACAAATCTCGTATTATTCAGGGATAGTAGCTCCGCAAAATGTCCATGACCAGAGCGGATTTGTAAACTGATCTAGCGCCGCTCTCAGCGGCCGCTATCGGTTCCTTGTAATTCATCGGCAAGACGTTGTGCGTTGTAAAGTTTCCGTAATGTTTCAGTGATAACGGCGGTCTCTACTGACACGGCGCGACTCGCCTCGTCGCTGTAAACATAATCTCCAACCAGAGATTCGATGTTGCCGTCGAAGATGAGACCCACGATTTCGGCATTGCGGTTGATCACCGGGGACCCCGAATTCCCGCCGGTAATATCGGCGGTCGATACAAAGTTCACCGGCGTTGACAAATCCAATTTTTCGCGCCCGGAAGTGTACCGTGGCGGAAGCGCGAACGGGCCCTTGGAGTCAAAACTCAGGGAGCGGTCGTACAAACCATACAGCGTGGTTTTGGAGGGGGCTTTCGTACCGTTCATCGGGTAACCCTTAACCTGGCCGTACGAAAGTCGCAGGGTGAAAGTCGCATCCGGGTAGGTGTTCTTACCGTAGACCGCAAAGCGGGCCTTCCCGAGTTTTTCGCCTGATTGTTGAAGAACGCTTTCTACATTCTCTTCATACCACTTGAGATTTTCGCGACGGAGGGGGTCCAGGTTCCGTTGCATCACGATCATCGGGTCTGTGGATGCCGCCACAGCCGATTCACCGCCTTGGACTAATTGCTTTCTAACTTCCGGGTTAGCCAGTTTTGTACCGTTTATGAGTTCCGCGGCGACATCTTTCGGGCTGCGTCCGTTCAACACAGTTTTTACAAACGGATCGCTCGGCCCTAATTCCTCGACAGCCTGTTCCAAAGACGCAGTCATGCGCGCGATTTCAAAAGCAGGATAAATGGGCGCCGGAGAGAACAACTCGAACCTGGTGGAGTCCAGTTGCGAGTCGTGATATCCGTCAAGCCGCTCGCCGTCGGGCTTCTTAATCTCCGCTACGTACTCCACGATTCGGGCTCCCAGATTTGCAAGTTGGGAATCCAGATTCCGAAATAGAGACTCCTTCACTCTGGTGGAATCTTTTTTCGTGGCTTCAGCGATGGCGTCCCACGCGCCTCCGTATGTCTCTTTCAACTCGGGACGGCCCAGCACTTTAGCCTTGAAGTCTTCCTCGTCAGTTTTTTTCTTGTTCATAACATTTTTGTCGAGGAGCCCTTTATAACGTCCTTGAGCCGCCTTCAAACCGTTTTGCAAGCCGAAAATTCTCGTGCTGGCTTGGCGAGACTGCTCCTCTCCCAGCGCCGTGTAAGCCATGAGCGCGGCGATGCGATGTTTACCGCGCTTTATTAAGTTGGGAGTGAAGTAATCTCGATCAAATTCGAGCTGAGCAACGGTGTCGAGGCGTTGCGTCAATCCGGGGTGGCCCGGGACAAAAACCAACTCGTCCTCGCCCGCGCCCCGGGGATTCCACTTGAGATAATCCTTTACCTCGATGGGTTTGCCGTTTTCGTAAATTCGAAACAGCGCAAAATCGACATCGTAACGAGGGTATGTAAAGTTATCAGGATCGCCTCCGAAGAAAGCAATTTGATCTTCCGGGGCGAACACGATGCGGACATCGGTATATTTCTTGTAGCGGTAAAGCCAATACTCGCCTCCTTGATAAAGCGTAACCATGTCGGAACGTAATCCGGTTTTTTCAGTGCTCTCGCGCTCGATTTCGGCCATAACCGATTTGCGCGTGGCAAATTCCTTGCCTGGCTCTATTCCCTTGAGCTTCGAACGCACGCGTTCGGTAACATTTTCCGTAGAGACGAGCACATTCACTTCCAGATCAGGGGATTTGATCTCCTGGTCAGGGCCCGCTGCATAAAAACCATCCTTAATATAGTTGTGCTCTGAGGTAGAACTCTTTTGCAACTGCCCGCGGGCCACGTGATGATTGGTAAGCACCAGGCCGTGAGCACTCACAAACGATCCCGACCCCCCGTCATTGAATCGAACACAGGAAAGTCTCACGTGATCGAGCCACTCCTGCGTTGCCACGAAGTGATATTTATCTTGCAGTTGCTTGACGGGCACATTGTCGAACGTCCACATTCCCTCGTCAGCGCGCGAAGGAATACCCGTCGCTGATATTGCTGACAAAATAAAAATTAACCCGCCGCTCCAGAGAATCGACTGCTGCTTCGCGAGTCTGTCCAAAACGTTCATGGTAAGCCTCATAGCAGATGGAATTCTCGGATCAGCATTTCAGTCCGAGGCGAAGATATGAGTTTGACCCAACGTGGAAGTTTTAAAACCAGTGGTGCCGGCGGGGGGAATCGAACCCCCGACCTAGGGATTATGAGACCCTCGCTCTGCCACTGAGCTACGCCGGCACAGGACCATCATGCTACGGATACCGTCACGGCGGTGTCAAGCGATGCGCAGTAACAGGCGAGATAATGGATGGTGTGCTTCCCTTGCCAACCGCCACCCGAAGGGAAACGCACGGGTTAGTCCTATAAAAACTAGTACCAAGGTACCGTTGACCCTAGCCCCCCACCCCCCTACCCTTCGAGGTGTAGGGCATTGGCTCCCTCGTGGGATAGGCAAAAGCTTATCGAAATGAGGGGCCGTCGAGGTGTGTGCCAATTTGATACAGTAAACACTTGACTTTGCCCTATTAAAGGATAGAGTGCGCTCTGGGTAACCATTCCCCCGGAGGCACTATGTCCCGAATTTCATCGGCAATCGTTCTGGCCATGCTCGTTTTAACTGGAGCAATGGGCCTAAAAACAGTAGTTACGACCCACGGAGATTCTTCCGTGTTGATTGCCAACGGAACGGCGCCAGTTCCGCCGCTTCCGCCAGCATTTTTGAAGAACGGAACGGCACCAGTGCCACCGCTTCCGCCGACGGTAGCAAAGAACGGAACAGCACCAGTTCCGCCGCTTCCGCCGATGATTGCAAGGAACGGAACGGCGCCAGTTCCGCCGCTTCCGCCGACGGCTTCAAGCAACGCCCTGGCAAGGTAACTTCAAGGCGGATAAAACCCGCATGAGGGCCAGGACGTTAGAAAGAAAAACGTGGTTGGCCCATTCGGATACACGATCTGGTTGATAGGCGCTCTGCTAGAGGCCGGGGTCGTGGTTTGTTCTCTAATTCGCGCGCCATTGCGGCGCTACTTCACACTCAATCTTTATATGCTCATGTCGGTCCTGGTGAGTGCAGGCCGATTCGTGGAATTTAGCCGGCATGGGTTGACGTCGTCCGAATATGTTTATTTCTATTACTATTCGGATGCGATTCTCACCATTTGTTTGTACTTCGCGCTGATGGGGTTGTACGCCATCGTGTTTGAGGAACTCGGAGTGACTATGCGGCTCCGGGTCTTCATGATGCTGCTGCTCATTGGGACGACGTTATTTTCCTATAGCGTCGTGCACCAATCCGAGTCGCGAATGCTCACCCGGTACATCATTGAAATTTCTCAAAACCTGTATTTCGTTGGTCTGATTTTGACTTATGTACTGTGGGCCGCGCTCCTCAAGCTGCGCGAGAGCCGCGTCCGCGTAATTCAGATCGTCCTTTCCCTGGGCGTGTATTTCAGCATTAATGCCGCCACTTATGCGCTGCGTAACGCATATCCTGACCTGCGGTTTGTCTGGGCGTTCCTGCCTCCTGCCGCCGGGATGTTTCTTCCCGTCGCCTGGATTTACGCATTCATGAAGTTTGATGATGAGGCGCGCTTGGCGCCCGCACGGCTCGCGGCGGTGCCCCGATGATGGCCGCTATAATCTTTATCTTTTCGGTCGCGGCACTGATGCAATTTTTCGTGTCGTACTGCAGGTCGCTGATCGCCGCGTCGTCAAGACGGGCGTTGTCGACCGATGTTCAGGACGTGATTGGCATCAGGCGAAGCGCTAACGGCGCGGATTTTGACCGCGTCATGCAATATCTGTATTTGTGCCCCGATCGCCGGGAAGACCGCACCGGCATAAAGGCGATCGGCGCGTATTTCCGGTTGCTCGGTGCCGCCGGCACGATCATGGGCAAGCTGCTTCCTTCGCTACGCGTCTGGACCGAGTCGGAACGTTCGCAATGCGCTTATTTTGCGGCGGTGGCCCTGGATCGCCGTATCGCGCACAACCGGGATATGTTCGCCGAACAGATGTCCGGGTAGTTTTTCTCCCACTTCCAGGAATTAAATCACTGAAATTTGGCTGCTGTCTTATTCGAAACAGCGTCTCCTCTTTTTTAGCTCGAATAAATTCCCCGTGATATTCTCATGACGTTCCTCTCCTCGCCGGAGTGGATGCGTCCGCAGCGCAAAAACAACCGGTGAATAAAACTTGCTTGCAGTGTGGCGCGATACTGCCGTCGGGCATATCCGCTTGCCGTTTCTGTGATTCTCAATTTCAACCCAGAGGTGAAACGGAGAGGGCTTCTGTCCTTCCCCGGCACGGTGCCGAGCTGAGCGCCGCGGATGCCGCTCTCTGTTCAAATGGCGGGAGTATTTCCATCTCGCCGGACGATTCGGAGGTCAGCGCTCCTGAACCCGATCAAACTTACGCGTGGCGGAGTGAATTGGCGAATCGCCTGGAAGCTTATCGCCAGAGGCGCCGCAAAGTATCTCCCAACGCAGCGCAGGCGCAGCTACCGTTCGCGGAGCCTGTGGTGGCCAAACGGGCGACTGCTGTAGCGCCGAATCAGGCTACAACGGCGTCGGTTGCGGAGCTTTCTACCGCAGTTGTCCCGGGACCGCAGTCCATCGCTTACGAATCTTCTTCCCAATGTTCTTCCCAGTCTGGCGACGATGATTTTGCGTTCACGATCGCCATTGGCCGCATTGCGTCGAAGCCCCACAGCGCGGACGGACGCATGATGATCGATGTGTCGAATTCACCCGATGCCGATGCTGCGGGGGAGGACGCGGGGGAATTAACCGAACGAGCTCACGCGGGTTTGTATCCGGTGGCTCCGCTGGGAGACCGGCAACTTGCAGGAATTATCGACGCAGCCTGTTTGCTTTTTGCGTTTGGAGGCTTTGTCGCATTGTTCGGCTCACTTGGGGGACAACTCACACTGAGCAAAATGAACGCGGCGGTATACCTGGCGGCTCTAAGCGTGGTGTACTTTCAATACTTCGCGCTATTCACTGTTTTTGGCGCCACCACGCCCGGCATGATGTTTCGCGGATTGCAAGTAATGAGTTTTTCCGGGGAACCTCCCACCCCAAGACAGCTGCTGCTTCGCAGTGCGGGTTATATGCTGTCGGCCGGCATCGGTTTGATCGGTTTCTTGTGGGCGGTGTGGGACGAAGATCAACTGACGTGGCATGACCGCTTGTCCAAGACTTATTTAAGCTCGGCGCAAACATATGCGGAGGTCGAACCACATAGCGCCGCGCATCGCTAAGATAGACAAATCTTTGGTGTTCTGTGTTGCTCGAAATTTCACCCCACTGTGCGTCCGGCTTTACAGCTTTGCCGTTCGCGTCGTAATCTGAATGTCATCATGTGGAACATTGAAGAACGATTTTCTCCCAAAGCCATAGAACAACTAGCGGCGCTGGGAATTGCAGTGGGCAGCACCCGCGGCGTAGTGCGGGTGGAGAAATATGGCGCTGGAGCGGAGTTTCGCCAGGACCCCGACGGCCAATACCGTCTCACCATCATTCCCACGATCATGCTGAACGGGAAGTTCACGCGCTTGTGGGACGCCGGCTATCAGAAATTTTTGCTCACCGACGATGGATTAAAATTTCCGGCGTTGGCGAGCCATCTCGAAGGCCTGCGCAAATTTAACGAAGAGTTGCGTACCGCGCTGGGCGTGCCGACTTTCTATAACGAAGCGATCGGTTCGGTCAGCCAACTGAGCGTGTACGACCGAGTAAAGGGACGCGCGGGCGATGTTCCCGACGAGACCGTAGGAGCGCACGGGCCGAACCTCGGGCATTAGCTCTCACCCGTCTCGCGCTAATTTCCAAAATATTCGTTACAGGAACTTGCGAACCACCGGCGGGATCCATCCGTCAGGATGCGTCTTGTAGTTGGCGCCGGAACTGTTCCAGGTTGACGCGGTGCTTGGCTGCTTTTTTGCGGCCGATGAAAATTACTGGAATGTCGCAACCAAAGCGCTCCATCAGCGTGGCGTCGCCCTCAATGTCGATTTCGCGAAGCGTCGCGCGGAATTCGCGCAAAAGCGGAGCGATCGCGTCCTTGGCTTCCTCGCACAGATGGCAACCAGGTTTGCTGTACAACGTCACGTCTGGACCAGAGCGCGTCGGGGCCGGTGCACCGGCGGTTCGTTTTGGTGCTATTTCACTCACGCGTTAGTAGCTGCCCCGTGCATGCAAGCATCATACCGTTGGCGGTTGCTGGCTGCGAGTCTGCTGACAAATAAGCAGGCATAATAGTTGCCAGAGGATCAAACTCTATGGGCCGCGTCGTGGCGTTGATGGATGACATTTTTTTTCAGATGAAAGTTGCGGAGACCGCCAAGCATCTGGGCATTGAATTCAAGGTGGCCACCAATACAGTCGCGCTGCTGGGTTTGTTAGAGCCGCGCCCACAACTGGTAATCGTGGATCTCAATGCGCGCAGTCAGCCCATCGACGCCATTGTAAAGCTGCGGGCGGCATCAAAAGACATTCGCGTGGTGGCGTTTCTTTCTCACGTGCAAAGAGAATTGGCTGAACAGGCGAAAAATGCGGGTTGCGACGAGGTGATGCCGCGGTCGAGCTTCACACAAAATCTCGCCGAAATATTGAGTCCCGCGAAGGCTTGAATGAAATTTTCGCGCATATCTTTAGGGAAGAGCTCACGATTGTGGTTCGGTCTAGTCGCACTGCTGATACTGGCGCCGGCTCCCAACGCGCGGGCGCAGGAATCGTCTTCCCGGCCTGGCGACGCCACGAAAAACCAAGCCAGTTTGCCTAGCATGCCTGCGGTCAAAAACGCAGACGGTACGACCACGCCACCGGTTGCGGCCAACAGCCCGGCCGCCGCGCTTCGCGACGTTTTGCAAGCTGCGTGCACCCAAAGCGCGAGCGAGTTTTCGCGATATCTTACGGCGCGCAGCAAAGCAGCTTTCGAGCGACTTACACCGGCTGCGCGAGTCGCGCTCATGAAACGCTTTGTGCTGCTAAACGTGCCAGGCA
>Ga0210405_10006028_pt1 | contig 10920 bp, 16 predicted proteins | sample IncBWH11MmetaG_FD_155492 | JGI IMG/M metagenome (GOLD analysis project Ga0210405, IMG submission 155492) | Forest soil microbial communities from Barre Woods Harvard Forest LTER site, Petersham, Massachusetts, United States - Inc-BW-H-11-M | ecosystem: Environmental > Terrestrial > Soil >... | reverse complement strand
GCTTCGAGATCGGCGTGCGATGGCAGATCGATCACGAATTCCCGTGCCAGCGCAGCGTACAACGGGTAGAGCAGACGCGCGTCACGCCACTCTGCCGCCAGTTCACTGAGTTGAGATGTGGGTGTCATATTCTCACAATTCAGATTTCACTATTCAGGTTTCACGATCCAGTTGGCGACTTCGCCGGTGAAGCGCGCGGCGACGGCGGTGCGGCCTCCGTTGTATTGCACCGCAACGACACAAGCCTCGGTATCCAGCGTGCCATCGGAATTCCGCAGCCGAAGCTTGTCAGCGAACTCAAGCGGCAAGGCTGAGGCGAACAGTACTTCCTTAGGTGTACCAAATTCAATGACAGTGCTCTCGGTTAGCGTGCCGTTGCCACTCACCACGCGGGTGAGGTGTACGGGGATACGAACGGGGGTCGCATTGGGAAAGAACCTTGCCAGTTTGGTAGTCGAGCTTTCACGCGCCGGAGCAGCCGCAGCGCCCGATTTGGACAGAGAGTTCCTCATTATTCCTGATTCCCAGGGGTCGTTGATGCGGCCTGGATTCCCTAGTCCGCCGGTTAGCGTGGCTGAGGCACCCGGACCGCATCGGGCAATAAGGATGCACGAGCGCGGCCAAAGCCCTGCGGCCCGCCATAAACACCAAGTGTATTTTTATCAATAGGATAGATAAAGCGTTTGGAGTGGCCGCGAAGGTCGTCTTAGACTTTATGTCTCAGATTGACACAAAGTCTCAGGGAAGTGCGGCCTCTGAAGTGGCGAACTCAAGCCCCCGAGTCAATCCGACCTAGGGTGGGTTGATCGCGCCAGCAAGTCCTGAAAAGAAAGATTGTCGCGCAGGGCATCGAATGAGCGGTCGCCGTCTATATAAAACATTGCCGCGTCCCGTTTGTCATAGGCCTCGTGCAGCAGCTTCATAGCTTCCTGGCTTTCTCCTAATTGCGAGTATGTCTGCGCCAAAGCATAGGCAGACAACTTGCCTTGCAGATAAAACTTCTTCTGAACTGGCAACATGCTCTGCCACATCCGTCGAACGCCAATAGCCATGAAGCCTTTCTCCGCCGCGTTAACGACGGCCAAAGCCACAGGGTCGTGGCGTAGCGAAGCGACTTGTTTCGATTCCGCCAGGTAGTTTGAATAGTCTTGGCCGGCAAGGTAGATCTCAGCCAGGTAAAGATGCGGCGAAAGAAAAGCCGGTTCTCTGGTCTCGATCTGCTTCAACAGCGCAATCCCCTGCGCCGGCTGGCCTGCCAAATAAACGATGAAACCCTTGTCCGCCACGATCGGCGCGGAAGAAGGGTCAAGCTTTCTGGCTATTTCGATTTCGCGGATTGCCTCCGGGTACCGCCGGGTGACCATCAGAAAGGTTGCGTACCAGTGGTGAGCGGCAACGTAGTCGGGATTCAACTCAAGCGCACGTTTGAATTCGCGCTCGGCCGTGGGGGCATCCCACGTCCAATAAAATGTGGCGAAGGCAAGAGAACTGTGCGCCTCAGCCGAATTGTCGTCTAATTCCACAGCTTTCTTGGCCGCCGCCAGTGCCCGCGGATAAGCCTCGTTGGGAGGCATCACGGAATATTCGCGCATCAAGTTGTAGCAATCGGCGAGGCCGACGTAGGCTTGGGCGTAGCCGGGATCCCGAACGATCGCCTGGGTAAAAAGGTCGAGAGCTTTGTTCAGATCTTCCGGCGTCCGCTTGTTCCAGAAATAGCGTCCCTTCAGGTAGAGATCTTCAGCCTCCAGGTTTGGTCGATGGGCTGCCGGAGGAATGTTTATCGCCGAGGCTGAAGTTGGCTGTCGTGGGATCTGATGTTTGAGAATGAGAAATCCCAGCAAGATGGCCAGAAGCAATCCCAGGATTCGAGCCAAATGGGATCTCGAACTCCTAGCCGGAATTGCCGTGGCGAAAACCTGCCTGGAGATCGCTGGCTCTGCCTCGCGAATTCCGTCGCCTGTAGAAACATTCGCTTCGGCAGCTGAGGTTTGCTCCGAAGACTCCGTTGCTGTCGCCCTGGGATCCTTCAGCCATTGAGATAGTTCAGCGGAGTATGCGAACACACCACCTCTCACCCCTCCCGGCACGCGATGCACGGGCAGAGCCCGCTCTTTCTCCCATCGCTTGACGGTCCGCTCATCGCGCCCGAAGAAGGCAGCTATCTCTTTCCAGGAATCCAGACGGCGGTTTGACGCCTGCTGCTCGCGAGTTTGCATACAGCCTGAAGTATCAAGCCTGAAATGACCTGAGTTGTCCCGTGTCATGTCGAAGCCGCCGCCGCCCTGGATGGTCGACTTATTCAACAGCTTCGCGCTGCCTCCGACAGAGTCGCCGCCGAAGGAGTTGGCGTTCAGGGTAATCGTTCCGTGGCCGGATAGGGTCACCGTCCCGCTGGATGAGAACGTCAAAGACGTGGTGCCAAACGACACCGGAGCGGACAAGATAATCTGGCCGCCTGGAAGATCGAGACTCACGTGGGAGTGTGAAAAATAGTGCACCATGCAAGCTTCGTCCGCCTACCTAGGCAGCGAACGACTATCTCACGCTCACTGGTAGCGGCAAGGTGATCATGGGAGATGGCACCGACAACAGCTACAACAGTCTACCTGTGCTCGGTACTGACTTTGGCACCAACGGCACGTTCACCAACCAGTCCACCATCGAGGGGACCGGTGAAATTGGATTTGCCGTACAGGGCGTTATCAACCAAGGCACCATCCTTGCGAACGTGCCTGTGGGCAACTCCGGCCTCGTGCTCAAAATCTGCTGCGAGGGATCTTCCGGGATCGTCAACAGCGGAACCATCGAGGCGTCGAACGCAGGCATGGTTCAGGTTAACGCCTCCAATAGTTTCAACAACACTGGCACGTTGACGGTGGCAACCAAAAGCACGATCGACGTCAACAATCCATTTCTCAATCTCTCAAATAGCACGCTGACCGGGGGCACCTATAACGTCACCGGAACCCTCCAGATTCCCGGCAACATCACGACCAACGACGCCAGGATCACACTCAATGGGAAGGCATCGCAGATATTGAACCCCAACACCACCGCTCTGGCAGGCTTTGTCACCAATGCCTCCAAGGGCAGCTTTGACCTCAAGGCAGGCCAGAGCTTCACCTCCGCAGGCACGTTCACTAACCAGGGAGCGATTACCATCGGCAAGGGGAGCACCTTCACGGTGGGGTCGGGCGGATCGTATCTTCAGACCGAAGGCAAGACTACGGTAAACGGCAAGCTCACTCTCTCGAATAGTGAGGGTAGGACGGAGGAACCCGCTTCCGACTCCGATCCCGGCGCTGGCGGCATCCGGATCATCAAAGGCTCGCTGCTCGGCAACGGAGGAAACATTGCGGCCCACGTTTCCTCGTCTGGAACCGTGATCCCGGCGGATTCGATAACCTCGGTGGGGAAACTGGGCATCACCGGTGCTTACACCCAAACCTCCAAGGGCGCGCTCGATGCCAATATCACCGGCGCCGACTCCGGCCAGTTCAATGTGCTCAACGTCAGCGGTACAGCCACCCTGGGCGGAACTCTGAACATCAAGCTGCTGAATAATTTTGTGCCATTGATTGGCGCGACCTTCGAGATTCTGTCGGCTCGGCACGTGAACGGTACATTTGCCACGGTGAATGGGACCACCATCAACAGCAGCGAGCACTTCACCGTGACCTACAACTCGGACAACGTAACCCTCACCGTGGTCTCGGGCGGCTAGGTTGGCATTCGGAATTCGAAACCATCAGCTCAGCACGCGGCGATCGCTTCTCGCCGCGAAAAGGAGAGCACAAATAATGAAGAGCCAAACTATCCCAGGTTCGAAACAGCAAAGCTCGCGAGGGTTAAAGGTAGCCACCCTGCTTTTCCTGACGCCTCTTCTGCTGATGCTCAGCCCGCAAAGCGCTCTGGGGCAAGGCCGACAGACGCCGCCGGCTACGTAGAGTCCTGGCTCTACGACGGCAAGAAGTACACGCCGATTAACGTCCCGGGAGCCGCGGTAATACGGGCCACCGGCATCAACACCGCCGGCGACATCGTCTACTATGTGTCGGACCCCTACGGAGTCGCCCACGCCGCCTTGAAGAGCGGGAAAGACTACTACATCTTTGATGATCCCAAGGGATCGAGCACCGAAGCCGGGGGAATCAATGACAGCAACCTGATCGTCGGCTCCTATAATCCCGCGGGCAAGACGGTGCCCGAGCCCTACCAGGGCACGAAGTAGAAACAGCGAATCCTGGGCGCGCAAGCGGGGCGAGTGGCCCATCCTAACGTCGTGTCTTTCGACGTTAGGGTGCGGATTTTGACTCTAAGCTGACATTTGCGCAACAGGCTTCCTTGGGGGATAAACCGGGGACGGGCGGATGGGTGGCCCACTCTAACGTCACGGGCTGGCCCCTTTGCGTTGCAAAGTTGGGGACGTGGTCGCATGTCACCGGATTTCATCTTCCGGCTCGGGCGCGGCCTTCGGGGCGGTGCGGAGAAACTTCATCAAGCCCGCTCCGGTTGCTTTTCCTGCCCGCTTCTCGAAGAAATCAGCCGCGGTTTCGACCACTCCTACCTTTTGCGCGACCGCCGCGGCAATCCACTGATTCAGCGAGACGCCGTCTTCTTTCGCCAGGCGCTGCGCCGCCTTCTTGATCGAGACCGGAAGCTTTAACGGATAAGTTGCCTTACTCATAGTTTCACCTTCTTTAGCAGTGCTGCTGGCCGCAGGATGGAAATCGCAAACCGCTCGCCCGCCTCGGCAAAATCGGCCACATTGTAAGTAACTATAGCGCTTGCCTGACCGTTGATCGCCGCCTCCAGCACCATCTCGTCATTCGGGTCTCGCGTTTGTGGCCGCCATTGAAAGTGAACCTCGAGGGGCTCGACCAGGGCAGCCAGTTCCGCCAGAAACTCGTCGATCTCCGGCGGCGTCAGGCCATGAGCCAGGCGATGTTCAGGACGCTTTAGCGCATCTTCGTATTCCAGGAACAGCGGGGGAGTTGCCAGAAGTCTTACCCTCCGCTCAGCCACCAAGTGCAAAACCGCATTCCCCGCCCCGAGTCGAGTTCGCAATCCGGCGACGACAACCGAAGTGTCGAGGACAATCTTTAACACATCCTATATGATATCACATTCTATAGAGTATCTTGACTTGGCTGGGCCTCCGGGACGCGCTTCCCCTTGTTGTCCCATATCTCGGGGAACTTTTCTCATTGACTGCGTTCTTCCATCCAGATAATCTAGCTTATAAAGCATTATCTACCGGATAATGCTAGATCTTTGACAATTTGATTGCCTGGTCCGGCAGCATCTCCGATCTCTAGGCACCTGCGCGTCCCTTAAACGGAACTGCCGGGTTCGGCTAACTCCCATGTTCTCTAGATTTTGCCCGTAACTCCTTTAAATCGCTTGTTTTCAATATTTTGCGCGCAAAGGGGGAGGGGGGGGGTACCCGGTACTAAACAGTAAACTTTCCCAACGTGGGAAGCGAGGATTCGAGAACCAGGCTTCGGGAGCCCTCCACAAATGTGCAAACAATTGCACTCCCCTCATCCGCCGCGCCTCTAACACCCAGATTCCTCAGCCCCGACGGATTGGTATGGAGCCTGCTTATAGTCATGGCGAAGCCGGAAAGACGGGCTTCAGTTTTTGGGGAACAGTTGGGGGAGATCAATACGATGAAGATTACATTATTTGCGTTGTGCTTCCTTTGCGCCACGGCAGCACTCGGACAATCGCTTGGCGGCTCTGTTGGCAGCGCAAGCATGAGCAGTACGATTCAGATGACCAGCCATCCGGAACGCGCTGCGCAGGCACCCATGGCTCTGGAACAGAGCCTGTTTGACCATTCCGGTTATTTTTTTGTTGAGGGTGAGCGACCCCTCTGGGAAGTGCAGCCTCTGTCCCCTAAAGTACCTCTCGGAGATATCGCACGCGCGCTGCGGAAAAACCACGAAACCGCGAAGAAGGCCGACTTCGTTCGCAACGACTAAGTTTGGCCCGAAGCCCTGCCCACCCACGGGGCCGGAATGAACTAGATTCCGACCCTCAGCCGCTAGCCTCGCGATTTTCGCTTATTGCTACGGTTGCACGATAGGGATCATCGACGCCAACTGAAGATCGATCATCAGCGCAACCCTCTTGTCCATTTGGAAAAACATTGCCGTCTTCTTGCCGGGCAAAACTTTTTCGACGATTGGAATGTACTTCAGACGCAACTGCGCAAACGATTCGTCCACCCCAACCATGCGCGTGACGAGATCGTGCGCCTGCACGTCCGTCAGGGTGTTATAGTTCGCCGCGTACTCTTTGATCAGAGCAAAGCGGGTATCGCCGATCTTTGTGATTTCGGCCGCGTATTGATCGTAAACCGGCCAGAACTTCACCGCCTCGGCATCCGTGAGCGGCAGGTTAGCAGCGATCAACTGTTTTTTCTGGGACCGCAAGTCCTTCCGCAACAGCTGAACGTCCTGGTCGGTGACGGTCGAATTGGCGCTGTCCTGTGCGAATAGAACGCGGTCGTTCGCCAGCATGACACCGGCAAGAATCAAAACTGCAATGACACTCTTCTTCATTGGTATGGTCTCCTCGGAGGTCCTTTGAAGTGCACCGCTACGTTACGGGGGGCAAGGGAGAGTTGCCACTAGTAAAAGTTATAGCTGGGTGGTTCTCGCGGCGTCGATTGCGGCAATTTGGCAGGGCAGTAAACGACTACTGGTTCCGGCCCCGGAAACCGGGCTCAGTGGAGAGAAAAGTGCGTCCGGCCAGCGCAGCATGAATTGCCAGCGGAAGGTCGGTCAGAAGCTGCGACTTAAAGACGTAACCATTGCCGCCGGCTTCCATTGCCGTTTCCATAATAGCTGGATCCTCAAGGCCAGTGAGAAATACGATTTTCGTCGGTGAGCCGACTCTCTTCAGGCAGCGGGCGGCCTCAAGGCCGTCCATCACGGGCATCATAATGTCGAGGACAAGTACGTCGGGCTTGAGGCGCAACGTTCCTTCAATGGCCTGCTCTCCGTTCAGCACGGAGCCGATCACCTCAAATTGGAGATCCAGGACCCGGGAAACGGTCCTGAGGATTTGTTCACTGTCATCGGCCAGCAAAATTCGGGGCTTATTCAACGTTCAGAACTGGGTCCTTACTGTAGAGTTTGGAGCGCTGCGGCTCATCCGGCGGTGTTCGAGCCGCTGGGAGGACGACTGACCCGGCGAAACACAGCCGCGACCAGGCTTTGCAGCGGCGACGAAAACACCGCCGTCTTTAAAACTACTGGAGTTCGAAGGACTCGTCGTTGCTCTACAGCAATCAGGGGAATCAGCCTCAAAGAGCCTGATCACTCTTTCATCCAGCAGCCCCAGTCTCGAGGACTGCTAATTCTGCCAGTGGTACGGTGCGTCCCGACGGTTTAAGCATAGGAAGAATCTTGGCCAACGGAGTTGGCCGGACAGATTTGGTACGACCTCAACGACGCCATCAGGAGAAAGGAATTTAATCATGGTCCGGCAATCGAAGCCTCGACTTGTAGCCCTTGCATTTGTCGTCCTTTGCTGTGCACCGTCCTGCTTGGCACAGTTCGCCCAGCCAACACCCACGCCAACTCCGGAGCACCAGAAGATGGGTTACTTTGCCGGTGACTGGAAAATGCAAGGCACAATGAAGATTAGTTCGAATACTCCAGGCGCGCCTTTCACCTCGACCGAGCATGGCGAGTGGGTGTCAGGTGGGTTCTTCCTCGAGACTCACTCCTCCATGCATTCTGTGATGGGAGATGTTCGCGGCGTCAGGGTCCTGGAATACAACCCCGCCGACAAGGTTTACACATATAACGCTTACAACAGCCTGGGGGAGCATCAGATGGCGACCGGCCACGTCCTGGACAATATCTGGACGTGGACGTCCGAAGCGCAGATGAATGGTGTGATTGCGAAGGGACGCTACACAATCACGGTGGTCTCTCCAGCCTCGTATACTTTCAAATACGAGACTCTTACGTCCACAGGCACGTGGTCGACGGTGATGGAAGGCAAGGCCACCAGAGCGCAATCTGACAATAACGCTGCGTCGCAGCCGTAACAGCGCGCATTCTGAATTTCTGGGATCCTACATGGCTATTCGCGGACGGCGGAAACGAAGCAATTCAATTCCTGCTAATAGTCTGCGATTGACTTACACAGCCGCTTCGCTCCGGAAGGACAATGCAGGCGTGCATTATTGATGACCAGGGCCGCCTCGTCTTCAGACATAGTCTCGTCGACGTGCCGAATCACGAACTGCTCAAAATCCTGGTCTGCGCTGAGGCGCACGAACGTGTTCAGATGCTTCCAATCGCGGGCCAGAAGACGGCCGACCGAATCGCTGTACTCTTCGGCGATGCCTCCCTCGTCGCAATGAGCGAAACGCTTGAAAGAGCGATATACGCTGTCCCAGTCTCTCAGTTGGTCGGCCTCTTTTTGCGCTTCTTTGACCTCGGCTTTGGTGCAAACTCTTTGGGTTGCGGCTTCGGCAAATCCGCCTAACCCCATCATCACGACAAAGCAGAAAACCACCTTCCAAACGTCGAATGCTGCAATTCGCATCACCAGAGCAAACCACTGTACTGATTGGCGGACAAGATAACTTTGGACTGCACACTTCGGCTCGCGGCGGTGCCTGGTAGGGCGGCTTCAGGGCGGAACGAGTCCGTTCACATTGAACCCTCCGACGAAACTCTGCAACATATTTCTGCCACTGCTAACAATTTTGCCAGTTTGCTAACACAGCTTTTATCACTAACTTATTAAAAGCGGCACAATACGTGCGCGAGCGGTCGCAACTCGTGATCCACTCCAACCTGGCGCCAGTCAGGAGAGACAGGGGTTCGCGAATTGCGGCCGCCTCCTCAATTCCGATTCGAGGGAACCGCATGAGATCAACGGAACCTGCAAACCAGCAGTCAGGTCTAACAAGACGGAAGCTCTTGCTCACGGAAACTGACTTGGCCAGACTGATACCCATCGTGAGATCTGCAAAACATTTCCTGAAGGGCCGGCCTTACGTTGAATTGATCGACCAGGCGCTGAGCGATGCCGGAGTGGTCTTGCCGGGCGCCATGCCTCAGGATGTGGTGACCGTCAACTCAACGGTCGTGGTTACGGACCTGGATCTTCAAGAGCAAACTGTCTACACCGTGGTCTTTCCGCAAGATGCTAAGAATTCTGACCACCTGATCTCACTCATTACCCCACTCGGTGCGGCTTTGCTCGGCAGTAGCGTCGGGGACATCGTCGAAGTTCCCACGGGATGGCTGCGTATTGACCGAGTCATCTCCAGAGCGTCTTGATCCAGTTTAGGCGCGGGAACATGACAGTGGCCTTGATGCGTGATCGCGGTTGCACTGTTCTCCTGACTCCGGCACCGCGCAATTTGCCCCGTTGTATTTTCGGGTTGTGCGTCCTGTTATGCTTCGGCTCGGCTTTGCATTCGCAAGAGCGGTGCAATGTTGAAGTCAAGCTTTTGCTTTCGCCGACGCAGACTCAAGCTGCCGTCACATCGCTCAATTTTGAAAAAGAAGCAGCGGGTCGCGTCTACTTTTTCGACTCCATCGCACTCGATTTACTTTCTCAGGGGCTCATCGTCAGGCTGCGGCAAGGCGCCAGCAATGACTTCACCGTCAAACTGCGTCCGCCGGTTGACACAAAGCCGTTTGTTCCCTCCGACATTGGCGAGGGCTTTGACTGCGAAATCGATCTGATTGGCGGAGCCGCGGGCCCATCCTTCACGGTGCGGAGCAAGTACACGGCGACGCATGTGCCGGAAACTGGGATCGAGATCTCAAATCTGCTCGATGCGGGACAAAAGAAACTACTAACGGAAGCGCAAATCTCAGTTGATTGGAGGCGCGTGAAGAGAATTGCGGACATCCAGGCAACAAGTTGGCAAACCAAAGCTCAGCCCCACTTCCGCAAACTCACGCTCGAGCTTTGGGAGTGGCCTGGGGGCCGGATTCTTGAGCTCTCAACCAAAGTTGGCCCTGATGCAGGGCCATCCACGTACACAGAATTGCAACGACTGGTCAAGACCAAAGGACTGTCGTTGAATGCCACCCAGCGGGCTAAGACAGGTATGGTTCTTGAGACGCTCGCGCGAACCACACATTAACCGAGTGCGGTGCATGCTCCCGGGTCTCCGAGGAATCAAGTTTGGCAGCTTTCCGAGAGTAAATTGCTTTCAAGCGACGCGCGCTGGCACTACGGGCAGCCGATGAACATCAACCATCTCGGCATTTGTGGCATTGAGAACATCGCGTGCTTTCTCAGCTTCCGCAGCCGTCCCATGTAAGATCAGAAGGAATTTTCCCGCCTTGACCGAGGTTTCATACTTCAAGACGCTGTCTCTTGGGATTCCGACGCTGACCAACCCGGCTCCTAACACACTCACTCCGCCGACAAAGATGGCACCTTCCAGAGCTCCGACGATCCAGCTCGCTACCGGACCGGCAACTACCACTGGGCCGATCCCAGGAATTATCAGGAATGCCGCTCCCACCAGTAAGCCCCAAAGACCGCCCCAGAATGCACCCGTTTTGCCCCAATAAGCCATGCGGTCTCCGGTTGTGTAGAAACCGATCACGTTGTTTTCGCTTTGGAAGTCCCGTCCCACAATCGAGAATCTCTTGATATCGAAACCCGTCTTCTTCAGTTCCTTGATCGCATTTTCCGCTCCGGAGTGTTCGCCAAAGACGGCAACTACCGAGTTCTCCTCTGAGCCTACCGTTCTAGTACTCATCTGAATGTCTCCTTTGATAAAAGGCACTGCACGTAGGCCCAAGTATCACCGGACAACCTGAGCGTCTCAACTAGCAGAAGTGACAGCGAAGGATGAAAAGGATTGCAGGTTAAACTGCAGCGAGCCACCAACACGCCGCAAGCAACCAACTAAAGGTCGTC
>Ga0210405_10006026_pt1 | contig 10924 bp, 9 predicted proteins | sample IncBWH11MmetaG_FD_155492 | JGI IMG/M metagenome (GOLD analysis project Ga0210405, IMG submission 155492) | Forest soil microbial communities from Barre Woods Harvard Forest LTER site, Petersham, Massachusetts, United States - Inc-BW-H-11-M | ecosystem: Environmental > Terrestrial > Soil >... | reverse complement strand
GGTGAGGCTGCGCTCGTGGAACTCGGCCGCGGTCGAGGGAGCGAAGTTTGACCGGGATGAGATGACCATCTACATCGAGCGATCATCGATCCGAGAGGCTTGCGTGATCCTGCGGGACGATCCGAGTTGTCCCTTTAACTATCTTTCCGATGTGACCTGTGTGGATTGGTATCCCTCGCAGCCGCGGTTCGAGGTGGTTTACGAATTGCTGTCGATTCCCAACAAGGAACGGGTCAGGCTGAAGGTGCGGCTGGATAGCGACAGCCCGGTGGCGGAATCGGTAACCTCGGTTTGGCCATCGGCGAATTATTTCGAGCGAGAGGTTTTCGACCTGTTCGGAATTCGCTTTACCGGGCATCCTTATTTGCGGCGCATTCAGATGCCGGAAGATTGGGAAGGCCATCCGTTGCGCAAAGATTATCCCGTGGAGGGCTATCGCTAGACTTCGCTATGGCGCACATGACCTCCACCCCCGTGCTTGAGCCCGGCCAGGATCGGACAATGATCCTGAATATGGGACCGCAGCACCCGTCCACGCACGGGGTGTTGCGCCTGATTCTGGAGATCGACGGCGAAACCGTGGTGCGGCTTATGCCCGACATCGGGTATCTGCACACCGGGATCGAGAAAACTTGCGAGGCCAAGTTCTACCAGCAAGTGGTGCCGCTTACCGACCGCATCGATTACCTCTGCCCGATGACCAACAACCTCTGCTATGCGCTGGCGGTCGAGAAACTGCTCGGGCTTGAGATCCCCCCGAAGGCGCAATGGCTGCGTGTGATGATGAACGAGTTGACCCGCATCAACTCGCATCTGGTATGGCTCGGAACGCACGCCATGGATATTGGCGCGCTCACCGTTTTTCTTTACTGCTTCCGCGAGCGTGAGGATGTTTTGCGTTTGTTCGAAGCGGTCAGCGGCCAGCGCATGATGACTTCTTATTTCCGCATCGGTGGCGTGGCGCTGGAGCCGCCGCTGGGATTCTTTGACCGCGTGCGGGACTTCGCCAACCGCTTCCCTTCCAAGGTGGATGAGTACGAAAACTTGCTGACGGGAAACCCCATCTGGACGATGCGGACCAAAGGCGTGGCGCGGATTACGGCCGAGGATGCTATCGCCTTGGGCGCAAGCGGGCCCACACTTCGAGGAAGTGGCGTCGATTTCGATCTGCGCCGGGATATGCCGTACTCAGGATACGAGAACTTCAAGTTCAAAGTGCCGGTGGCGCAGGAAGGCGATGTATTCGCTCGATACATTTGCCGCGTTCAGGAGTTGCGCGAATCGATCGCGATCGTGCAGCAGGCGCTCGATGGAATGCCGGAGGGTCCGATCAAAGCGGATGCTCCCAAAGTTGTGCTGCCCGACCGCGAAAAGATGAAGACGCAAATGGAAGCGCTCATCTACCACTTCAAGATCATTACCGAAGGCTTTGCGGTTCCGGCGGGTGAGGTTTATCAAGCCGTGGAATCGCCGCGCGGCGAAATGGGGTATTACGTTGTGAGCGATGGGACGGCCAAACCGTATCGGGTGCACATGCGGGCGGCTTGCCTGGCGAATCTGCAACTGCTGCCGAAGATGTGCGAAGGAAGATTGCTCGCTGATGTAGTGGCGGCGATTGGATCGATCGATATTGTGTTAGGGGAAATTGACCGATAGCGGTAAACGCGTTGATCGCAGATTAAGGAAAAGTGTTAACCACAAAGGACACGAAGGTTCACAAAGGAAATCTGCTGGTGAAGTTTTCGGACCAATTCGAGGCACGCTTCGCGGATATGCTTACCCATTATCCGACGAAGCGGTCTGTGCTCGTGCCAACGCTTCTTTATGCGCAGGACGAAGTCGGCTATCTAAACCAAGATGTAATTCATGAGATTGCGCAGCGCCTGGATTTGACCGATCTCGAGGTAAGCAACGTAATCAGCTACTACTCGATGCTGACCACGAAACCTCGCGGCAAATTCAACGTCCAGGTTTGCACCAACATCGCGTGCATGCTGCGCGGTGGCGAAGAACTTCTCGATCACTGCAAGACGAGGCTGGGCATCGGACACAAAGGCACGACGCCGGACGGCATGTTCTCGCTCGAAGAAGTCGAGTGTATCGGGGCGTGCAGTTGGGCTCCGGCTCTGCAGGTGAATTATGACTTCCACGAGAACTTGACTGCGGAGAAGATCGACAAGGTCCTGGACGGATATAGAAAGAATTGAGTCCATGACTCATTGAGTTATTGACTCACTAACATGGGTGACTTGGTTTCCCATCCCGACGAAGTAAAGGTCGTCTCCAAACGCTTTGGCAAGGGTGCGACTGATATCGACCGCTACCTGGAGCTCGACGGCTACAAGGCCGTTCAAAAAGCGCTGGGGATGCAGCCTGATGCCATAGTCAATCTGGTGAAGGATTCCGGCCTGCGCGGCCGCGGTGGGGCTGGGTTCAACACCGGGATGAAATGGTCGTTCGTACCCAAGCAATCCTCGAAGCCGAAATACATTTTATGTAATGGCGATGAGAGCGAGCCGGGCACCTGTAAAGACCGTCTGATTTTTGAGCACGACCCACACGCGGTGATTGAAGGTGTGGTGATCGCGGGAATTGCTACGGGCTCGCACGCAGGATACATCTACATCCGCGGCGAGTACCGATATTTACTGGAGATCATGCAGAAGGCGATCAAGGATGCCTACGCGCGGGGATTTCTGGGCAAGAACATTTTCGGCAGCGGCTATGACTTCGAAGTCTACTGGCATGGCGGTGCGGGGGCGTATGAAGTAGGCGAAGAGTCGGCACTGATGGAATCGCTCGAGGGCAAGCGCGGCATTCCCCGAATCCGGCCTCCCTTCCCGGCTGTGGTCGGGCTGTGGGGCGGACCGACGGTTATTAATAATGCAGAGACGCTGGCGAGCGTGCCCCACATCCTGCTGGGCGGCGCAGATTGGTTTGCCAAACTGGGGCCGCCCAAGAATGGCGGAACCCGCCTGTTCTGTTTGAGCGGGCACCTGAATCGTCCTGGGGTGTACGAGTTGCCCATGGGCTACAACCTCAAGAAAATGATTTACGAGGTGGGCGGTGGCATTTCGAATGGCCGCGCGCTGAAGGCTGTTGTGCCGGGCGGTTCGAGCTGTCCGCTTCTGACGGCTGGCGAAATCGACGTCTCCATGGATTTTGATTCCATGATGAAAGCGGGCTCGATGCTGGGCTCCGGTGGCGTTGTGGTCGTGGATGACACCACCTGCATGGTGAAGTTTGCGCTGCGGATCATGAAGTTTTATCAGCACGAGAGTTGCGGCTGGTGCATTCCGTGCCGCGAGGGCACGGACTGGTTGAAGAAGACGCTGACTCGATTTCACAACGGTGGCGGGGTTAAGAAAGATATTGATAACATCCAATACCTCTCGGAGAACATGCTGGGACGCACCTTCTGTCCGCTGGGCGACGCGGCGGCGATGCCGACGATTTCCATCGTGAAGAAATTCCACAAGGAATTTGAAGATCATTTGGAAGGCAGGCCGTGTCCGTTTGAAAAGGTGGGGGTGGGTGAGCCAGCAGCGGTAATGGCTTAATCCCGGTCGACGACGATTTACTTATGGCTGACGTAAACATTACGGTGGACGGCAAGAAGGTCACGGCTCCCGCGGGAACCCTGCTCATTGAGGCTTGCAAGAGTGTAGGCATCGAAGTGCCCTCATTCTGCTACTACCCTAATCTTTCATTGCAGGGCGCTTGCCGCATGTGCCTGGTCAAGGTCGAAAAAATGCCCAAGCTGCAGACCGCGTGCACGACGGTAATCAGCGAGGGCATGATGGTTTCGACCGATACGCCGGAGATTCATCAGGCGCGCAAGGGCATGGTGGAATTGCTGCTGGGCAATCATCCGCTCGACTGTCCGGTTTGCGATGCGGGCGGCGAATGCGAATTGCAGGACATGACCTTCTCCTACGGCGCCGCCGAATCGAAATACATCGACGCCAAGAATCATAAGGAAGAGCAGCAGTGGTCGCCGGTGGTGTTTTTCGACAGGCCACGATGCATCTTGTGCTACCGCTGCGTCCGGGTTTGTGGTGAGGGCATGGATGTTTGGGCTCTGGGAGTGCAGAACCGCGGCGTGAGCTCAATTATCGCGCCCAATCAGGGTGATCACCTCGAATGTGAAGAGTGCGGTATGTGCATCGACATATGCCCGGTGGGAGCGCTGACTTCCGGCGCGTATCGCTACAAGACGCGTCCGTGGGAGATGAAGCATGTAGGCACGACCTGCACGCACTGCGCCGACGGTTGCAAAACGACGCTGGGCGTGCGCCGATCCGACACCGGCATGGAGATTGTGCGCGGGGACAATCGCGACAAGAGCGGCATCAATGGCGACTTTCTTTGCATCAAGGGACGTTACGCTTTCGATTTCGCGAATCACGAAGATCGGCTGACGCAGCCGTTGATCCGCAAGAACGGACGATTGACTGCGTCAACATGGGAAGAAGCGTTCGACTTGATCGGGAAACGATTCAGGGAGATCTGCGACCACGCCGGGGGACAAGCGATCGGGGTTTTCGGGTCGAACCGCACCACCAACGAAGAGAATTACCTGCTGCAAAAGTTCGCTCGCGTAACGATTGGAACGAATAACATCGACCACCATCGCACAGCGGACTTCCCTGCTCTGGCTGCAGCGCTCGCGGGAAAACCAGAAGCGACTGCCACCATGAGGGAGGTTTTTAATTCGCCCGCGATTTTGCTGGTCGGCAACGATCCCACAGAGCAGCACCCACTGCTGGCATGGCAGATTCGGAATAATGTTCGGCTGCACCGGGCGCGGTTATACGTGATCAACTCTCAGCCCATTAAATTGCGCCGGCAAGCGGCCAGCTTCGCCCAGATTCCGGCCGGATCAGAAGGACAACTAGCTGCGTTTCTCGCGGGCGACGACGCGGTTGTACAAGCAATTGTGAGCGCAGAAACCGGCCGCGATTCCTGGATCGCCTTGCGTGACAAACTGCGCGGCGAACCGAACCTCGTCATAATTTTTGGATCGGAGATCCAGGGCAAGGACATTGCTTCGGTTGTGGAGTTCGCCTCGGGCATTCAAAGCGCGAAAGTTGTTTGCCTGGGCGACTACGCCAACTCGCGGGGCGCCGCTGATATGGGACTCTATCCCGACCTGCTTCCGGGCTATCAGCGGGTTTCGGATAAGGGCAAGTTTCACGAAGAATGGGACAGCGTCCCGCAAACACTTGGCTTGACTTTGCCTGAGATGGTCGAAAGCGCTAAAGCCGGTCAGTTGAAAGCGCTTTACGTCGTGGGTGCAAATCCGGTCGAACAGTTTGGCATTGATCCCTTTGCCTTTTCGAATAGTTTCGTGGTGGTGCAAGACATGTTCCTGACCGAGACGGCCGTGATTGCCGACGTGGTGTTGCCTGCCGCCAATGCTTACGAGAAGTCCGGAACGTTCACCAACACGTGCGGTGACCTGCAGTTGGTAAAGAAGGCGGGCGAGGTGACCGGCACGAAGTCAGATTTCGAGATGATCGTCCGTATTGCGGGCGCGATGGGCTTCGACGTTCGGCGGTTGGTGCCGTTTGGGCGAGGAGTCGGCACGGACATGGGCCAATCGCGTGGCGCGCAATCCGGTGAAGCTGACCGGCACGCGGTATGGCTTGAAGCCAACGGGCTAGAACCGAAGATGAGCCCATTCGATCCCATGGCGATCTTGGATGAGATTCAGCGACTGGTGCCGGGCTACGATGTTTCCCGGATGAATATCCTGGCTGGCAACGATCAGCACACGACTTTGTCCGGAAGCGGGCCTGGGGCTCTGCATAATCCGGAGTTGATCGTGCCCGCACAGGATAGTCTTTTCAGCTCGGGCACGTTGGGCCGTTACTCCCGCACTTTGAATTCGGTAATTGAGAATCGTCACAAGCAGCCGGCGGAGGCAGAAGTCGCCGCTGATTGAATTTTCGTTCAGGCGCTCTTATGGATCAGTATACGGGCGAGACGCCCCCGCGACAGCCGGGGCGGACGCTGGCGCTACATTTGCAAATAGGTCAGGAAAGCTACATCGTTGAGCCTAAGCGTATTCATTCTCGTTTCTGTCATTAAGATTGTGATCGCACTCGGCGTGTTGCTCACGGCGGTCGCGTATACGGTGTGGCTCGAGCGCAAGGTTGTGGGTCACATTCAGAATCGCTGGGGTCCCACGCGAGTGGGTCCGTTTGGCCTGCTGCAACCACTGGCGGACGGACTCAAGTTCATTTTCAAAGAGGATCTGTTACCACCGCACGTGTACAAGCCGCTGTACATCGCGGCGCCGATGATTGCGTTGATTTTCGCGCTAACATCGATCTCGCTCATTCCCGTCGGCAACTGGATTACGGTGTTCGGAATCCACACGCCGCTCGAAATCGTCGACGTAAACATCGGACTGCTCATTGTGCTGGGCATCACTTCGTTAGGCGTGTACGGCGTTGCACTGGCCGGCTGGTCGTCGAATAGCAAATACTCGCTGCTGGGCGGATTGCGCGCCAGCGCGCAGATGGTGAGTTACGAAATCTCACTCGGCCTTTCGCTGGTCGGTGTGCTGATTATGGCGGGTAGTTTCAGTTTGCGAGATATTGTCGATGCACAGAGCGGAACGTTTTGGGGATTCATCCCGCGCTGGAACATTTTCCAGGGACAGTTCGTGGCGTTCTTCATCTATCTGATGGCGGCGTACGCGGAAACTAATCGAATCCCGTTTGACCTGCCGGAGGCGGAAACCGAACTGGTCGCCGGATATCACACCGAGTACAGCGCCATGAAGTTCGCCATGTTCTTCATGGCTGAGTACGCCAACATGATCACGGTGGCGTGTCTGGCGACTTTGCTTTTCCTGGGCGGATGGCATGGGCCACATCGCTTCGGACCGCCCATTGTGCAAGCGATCCTCCCAGTGTTCTGGTTTGCGGCCAAGATATTCGCTTTTCTGTTCCTTTATATATGGGTTCGTGGGACGCTGCCGCGGTTTCGTTACGACCAGTTGATGGCGTTCGGATGGAAGTTTCTGCTGCCGCTGGCCATTGCGAACCTGGTGATCACGGCTTTGATCGTGGCATTGAGATCGTAGCGCAAGAACTAACGATGCTTCATTTGCTTGTATTTTCGATGTTTGGGTTGGTGTGCGTTGCCGGCGCGGTCAATCTGCTGGTGCAGCGGCACCCCATCAACAGCGCGTTGTCGCTGGTCGTGGTCATGGGTTCGCTCGCCGTGGAATATCTGCTGTTGGGCGCGGAGTTTGTCGCGGCCGTGCAGGTGATTGTCTACGCCGGAGCAATTATGGTGCTGTTCGTCTTCGTGATCATGTTGTTGAACGCTGGTGTAGAAGACCGAAGTAAAGGCAGCCGGGTGGCGATGCTGTTTGGGATTCCCGGAATGCTCATTGGCAGTGTGCTGGTTGCGTGGGTGCTGCTTGAGCGCTCGGGTACGGGGAACGTAGCGGTCGGTGCGCTCCCGGGCCCTCCTAAGGTAATTGGATGGTTGCTCTTTCATGATTTCCTGCTGCCGTTTGAAGTAACCTCGGTCCTTGTGTTGATCGCGATTCTGGGTGCAGTAGTCCTGGCGAGCCATCCTGCGTCGGTGCAACAAGCGTCCAGCCAACCCGACAAGAGGGAGGGCTGATGGTACCGCTTTCTTATTACCTTGTGCTTAGCGGCATCCTGTTCGCCTGTGGCGTGACTGGGTTTCTGATCAAGCGCAACATTATCACTATATTTATGTCGATTGAGCTGATGCTCAATGGCGTGAACTTGTCTTTCGTTGCCTTCGCAGCGCAGTGGCATGCTCTCAGCGGACAAGTTTTTGTGTTCTTTGTGATGGTGGTCGCAGCGGCGGAAGCAACAGTGGGGCTGGCGATCATCATTGCCGTATACCGCACGCGAGAGACTCTTAACGTGGATCGGGTAAACCTGCTTAAACTATGACGCCGAATCTTTATCTCTGGCTGATTCCCGTGCTGCCGCTGGTAGGCGCAGCCATCAATGGTCTGTTCGGGAAGCGCTTTTCGCGTCAGACCGTATCGGCAATTGCGCTTGGATTTTGCGGCGCGGCGTTTGTCATGGCGCTGTGGATTGTCAGCCAGTATTCTTCTTTGACGCTGCCTCATGTGGAGAGGCTCGCGTCGTGGATACGCGCTGGCGATTTTCAGGCGGACTTCGCGTTTTACCTCGATCAACTTTCGTTAGTGATGCTACTGGTCGTCACTGGGGTCGGCTTCCTCATTCACGTTTATTCGGTCGGTTATATGTGGGAAGAGGGTGGGTTCTACCGGTTTTTCTCATACCTCAACCTCTTCATGTTCTTCATGCTTACGCTCATTCTAGCCAGCAATTACCTCCTCATGTTTGTCGGATGGGAAGGGGTGGGTCTGGCATCGTATCTGCTGATCGGATTCTGGTTCACCAAGGATTCCGCCGCCTCCGCCGGCAAAAAGGCTTTCATCGTCAATCGCATTGGTGACTTCGGATTCCTGATCGCGCTGTTCCTGATGATCAAGCATTTCGGATCGCTGAGCTTTGAGCCGGTGTTTCGAATCGTATCCGGCATGCCTGCAGAAACCGCCGGCGCCGGTTTGTTGACTGCGATTGGCCTGCTGCTGATGGTCGGGGCTGCCGGAAAGTCAGCCCAGCTTCCCCTTTATGTGTGGTTGCCGGACGCGATGGAAGGCCCGACGCCGGTTTCCGCGCTCATCCACGCAGCGACGATGGTGACGGCTGGGGTCTATATGGTCGTGCGGTCGCATGTGGTTTTCGACCGTGCACCACAGGCTTTGATGGTGGTTGCAATCGTCGGAACATTGACGGCTTTGTTCGCCGCGACGATTGGCGTTTGCCAGACTGACATCAAGAAAGTTCTTGCCTATTCTACGATTTCACAGCTGGGCTACATGTTTCTGGCTTGTGGTGTAGCCGCGTATTCTGCGGGAATTTTTCACCTGATGACGCATGCGTTCTTCAAAGGGCTGCTGTTTCTCGCGGCGGGTTCCGTGATCCATGCTATCGGCGGCGAGCAGGATATGCGCCGCATGGGTGGGTTGCGGCACTACATTCCTTGGACGTTCTGGACGATGACAGCGGCAACCTTTGCCATCGCAGGATTCCCTCCGTTCGCGGGATTCTTCAGCAAGGATCAGATTTTGTGGAAGGCATTCTCGGGCGAGCATGGAAGCTGGGTGTTCTGGGCGATCGGCGTGTTCACGGCTTTCCTGACTTCTTTTTATATGTTCCGGCTTTGGTTCCTAACTTTCTTCGGCGAGTACCGAGGCGAAACCGTGACTGCTCATGGTGACGAGCACGTGCGTGCCATCAGCGGTTCGAGGGCGGGTGCGCCCGCGCCACACGGGCATGGCGGTATTCATGAGAGCCCGACGATCATGCTCATACCTCTCGTGATTTTGGCGTTGCTTTCGATTTGTGGTGGTTGGGCTGGTGGAGAACGCTTCGACAAATTCCTCTCTCCGGTGCTTCACGCCGGCGTGACTGCAAATTCTCTTGAGGAAGTGGGCACGGCGACTCCGGTGTCGGAGCAGAAAGAGCACGGTGCTTCGGAAGGGCTCCTCGAGAGCATTTCAGTTCTTGCAGCTGCCTCGGGACTTTTTTTGGCTTGGCTCTTGTACCAGAAGCGGCCGCAGTTGCCGCAGGAAATTGTTCACGCTTTGGGTGGTTTCTACGAAGCGGTGGTCCACAAATATTACGTCGATGAGATTTATGCAGCTGTCTTCGTGAAGCCTCTCATCGATGGCTCGACTCGGATTCTCTGGCATGGTATCGATCAGGACGTCATCGACGCGACGCTCGACAACAGCGCCGAGGGTGCACGCGAGGTTTCCGACGCTGTGCGCCACATGCAGTCGGGCAATCTTCGCTCTTATGCAGGATGGATCGCTGCGGGAGCGGCGGTTGTGATCGCGTACATGGTCTGGATGGGAACACGATGAGCACCGCGCTGGACAACTCGATGCTTACGCTGGTCACGTTCATTCCGCTGGCAGGCGCACTTTTGCTGTTGCTGTTTCCGCGACGCGACCGGGATATTCGTCTGTTTGCTCTCGTCGTTTCGTTGCTCGATTTTGTTCTTTCTTTGCATCTGCCGGTGCATTTTCAGCGAGGACAAACCGCGTTTCAGTACGAGGTTAACAATCAGTGGATTTCGAATCCCAATATCCATTACCACATGGGAGTGGACGGCGTTTCTATGTGGCTGGTGGTTTTGACCACGTTTCTGACGCCGCTCTGCGTGCTCATCTCCTGGAATTCGATTCACGAAAGAGTAAAAGAGTTTTTCATTCTGCTACTGGTTCTGCAGACGGCACTGATCGGCGTCTTCGTCGCACTTGATTTGTTTCTTTTTTACTTCTTCTGGGAAGCTACGTTGATTCCGATGGCTTTGCTGATCGGCATTTACGGGCACGGACGCCGCGTGTATGCGGCAGTCAAGTTCTTCTTGTACACCATGGTCGCTTCGATGTGTATGCTTGCGGCGATCCTGTGGCTCTACGCGAAAACTGGAACGTTCGATTTCATCAGCATCCAGACGGTGATCCACAACGGCCAGGTCGAAAACTTTTCTGGCGCGGCGCTCTGGCTTTTTCTGGGATTCTTCATCGCGTTTGCGGTGAAGGTTCCGGTTTTCCCATTCCATACGTGGCTGCCTGACGCGCACGTCGAAGCGCCTACGGCGGGTTCGGTTCTGCTGGCCGGCGTTCTGCTCAAGATGGGCACATACGGCATGTTTCGCTTCAATCTCGGCCTGTTCCCTGAGCAGTCGAGGAGCAATGCTTCGTGGATCATGGTACTGGCGCTGATCGGCATCGTCTACGGCGCGCTGGTCGCGATGGTGCAGCCTAATATGAAGAAGCTGATCGCGTACTCTTCGATCAGCCATCTCGGCTTCGTTGTGC
>Ga0210405_10006025_pt1 | contig 10929 bp, 12 predicted proteins | sample IncBWH11MmetaG_FD_155492 | JGI IMG/M metagenome (GOLD analysis project Ga0210405, IMG submission 155492) | Forest soil microbial communities from Barre Woods Harvard Forest LTER site, Petersham, Massachusetts, United States - Inc-BW-H-11-M | ecosystem: Environmental > Terrestrial > Soil >... | reverse complement strand
GGACCACAAGGCAGACGCCATCGGACTGAGCGGATTGCTGGTGAAATCCACGTTGGAGATGAAATACGTCATTCAGGACCTGGAACGGCAGAAGCTGGAATTCCCGGTCATTTGCGGCGGCGCAGCGTTAACCAGAAAGTATGTAGAGGATGATTTGCGGCGGGAGTATTCGAACGCCGTCTTCTACGCCGACGACGCTTTCGCAGGTCTGCACATAATGGAAGACCTGGCCACGGCGAACGGCAAAAAGCAGGCCCGGTTGCAAGAGGGCCGCACAGTCAAAGAGTATGCCAAGGCGGCCGCAGTCGACGAGGAGACCGGGCCGGTTTTCGCCGAGCGAAGCGCGGTGGTGAGCGACGCTCCAAGCATTCCTACGCCTCCCTTTTGGGGCGTACGAGTGCGCAAGGATTTCGATCTGCGCGAAGTGTTTCAGCACATCAACGACACGGCGCTGTTCAAGAATCAGTGGCAGTTGAAGACGGCATCGCAGGAAGACTACGTGAGGCTGGTGGAACAGAAGTTTCGTCCCATCAAACTCCAACTGCAGGAAGAGATTATTGCTAGTGGGATTTTTGAGCCTAAAGTCGTGTATGGATATTTTCCGGCCCAGGCTGATGGGAATGACCAGATTGTGTACGAGGCGGAGTCAAGAGCTGATAACCACCCTTCGGCTTCGCTCAGGGCAGGCTCCGGACGTGAAGGTTCACAAAGGAAAGGCGAACTGCTTCGGTTTACATTTCCACGGCAGCGCGAAGGCCGCAAGCTCTGCATTTCCGATTTCTTTGCTCCCAAAAGCTCTGGAAAAATGGACGTGATTGGGCTCTCTCTGGTGACAATAGGATCGAAGGCTTCGGAGGAGACGCAGCGCTTATTTGAAGGCGGGGAGTATACACGGTATCTCTATCTTCACGGGCTCAGCGTCGAGACGGCGGAGGCGCTGGCGGAATATTTGCATAAGAAGATGCGCGAGGAACTGGGCATTGCGGGCGAGGACTCGGCCCACATCCGCGATCTGTTCCATCAGAAATATCAAGGGTCGCGTTATTCCTTCGGCTATCCGGCGTGTCCTAACCTGGAAGATCAAACCAAGCTGTTTGCGCTGCTGCATCCGGAGGAGAACGTTGGGGTGAAGCTGACGACGGGATTTCTTCTGGAGCCGGAGCAGTCGACGTCGGCGATCGTCGTGCATCATCCGCAAGCAAAGTACTTCGTGGTGTGAGGTCCCGCGCCATCAGCTGATCCGAGCAGATTCATATGCAACCAAGAGTGAATGTTGAACCCCGGTGCAACTGCTCACGCGGTCCATGGATCGAAGGCAGGCACGCCGGTCGCGGCGATGTCCCTGGTGTTTCGGGTGACAAGAGTCAGATTGTGATGCTGAGCTGTCGCGGCAAACAACCCATCAATTACGGGCAGAGGGGATTTCTTCGCGGCCGCGCTGCCGGCGATTCTCCCCCAACGATCGGCCACCTGTTTGTCGACGGGCAGAATGCGGTCTGAGAAGCGAAGCGATAGATCATGATCAAGCCATGCTTCGAGCGCGACCCGGCGCCTTGATTGCGGCAGGAAAGAAATCCCTTTGCGAATCTCGCCAAGCGTGAGAACGCTCAGATACAGCAGAGTTTCGTCCGTGTTCTCGATCCATCTCGTTACTTTAGGTTCCGGCTTGACCTTGACCAGTTCGGAGATAACGTTGGTATCGAGAAGGAAACCGCTCACAGCTCAACCTTTCGTCCGTAATCCGGTTTACGATTGAGATTAAGACCCGCTTCCGCCAGAGGCGATTCGGCGAAGAACTTCACTAGGCTGCGCGGCTGGTGTGCCCGCGCTATGAGCCTTTCGAATTCCTCAGCTGGAACGATAACCACAGCTTCTTTGCCCTGCCGGGTCACGTATTGTGGTCCCTCAGAACGGGCGCGACGGAAGACTTCGCTGAATTGAGCTTTGGCGGTCTGCAGTTGCCACCGGTGGGACGACCGAGCGGCCCTGGACTTGGTAGATGATTCACTGGACAGTTTGTGCCCCGGCATAAAGAATGATCTCCCTTGCAACTAGTCTGACTAGTCTATTATAGAGTGAAAACGATAACTTGGCAAGAACATGGGAACAGGGTAAGGCGCGTCTTATGGTCGCCTCGAATTCAGTAAGAGTTGCCTCGTCAGGAACCCGGCTCGCTCAGATTGGTGTACTATATCGGGCCAACGGGCGTTTTGAGTCGGGGATCAATTTAGCGGTAGGCCCCGGGTCAGAACATCAGGAAGGGAACGGTTGAAAGGCATACTCCTCCGCATTGTTTGCGCTGCGGCCTTGTTGGCGTCGTTCACCTATGCAGTCGACTATCTTGTGGTCCGGTTCAAGATTCCCAACGGACGCGATCCATTTTCCAGCGTAACCATCCAGCCCTATTACGCGATCCACGAGAAGAATGGGCGAACCGAATACGATTACGCCCAACCGCAAACCCAGGTTTGCGTTCGCTCCATATTTCCTCACTTCGGCTACAGTCCGTGCTGGTATGTGAACCGGCACACGGACAAGCGGATTGACATATAGGTTCCGGTAAGCTCCCTGTTTTCCTCTTTCGGTTTTCCAAGTGGTACCATCTACCTATTTTGTAGAGCTACTGGAATCGCCGATGACGACAACATCCCGTGCAGTAGCGTCGCCCCGCGTCGTTTGCATCGATGACTTTCGGCCCATCGCGCGTCGACGATTGCCGAGGGCGGTCTTCGACTACCTCGATGGCGGTGCGGAGGGTGAGGTCACGCTCCGCGAGAACTGCAGGGCGTTCGAGGACGTTACGTTCCGTCCACGTCACGCAGTGGCCCATGCAAATTGTGAGTTGTGTACGCGCGTCCTTGGTTTCGACCTTGCCCTCCCATTCTTGCTGGCTCCTGTCGGATATAGCCGTCTCATCCATCCCGGCGGCGAAGTTGTAGCTGCGCGGGCGGCTGGTGCGGCGGGCACGGCCTATATTCTGTCTACGATTTCGGGGCACAAGCTGGAAGATGTAAAAGCGGGTTCCCGGGGTCCAGTCTTCTACCAGCTTTACCTGATGGGCGGCCGCGCGGCTGCCGAAGCCGTGATAGACAGAGCGCGGGTCGCGGGATTTTCCGCGCTGGTGGTGACGATTGATACTCCAGTGTCCGGCATGCGCGAGCGCGATCTTCGCAATGGCATGAAAGAACTCGTAAGTGGCGGTCTGCTGGCAAAGGTTCCGTTTATTCCGGAGTTATTGAGTCATCCGGGATGGCTGATAAGTTTCCTGCGCGATGGCGGCCTGCCCGGACTTCCGAACGTTGTCATCCCGGGGCAGGGGCCAATGACGCTCGTTGATATCGGCGCAGCCTTGGCCAGCGCAGCGGTCACCTGGGCGGACTTGGGTTGGATTCGCGAGCACTGGGGTGGACCGATTGTGGTTAAGGGCGTGCTCACTGGCGACGACGCTCGTCGCGCGGTTGATGAGGGTGCCGCGGCGGTGGTCGTATCGAATCACGGCGGCCGTCAACTTGATTTCGTTCCGGCCTCTTTGCGGGCGTTGCCTGAAGTCGTCAAGGCAGTGAACGGTCAAGTCGAAGTGTTAATGGACGGAGGTATTCGTCGGGGAACCGATATCGTCAAGGCCATTTGCCTGGGCGCGCGCGCGGTTTTGTGTGGGCGTGCTTATGCGTACGGTCTGGCTGCGGCGGGTGAAGCAGGGGTCGCGCGTGCGATCGAGATTTTGCGAACTGATGTGGAACGTACTCTCAGGCTGCTCGGTTGCCCGTCCATCACGGCGTTGGATCGTTCGTACGTCAATGTTCCAAAAAGCTGGGAGTGGGGTTAATTCTTGCCGTACGTTTTCAGTTGAGCACCGGACTCTCTTTGAAGGGAGCAGGGCATGCACTGGACCCAAATTTACGACCCATTTGGTCATTGGTGGCTCTCGACGCTGGTGGCAGGGCTTCCGATTATCGTGCTTTTTAGCCTGCTGGCCGGCTTCAAGGTGAAGCCACACTGGTGCGCTATCGCCGGGGCACTGACGGCGATGGCAGTCGCAATTTTGTTTTTCAAGATGCCGCTCACCCTGGCCGCGATCAGTTTCGGGTACGGTGTCGCTTTCGGGTTGCTTAAAATCGCCTGGATCGTTCTCGCAGCCGTATACCTGTATGACATTTCCGTCGAGACCGGGCAGTTCGAAATCATGAAAGAATCGATTGCCGGAATCACCGCCGATTGCCGGTTGCAGGTTCTGTTAGTCGCGTTTTGCTTTGGAGCTTTCATCGAGGGCGCGGCCGGTTTCGGGGCGCCAGTCGCAATCGCCGGAGCTTTTATGATTGGTCTTGGCTTCAGGCCATTTCATGCCGCCGCTCTGAATCTGATTGCCAACACCGCACCAGTAGCCTGGGGCGCCATCGGGACGCCCGTCCACACCCTTGCGGCCGTCACCGCTCTTCCCGAGTCCGATCTCAATGCCATGATCGGCCGCATCCTTCCTTTTACCGCCGTCATCGTACCTTTCTGGCTGGTGCGAACCATGGTGGGTTGGCAGGAAACGTTTGAGGTGCTTCCAGCCATCCTGGTCGTCGGATTCTCGTTTGCTCTGACCCAATTCTTTTGGTCGAATTACGTCGATAGTAATCTCGTCGACATTATGGGAGGCGTGGTTTCGATTATTGCCGTCGTAGTCTTTCTCCGCTTCTGGAAGCCGAAGAAGATCTGGTGCTTCGATTACGACAAAGATGCAAAGACCCTGCCGCCGCCCACTGCGGAGGTCGTCGACCAGTTTGGCGGAGAGTGGTCGGCGGAGAAGTTTGACGGATATGTCAAGGTGCGTCCCTACACGGCCGGGCAGGTCTTGCGAGCTTGGATGCCTTTCGCCATTCTGTCCGTCTTTGTGCTTCTGTGGGGGCTTCCGTCGATTAAGCTCGCCATGAATCGAGCCACCACTCCCGCTTTTCGAGTCGTACTTGCGGACGGCAAACCGAGACCGGGTCCGCCCGGATGGGACGTGCCCTACCTGCACGGCGCCATTTATCGATCGGCGCCGGTCGTGTCCAAGCCAACTGCCGAACCCGCGAGATACGATTTCAACTGGCTATCGGCAACTGGGACAGGATGTTTCTTCGCCGCGATTATTTCGGGGTTGTTGCTGGGGCTTGGTCCAGTTCAGCTCATCAAAGTTTTCTGGCGCACGCTGGTGCGCATGCGGCTAGCCATGATCGCGATCTCATTCATGTTGGGATTGGGTTACGTGACGCGGTACTCGGGCCTGGATGCCGTGCTGGGCCTTGCATTCACGCGCACCGGTTGGCTCTATCCGTTCTTCGGCACATTCCTAGGCTGGCTTGGTGTTGCCCTCACCGGCAGCGACACGTCCTCGAATGCTCTTTTTGGGAGCTTGCAGCGAATCACATCCCAGCAACTCGGGATCGATCCGGTTCTTATGTGCGCGGCGAATAGTGCTGGTGGAGTCATGGGCAAAATGGTCGATGCTCAATCCATTACGATTGCCACCGCAGCCACCGAGCAAGTGGGCAACGAGGGAATCATTTTTCGTTTTGTGGTGTGGCACTCGGTGGCTCTGGGAGCCATCGTCGGAATTATCGTGATGCTGTACGCCTATGTTTTTCGCGCCGCAGTACCGCATGGGCTGACGTTTGTGAAGTGAGAAAGTTGAGATTCAGCGATCTAGCTTGGAGGGCCCAGGTTTTATGGCGGAGAGAGAGGGATTCGAACCCCCGATACCCGTTAAGGTATACACGCTTTCGAGGCGCGCGCCTTCAGCCACTCGGCCATCTCTCCACTTGACTTGAAACTACTTTAATCAGGATAGCAAATCATCTGACGGTTCCGCTTGCCTCCCGTCCGCCGAAGGCGGCCTCTTTCTCTGAGACAGCCTAGGGCGCACGGTCGCTTCGGAAGAAGCTCGCTACAACCCGCTCTCTTTATCACAACGGTTCCGTCTGGCCGCACGCGCTGATTGCGAGCGGCATGGCCAAATCCGGATTTCGATTGGGGTGGTGGGAAAGTTTTCTCTTCTTACGCAGCCCTTGATTCACTACAAAGCTGTTGGTAGTAGTCGCGACCGCGCTCGTACCCTCGCGTGAAGGGCTCGGCTACGTCCACGCCAGGATGCTGACGCTCGAGATCTTCGATTTCAGCGTTCATCTCGCCCATTACCTGATCGTATTCTTTACACCGCGTACGAGCGTGCAGCGCAGACTCGAAACCGAGTCGATAAAACTTTTCGTCCTCGGTAAAGTTCCTGCCGAGAGTCGAATAATGCTCGTGCTCGGCATCCCGCAGACCAATCCACCATTGTTCACGCGCCGCGTCGACTGCTTCCGCCCCTTCGGCTTTAAGCAGTTCCCGAAGAAGCGGGGCCTTGGCTTCTTCGGCGAGAGCAATCACGACGCTCCGGCCCTTCCGCAACGCATCCTCGTAGACAAATAATTCATCCTCGGGAAGTCCCTCGGTCATAGAATCTTCCAACCTCCCGCCAGCGGCAGCACCAATACCTGCTCCAGCGGCGCCGAGAACTGCGGAGCCCAACAGGCCAATCGCCGTGATCAGTCCCACGCCGGGTATTGCCGCCATGACGAGCGCGCTGCCAGACAGTCCGGCAGAAGCTCCGATCACCGCGCCAATCGCTTTAGCCACGCCCGGTTGCTCCGCAGCATCTGCGGGAACCGATTGCAACTCGGTCTCGGCCGGGCCCGGGGTCAACAGCGTGATCTGGTGCGCCGTCAGACCGATTGAGCGCATCTCGGCCATGGCGCGCTCCGCGTCCGATCGCGAACTAAATACTCCGCTCACAGCTTCCATAGGTTGCCATCCTTCCTTAATTCTCTTCTTTCATAACACGACTTCACTCACAACGACAATGCCTCCAATTCGCCTCGGGGAACGTCCTTGTTCCACTCGGCATCTCGAATTGTACTGTTTGTGCCTTAGTGAAGCTTCGTGGACTAACGCCCTTCCGCTCGCCGGCCTCTGAAGAACGACTGCAAAAGCTCGGCACAACGACCCGCCAGCACACCTCCGCGTACGTCTATTCGGTGATTCAATTGGGGATGGTTGAGCACCTCCATCACCGAATGGACTGCGCCTGCTTTGGGATCGTCAGCGCCGTATACCAGGCGTTTTATCCGTGCATGCACCAGCGCCCCCGCGCACATGGCGCAAGGCTCAATCGTGGCAAACAGTTCGCAATCTTCCAGGCGGTAGTTGCCCAAGTTCGTGCCAGCTTGGCGGAGGGCAATAATTTCGGCGTGGGCGGTGGGGTCGGAGTCGGTGATATTGCGATTCCAGGCTCGAGCGACGATCTCGCCGGCATGCACGACCACTGCGCCGACTGGAACTTCCCCCGCTTCCAGCGCTCGTTGCGCGGCGCGGAGAGCCTCTTCCATCCAGAATTCGTCGGAGACAGTTGTTGGACGTTTGTCTTCGGTCGTTCGTCGTTGGTTCGGGGACACGGTGTGTGGGGTCATTGTATCGGGTTCGGAGAAAGGCTGGCTCGCTCGGGTGGATGGAATCCTATTTCCTTCGCGCAGATAGACGGTCGGGCCACTTCTGCGATTCTTGCGGATGATGATATGCTTACTCCGTTATGGGGATTCCGAAGCTGCTGCGCAAAGTCTTCTTGTTGGATTTACTTCAGGGCCTGAAGGTCACATTTCGCTATCAGGATCCCAGGGAGATCTATACCGAACAGTATCCTTTGCAGCGGCCGCAGGTAGCCGAGCGTTATCGCGGGGCGCCGCGGCTGAACGTGAATCCCGATACCAACGAAACCATGTGTATTGCCTGCGACTTGTGCGCGCTGGCATGTCCCGAGAACCTGATCGTGGTCACGAGCGCCCGCAACGAGCAGACCCGCCGCAAGGAACTCACCAACTTTACCTATGACCTCAGCCGCTGCATGTTCTGTGGACTCTGCGAGGACGCCTGTCCCGTGGACGCTCTGGAACTGACCCAGGACTTCGAGCTCGCCAGCTATACCCGCGAGGGAGCGATCTGGAATCGCGAAATGCTGGAGAAGGGTCCTCAGCCGACGCAGTATCGGAAGTAGTCGTCGGTTCGCTGGTCGACCCAAGCCAAATCGTCCGAGCAAACGACCAACGACTATCGACCAACGACTGGTTGCTGCTGCGTCATGCAATGCATGGCTCCAAAGCCCCAGATCAGATCTCCTGAGTAGATCCCGATGACCTCCCGGTCGGGAAAGACGTCGGCCAGAATATCCAGAGCAACGCGGTCGTTGGGATCGTTGAAGACTGGGACGAGAACTACGCCGTTGGCGATATAGAAATTGGCGTAGCTGGCGGGCAGGCGGCGTCCTTCGAAGATCACGGGCGCCGGCATAGGGAGTTCGATAATGGCGAGAGGCTTTTCATCCTGATCGGTGGCCGCGCGCAGGCGGCGGATGTTCTCCCGTAGCGGCTCGTAATTGGGATCGTCTGGATTGGTCTCCACTGCGGTTACGACTGTGTCTGGGGCAACGAAGCGTGTGATGTCGTCGACGTGGCCGTGAGTGTCGTCGCCAGCGATTCCGGAGCCCAGCCAAATCACGTTCTTGATTCCAAGATAGTCAGCGAAAACTTTTTCGTAGTCTTCGCGTTTCATCGCTGGATTACGCTGCTGGACCTTGCTTAGCAGGCATTCTTCCGTGGTTAGCAAAGTGCCTTGACCGTTGACGTCGATCGAGCCAGCTTCGAGCACAACCCGCTGCTTACCGAAGACAGCGCGGAGCTCGCGGGCATCGGCGGCCTGCGCCATCAAGCTTCCGATTTTTTCGTCGCGTTGATAGTTCGAGTATTTGGCCCACGCGTTGAAGCGCCATTTAACCGCGGCAAGGTGCTCTCCCTGATTCGAAACACGGGGGGACAGCCGCGCTCGGCTGTCCGGTCGAGCGATGCTCGACGCCGTGATGAACGTGCAGCCGGAGTCGCGCGTCCAGATACGGTTCGTCGGCCAGCGGTGGAAGCGAATCTTATCGCTGAGTGCGTTGGCGCGGTCCAGAATCTTGCGGGCACGCTTCTCCGAAGCGGCATCGTTGACGATCAGTTCGACCCGTTCGTGGCGCGCCAGGTGGCGGATGATCTCCCCGTAGACCCACGGGATAGGTTCAAACTTCCCAGGCCAATCGTCGCGATGGTGGGGCCAAGCCAGCCAAGTGGCATCATGCGGCTCCCATTCTGCGAGCATGCGTACCAGGCGGTCGGCGGTTCGTGACGCTCTTGCGGAGCGTCCAATTCGGCTAGGCACGATGACTGTCCTCTGCACCACCCGTTTCGTTTGGGACGTCACCGGCAGCAGCAGGCACTAAGCGGAACTTGTAAATTCGGGATGAAACAAATGCTCCGGTCGAATACGAAACCGCACGGATGAACGAGACTGTGAACACGAAAAAGTTACGGCAGCCGAGCGCGCGAACACCGCTGTCACACGCGGAACCCGACAACTGCGCCCAGAAGTTCGCGAATGGGGAACCGCCTGACAGAACGCTGTGTTCATGCGTCGAGCCAAGAACGAGCAAACACCCGAAAACGAACCACGTAGCCGGTAGTGCCCATGCCCATTTGGCGGTTTCACTCCTCCACGTACGAAACATGAAAAAGCCAATGAACCAGGCGCAAAGAATGCTCAGGATCCATTGCTTCCGAATCACTCCCGCCATTGAATGCGCAGGGATTATCTTGAAGACAGAGGCCTCGAGGATGGCTGCTCCAATAACCGCAGTAAGGGTGTCCAACAGAAACATGCCAACGATCCGCAATCCCCGAAATTGTGACGCTGCTTCTGACGACACAGCAGGCATTCTACCTCGTGATTAATCGATCAACCGACTGGTGATCGGGGCGTAAGCGTCGATTCTTCGATCGCGCAGGAACGGCCAATTGCGGCGGACATCTTCCAGCGCTTTCAGATCGATTTCTCCCACAAGAATCTCTTCTTTGTCGTGCGAGCCTTCGGCGATCACTCGCCCGAAGGGGTCACATAAGAATGACCCACCCCAGAATTCCAGCCCGGCTCCGGCAGCGGACTTGCCCCGAACGTCTCCGGTTTCGAAGCCGACGCGGTTGACCACGGCCACATAGACGCCGTTGGCGATGGCGTGCGCTCGCTGAATCGTACGCCACGCATCGTGCTGAGCCACTCCAAACTCGGCTTTCTCGGCGGGATGCCATCCAATCGCCGTGGGATAGAAAAGCACGTGCGCTCCTTGCAACGCGGTAAGCCGCGCCCCTTCCGGATACCACTGATCCCAGCAGACCAGCGTGCCCACGCGGCCCACATTGGTATCGAAAGCCAGAAAACCGAGATCGCCAGGCGTGAAATAGTATTTTTCGTAATAGAGCGGATCATCGGGGATGTGCATCTTGCGATACAGACCGCGCAGGCTGCCATCCGCGTCAAACATCGCGGCAGTGTTGTGGTAGACGCCGGCCGCACGCTTCTCGAACAGCGAGGCAATGAGGACGATCCGAAGTTGCTTGGCTAAGTCTGCCAGCTTTTCCGACGTGGGACCGGGGATTGGTTCGGCGAGATCGAACAGCGACGCATCTTCACGCTGGCAGAAATACTGGGTCTGGAAAAGCTCCGGCAGGCAGACGATCTGTGCGCCGAGAGTAGCCGCTTCGCGTACGCGGTTGATGGCGTGGCCCAGGTTCTTGTCAGGGTCGGAGGTCATTGACATCTGCACCAGTCCGACGCGGAATTTCTCAGGCGGCAAAGCATTACTCCTTTCGGGACAAAATAGAATATCAGTTCCCAATTCTCAGTTGTCCACAACTGCGGTGGTAGCAAGAGCTCGCAAGATTCTAGTAGAGTAGTGCTTCGATAAGAAGCGATTTGGGGGTGCGACCTTGAAGAATGGCAATCATGATGGCGCGGGAATTGACCGCAAGCTGCATAATCCGATCGAAGATCGATTAGTTCCGCTGG
>Ga0210405_10006024_pt1 | contig 10930 bp, 4 predicted proteins | sample IncBWH11MmetaG_FD_155492 | JGI IMG/M metagenome (GOLD analysis project Ga0210405, IMG submission 155492) | Forest soil microbial communities from Barre Woods Harvard Forest LTER site, Petersham, Massachusetts, United States - Inc-BW-H-11-M | ecosystem: Environmental > Terrestrial > Soil >... | reverse complement strand
ATCCCGCATACGTGGCTCGAATGCGCCGCAACGCCCTTTACCGAGAGCACGCCGTTTTACACAGTGATCGAGTTGGTGAGGCAAGGTCTCGCCCTCGCGCCCGAAGACATGCTGCGCGACAAGTTGGGCAAGATCGAAGCGGCACTGACACGGGCGAATTTAGTCTCGCCTGAAGCGATGACGCTCATGGCGGACTTTCTCAACCTCGAACGCTCCGAGGTTACGCCAGTGTTGGCGATAAGCCCGGAGCTGCAGCGGCGCAAGACGATGGAGCTACTGGCGGCGTGGGAGCTGGCGCTCGCCGAGGCACAGCCGCTGGTAGTGATCGTCGAGGATCTGCACTGGTCGGATCCATCATCGCTGGAGCTGCTGGGGCGGCTGATCGCGCAAGGCCCGACTGCGCCGGTATTGTTGATCGGCACCGCGCGCCCGGAGTTTGTCGCGCCCTGGCCCGCGCGCTTCAACCTGACTGCAATCAAGTTGGCGCGGCTCACCAAGCGCCAGGCGCGCACGGTCATCGAGCGAGTCGCGACCGCCGTGGAAGGCACCGCTCGGTTGGCGCCGGAAGCTGAAAGCGACGGCGCGCGAACCGCCACGTTATCCGATGCGATGATCGATGCGATCGTCGCGCGCGGCGACGGTATCCCGCTGTACCTGGAAGAGCTGACCAGAAGCATCCTGGAGCCTGGCGTGGCGCATAGGGTGGAGGAGATCCCGGCGACCATCGCCGACTCTTTGATGGCGCGGCTCGACCGGCTGGGCGCAGCCAAGGAGGTCGCGCAGCGGGCGTCAGTATTGGGACGCGAATTTTCCTATCCGCTGCTGGCCGCCGTTGTCGGATTGCAGGAACCGGCGCTGCGCCACGGGCTGGCGCGACTGGATGAGGCGGAGATCCTGTTCGTGCGCGGCGAACCGCCGCAGTCCAGTTACACCTTCAAGCATACGCTGATACAGGAGGCGGCCTACGGGTCGTTGCTCAAGCGCACACGCCGTCAACTCCACGGCCGCGTCGTCGAAGTGCTGCTGGCGCAGTTCCCCGAGCGCGCCGCGGCCGAGCCGGAGGTGATAGCGCGGCACGCAGAGCTGGCCGGGCAGACCGACGAAGCGACTAAGTACTACCAGCGCGCCGGCGAGAAGGCGCAAACGCGCTCGGCGCACGGTGAGGCTATCGCGCAATTTCGCAAAGCGATTGCACTGCTCGCGACGCAGCCCGAAGGTGCGCAACGAGATACCCACGAGGTGGCGCTCCAGCTTCTTCTCGGTGGATCACTGATTGCCGACCGGGGCTTTGCGCACTCCGAAGTTGAGGCTCCGTATGAGCGAGCGCGGGTTCTGTGCGAGGCCGTGGGCGATGCCGGGCGGCTGGGCATCGCCCAACTTGGTCTCTCATACTTCCACTACAACCGCGGCGACGTCGAGCGCGGCCGAGCGCTGTCAGCTGAAGTGCTCGCCTTGGCGGAAGCACAGGGTTCGGCGGAGCTCTTGGCCACGGCTCACCAAAACGTCGCTGAGCCCGAGTACTACCAGGGCAAATTCGCCTCATCGCTGACGCACTGTGAACGCGCCTTCGCCTTGTACGACCCGGCGCGCCATTCCGAGTTTCTCCCCACCGGCAGCCACATTGGTGTTCCGGCGCTGGGCTATGGCGCGTGGAATCTCTGGTGGCTTGGGTGGCCCGACAGTGCGCTTGCCCGAGCCGAGGAAGCAGTGTCGCTCGGGCGGCGGCTGCATCACCCATTCAGCTTGGTGCGCGCATTATTCTTCGAAGCCAATATCCACAAGCAACGACGCGACCGTACGCGCCAGCAGGAACGAGCAGCCGAGGTCGTTGCGCTGAGTGAGACGCAAGAGTTCCCCTTGTTTCTGGCTTTCGGTCGCTGCTGGTTGGTGGCGGGCGATGCCGCCGGATTGCCTGAGTCGCTGGAGGCCCTGACCCGGATAACGGAGACGGGCTACCGGAGCCCAGGGATCTTGTTACACCTCGCGGAAGCGCAGCAGGCAGCAGGCCGACTTGCCGAGGCGCAGGCAACAGTGGCGATGGGACTGGCAATATCGGCTCAGTTGAGCCAGCCCTTCGGTGACGCGGACCTCCAGCGGCTCGACGGTGAACTCATTCTCGCCATCGGCGGCGCACCCGAAGAGGCCGCCGCCCGCTATCAGCAGGCCCTCGACATTGCGCGGGCGCAGGAAGCGAAATCCCTCGAGCTACGCGCCGCGATCAGCCTCGCACGCCTGTGGTTCGATCAGGGCAAACGCGCCGAAGCGCTCGACCTGCTTGCCCCGCTCTACGCATGGTTCACCGAGGGCTTCGACACCGGTGACCTGAAAGACGCCAAGGCGCTGCTCACCGAACTTGGCAGTTAGGTGCAGCTGACGATCGACGCGATACAGTGAAACCGGCTGCACGTGCGTTCTCCTCACGTCGACCAAAGACGTACTTTTCTGATTTCCGGTTGGCAAGCTCCTCCTGATCTTTCTGTCCACCCTCAATGAAATAGACTCACGCGCCGGCCCTCCATCCTTCGGCGTCCCGATGTCGCAGGTTCGCTTCCGGCGTTCTTGGCGCCTCGCGCGTTCACCGTGGTCGTTCCCCGCCTTGCTCAGTTCCCGGTTGATCGGTGGTTACAATTGATCGAGATCAAGGTCGATCAGCGTACGGAATTCTGACCGCCACCTCGCCACCTTAACCACCTAGGGGGCGTACGTCGGCGCGAAATACGGTTAGTGGCGGACTGACTAAGTTGCGAGATGGCTTGGTGTGGACGCTGGTGGTCTCGCTGATGCGCGGGTACGCCAAAGCGTCCGTCCTGAAGCAGTTTAGCGATCCCCGGTAGAGGACTGTCGGAAAGAGCATCACCCATTGTTGCGCCGTCCCTCTGCCAAATTTGCGCAGCCTTCTTCCGTCACCTTTCTGTGCCAGCGAGACGAAACAACTCGCTAGAACCATGCTGAGAAATTCTGACGGAATCCGTCGATACCTTGTCAATCCTTTTTCGTGACCGTTAAAGTGCAATTGTCAGATGCGCCATAGTGGCCCGATCCTGAATAGTTGCTGCCCGCAGGTTGACCTACTGCGTTGACAGGATAAACTTCGCGAGCCGCATTAAATAGCACAAAGCCGGTAACACGAATGCTGCCATCGGGTTCTAATCCCATCGCAAGTTCGGTCCTACCGCTTTCAAAATTATGGGCATATAGTCCCCCATCAAAATTCGCATACGGTTCGTTCAGCGTGTTTCCTTGAGGACACAACATTACAACATCCCAGTGACCATTGATCGGTTTTGAAGGGACGTCTGGGATGGGGAGCGGCTCTCGTGGTTCAACGCGCTTCGTCGCAAGTTCTCCGTTACCCTTCTGCAGAAGATTGATCGTGAGAACGCCATCGGAATCGATCGTGTATTCCGAAGCACTCGCCTTGTAATTCGCGGACTGGAAGTGAACAGACACTTTCGTGCCTTTGAATCGCGATTCCACCGAGGGTATCGTGGCTTGTCCCTTATCAGAACTGAACCTAATGAGCTCTCTCCGGGAGCCTAGCTGAATAAGGGCGGATGCATCCTTGGACATCTCTTCGGTCGAGACCTCATCTGGACCTGCCAGATCCACTGTCAGGATAAAGGATAAAGGATTTCCGGCAGCGTTCTGATTCACTTCTGCTGTTGCGCTATTCTGCCCTTTCGCGCTCTCAGTAACGAGTTGGGCGGGATTCCAGAAAAATACGATAACGAACACGCCCAGGGCTCCGCCAGCCTTGAGCCAGTTAGGAATTTCAATCTCCAAGAAGCCGGGAATCAGTGCAGCGAAGGCGCCCGCTGCTAGGGCTAGTACGATCCGAAAGACGTTGTATTGAAAAGGTGAAGGATTAGGGACAAACAGCGCAATGGCGACAATCAAGATGAGGAATATCGCGCCGGATGCGCCGGCACCGGCACCTTGAAGGTTTCTAGCACGTAGTCGCCGGACCTCATCGCTTACGCTGGCTTGTAACTGCTGATCAGCTTTTTCCGAGGCGTTCAAATCTATCGGCTTCGGCGTCGTCCCATACTTTGACTGAGATATTCCGGTGATCTGGTCGACGATCGTTGTGCCGCTTTCATCCTCGGCTTGCTTTCGCTGACGCCAAGAGACGCCTGCGCGACGGTCACCCATGATGAAAACCCAAGCGGCAGCAAGGCGCTCGCCCTTGGTTATCTTCGCCTCTAAGGGCCAGGGGTCGAATGCTTCCGCAAGGAAGCCTTTCGGAAAGACTAATACTACGGTTAACAGATCGCCCTTGGCGTTCCGGGCGCCACCGTAGCTGTAAGAGCAGCGACCGTTGTCTGTCTGATGGATGCTGCTTTTCAGAGGCCCTGAAAAACTGAGACCCGAGCCTACGTCTTTAACATAGAGCGCATCGGGACCTAGTTCGATGTAGTCACGTGGTCTCTCTCGAAGGCTGAAGTAATAGCAGACATCAGGCTGGCTTCCGCCAACTGTCCAAAGGTCGCCTACGACGGCGACACCATCGAAGCCGACATCGATTACTAGAACGGTCGACGAAACGCCCATTATTCCCCCTTCGTTGTCGGACACAGTCTATTACGGCGCTCCTCTTTTGCAAGGTCCTTAGGTTCCCGTCGAACAAGAAGAGTTCATGCAGGCGATGCCTCAGCCCGTGACCCTTCGGACTGGCACTGTGGCAGACCCGACCCCACCGACTTTCATTCTGACGCCGCAAATTATTTTTCCGCACGACTAGGAGGTCACTATTCGTGTCCGATTTCCGCCGTTCTCCGTTTGCTCTACGCGCCGCTTCGCTGGCCCATCCCGTGACACTTTCAAATGACCGTCTGCAACCTTCGACCTAAATCGGGATACCGGCGGTTTGTCGTGTTGCGACAATTTGGCATTCACAGGCGACACAGGTTTCCTAGGCGCTGCGGGTGGAGACACAAATTGCTTTTGTAAGTTCGACAGAACCGACGTAGACTCAAGACCGCGATTGGGGGGACGGGGGCGTGACGCAATTTCTAGTAAAAAAGGGGCAGGTACTGGTCGGCGCGCTATTCAATGAGCCGATGCGCGTTGTGACGGCTCAGCGCGAGGACAACGGCCCGTGGGATTTGGGTCTCGTCGGTATCCAATCTGAGAAGTTCCGCAGCGTCACGCTCACCGAAGCGGACCTTCAGACGCTTAAAATCCAGAACCCGACCTGCTCCTATTCTGGCGATTGCAATCTCCTCAAACTCGGACTTCAGGCGTACATGCTCGGCATCGCCTACGAGTTCGACCCGTATTTCGGCCTTTCTATTTCTCGCGTCGATCCGCTTCCTCACCAGCTTGAAGCCGTTTACGACTACCTCCTCAAGTTGGCGCGCGTGCGGTTTCTCCTTGCCGACGACGCGGGCGCCGGCAAAACGATTATGGCGGGTCTGTTGGTCCGGGAACTCAAACTTCGCGGCTTGGTGGACCGAGTTCTCGTTGTCTGTCCAGCGAACTTAACTTTCCAATGGCAGCGGGAACTGAAGGAAAAGTTCGACGAGAAGTTCATTGTGCTGAAGGGCGGCGACATTCGCGAACAGTTCGGGATTAACCAATGGCTCGAAAACCGGCAGATCATCACATCGCTCGATCTCGCCAAACGCGAAACGATCCTGCCAGGACTGCGGCAGGTCCATTGGGATCTCGTGATCGTCGACGAGGCACACCGGATGTCGTGGTCGCCGCCAGCGAGGAAAACCGCTCGCTACTCTTTGGGCGAGCTATTGCGGGATTCCTCTGATCACTTCCTGATGCTGACGGCGACGCCGCACAAAGGCGACCCCGAGAACTTCAGTCTCTTCCTTCAGCTCCTCGATCAGGATGCCTACGCCGACGTGAAGTCGATTCGCGAGGCGATCACTCGGCGCATCGCTCCCTTCTATCTTCGACGCACCAAGGAGGCGATGGTCTATTTTCCCGAGCGCCAGCCCGACGGCAGTTGGGTCGCACGAAAGCTCTTTACGAAACGGGATCCACGGACCGCCGATTTCACGATCGACGGAGATGAGTTCGATCTCTATCGAGATGTCACTTCGTTCGTCAAATCGCAGTCCGCTCGCGCAGCCGCCAAAGGCGACGACCCGCGAGCTCGGGCGGTTGGTTTCCTGATGGCGCTCTATCAGCGACGGCTCGCTTCGAGCGCGTACTCTTTGCGGCACTCGCTGGAAAATCGTGCGCGGCGTCTCGCAGAGGGGTTGAAACGCGCACAAACCATTGCGCTGACTGCTTCTGACCTCCCCGACGCCGAAGATATGGAAGAAATGGAGGAGGCCGAGCGGGACCGCATCGAGCGCGTTCTCGAAGCGGTGACTCTCGCCCAGAATCCCACGTTGGTTCGCGAGGAGATCGCCGAACTCGAAGAACTCGCGAAGCGTGCTGGCACTCTGGAGGAAGCTGAAGCTGAGGCCAAGCTGGCGAAGCTCAAGCAGGTTCTGAAAGAGCAAGGATTCTTCGACGACTCGAGTGAGCGGCTTTTAATTTTCACCGAGTTCAAAGACACGCTCGACTATCTCGTCCGCAAGCTCACCAATTGGGGTTTCAAAGTTGGATTCATCCACGGGGGGATGCAAATCGGTTCGCGTGATGTGAAGGGCAGCAGGCTCTACGCCGAACAGCAGTTTCGTGAAGGTGCAATCCAGGTGCTCGTCGCGACCGAAGCGGCTGGCGAAGGAATCAATCTTCAGTGCTGTCACATCATGTTCAACTATGACATCCCGTGGAACCCCAACCGGCTCGAACAGCGAATGGGGCGCATCCATCGCTATGGTCAGACTCGCGACTGCCTGATTTTCAATTTCGTCGCGACGAATACCGTCGAAGGGCACATCCTCGACCGGCTGCTCGAGAAGCTCAACGAAATTCGCAAGGCGCTGGAAGACGACACAGTTTTTAACGTTGTCGGAGAAATCCTCCCGTCGGCGCAGATGGAGCGCATCCTTCGCGACTACTATGCAGGCGCACTTGGCGAGGCGGATTTGGAAGACCGCCTGCTTCGCGATGTAAGCGAGGATCGGTTCCGTGCGATTTGCCAAAACGCCCTCGAAGGACTCGCCTCGAAAAAGCTGAACCTGCAAATGCTCGTTGAGCGCCGCGCCCGGGCGCAGGAGCATCGGCTCGTTCCTGAGACTATCGCTCGCTTCGTCAGTCAGGGCGCTCCATATGTCCCGTTCACCCTTAAGCCTGTGACCTCGCTGCCGCATACGTTCGATCCGGCCGCGACTCCGCAGGCACTGCGTCGTTACGAAGGTCAGCCAGATTGGAAAATGCCCCCGCTGGCCGCTCGGTATCCTCGATTCTCGACTGATCGAGATACGGCCGAAAAAAACAACTTTGAATGGGTGACCCCGGGACACTCGATGTTCGAGGCGCTTCGGCGGCACGTCCTCGACCGCGCGCGTGAATCTTTTGCCGATGGTGCCTGCTTGTACTCGCTCGATGTAGATGCGCCAGTAAGAATCGATTTCTTCCGGGCGCGCGTTGTCGATGGACTGGGCGACGTGATTCACGAACGGATGTTCGCGGTCGAGACGCGGGGTGATGGCACTGTCGATCTTCGCGATCAGAGCATCCTCGGCAACATGACGGCCGCTCCCGCGCCCGCGAGCCTGCCCGCCGTTGCAAATCAACCGGAACCCCGGGCGTGGCTGAATGAACATGCGCTCACCGCCTTCCTGAACGAGGTCCGTAGTGACCGTGCGGCCGAAATCGAGCGTATTTCTCAGCACGTCGAATTGTCGCTGACAGAGCTTCTCAATCGCGAGGACCAGTTGATTGGACGGCTCGCTCAAGAGGCGGAGCGGGGCGTCGAAGGCGCGGCGGGCATCCTGAAACAGGCTGAAGATCGCCATTCCGCGTTGATGATGCGTCGCGATAGACGGCGCCAGGACCTCGACCGGCAACGCTCTCTCAGCCTCCAAGGTGTCGAGCGTCTCGCCAGCGTCCTCGTGTTGCCGCACCCAGAACGGAATCAGCCCGAGGTTCGGAACTTACGGCCGGATCCCGAGACCGAAGCGATCGCAATGCGAGTCGCTATCGAGTACGAAGCGACGCAAGGGCGCGAAGTCACCGATGTCCACGAAAAGAATCTGGGTTACGACATCACCAGCCTGGATACGATTTCGGGTGAGCTCAGGTTGATCGAAGTAAAAGGTATCGGGGGAAAGGAAGGAGTAGTCGGATTGACGCCGAACGAAAAACGCACCGCGGAAGATCGACGCGATTGCTATTGGCTTTACGCAGTGAGCTGCTGCAAGCTTCCTGAAGGTCCGCGGCTGATGGCGATCAAAGACCCGGCGCAACTCGAATGGGATGAGATCAGGAAGATCGACCACTACGCCCTGTCGCTGAAGGATTTAGGGCAGCGAGCTTGAGAACACTTTAGCGATGGATTCGTGGTTGCAGCGGCTCGTGGTGCGGGGTGTCCCCGCTGATGTTGCGGCGTTTGAAAAAGCTGCGGCAAGCCCGTCGAAGCCGGAATACCTGTACCAACGCGCACAACTCCGAACCCAAAGGTTGTCCTTCGTAAAATTGCGAGCCGCGCTGCCGTCTAGGCTCGCTGACGGAATCGATGAACCTCAGGAACCTTGGGATTTGTTCATCGAAAAGCCAAAGCGATTCAGGGACGGCAGCCTCGAGACGACCTACAGATTTCAACTGAGCGAATTTGAACCCGAGAACCTGATCGCTGCGGTCTCCGGTTTGTATCCCCGGCTTACGTTCGTACTGGGAACCGTAGCCCCCGACGCTGATGAGCAGTCCAGCCTGTTGGCGCATGCTGGCAAGGTCTGGCGGTGGTGGATTTCTAAGCGCCTCAAGGAATCCATATGCGCGAAAATACCCGAGGACACCGAGGATAACGGAGATGAAGTTTTTTGGCAGCTGGTCGAGGCAGACTCGAAAATGATGGATGTGGTGATTGATCACTGGAAGGAGAAGGTTGGCAGAGTCATCGCCCAGATTAACCGGGACACAAAAGCTTCGGATGATCGAAGCTCTCCGAAAACTAGCTGGGACCGAATATCGAAAAATCACCGGAAATCTCGCGAGGCGCGGTGAGACAGGAGATTCAATGCCCAAGCTGTTGGCATAAAAAACGCTGCATTTGCGCGCGTCGCATTCCCGGAAAGTCCGTTCTCTAGACGAGATGAGGAGAAGACCGAATGGCTTCGTTTACCATCACACCAAAAGTTGATCAGACCCAGGAGTTTTTGGAAATCGCCAACGATTTCTCAAACCCGCTCGAACTAGTTCGAGAGGCGATCAGTAACGCGTTCGACGCCCAGGCGACGAAGATCACCTTAAAGTTCACGGTTGAAAAAGAGCAAGGCGAACCTGTCCTTCACATTGTCATTGAAGATGACGGACACGGAATGGATGAGGCCGGTCTGCAGTCATTTTTCGATTTAGGTAACTCGCTTCGTCGTGGTGATCCCCAGAGCATTGGTGAGAAAGGCCACGGAACGAAGGTCTACTTCAACAGTGCCAGAATCGAGGTCATTACAACGAAAAAGGGACAGACGTATCACGCGACGATGCTTTCTCCCTTTAAGAAGCTCTTCAATCGAGAGATCCCAACCGTTGACGTTACCGAAATCCTTCCTGCAAGAAGCGAGACAGGAACGACGGTGGCAATTGTTGGCTACAACAACAATCGCCGCGAGTTGTTCACGCACGAACGGCTGAAAGACTACATCCAATGGTTCACAAAATTCGGCTCGATTGAAACGTCATTTGACCTCAAAGATCACGTTGGTATGGAGCTGCATTTGACCGGTTTGGATAGGTCCGTCTCCGAGAGGTTGGATTTCGGACACTACTTCCCGCCAGACAGCAAGAACATGCAATATCTATTCGATGAGCATCTCGTTAAGGCCCCCGATTACTACTGCAAGCGAATCGTGAAGGAGGGGCATCTAAGGCATTTCCCGGAAATTAAGTACAGTGCGGTCTTTTGCCTAGAAGGCAACAAGGTCAAACAGTCCTACAATAAAATGTTGACGCGACCGGGTTACAAAGCACCGGAAGGGGCATATACCGTTCAGCAGCGGTATGGCGTCTGGCTGTGCAAGGACTTTATTCCTATTGGTAAAAAAAACGAGTGGATCACATTTAAGGGCTCCGAATACACCAAGTTCCATGCATTTTTCAATTGCCAAAACTTTAGGCTAACGGCAAACCGTGGTTCCGTTGACAACACGCCTGCGGACATCATGAGCGATGTCAAAGATGCGATGATCGAAATCTACAATGGTATCGTTCAAGGAGACGCATGGAGGGAGATCGAGTGGCTGGAAGGAGAAGCCGAGGGTTATCGAACATCTGAGCGCGAAAGAACGGATTTCGAGTGGCGAATCAAAAAGGCAAACAAGTCCAACGTCTGCGAATACAAAGGAAAAGTTCTGGTCGAGCCGGAGCGGGAGAGCGGGGTGCTTGCTCTTTTTCTCATCCTGGACATGCTCACGCCAGAATTATTCCCATTTGGGATTGTCGATTATGACACGCATTCGGGGATAGATGTCATCGCGATAGCAGACAAAACGACACCTCTTCAGCACGCAAAACTTTACTACGTAGAGTTTAAGCTATGGCTGACGGCACAGTTCAACCATTCTTTTGAAAACCTGTTTTCGATCGTTTGTTGGGATACGGAAATCAAGAACGGCGATATTTTGACTGACGTCAACACAGAAGAGCGAAAGATGCAGATCGTACCGGACGGTGACCCTGGTGGCTACACCAAATACTTTCTGGATCATCCAAAGAAAGCTCACAAGATTCAGGTGTTTGTGCTGAAGGACTACCTTCGAGAGAAACTAGGCCTGGAGTTCCGCCCTAGGACCACCTTGCAGACACCCGCGACGACAAATCTGGGCGCCAGCAGCAAATCAAAGTGATACCCAAGGAGTGT
>Ga0210405_10006022_pt1 | contig 10932 bp, 10 predicted proteins | sample IncBWH11MmetaG_FD_155492 | JGI IMG/M metagenome (GOLD analysis project Ga0210405, IMG submission 155492) | Forest soil microbial communities from Barre Woods Harvard Forest LTER site, Petersham, Massachusetts, United States - Inc-BW-H-11-M | ecosystem: Environmental > Terrestrial > Soil >... | reverse complement strand
GCGTCGATGTGATCGTCAACAACGCGGGTATTATGCCCATCGCACCGATCGAGGCCCTTAAGGTAGATGAATGGGACCGGCAGATTGACGTCAATATCAAAGGACTTCTATATGGGGTTGCCGCGGCCCTGCCACACATGCAGAAGCAGAAGACGGGCCACATCATCAATATTGCTTCGGTTTTTGGGATCAAAATGTTCGCCCCCGGCGGGACGGTCTACTGCGCCACCAAGGCGGCCGTGCGCGCGTTGACGGAAGGGCTGCGGATGGAACTGCATTCCCAAAATATCCGCTGCACGATGATCTCACCTGGCGCAATTGCCACAGAGCTGTCGGAGAGCAGTTCGGACGAAGCGACCAGAAAGAATTTACGCGAGTTCATGAAAATGGCCATCCCGGCCGGCACCATCGCGAGAGCGATCGCTTACGCAATCGAGCAGCCGGTCGAGGTGGAAGTCGATGAGATGGTGATCCGCCCAACCGTACAGGACTTCTAACGCGTTGGCTGGTGCGAGGTGGTCAAAGGGGCAGAAGGCTTTAGCCCTCACCACATGTTAGAGGAGAAGGTGGCATGAGAACCGTCGCGCTAGCGACTCATCGCGGATGTCCGAAGCTGAGTGCCGATGATCAGCTTCTGATTCCCCTCCTTCGTGATTTTGACATTGAGGCGCAAGCAGTGGTTTGGGACAACCAAGAAACCGACTGGAGTGAATTTGACCAAGTCATCATTCGTTCCTGCTGGGACTACCACCTCCGACTGCCTGAGTTCTTCGCATGGATCTCCCTTGTGGAATCGCGCGATGTAGATCTTCAAAACAGTGGGGCTTTGGTGCGCTGGAACGCCGACAAGCGGTACCTCCGGCGGCTGGAGCAGTCCGGCATTACGATTCCGGAAACCCATTGGCTGTCCGAAAACGAGGAAGCGAGCTTGAGTGATGTTCTCGCAGCACACGGCTGGGATTGTGCGGTCGTAAAACCCACGGTCTCAGCCACCGCTCACGGGACGAGGCTTGTCCCCAGGGATACGGACGAGATTCTGCGCGGTCCGGCCATGGTGCAGCAGTTCATGCCCCAGATTCAGACTCAAGGCGAGAGTTCATTCATTTTCTTTCACGGAGAATTCAGTCACGCCGTATGCAAGCTTCCGGCCACCGGCGATTTCCGAGTGCAAACAGACTTTGGAGGAAGCGTCCGCGAGTTCGTTCCCAGCCGATCGGTCATCGATGCAGCGACCGAAGCGTTGCGGAGGGTTGAATACCAACCCCTGTACGCGCGCGTTGATGGATTGGAACACGAAGGCAAATTCGTCTTGATGGAATTGGAGCTGATTGAGCCGATTCTATTTCTCGGCCTGGGCAGAGCCGCCTCTCGCTTCGCGCAGAGGATTGTGCTGTCGCTAGATCGACCACCGGTCAGTTCCCCGATAGGTCGGCCTTTCAGTCCGAGCGAGGCACGTTGAGGTGCTAGTCGATTATGGACAGACCAACTCGATCGCACGCGCATTCGCTTACGCCATGGAGCAACCAGCCGACGTGGAGTTCGTCGTCCGGCCCACGGCGCAAGACTTTTAAACGCGGAGGTAAATCATGCACCCTTTCTACTCGTCCCCCGGGCCCCGAATCTTGCAGGTCTCTCGTATGGTGCTCGTGGTTTCTATGATCCTCGCAATATTTCAACTACCGGCCCACGCCCAAGGAAAGGAACGCCCCGTGAAATACCCGACTTTTTATCGCACGATACAGCTAGATGGACTCTCCATCTTTTACAGAGAGGCCGGGCCGAAAGATGCGCCAACGCTTTTACTGTTGCACGGGCTTCCTTCCTCATCGCGGATGTTCGAGCCCCTGTTCTCTCGGCTTTCCGATCGCTTTCACCTAGTCGCGCCCGATTACCCCGGCTTCGGACACAGCGACTGGCCGGACGCGAAAAAATTCGCCTATACGTTCGATCACATCGCCGAAACCATGAATCACTTCGCCGAAGCTCTTGGGCTCTCCCGTTCCACGCTTTACATGCAGGATTACGGTGGTCCCGTGGGTTTTCGCATGGCTCTGGCGCACCCGGAGCGGGTCGAGGCGCTCATCGTCCAAGACGCGGTGGCCCACAATACGGGTCTGGGCGCGATCTGGAAGACGCGTCGGGCTTTTTGGGCCGACCGTGCCGCCAACGAAAGCGCGCTACGTACCAACCTGCTGTCGTTGCAGACGACGCGCACGCGCCATGTCGGAAGCGATCCAGACGTGGAACGCCATGACCCTGATCTCTGGACGGACGAATTTTACTTTCTCAATCAGCCCGGCCAGATCGAGATTCAGAGTGACCTCTTCTACGACTACCGCACCAACGTCGAAAACTATCCCAAGTGGCAAGCTTGGATGCGTGAAAAGCAGCCGCGCCTGCTGGTGATTTGGGGCAAGTATGAGTCATCGTTTGACCCCTCGGAGCCGGAATCCTATAGGCGAGATGTGCCCAACGCTGAAGTCCACATCGTCGACGGGGGGCATTTCGCACTGGATACGGCAGCGGATGAAATTGCGGCTCTGGTAAGTCAGTTCATGAGGACGCAGAAATGATTGGGAACATCGAGTTTTGAGCAGTGCTAAGGAGGAGAAATGGCAACTCAAACGATATCCCGTCCCCCTTTGCCTCCGTTCACCCGCGAGAGCGCGATTCAGAAGGTGCGCCTCGCCGAAGATGGCTGGAATACTCGCGATCCCGCAAAAGTGGCTCTTGCCTACGCGATCAATTCACGATGGAGGAACCGCTCGGAGTTCATCAACGGGCGAAACGAAATCATTGCTTTCCTCTCTCGCAAATGGGCCAAAGAACTTGACTACAAGCTCATCAAAGAAATGTGGGCATTCACCGGAAATCGCATTGCCGTTCGCTTCGCTTACGAGTGGCACGATGACTCGGATCACTGGTACCGCTCCTACGGCAATGAAAACTGGGAATTCAGTGATGATGGACTCATGGTTTCACGGTTTGCATCAATCAACGACATTCCCATTCTGGAGTCAGAGCGCAAGTATCACTGGGCGCTCGGGCGTCGTCCCGATGATCACCCAGGGTTAAGCGACCTCGACCTGTAGTTTGCAGCCAACACGATAGGGACAAGCCAATGCACTCATTACTGCAGGAGACGCTCGTTCGACAAGATCGTTCGAGTGCGGCACTTCTCTCCAAATCTGGGTCCGATCTGGGTCCAATTGACCAGGTCAAAGAGTTCCTTAGAGGATCAAGAACGGGCTGTCAGTACCGTTAAAATCCAATAAGTTACACGTCGTTGTTGCCCTGTCACGCAGGAGGCCGCGGATTCGAGTCCCGTAGCTCCCGACAATTCTTCGGGGCCGTAACCGTACTTAGTGTCAAAACATCACCACGAGGATTGCGTCGGCTTTGGTGACCTATCCATAGAGCTTCCGACAAGCCAACTACCGACGGCCCCGCATCCTGCGACACTTTAGGTGAGTCGCGGATTGAACTGAGAACAGAGCGCGAAAGTCTTCTCAAGGTGCTCGATGAAAATCCGCACTTTGGTGGACATCCGGCGGCTGGCAGGCCGCACCGCAAGGATTGGCACCGTTCGCTCAAAGGGAGTCAGAAGCCGGACGACGGTACCTTCCCTAAGTTCTGCGGCAAAGAGCCATGCTGGCGCTTGGGCAATTCCCAGGTGTTCGAGGACACCCATCCTCATCTGTTCGATATCGCTGGTACGAAAGACCCCTGTGGGGATCACACGCTTCATCTCTCGTCCAGAGCCAAAGCTCCAAGGTTGTACCGAACCTCGCTCGACAAAAACGACCGCCCGAAAGCGGTGGAGATCGTCCGGAGACTCCGGCGCGCCATAACGGGTGAGGTACTGGGGAGTCGCGACGAGAATGATCATCGTCTGTGCGAATCTTCGCGCAACCAGAGTGGAGTCTGGTAGATCCCCGGAGTGGATCGCAAGGTCGAAGCCGTCTTCGATGATCGTGGTCGGGCTCTCCGACGCCGCCAGCTCAACTGCCATGTCTGGGTAAGCAGCAAAAAAAGCAGGCAGCTTTGACACCATATGAAGGCGAGCAAACGTGGGAGGAACGGTCACACGAATAAGGCCTTTCGGTGCGGTTTGGCCGCGACCGATTCGTGAAGTCGCATTTTCGACGTCGTCGAGGATGTGCAAAGCAGACTCGTAGAAGTCGCGACCTGCCTCAGTCAGTGCAATCGAACGAGAAGTGCGGTGAATGAGTTCAGTGCCGAGTTCATCCTCAAGGGCCGAGATCTGTTTGCTGACAGCAGGTTGACCGATTCCACGTTCCTTGGCGACAGAGGAGAAACTGCCTTTTTCAATGACTCGGACGAACATCTGCATGGCATCCAATTTGTCCACACCTGCCTCCCTATTCCTCTATGGAATGGATGCTATGCCAGGAATAGCGATTCTTTCGGCTTATTTTCCCGATGGAGAAACCCTGACTCTCCAAGACAATTTCCTCTTCAGCGCGATGCATTCCTATTGGGAATAGCTGGTATTCCCCAGAGTGCCAAATCTGCTCGCACTACTGCCACATCAGATAAGAAGCCCGAGAGTTTCGAGCAAGATTCACCGGAGTCGGGAGTTGTTAACAGGTGTTAAAGGAGATTTTATGTCTAAGTTAGCCAATAAAGTAGCACTCGTTACCGGCGGTTCGCGTGGCATCGGCGCAGCGGTCGCCGAGCGTCTGGCCGCAGATGGGGCAAACGTCGCCATTACGTATGCGAAGGACGCCAAGGCGGCTTCCGCCGTGGTCAAAGCAATTGAACGCGCTGGCCAAAAAGCGATCGCAATTCAGGCGGACGCCATTGATGCCGATGCCGTCGCGGCTGCGGTCGAAAAGACCGTGGCGACTTTCGGCAGGTTGGACGTCCTTGTTAACAATGCGGGCACGGCCATTCCGAAAGCGTTCGTGGAAACGACGCTGGAAGAGATGGATCGCGTGCTTGACATCAACGTCCGCGGCGTATTCGTAGCGACGCAGGCGGCGCTGAAGCACATGAATGAGGGTGGTCGCATCATCATGATCGGCTCGGCAGTGGGCGAGCGTGCCGCTGCGCCGGGACTTGTGCCCTACGCGGCCACGAAGGGAGCCGTCAAGATGTTCACTCAAGCATTATCCAGAGAGGTTGGGAAGCGGGGCATAACGGTCAACAACATCCAGCCGGGTCCGATCGACACGGAGTTGAATCCCGCTTCGGGTGATTGGGCGGTACCGCAGAAGGCCGCCACCGCGCTGGACCGCTATGGGCATGTTGAGGAGATCGCCGCAATGGCGGCGTTTCTCGCGGGTTCGGAATCCTCCTACGTCACGGGAGCGAATCTTACCGTGGACGGCGGAATGAATGCCTAAACTTCAGCCGTCCATTGACGAGTTGTATTGTGAGAAAAAATAAAATGTCCACGCTTCAAAACAAAACAGCATTGGTCACTGGGGCATCACGCGGTATTGGACGCGCGACGGCTTTCGCGCTTGCCCAGGCCGGCGCGAGAGTACTTGTCCACTATGGGCGTTCCGCGCAGGAGGCGGAATCTCTCGTGGCCGCCATCGTTTCACAGGGCGAACGCGCGGATGCGATCCAGGCGGACTTAGGAGCACCGGACGGGGCAGCACTGCTGGCGGAAAAAGTTCGTTCGATCGAAGGCGCCCGATTGGATGTGCTTGTGCTCAACGCTGGAATCAGCAAGGCGGTACGCATCGCGGATTATGCGGTAGAGGATTTTGACAACCTCTTTGCGACAAACGTCCGAAGCCCGTTCTTCCTGGTGCAGAAGTTGCTGCCCATTCTGCAGGATGGCTCGAACATCGTCGTGATCTCTTCGATCGGGGCCCGCGCCGTAGTTGGCAAGCCCGGCGTGGACAACCCCTCGATTTTGGCCTACGCCTCGACCAAGGGAGCATTAGAGACCCTGGTCAAGAACTGGGCTGCCATTCTTGGGCCGCAAGGCATTCGCGTAAACGCGGTCGCTCCTGGTGTGATTGATACGGATATGTCGAACTTCGCTAAAACTGAAGCAGGCCGCGAGCTCACTCTCGGGATGCAAGCACTCAAGCGAATCGGCAAACCAGAAGATGTAGCAGACGTGGTCGCGTTCCTGGCTTCGGAGGCGGCGCGCTGGATTACAGGAGCGAGTATCGCCGTCGATGGAGGTTCAAAGCTATGACTGACGACGCTAGAAGCGGAGTGGAGACAAAAACGAGCAAAGGCAAAGAGATCAAAATTCCCGGACCGGACCATCCCATCACGATTTCTCCGGCTGAGGGCAAAGTGCGAGTAACTGTCGCCGGAAGAATAGTGGCCGAATCGACGCGGGCGCTTCGGCTGGAGGAGAAGGGATATCCGCCGGTTTACTACTTGCCGCGTGACGGTGCGGACATGTCGTTGCTGGTTCGGACCAAGCATTACAGCTATTGTCCGTACAAGGGTGATTGTACGTACTACAGCATTCCCATGGGCGGATCGAAATCGGAATACGCCGTTTGGACCTACGAAAAACCTTATGAGGCAGTCGCCAGTATCAAGGAGTATCTGGCCTTCTATCCCTCACGGGTCGACGCAATCGAAGCCATGTCCCAAGAATGAAAGGAATCAACATGCCGAAAACTATGCCCGAACAAAACAAGGCCCTCGTCTTGGAAGCGTTCGACAAACTCTTCAACAAGCGCGACTATGCGGCCGCAGAACATTTCTGGTCTCCCGACTACATTCAACACAGCGCTCATATCGCACCTGGTCGTGAGGGTCTGTTCAATCTCATCAAGAGCCTTCCGCCGACGTTGAAGTACGAACCGGGAACGATCATGGCTGAGGGAGACCTCGTGATTGTGCATGGCCGATTTAGCGATTTCGGTGCCCCTGTCAATTGGATCGCCGCTGATATTGTGCGCATAGGAGCCGGAAAACTCGCGGAGCATTGGGATGTCATTCAAGATGAGGCCACGAGAGAGCAGTCGAAAAGCGGCGCCCCCATGTTTGGAACTACATTCCCGACCTACTCTGGAGAAAGAACAATTCTCGATGGGTAGGTTTACGAATGCCTGTAGCGCACAATCAAGGTGGCCCTTGCCTCGAACTGGAACGCTCTTTGCCAAGCGAAGTAGCTGCGATTTCTCCCTTCGTGGATAAACTCATGCTCTTGATCAGGAAGTGCGGCTGTACTGCTGAGGGCGAGAACGACGTTGAGATCGCACTGCGCGAAGCCCTCGCAAACGCGATCATTCACGGAAATTATGAAAATCCCCGAAAACACGTCTATGTTCGTTTCCGCTGTGACCCTGATGAAGTCTCGTTCGCAGTAAAGGACGAGGGGCGAGGATTTGACCTGAATAAGATAGCGGATCCTACTGCTCCCGAAAATACCGGAGCCGTTCATGGCCGTGGGGTTATCCTAATGAAAGCGCTGATGGATGAAGTACGCTTCGAAGAAGGTGGGGTTGTCGTTCATATGCGAAAGGGCGTCCGCAAAAGTGCGGCCAAAGATGCCTAGAAGAGCTTGCCGAAGGAGGCCAGCTTCCGATTACGATTCAAATCGATATTGAGAGCATCGACTAAGAGAGAAAACGTATGTCTGCGATCATCCAAGCCAGTCCTGTCGAGAAATTAGTGCAAGAACCACTGCCCACCGGAGAGTCGTGCGTCTTGGTCATTTTTGGAGCTTCGGGCGATCTGACGAAGCGGAAGCTGATCCCGGGCCTCTACAACTTGGCATGTCAGGGCTGCATGAACCCGCAGTTCGAAGTTCTCGGGATCGGCCGCACGCCGATGAGTTCTGAAGAGTTTCACCAGAAGGGCGGGGAGGCAGCCGCCAAGTCGAAGGATACACGCGACTTCAGCGAGTCAGGATGGGAGGACTTTGAACAGCGGCTCCAGTACATGGTAGGGGACATCAACGATCCGAATTTCTATCCCCGTCTGCGCGGTCGCTTGCAGGAGATGGAGAGGAATGGTTCAAGCCCCAACCATTTGTTCTATGTGTCGACGCCCGCGTCCGTAGCAGCGCCAATCATTGAAGGTCTGGGAGCGGTTGGACTGAACCACCGCGACCATGGGTGGACACGAATTGTTTTGGAAAAGCCATTCGGGCGGGACCTGGAATCGGCGCATGCGCTGAACGATGTTGTGCGAGGCGTATTCGACGAGAAAGCGGTCTACCGTATTGACCACTATCTAGGCAAAGAGACAGTGCAGAACATCCTTGTATTCCGGTTCAGCAATTCGCTTTTCGAACCGGTGTGGAACAGAAACTACATCGACTATGTAGAGATCACTGCCGCTGAAACGGTTGGAGTCGAAAACCGCGCGGCGTTCTATGAAGAGACGGGCGCCCTGCGCGATATGGTCGCGAACCATCTGCTTCAGTTGCTGGCGCTGACCGCGATGGAGCCGCCGGTAGCGTTTGATGCGGATTCGGTGCGCGAACAGAAGGTGCAGGTATTTCGATCGATTCGGTCCATGAGTGTCGAGGATGTCGCACGATTCGCCGTTCGAGGGCAATATGGTCCCGGCGTGATTGATGGGAAACAGGTACCTGGCTATCGGCAAGAGCCGGGAGTGAATTCCAACTCCACAACCGAGACCTACGCAGCGGTAAGGTTTCAGATTGAGAACTGGCGTTGGGCTGGAGTCCCTTTCTACATCCGGACTGGGAAGCGTCTTGCACGAAATCTGACAGAGATCCGCGTGCATCTCAAACCGACGCCACAGGCATTGTTTGCCAGCACGTCGTCGGCAATTGATCCGAATGTCATCACCCTTAGCATTCAGCCAGATGAGGGAATCTCAATCGCGTTCGACGCGAAGCGACCGGGAACGCAGGTGCGGACGGTGACGGTTCAGGCCAACTTCTCTTACCAAGCGAGTTTTGGCTCGAAGGGGCCGGTTGCGTACGAAACCCTGCTCCTCGACTCAATGCGTGGCGATGCAACGTTATTTACTCGCCGAGACGAAGTAGAGGCGGAGTGGCGCATTATTACGCCGATTGAAGAAGCATGGGCGCAGTTACCGGCGCGAGATTTCCCTAACTATGCAGCGGGCACCGACGGGCCAGCCTCATGGTATGAACTGCTCAAGATCCGTGGTAATGGTGCCGAACAAGTCTAATCGGGCCTGCCCACCGATCACCAAACCTATTCCGCCATCGACGACGATATCGACTCCGGTCACGTACGAACTGTCATCGAAGGCCAGGAACAAAGCGACCTTCGCACGGGATTGGTGGGTCGGAACGCATTGGCGCAGACTCCCGCACAGCTGCAATCACACAGGTCATAACGCCAACCCGAAAACCAGTCACAAAGCACGACAGGCTGATGAACCCGGGGCTGCGAAATCTCATCCGGGTGTCTGCCCGAGAACGCCTCGGATCGAGTTACACTTCGATGCGAGAGTGTTCTGCCCGAGGCGTTTCCGATCAAGCTTAGCGACCATCTGGACAGAATGATCTGCAGGGTCGTTAATCGCTGACCATTGCGGAGCCGGCCAGCCGACGCACTTTGATGTCCCGCATCGGCGGTTGACCGAAGAAGCGCTTGTACTCGCGATTGAACTGACTCGCACTCTCATAGCCGACTTCGAACGCCGCGCTCGCGGCATCGATCCCTTCAGCGAGCATTCGTTCTCGCGCCGCAACTAATCGAAGGTGTTTCTGGTATTGAAGTGGACTCATCGCCGTCAACGCTCGGAAGTGATGATGAAGGGTTGACATTCCCATGCGTGCAACTTCTGCGAGTTCCTCTACACGCAAGGGTTTCGTGTAATTGGCCCTAAGCCAAGCGATGGCTTTCGCTGTTCGGTGACTCTGATCGCCCCGCGTAGCGATCGCGCGCAACCTTTCTCCCTGAGGTCCTCGAAGTAAGCGATACACGATCTCACGCTGGATCAGGTTGCTAAGGAACGGTATGTCCTCTGGAGCGTCAAGAAGGTCCAAAAGCCGACAAAAGGGCTTCAGCAGATCGACGGTCGTTTTCCCAATCGTGATGCCACGAGCTGGGGATGAACCATTAGGTGCATGGAACTCTTCCTGGCTGAGAATTTCCCGCACTACTGCCATATCGAGTTTGAGATGCAACGACAGCAAGGGAACGTCCTCGCTTGCCGCGACGATTTGGCTGACCACCGGCACGTCAACGGAGCTCAGGACGAATGTCGATTCGTCGCACAGGTACGTCGTTACGGCAAGGGTTATGCGCTTTCGCCCTTGCACGAAGACGCTGAGGCTGGGCTCAAACATTGCGGGATAGCAAGCACTCGGTGCAGTTCGGTGGTACAGAGTGAGGCTCAGTATCGCGGTTGCATGGGCTCCTGCGTTCAGAGTGTGGGCGGCAATCTTGCGACGGAGTTCTTCCCTCAACTCAGCGACGCGTGGAGGCTGCTCTTTGTTTGTAAGCTTCCGATTTCCCGCGTGCATCACGAAGTGCTCCTTTGTGGATCAAGAATAGCGCTGAATGGTGACTAGATCTGCGCGAAATCGTATGCAGCGACAGGAATAGGCAATGAATCGGAAGGATCAGGATACCGGTTCCACAACGCTTGACCTTAGCCTTGGAGATGAGAGAAAGACCCGAAGGAGACACAATGCAGAAACGCAAACTTGGAAACGGCAACCTTGAAGTATCGGCGATCGGACTCGGCTGCATGGGAATGAGTTTTAACTTAGGCCCCGCCATGGACAAGAAGGACGGGATCTCGCTGATTCGAGCGGCAGTCGAACGCGGCGTCACATTCTTCGATACCGCAGAAATCTACGGCCCATTCACTAACGAAGAACTAGTGGGCGAACCTCTAGCTCCCTTCCGCGGCAAGGTGGCGATCGCAACGAAGTTCGGCTTAGAGCCGAATCCTGCCGATGGAGGCAAGTGGAGCAGCTTCAATAGTCGCCCTGAGCACATCAGGAAGGTCGCGGAGGCGTCGCTCAAG
>Ga0210405_10006019_pt1 | contig 10938 bp, 8 predicted proteins | sample IncBWH11MmetaG_FD_155492 | JGI IMG/M metagenome (GOLD analysis project Ga0210405, IMG submission 155492) | Forest soil microbial communities from Barre Woods Harvard Forest LTER site, Petersham, Massachusetts, United States - Inc-BW-H-11-M | ecosystem: Environmental > Terrestrial > Soil >... | reverse complement strand
AGGCAAAAACGTGAAGCGAAATTGTGGAATAGGCTTTAGCCTGTTCGTCAGGTTTTCCTGGCTGCGACGCGCTGTTGTTGTCGTCGCCAACATGATCGCGCTTGCGCCGGCGGCTGCGAGCGAGCTCGTCACCGCTCAGATGCAGACTAACCTGCTGCCGCACCCATTGCAGTACACGGTCCTTTTGCCGGACGGCTACGATCCCACTGGCCCGCCTCTGCCCTTGCTATTCCTGCTGCATGGCGGCACCGGCGATAACGGCTTTCTGACTAACGTTCGCGCTGTAGTCGACAGCCGGTGGGCCGCCGGCTCCCTCCCGAAACTGATCGCGGTCACGCCAAACGCCGAGAGGTCCTTCTACATGGACTTTCGCGACGGTTCGCAGAAATGGGAAACCTTACTGACCGGGCCGTTCCTCGACCACTTGCGAAAGACGTACAGAATAGCCGCCGGCAGAAACGTATATGTCATGGGCCCTTCGATGGGTGGCATGGGTTCACTCCGCCTGGCCTTCAAGCACCCGGACATATTTGCCGGTCTGGCCGCGCTCGAGCCCGCCGTCGATCCGGTGTTTCACTGGAAAGACGTGCTCCCGCGCCACAAATTCTACCGGCCCCAGGAGGTCTTGGAATTCATCTACGGAAAACCGATCGACGCCGCGTATTGGGAAGCCAACAATCCCGCCTCCATCGTCAATGCGAATCCGGACCGCATCCGTGCCGCCGGCCTGTCGATTTATCTCGATTGTGGCGACGAAGACTCCTTCGGACTGGATGAAGCAGCCGAGTTCATGCATCAGCTTTTGCTGAAGAATCGGATCAAGCACGAGTATCACCTGGTTCACGGAGCCGATCACGTGGGCCGCACTCTTCGCCCCAGGGAAGCCGAGGCGCTGGATTTTCTCGGCCGCGCCATTAATCCACCCCCGCCCGATCCGATTGCGGATCAATTGCGCAAGACCTTGGCGCCGCTGCGCGAGAAAGCGCAATAGATGCCGATCCGCCGGGCAGCCACGGCCGCCATCGTCGTTCTGCTGGGAGTCAATATTCTGAATTACTACGACCGGCAAGCGCCCGGCGCCCTCGCGGAACCGATTCGGAGGGAGTTTGGGTTGAGCGATACGCAACTGGGCCTGCTCGGAAGCGCGCTCACCTGGGTCTACGCTCTGGCCGGCCTGCCGATCGGCTTGCTCGGCGACCGCTGGAGCCGCCGAAAATTGCTGGCCGCCGGCGTGGCCCTCTGGAGCGCGCTCACCGCCGTCGGCGCCATCGCCAATAGTTTCGGCCTGCTCCTGATATCGCGCTTGGGCGTGGGAATCGGCGAGGCGGTAGCCGCTCCCACCGGCACAAGCTGGATCGGCGACCTCTTCCCTCCCGACCAGCGCTCGCGCGCGCTATCGGTATTCATGCTAGGTGTTCCCGCCGGTACCGCGCTGAGTTTTTTCTCGAGCGGTCCGATTGCGGTAGTTTGGGGCTGGCGTGTCGCCCTCGCCGTAGCCGCTGCGCCCGCACTGGTCCTGATTCCAGCCATCCTGCTGCTTCCCGAACCGGAGCGAGGCGCAGCCGAGCCGGTTCCGTTCGCCGCGCACGATCGCTCGCTTCGAAGGATTCTCCGCATCCCGGCGTTTTGGTGGATCGTGGCCTCAGGAACGATGTTCACATTCAACATGTATGCCATCGGATTCTTCATGCCCGCATTTCTCGGACGAATTCATCACCTTGCGGTCAGCAGGACAGGCGTTGCACTGGGAGTCTGCCAGGTGATTGGCGGCATGGGCGGCGCATGGATTGCCGGCAAGTGGGGGGACAAGGTTACGGCCGGTCACCGCAGAATGCGCCTGGCGGCGATCATTACACTGTCGGGCGCGCCCGCTTCCGCAGTGACTTTTCTGCTACCCGCCGGATGGCTGTTGACGGCGCTCGTGTTCTTCGTCTGCGCGTATGGCGCGCTGAACGCCTACTACGGTTTAGTCTTCTCGGCGCTGCAAGACATTGTGCCGCCTTCGCTGCGCGCCACTGCCATGGCTGTCTACTTGATGCTGATGTACTTGTGCGGCGCATCGTTTGGCCCCCTACTCACCGGCCACCTGAGCGATCGTTTCGCGCGCCGTGCGGCCGAAGCCGCCGGTTCGGTGATTCTGACCGAAGCCAACCGGGCGGCAGGACTGCAATCGGCCATGCTGATCGTTCCGATACTTTCAGTCGCACTAGCAATCACGTTGTGGGCCGGCGCAAAGACAATGGAGCAGAACCAGAATGCGTAATTTGTGGCGTACGCACTCGTGCGTGCAGCGCCGACACTCGTGTCGTCGCGTCTTTGTGGAGCGTTCACACCATCGTGGACAGCGTCGGCACGAGTGCCGACGCTGCACGCACGAGTGCGTACGCCACAAGAGAACAAGGAGAACTTCCATGAGCACATTTAACTACAACCACAACAAAATCTGGTACGAAGAATCCGGCCGCGGAGCCCCGCTAGTATTCCTGCATAACGGCGGCAACGATCACCGCATCTGGGATCGCCAAATTACTCACTTCTCCAAAACCCACCGCGTAATCGCGGTCGATCACATCGGACACGGCAACTCCGATCGCCCGTCAGTCGATTACACCCTGCCCCTATTCACCGGCGAAGTCGCCGCGCTGATCGACCAGCTTCATCTCGCGCCCGTGACGCTGATCGGGCATTGCATCGGCGCCGCCATGGCGCTCAACTACACTTTGGCGCATCCGGCCGACGTTCGCCGCCTGGTCCTTTTCAATGTTGCGACGGAGAAGACGCTGCTGGCCGGACCCCTCGCCGATATCTATCGCAATTTTTCCGCCGATCCCGCCGCCCTCGAAGCATTCGTGACCGCGATGGAATCGACCGGCCTGCCGCGCGAGCAGACCGAGGGTGGTCTTCAATTGCAGCTCGGGGCGTCCCGCGCCGCTGACGATCCCGAATTCGCCGACTACATCCATCGCCTCTACAATCAGAAAGGCCAGATGCGCACCCTGTACAACAACCTTGCCCAGTTCGCCACCTTCCGCGTGCTCGATGAATTCACCAAACCGCGAACGTTTCCGCCAGTGCTTCTGATCTGGGGCGAATCGAACCAGGTCTTACCGAGACAGGCAGGCGAAGAGGTCCGGCAAAGATTACAGCCTGACCGCTGTGCATTTCTCGAAGACTGCGGCCACCTCGCCATGCGAGAGCGCCCGCTCGAAATCAACAAAATGATCGAGGAGTTCCTGATCGAGCCGGCCATGGCGCAAGCGCGATGACCAATTACTACATGCTGCGCTCGTTCGATCACGCCGGGTATTATGAGACCCGTCTGATCCTGATGGTCGTGGCTTTGAGACTCGCTTACCATGCGCTGCGGCGGAAACAGGACTCTCGATATCTTGTCATGCTGATCAGCGGCATCTTCTTCCAGGCATTGATGGAGTATGTCCTGCAGGTGACGGGGTTGCGCGGCCCCGGCTATCATTTCTCGGTTTTTGGCGTATCCATGTCCGGGATTGGCGCGAATCTTTTCCAGGGTCTTGCGGAGGGCGCCATCTTCAGCGTGATGGCCTTCTGGTTTGTCGATCTTAACACCAGCAGCAACCCGGCCGCGCCGCGAGCCGCGTATTTGAGGGTGCTCGCTCTGATCGTCCTGTTGTCCTGCGTGGTTGGATACCTTTCTCGCGGGCAGCCTATTACCTCGCCGCGCCCGATGTTCGGCGTGGTCACGGTGTACTGGCTCTTATCGACGGCGGGTCCCGCAGTTGTCCTGGCGGCTTGGCGTCGCGGGCTGCGTTATTTAGGCTACTTCTACATCGGACTGCTCATCTACAATGTCGTGACCTTCGAGCCCCTCCATATCCTGGAGGCGCGCTACATCGGCGTGCGAAACCCGTCCGGAGGATTCGTCGCCGCGCCCATGCCAGCGCAGATGGTAGTTATGTTTTGTTCCCATCTGATCGAAGTTGCCGCGCAGAAGACGCACTACTTCGCAGTCCCATTCGCGATGGGACTGATCCGGTTTCGCGATCGCCAACCGCAATGAGCCCCGTCCTCGCGTTCGATATCTACGGCACATTGATTGACCCTTACACTATGGAGCAAAATCTTCAGCCGTCATTTGGAAACAGGGCTAAGGACGCGACAGCGCTGTGGCGAGAAAAGCAGATCGAGCTCTCATTTCGCCGCGCCCTCATGCGGAAGTATGTGGACTTCAATGTTTGTACGGCGCAAGCTCTCGACTATGTATGCCACCGGTTCGGCGCGCCCCTTTCTGCCGACGACAGGCAGGCGCTGCTGAATTGTTATCTCGCTCTGCCGCCTTATCCCGACACCGCGCCTGCGCTCCATAAGCTGTCCGGGCGCGGCTACTCCTTGATCGCCTTTTCGAATGGAACCGAAAGCGCCGTGCGCACGCTCCTTCAGCGTGCGGCCGTACTTGACCTGTTCAACGCAATCGTCAGTGTGGATGATGTCAAGAGCTTCAAGCCCGACCCGCTTGTATACGAGTATCTGACCGCGCGATGTGGCGCGCCCAAAGAATCGGTATGGCTTGTATCGAGCAACGTATTCGACGTGATCGGCGCGAAATCCTACGGGTTGCGAACAGCCTGGGTCCAGCGCGATCGAAGCCGAATCCTCGACCTCCCGGAGTTTTCGCCAGACGTCATCGTAAACGGACTGACAGACTTGCCGGCAATTCTTGAGAACGCGGATCCCTGTCAGTGAGCTTGTGGGCCAACTGCACGTGGAGCGGCCTTTCAAGGCGGCTATGCCCGCATTCCTGCGGGCATTCCGGCCCCTGTCACTTCTTTACTTCCCGCATCCGGACACCCACCGCCACCTTGGACGGCAATTGGAGTGACAGTATCCCGCCAGGGTCGGTGGTCTCTTCGAGCATCTCTTCATCGTCCACTTCGATCTCGTAAGCCTGGCGAGGCTTCAGCGCGACCACAAATACCATCTCGCCTTCCTGCACGGTGATCTTGAACTTCTTGGCATAGTTTGCCGAAAGCACTACGGCTTCCGGCAGGGCGATAGGCTCGAACGAAAGCTGCGTGTTCAGAACCGTCGGTTTGCCCTCGTCGAACATCTGCAGCTCGCGGTCGAAGTAGCCCAGCCACTTGGCGTTCTCCTCCCAACTGGAGCGCACAAACAGCCGGCCGAACAAATCGTCGTGAAACACTAGCGGCACCAGATAATAGCTGAGACCCGGTTGATAGGGATTGGCCCACATGAATTCGTAGGTGACTCCGTATGTGCCGCGCATCATGAAGTTGTCGTGCATGAGCCAGCCCTGCAGGATCTGGCTCTCCGGCGCGTTATTGTCATAGGCGACCATCGCCAGCTCGGCGGCGCGTGACAGAGCGGCGCGCGCCAGATCGGGCTCCGGCGGCACGCCTTTTGTCGCGGGAATATGGTATTCGCTTTCGGCCGCCGGGAAGCTGGCCGGATAGTAGCTGAGCAAGTGGAAGATGGGCAGGCCCTTGAAGAATCCGGGAACCGTATCCCGCAGATCGACATTGGTGTTGTCGCGAACCGCGTGCAGGATTTCAAACAGCGCGTAAACCGAATCGCGCGGAACCAGGTCGCGCCCGCCCTTGAGTCCCGGCGTCATTTGATCCCGCCACCAGGTGTGGACCGTCCCTTCCATCACTCGCTTGGACACATCTGCCCGGTGCCCCGCCAGAGCCACCGCGGCCAGTGTCCGGTCTCGCACCGCAGGCAGGCTCTTGTCGCGTTCGGAACTGGCGATTACCTTAACGAGCTTCGCCGCAAGATCCTTCGATTGGGATTCCGTCAGCGCCTCCTGGCACCAATCGAAAACCAGCGCCAGTTGGCGCAAGTCAGTCGCGGGCCCGAGAGCCCAGCGAATAGCCTGGCCCGCGAACTGCTTGTCGCCGCTCACCTGGTAATAAAGAGCGTCGGCGAATCCAGGCTCGGGCATCACCGCCTTCCCGGTCATGAGAGTTTCAATCTGCAGCCAGCGGGTAGTGCGCCGCTCCCGTTCGCGTCTGAGCAGCCTCAGGCGCTGCGCACCGAGGAACAGCCGCGGGTGCTCGGTGTAGATGTCGAGGCTCTCATCGCTTGTCTGAGCGGCCAATGTCGCCAGCGTGATTGCGCCGGCTAGCGAAATCCTGAGCAAGACCCCCATTAAATACTCAACCGCGCAGCCAAATTATTCTGCCCGCCGACGTCGGTGAGCCGGAAATCGCGCCCCTGAAACAGATAAGTCAGCTTTTGGTGATCGAGCCCCAGCAGCGTCAGGATAGTCGCATGCAGATCGTGTACATGGACCTTATCCTCGGCTGCGTGCAATCCGATCTCGTCGGTACTGCCGATGATCTTGCCGCCCTTGATTCCTCCGCCCGCCATCCACACGCTGAACCCGTACGGATTGTGATCTCGTCCCCGCGCGCTCGCCGGCGCGCCACCCGATCCACCGTTAGTGAACGGCGTGCGCCCAAAGTCGCCGCCCCAAACCACCAGTGTCTGCTCCAGCAGTCCGCGCGATTTCAAATCGGCGAGCAGCCCCGCGATCGGCCGATCCACTTTGCCGGCCATCAAAGTGTGATTCTGGTTGCACTGCCCGTGCGCGTCCCAGCCCACCGCCCCGCCCTTGTTGCCTCCGGAATACAACTGGATGAATCGCACCCCACGCTCCACCATGCGGCGGGCCATCAGGCACTGGGTTCCGAACTCCGCCGTCATAGCGTCATCCAGCCCGTACAGCTTTCGCGTCGCCGCCGTCTCCCTGGAAAGATCGGCCAGCCCCGGCACCGACGTTTGCATCTTGAAAGCCAGCTCGTACGACGCCATGCGCGCCGCCAACTCCGAATCGTCCGTCCTGGTTTGCGAATACTGCGAGTTGTAGGTATGCAGCAGGTCCAGCATTTTCCGCTGCTGATCGGAGCCTATCTCCGCAGGCCTCTTCACGTTCAGAATCGGCGACCCTTCCGTCCGTAGCACGGTCCCCTGATACATGGCCGGCAGGAATCCCGACCCGTACGCCGGCGATCCCGATTTGATTCCGCCGTCGAGCATCACCATGAACGCCGGCAGCTCCTCGCTCTCGCTGCCCAGTCCATAGACAACCCAGGAGCCCATGCTCGGCCGCCCCACTCTGCCCCACCCGGTATTCATCCAGGTCTGCCCGATGACGTGTGTGAACCCGTCGTGATAGCACGACCGCACCACCGCCAGATCGTCCGCAAACTGCGCCGTATGCTCGAACAGATCGGAGATTTCGATGCCCGATTGTCCCCGTTTCTTGAAGACGCGCTCCGACGCCATGAGCGGAACAGTCTCCATTCTGGTGAATTGGAAATTCGCTTTCCCGAAGCTGGGTGGAACGGGCTTGCCGTCAAGCTTCGCCAACAGGGGCTTGGGATCGAACGTGTCCACGTGGCTGGGCCCGCCGTGCATGAACAGGAAAATCACGTTCTTGGCCTTGGCTGGAAACTGCGGCGCTTTGGGCGCGAACGGCCCGGTGGCCGCCGCTGCGTCGCGCTCCAGAAGGTATCCCGCCGCCAGCGAGCCGAAACCCAGCCCCGCCTTTTGCAGAAATTCCCGCCGCGACGAAGCGCTAGTTGTGCGATCGCAAAACATTTGACGTGTCCCTCAGCCTTTGCTACTGGAACAAGAAGAGGACAGGCGAAACCGCCTGTCCCACCATGAAGTGCTTGTAGTGCCCGTGATGCAAGGTGGGACAGGCGGTTTCGCCTGTCTCTTTGGGCCGAGACATCTATTCAACATATAAAAACTCATTCATATTAAGCAGCACCAAACAAAGCTGTGACATCGTCCCACTGGCCAAAAACTGCACCCCCTGCTCCTTCTCAGCCTCCGACGGATCCCGACCCAAAGCCAATTGCCACGCGCTTTGAATAGCAGCACCCACCTCACCCGGGTGCTCCTTTTGCACTCGCTCCGCAAACTTGCCAGCCTGCGCCACCATGAACTGGCTGTTGAACAGCGCCAGCGCTTGCGGCGCCACCGTAGTCACGTCCCGCCGCGGACAACTCACCGACGATTCCGGCTCGTCAAAGATCGCCAACATCGGATACGGAAAAGAGCGCTTCACATATAGATAGACACTACGCCGGTCATGTTCCGAGGCGTCGAGCGAAACCGGCCACTGCGCCGGCGCCCACATCCCAGTCTTCTCTTCGCCGGTAAGCGGCGGGATCACCGGCCGTCCGCCCATCTTGAGATTGAGTGTGCCTGCCATCGCCAGCGCCGAATCCCGCAGCTCCTCGGCATCCATGCGCTGACGGTTCATCCGCCAGAAGTAACGATTGGATGGATCGATCTTCGCATTGCTCTCATCGGTCTGGCTCGACATCCGGTAAGTATTCGAGAGCATGATGAGCCGCTGCGCCTGCTTGATGCTCCAGCCTTGCCGTACAAATTCCGACGCCAGCCAATCGAGCAATTCGGGATTCGTGGGAGCCTCGCCCTGGCGCCCGAAATCGCTCGGTGTCCCCACAATCCCTCGGCCGAAATGCCAGGCCCACAGCCGGTTCACTATCACGCGCGCCGTCAGCGGATGGTCCGGCTGCGTGACCCACAAGGCCAGCGCGCGCCTCCGCTGCGGCACGAAAGTGGAGCCGGACAAATTATCCAGATCCTTGTCGCCGGCCAGAACTTTCGGAAAGCCCGGATCGACCTTTGGACCCGTTCCGTGGAAATCCCCCCGCGACGTCATGTGGATTTCCGGAACCACATCGGCGTGTCCGAGCACGGTCGCAGTCTCCAGACTGTACCTGGCTTTCAGCGCCGCTTCACCCAGCGAGTGAAGCAGCCGGTCCCGCTCCTCTTTCTCCTCCGGCGTGAAATTCGGAGCGGATCTCTTATCGTCGCCATCCTCTTCGAGAGCCCCCTTGGAGCGCTTCAGAGCCTTCTTATCCAGCCTTTGGATGGCGGCTTTGTACTCCTCCACCAGCAGCAGATTGGTATACCCGGACTTGAAGCCGAAGACCGACATCTTGTCCACTACCGGAACTTCGCGCTCTTCGCTGCCGGCGAAAACCGCCATCATGCGGTGGTAGTCGCGTTGGGAAAATGGATCGAACTTGTGATCGTGGCAGCGGGCGCAGCCGAGCGTGATTCCGAGAAACGCCTCGCCGGTAGTGTCGACCGCGTCCGAGAGCCACTCGTATCGCAACTGCTCGCCATTCAACGCCGCCTCATGATACGTTGGCCCGATCGTGTACAGAGTGGTTCCGATGCGGGCTTCCAGATGCTTCAGCTTGTCTTTCGGAATCCCGAATCCGCCGGCTAGGTCGAGATTGTCGGGCCACAGCTCATCGCCGGCGATCTGCTCCTGCACGAACTGATCGTAAGGCTTGTCGTCGTTGAACGACTTGATCGCGTAATCCCGATAGCGCCAGGCGTTGGCATAGTACATGTCGGTTTCAAAGCCGCCCGTATCGGCGTAGCGGACCACGTCCAGCCAGTGCCGGCCCCACCTTTCCCCGTAGCGCGGCGAGGCCAGCAGGCGGTCGATCAGCTTTTCGTGGGCGTCGGGGGAGCTGTCGTTCACAAACTGCGCTACCTCGGCTGGAGTCGGAGGCAGCCCGTGCAGATCGTAGTAAGCTCTCCGTACCAGCGTGCGCTTGTCCGCCGCGGCCACCGGCTTCAGACCTTTCTGCTGAAGCTTATTCAGGATGAACGCATCGATCGGATTCTTCGCGTCCTGAACAACCGGAACTGCCGGCCGGACAACCTTCTTGAATGCCCACCAATTGGGTTCGGCTGAATTCCCCGGTGCAGTGTCCCAGTGAGCGCCTGCATCGATCCAGGCGCGAATAGTGGCGATCTCATCGGCCGGCAGCGGCTTGCCGGGCGGCATCTGCAGGTCGCCAATATGCGCGACGGCCTTATAAAGCAAGCTCTGCTCGGCGCTGCCCGGCACGATGGCGGGGCCTCGCTTGCCGCCCTTGGCGATGGTGTCAATCTGTCGGAGATCGAGCCCCGAGGTCTGGGCCTGCCCGTGACAGTTCAGGCACCGGTTCTCAAGGATAGCGCGCGCGGGATCTCCGGCGGCCTGGACCGCAACTGCACTCGCTAGCGCTATAGTAAGCTGCCAGATCCTCATTTCAGTACTGATTATTACACGAACCTTGGCAGCTCAGTTGCTCCAAAAAAGCCATGATACGGAAACTGAAATCCGGCGAGTACCGGCTGTATTCGAGAAAGAAAGACGCGAAGTCCGGAAGGCGTAAGAACCTCGGGACTTTCAGTACGCGAGAGAAGGCCGAAGAACACGAACGCGCTGTCCAGTACTTCAAGCGCGCCGGCTAAAGAGAGTCCCCTCCACTTCACCCTCTTGACGGAAACTGTGGATGGGCGGATACTCATGAAGGGCTCTTTTATGTCTTCGTTTTCGACGCTGGCTCTAGTCACCGTGCTCGCATTTCCCGCTAACGGACAATCGGTGATCTCAACTCGCGCCGGCGTAGTCCACTTTTTCGAGGGGGCTGTTTCCCTTGGCGGCGTGCCGCTGGAACCCCATCTTGGCAAATTTCCGTGCATGGCCGAAGGCTCCGAACTGCGTACGGCGCAAGGCCGCGCGGAAGTGCTGCTTACGCCCGGTGTCTTCCTCCGGCTGGGCGAGAGCACCGCGATCCGTCTGGTTTCGAGCGATCTCTCCGACACGCGTGTCGAGTTGCTGGCGGGATCGGCTATTGTCGATTCGGCGGAACCAGCCTCGGGTACATCGGTCACGTTGATTTACAAGGATTGGAAGGTATGCTTCCTCCAAAAGGGCAGCTACCGAATCGATAGCGAACCGCCCCGATTGTTGGTCCATCAGGGCGAGGCCGACGTTTCCGCCGGCGCTGCCGGGAATGCTGTAACCGTTAAACAAGGGATGGATCTGCCTTTCGCCGCCGTGCTGGTGCCTGAGCGCTCGATCGATGCGACTGGCGACGCCCTGGCCAATTG
>Ga0210405_10006018_pt1 | contig 10938 bp, 6 predicted proteins | sample IncBWH11MmetaG_FD_155492 | JGI IMG/M metagenome (GOLD analysis project Ga0210405, IMG submission 155492) | Forest soil microbial communities from Barre Woods Harvard Forest LTER site, Petersham, Massachusetts, United States - Inc-BW-H-11-M | ecosystem: Environmental > Terrestrial > Soil >... | reverse complement strand
GTGACCGTCGATGTTTCCCCAATCGAAGGTTGACGCATACATGGGAAAGCACGGAGCTACTGTGCCATCTGTGCGAATGATTACGTTGTTTTGGCCGGCGCGGCAATTCCACTCCGCAAAATGCAGCTCGCCATTGTCGTCCTGCACAAAACCGGGCATTCCAGCGATTCGTTTGGCGATATCTCCGTTCGTTCCGGTTCCGTCGCCGTTCCACCCAAGGCGCTTCAGATCGCTGCCACTGGCCATGCGTATGAACGCTTTGATTTCCTGCAAACGTTGAACGGAATTCACCATCTGGTATCCGGCTTTGTTCTTCTCAATGATCCAGTCCACCAGGGAATCGATTTCGGGCCAATCTTCCGGGCGGATGTAGGTGGGATTGTCGCTGAGATGCTTGAAATGGTCGTCCTGCTCCAGCATTGGAGTTTCATTGATGTGATAATCAGTGGCGATATGGTTTTCGCGCGCATACTCAGTGATCTGCCGGACGTCCTGCGTATTATTTCGGCAAATGTTGATGTTAAAGAAAACCATATAGCCATACACATACTGCTTTTTCATCAGATATTCGATGTGTTTGCGTGAAGGGACCACGGCTTTAGGCAGGCTGGGCTTTTCGTCCCAAGCGTCCAGCGCGAAGTTAAAAATGCCAACTCCGGCGTCGCCAAGACGATCGGCGACCTCGGGCCGCAGCAAACGTCCATTGGTGCCGACGTAAATCCAGAAGCCTTTCTTCGCCGCATAGTAAACGACCTTATGTGCAAAGTCCGGCCGTAACAACGGCTCGCCGCCCATAAGGGCCAGCACCCGGCATCCGTGGTCATACAACCAGTCAATCGAACGGCGGGCAACGTCTTCGGTCATGCCTCTGACTTTGTTGTCGTAAGCCCAGCAATACCAGCAATCGAGGTTGCACTTGTATTCGACGAAGAGATACGCCGTGATGGGATGAAAGTCGCCCGGCAAAATGCGCGAGCGAACATAAGGAAAGAGCCAGCCGCGCATGATGCGATAGGTCTGCGGGATTGACCAACCACGCTTTTCGGGAATAACGGCAGGCCCCGGATCCGAAAGCTTTTCAGGAAAACGAGGAAATACGGGCTCGGGAAGTTTCATTCCCTTTGGAGGTGGAACCGCGACGGGTCCTGGAGCGGAGTTCATGAGCAAATTGTGAATGTCGACGTCGATGCGGAATTTGGGTGTGGAAGCCATTATAATTCCTCTCCTTTCAGTAAGAGTTGCTGCGTCTCTTTGAATCAACGAAATTCCAAAACAGGTTTCCCGAGGTCACTGCTTCCGCCGCCAGCCTTGAGTTTGGATCTAACGACAGGCTGACACTTCAGAGACTGACCCTTGCGTGAGATCAGTCTGCAGCCATTTCACGCGCCATCTGCTCAGAATTGTCTGCCGCGAGCTGTATTTGCACCAACTCTGGCGCCGGTATCTCCGCCATTTCACGCCGAAGCTGTGCTTCGAGCTCGGCGAGTTGGGCATCAATGTCTTGCGATGCCTTACGCTTGCGGATCACTTCTTCGCGGTAGCGACGGAGGAAATAATCGATGGTCTCCACACGAATCTTGATGGAACCAGATGGCTTGTTCTCGTCGAGATCCTTGAAGCAGAAGTAAGGCGTACCAGACTGTTCGACGATGCCTTCTACAACGCCGTAGATGGGCGCGTCATGTCCGCACTTGAAACTCGAGATTTCGAGAGCCACAAGATTGGGATGCCGCGCTGCAAATTTGGCGGCCCACACTTTGTGATTGGTGCTGCAGGAGTACGAATTCTTCCACGCGTCGGTGATATCGAGCGGGCTGGTGACAACGCCGGCTCTAACCTCTTCGCCGAAAAGCCTCTCGAGTAAATCCTCGTCTAGCGGAAGTGTGTTTTGTGAAAAGATGGGATAACCGAGCTTCTGGAATTCGTCGAGAATTTCGTGGTTGAGTCCGGGATCATGGTGATAAGGCCGAGCCAGCATCACAATACCGATACGATCTTCACGTTCCAGCTGATCGAGCACCTGGCGTGCGCGCTGGCGAATACCGGATTCGTAATCCTTCAGTGCCGCGAATCCAGCTTCCACAGCGCGGTCATTCTCCTCAGGAGAAAGTCCGAGAACTGGCTGCCACGCTTGAAGCATTTGGTAGGCGAAAAGCTTGCGATCGGCGAAGTTAAGCACCGGATCGATATATTTCAGATTGTATTCGGCGAAGACGTCGTTTTCCTTAGTGAATGCGGCCTTGACGGTTTCTGGTGTTGCCGTCACGGTGGGGCACGCATTAGCGCCGACGATTTTCACCAAAGGTGAATGCAGCACGTCGTACATCGGGAAGAAGATCACGTCGAGCGGCTTTTTGTGGTGTTTCTCCTGAATCAAATTGTAAACGTGCGAGATTCCAATTTTCGCCGGGAAGCAAGGATCAATCGCCCCGCGACTCGCACCGGCACGGTAGAGTTCCGAGCTGGTGTAGTCGGAATAAATAATGTTCTCCGGCTGCACGCCAAGGCTTTCGAAGTAGCCGTTGAATAGTGGCGCGTACGTGTAGATATTCAGCACGCGCGGGATGCCGATGCGCACTTTGCTGCGATTTTGCATCAGGGTTATGCGCTGTTTGGCGTCTTTCGTCCATGCGCGGGCAGGAATCGGATCAGCAACGCTCTTCGCATTCGTGGGACGGAAGACTTCCTTCGACGCGAAGTCGACAAAATTCGGATGTTTGTCTCGAATTTGGTCAAGTCCGGCCTTGATGTCCTTCATATCATTCAGATCTTCCACGGTTCCTTTCTCGCAGGTGGCGATAATCAGTCTTTGCTCGCCAAGCATCAGTGGAACCTTGGTGACTTTCTCGAGCGGCACGAGATTCTTCGCCGGTTCGGTCCGCACATCGATGAAAGTCCTGAGGCAGTTGTTCTTGCAGAAGTAGCAGCGCGTCGCTTCATTGCGAGTAGTGCGGTACTCAATCTTGCGGACGGCGTCCAGGCCGACGAACGTGGTTTGTTGGCCATTTCGCCATAGCCGCAGGGATTCTTGTGCTGCTCCGATGGCTCCTGACTCTCCACAGTGTTCATGCACGATGATTTCGGGCTGTTTGCCGGCAGCTCGAAAACTGTTACGAATGAAATCCACTTCGGCCTTCACGACCGCAAGATTATTTTGCGTCCCGCCTTGCAGCACAAAACGTGTGCCTAGCGCTGCAAGATTGGGGATACTGGCAACGTAGAGAAAAACGTTTTTCGGTAGCACGGCGGCAAGGCCCGCGAGAATTTCCTCCGCCTGCCAGCCTTGGCGCTGGAAATTCACGATGTCGGATTGCATGAAGACAGCGCAGCCATAGCCGAAGACGGGCATAGCCTGCGCCGAGAAAGCGAGGTCGGCGAATTGATTTACGCTAAGCCCGAAACCCTCTGCCGTAGATTGTAGAAAATATCCATTTCCGGCGGAGCACTGCGTATTTAGCTTGAAATCTTTCACGCGGCCGTTGTGCAAAATGATGATTTTGATGTCCTGGCCGCCGACGTCTACGATCACGTGCGGATCTTCGTAAAACTTCAGCGCGGATTCGGTGTGTGCGACCGTCTCAACCAGGGCGACGTCGGCCTTGAGAACATCCTTCAGTATGTCCTTGGCGTAACCTGTAGTTGCGACGCCCAGCACTTCTAGCTTGGCATTCTGCTTTTCCACCTGGCCACGCAGGCTCTCAAACATCTCAATCGTGTCTTGAATCGGGTTCCCGTTCGAGAGTTGATAGGACTTGCAGAGTATGTCGCCCTTCTCGTCTAGTAAAACCGCTTTGGTTGAGGTAGATCCGCCGTCGATTCCAATAAAGCCACCGACGGTGCTGCCTTTCTGAAATGTCGCCGGCGTGAACTTCTTGGGCCGATACGATTCGCGGAAGACGTCGAGTTCGGCGGGGTCACCAACCAAGGCTTTGCCTCCAGCCTTGGCCTTTTCTTCCTGGCGGCCGAATTCGATATATCGGACCAGTTTGTCGTAGCCTTGGTAGCACCCGATGCAGTCGTCTTCGCTGCGGCCAAACTCAACCGCGCCCAGTGCGGCGAAGTATTGAGCGTTCTGCGGGACTTTGATCAAATCCTCCGGCTTCGCACCGTCCGGAATCGCTACTTTGCGCTCTTGCCACATTCGGGGAATATTTGCCTGCCAAGCTTCACGCATGCCGCGAATGAAGCTGTTGGGGCCGCCGAGGAGCAGCACATGTGGCCGCAAGGTATGGCCGCGCGTCAGCACGCTCAAATTCTGTAGAACGATGGCCTCAAACAAAGAGGCCATCAATTCATCGGGCGGCGTTCCCACTTTCTGCAAACCGTTAATGTCGGTTTCCGCAAAAACGCCGCACTTTCCGGCCACTTTATGCAGCTTGATACCCTTGTACTTCAGTTCGCCCAATTGAACCGCGGGGATTTTCAGCTTGGCATTGATCTTATCGATCACTGCGCCGGTTCCACCGGCGCACTTGTCGTTCATCGAGGGAATCTTTTTCTTGCGCCCGGTCTCGTCGTCGTCCTTGAAGACGATGATCTTTGCGTCCTGCCCCCCCAACTCGATTACCGAATAGACCTCGGGATGAAGCTTTTCGACTGCGAGCGAGACTGCCGTGACTTCCTGCACGAATTTCGCACCGACTTGCTCCGCGATTCCGCCACCCCCCGAACCTGTCACGAACATGCGGGTGTTCCGACGATTGATGCTCACCTCGGCTTCCATGCGTTTCAGGAACTCGAGGCTCTTCTCAGGCTGCTTAGTTTCGTGGCGTTGATAATCCTGCCAAAGAACCTGGTCGGTGGCCGCATCCACGATCACTGCCTTGACCGTGGTCGACCCGATGTCGAGTCCAACCAGAAATTTAGTGACGTGGTCGTGCGGTTTCTGTGCGTGAGGGATTTGCTGCACTTGCGGCCGGAGCGGGGCAATCTGAACTAGTTGCGAAGTGTTGTGGTCGTGCATCGCGTCCTCGTTAACTTGTGCGTTAGTTATGGCGTTATTTTGATGCCCATAGATTCTCATCCGCTGGGCAGCGCGAAATTGCTCTCTGGTAATTTTTCTTCAGTTGCAGGATGCTGCTGGAATCGCAACTCCTGAGACTCTCGCCCTCTTCCAGAACCGCGTATCGCTATCAATCCGATCGCTCACGTGCAGGATGAATTGCGCTGCGGTTCCTGCAATCCCTTCGCGGTGCGGCACGTGATAGAAGGGCCGCTTCAGCTCGGGATGGTCCTCGATATAAGCCTGGATCTCTTGCAAACTCTTGCCCGTCAATTTCAGGCACTGTTCGAATTCAGCCTTGGCTTTCACCTTGGCTTCTCCGAGTGCCATCTGCACGCGGCTGTGCGCATTGACTTCCCCTTCACCCGAAGTCTCGATAGGCAGGAAGATCATGTCTTTGAATTTGTTGATCACGGCCGATTGCACGCCGTCAGACTGCGACGAAGGCATGCAGCCGAAGGGCTTCAGCGCCAGCACCATGTGGCACAGCTTGTGGATGGTGTAATAAACGTTCTTTCCCACTTCGAGGTGTCCCTCGCCTCCTCGTGCAAACTGGTTGTAGAAAGGATGCGCCAAATCCGCGAGTTCATTCTGTGGTACCAGGTGGTGGGTAATGCCACCCATTTGCTTAATCGTACGGTGATAGAAGAAATTCCACATGCGCTGCCCGGCGCCGATACCCCAGAGCTTCTTCCGCAAGCCGATGTAGTTGGCGAATTGCTTCTTGGCTTCGTACCACTTCGGATTCTGGTGTGGGCGATTAACCGGCCATTTCGCTATGGCATGCGCTTTGGCTTGGTACATAAGGTAAGCCACCCAGGTGGCGATAGGCTCAACCAAGACCTGCGCGCCTTCCCGCTCGAGAAATTCGAACATGTGGAAGTTCCCGTCACCTTCCGTGAGCTGGGCCCAAAACTCGCCGGTAATTTTCACTACGGGCTTCACTTTGGTGCGGTCCACCTCGATTGAATTGAGCTTTTCACGAGCAGCTTGCAACGCACCCAAGTAATCCTTGCCCCACATGTTCTCGTGCCATTTCCCAAACACGTTGAATGTATTGCGCAGGATCTTGTTACTCTTGAATTTCGGCTTCGCCCAATCGGGAGCCGCCTGTTCGATCTCAAACGACTTGCGATTTCTGAGGTCCTCGCACAATCCATTCACGGCCTCGCGGAAAATCCGATCGCTCTCTCCCTTGGTCACTTCGAAAGGGCGGATTTGGTAGATGATGTCGTTGATTACGTCGCCCAAGTGCATGGCGTTCAACATACCGAAGCCGAAATCAACCGTAAATTTCAGCCCGGGCTCTCCCGACTCAGCTTTGATTCCGTCACTGTCTTTGAACAACAGGACTCGAAAGCCGTCGAAGCCCGCATTCTTCAGGGCAAAACGATATTCCGCCTCATACATGCCGAAGCGGCACGGGCCGCATGAGCCAGCTGTGAAGAATACGTAGTTGTCCAGGATTTGCTGGCGGGAGAGGCCTTCCTTTTCCAGGAACTGCAGATACTGCACCAGATTGCCGACCGTAAAATAGGTGGGATTACACTGGCCGTTGTTGCCGAACTCCTTGCCGGTTTGGAAAGCAGGGACGTCCGGAACCGGAAGCTTTTCGCAGCGGTAACCGCATCCTTGGAAGACAGCGCGGATCAAGTCCTCATGTTTCCAAGTGAACCCGCCAAACAGAATCGTCACGTGGTTGCGCTGTTCTGCGGTGAAGGCGCGCTCAATCGGGCGGTGGAAATGGTCTGGTTTGTCAAGGCCTGCAATTTTTCGTAGCCGCGCGCGTTCCGCCTCTAACCGCTTCTTAATCTCCATCTCCGCATCGTTACCAATCTGGACGAGATTCGTCGCCATGAAGTCCTCCGCTACGAAAAGATTTTTGACTGAAACTGAATGTCGAGATGTTGTTGGTGGGGTATGGAAACTGGATTGAGCGAGACTGGCTTTTCCAGAGGGCAGGGAAACGCGGAGTGCTGGACGGGCGTCCGGCCTAACTCCATAAATCCAGCAACGAACAACACCATACGAAACCATACGAAACTCCGGCGGCTGGCCCTATAACGTCGAAGTTTTACAGCGAGGGCCGAATTGCGCCCACGGAGCGGGTCTCACGTAAAAACGGGATGCTCTCGAAGACTATTGCTGGCTACCCGTCTCTTAGCGACCGCCCAGTTTTAAGATGCCATGCACTCGATTTTGATGCAACCCTAATTTCGGAGAATTCTTGGGGTCCGAATCGGATCCCCCGGCACTGCCACACGCTGCCACGTGGCAACCGAAAAATGAAATTTAAGCAGATTTCGCGGAAGGAGGGCCCAATGACGGAGGTGGCGTGAATTGTCTTCGAGCATACTCACGCAAATCGGGAGGAACCGCCCTCGCACCTTGATCATCTGCTAGGCAGAACTCGACGGAATATTTCGCGGTTAAGCTTTCTGGGAATCCTGCACTGCCTCCTTGACGGCCTGTTTCACGGCTTTCTTGACAACCTTCTTTACGGTCGATTTGAGAACCTTGTCGTGGATCAACTCGTCGCCCGCGTTCGCCACGACCTTCTTGACGGCCTTCTTAACAGTCTTGGCGAGCGGACGCAGCTCGTGAACCAGAACCGCGACGGCCTTCTCCGCTTTCTCCTCTTGTTGATCTGCCGTTAGGTGATTTTTGGTTTGAGTAAGCTTCTCCTGTGCACCGTCGCTCGTACCCCAATCGGACTCGAATGTAGTGAGCAGCCTCTTGACGGCCTTTGGTTCGCGAATAATGAGCCCGACTTCCCTGCGGGAATCCAATTCAGCCGCACGCAGACTTTGACTCCCCACAAAAGCCTGCCGGCTGTCACGGATAATCGTTCGGGTGTGAAGACGCATTTTCTTCAACTTGCGCACAGGAAGGGCAGCGCCACTTTTGATGTTCCCAATCACGCGTATTTCCACGCCCGCTTTGGCTTGTGCCTGCAGGACGCTGGTCATCTCCTTGTCTGAGATCTGCGGATCGTAGATGAGTAGTTGTTTCTTCGCCCGTTCAAGAAACACCCGCAGCACCTTCCGGGAGTTTGCGGGACTGACGACAAAGTTGTCGGACGAAGCCGAATAGGGACGTCTCGCACAATCGGCTTCAAAGAGTTTAATTGCTTCTTGGACAAAAGCCGCATGTTTAGTCACGATTCCAAATCCGCGACTGTGATCGATGTCTAGGTGTGTAAAATTGAACGAAAGCAGAAATAAAATACGGCGATCGATGATGATCAACTTGTCGTGGTAGCGAATCAGGTCGCGAGCGCTACGTGCCACCGTGATGCCGGCTTGCAGGAATCTCATCTCGAGTTCCCGCAAGTTTTTTTCGCCGCCGCGGTTTACATCAGCAATCAGCGCGGTGACTTTGATGCCATTCGAGACCGCTGCTTTCAGCGCTGTTTCGATATCGCTTCGGTCAAAACGAAATATCGCAAGCTCCACGCTTTGCTTTGCATTCTTGAGAGCCGAAAGAAGCGACGATACTCCGTCACCGGGCTGGACGATCACTTTCATGTTGGGGTCTCCGCCTTCAGCACTGCGATTGGATTCGCGAAGTAGTTTCCGATTTTGATTCAGTGCGGCGATGCGAGTACGGCTAGATCATACCCTTGCTTACGATCGTGACGCCTCAGAGGTTCAGCAGCGCAGTTCGTTTTTCAAATTCCCGAAAGTAGGCTCCGGCTTCTCGGGAGAATGCCCGCAGCGTGGCCTGGAAGAACAAACTCATTTTGCAGCACTCTGCTCGGTCAATTTCCCTTCGCCTTCGGAGGTCTGAATCTTGTACAGCTCCGCATATAGTCCACCCGCGGCCAGCAATTGATCGTGAGTGCCTTTTTCCACCAATTCGGACTCTTTCACTACGAAGATGACATCGGCGTGCCGGATCGTACTCAGATGGTGTGCGACAACAATGCACGTCTTTCCTTTCATCAGCCGCTCCAACGCTTCGATGACAGCCTGTTCCGAGGAAGAATCAAGACCGGTTGTAGGTTCGTCGAGAACTAGAATCGGAGTGTTGCGAACGATTGCGCGGGCAATCGCGATGCGCTGGCGCTGCCCACCGGAAAGCGTGACGCCGCGTTCGCCGACCATTGTTCCGTAACCCTCAGACAACTGCACGATAAACTCGTGAGCATTCGCCTGTTTAGCAGCACGTATGATTTGGTCAGGCGAGGCATCGGGCTTGCCGTACGCAATGTTTTCCCATACCGAGGTATGGAACAGCAGCGTTTCTTGCAAGACGAAGCTTATTTGTTCACGAAGGGACTTCAGTTTGTAGCGACGAATATCCACACCGTCAATTTTAATTGTACCTGGCTGTGGATCGTAGAGCCGCGGGATGAGACTGATGATCGTGGTCTTGCCAACGCCGGACGGCCCGACGATCGCCGCGACCTGGCCAGCCTCGATCTCGAATCTCATGTCCTTTAGAACCGGTATATTGTCCTCATAAGCAAAATTGACGTGGTCAAATTCAATCTTTCCTTTGAATCGTGGCGCCTTTCGCGCTCCTGGCAAATCTCGTACGCGCGCTTCGATTTCAAGGACTTCCTCAATACGCTCATAGCCAACAATCGCCTTCGAAACCGTGTCAGTGCTTTTCGAAAGGTCACGCATGGGCTTGTACATTTTCCCGAGGTACAAAAGGAAAACGATCAGAACACCCGTGCTAATCTGTCCGCTCAATGCCAGGCGCGCACCGTAGGCAAGTACAAGACAAGTCCCAGCGGCCACCATAACGTCGACGATCGGTGAAAGCTTCGCCTTAATGCTGCGAGCTTCGAGAGCCGTCTCAACGTTCTCTAGGCTCTGTGATTCAAATCTTGTCACCTCGAAATCTTCGCGTGCGAAAGCCTTTACAACCCGCACAGACGTGAGCACTTCCTGCACGATGGACACGAGCTCGCTTTCTTTTTTTCGTACCTCGCGCGAAGCTTTTTTGATGCGGCGGGTGAGGTAGTAGACGACCGCAAAAAGTGCAGGGGCAATCGAAAGTGCGATGAGGGTAAAACGCCAGTTGATGTAAAACATGACGCCGGCCATACCGACCAACGTCAAGACGTTGACGATGATGCCAAGAAGAGCAGAGTTGATAAAGTCCTGCACGGCATTGATGTCGCTCGTCACGCGACTAATCAGGTCGCCTGTCTGGGTCTTGTCGTATTCGGCCAGCGAGAGCCTCTGAATATGGTTATACAGCGTGCGTCGCAGATCGTGGGTCACCCATTGGCTGACGCTTGTCGTCAGGTACTTTTCGACATAGGAACTGATAGCACCGACCACTGCGATTCCCGCGACCGCAGCGACGGCGAAATTCAAGACTGCGAGTTTGTTCTGACCAAAAGCTCCCGACACAAAACCAGCTAGCCATCCGGGTACTTTCTTTGATTGCAGGATGTTGTCGATGACGATTTTGATCGGCCAAGGTTCAAGAACGTCGCTGAAGGTTTCGCCGAACACCGCGACGAAGGCAAGAGCGAGCTGCTTCCAATAGGGCCGGATCAGCCGAACGACACTTAGTTTTGCTGATTGACTGGACAACCAAGGCTTCTTGGGACTCTTGGGCATGATCGTTTCGAATGGTGAGATAAGTCCTCATTCTTGCAAACGAGCGGAACTTAAGAGATCAATATTCTCCTTTTTTGACGCAACTACCTAATGGTGGTGAAATGCGCCGCTAATGTCCGGCCAGAATTCTTCGAAGATGTGCCAGCCGACACTCGACAACAGAGCGGTTGAGCCACGCTCAACAGCGTGACCCGCATCGTTCTGGCTGCGAGGCTCCCAGGCATTGGCGATGAACCCTGCGCCGTAGGCACCGGCAAAGCGCGAAAAAGCAGGCATCGACCCTCCACTGGGTGTTCGCGACACAAAGGTTCCGACGATGGCGTGGCGCGTGCGCCGCCACACTCCGGTTTCGTT
>Ga0210405_10006016_pt1 | contig 10941 bp, 6 predicted proteins | sample IncBWH11MmetaG_FD_155492 | JGI IMG/M metagenome (GOLD analysis project Ga0210405, IMG submission 155492) | Forest soil microbial communities from Barre Woods Harvard Forest LTER site, Petersham, Massachusetts, United States - Inc-BW-H-11-M | ecosystem: Environmental > Terrestrial > Soil >... | reverse complement strand
CGTCGGCCTGACCTTGCCGCTCGCCCGCGATCTTTCGAGCGTCGGCATTCGCGTCTGCACCATCGCGCCCGGCCTGTTCGACACTCCGCTGCTCGCATCGCTGCCCGACGACGTGAAGACCGCCCTCGGCGCCATGGTCCCTTTTCCCAAACGGCTCGGCAAGCCCGCCGAGTACGCCCTACTCGCGCGCCAGATCATCGAGAATCCAATGTTGAACGGCGAGGTGATCCGGCTCGACGGAGCCATCCGCATGGCGCCCAAGTAATGGTCTAACGCTGTCTCACCGGCCGCGGGCTCTTCCGCGCCTTCGCCGCCCTCTTAGCCTGTCGTGATAACGCGGCATGCGACGCGGCTCCTCGGCCTTCTTTCTTTAAAGCAGCCATCGTGGCGCGCGATCGCTTGGCGGATGGCTTACGATGGCTCCCGCTTTGTCCCTCTGCATAGTCACGCTCCGCCCTGGTTTCGGTGTCTTTCGAGACGCGACCTTTTTTCGGAGGCGGCAGTTTCACTCCCGCTCGTCTTGCCTTCGACAAGCCGATTGCAATAGCCTGTTGCGGCGACCGCGCTCCATGTTTACCTTCCCGGATGTGATCTATCTCTTCGCGTACGAACTCCCCGGCCTGCGTGCTGGGCGCTTTACCTTCCCGTGCATCTTCACGAGCCCGCTCTACCGTCTTTTTTTCGGGCATCAGTTCCTCCCACTGAGAACTTGTATTCTGCGCCAACCGGAGTGCTCTTCGAGCGTCGGCAGGGTCTGCGACGCGAACTGTCGAACATCCGGGTCCGTCGCGCTCTGCGACTCCTGGCGAAATTCCCCCAACTTGACCTCTGCCATTCCGCCTTCCGCTGCCTTGCGAACGAAAGTAGTACTGGCAGGAGCTAGCTCCCTTCGGCGGCAACAGCAATTCCTGAAACAGCCACACCCAACAAGACGATCAGGGTCTTGTTCTTAATCATGAATCCCCTTCCTGGAACATTACGTCCCAATAGTTAGACAACGTTGCAAGCCGTTTACTATCCGCTCAATTCCGCGCTAACAGTTACATTAGAACGCGCTGTATCATGGAACCGAATGCTCAAGAAATTTAGTCTGTTGCTTCTGGCTGCGGCCGCGACCGTCGCGCAGATCTCCGACCTTTCCGGCGAGCGCGTTCGCGCCCATGTAAAATTCCTGGCCAGCGATTTATTGGAGGGGCGTGGCGTAGGAACGCGCGGCGAAAAGCTCGCCACTGAATATATCGCCACCCAATTCGCCTTAATCGGCGCCAAGCCGGCCGGCGACCAGGGTACCTATTTCCAAAGAGTGCCCATGGTGGGCGCCACCACCGATCCCGGTGCGACGCTCTCGGCCGTCGGGGCCAACAAAATTGTATCGTTTCGATGGCTCGACGATTTCGTCGGGGTCAGCGAACTGCAACAGCCAGCCAATCAGTTCGACGCCGAAGCGGTCTTCGTCGGCCACGGCATCGTCGCACCGGAATTCCAATGGGACGATTTCAAGGGCGTGGACGTGAAAGGCAAGGTGCTAGTCCTTTTCACGAACGAGCCACCTTCCGAGGATCCGAAGTTCTTCGGGGGCCGCGCACTCACCTACTACGGCCGCTGGACCTATAAGTACGAAGAGGCGGCGCGGCTGGGCGCCAAAGCGGTCCTCATCATTCACACCACGCCCACCGCCGGCTATGGCTACGACGTAGTGCGAAGTTCCTGGGGCAAGGAAGATCCGCAGCTGCAGCTCCCCCCTGGCCAGCCTGCCCTGGCACTCGCCGGATGGTTGACTCAAGATGCAGGGGAGAAATTGTTCGCCATGGCCGGCAAGAACGTCGACGAGTTACTGAAAGCGGCGAACTCACGCGACTTTCGTCCCATTCCTCTGGGAGTCAATATCCGCGCGAATATCCCGACCAGCATTCGCCAGATCGAGTCCCACAACGTCGTAGCGATGGTTCCCGGTAGCGATCCGAGTCTCAAATCGCAGGCTGTGATTTTCACCGCGCACTGGGATCACCTGGGCATCGGACCGGAAGTGAACGGCGATACGATTTATAATGGCGCGGTCGACAACGCCACCGGTTGTGGCATTCTGATCGAGCTGGCGCGAGCCTGGCAGGAGCTCGAGCATAAACCACGCCGCTCGGCCATCTTTGCCGCGGTCACCGCCGAAGAGGCCGGCCTCCGTGGCTCGGAATATTACGCCGCGCATCCCGTGGTGCCATTGGGCAAAACTGCCCTCGACCTAAATTTCGATGGCTTTTATCCTTTCGGACGAACCAAGGATGTTTCAGTCGGCGGCGCCGATCGCACTACCGTTTGGCCGGTGGTGGAGGAAGCCGCGCACCGCATGGAACTGATCATCAAGCCGGAAGCGCATCCCGAACAAGGACATTATTATCGTTCCGATCATTTCTCACTTGCGCACGCCGGCGTTCCGTCGTTCTCGATCAGCCTGGGCACCGATTACTACGGTAAACCGGCCGGCTATGGCGAAAAGGTTTTCGAAGAATACAACGATAAACACTACCATCAGCCATCGGACGAATATCACGACGATTGGGATTTCGCGGGCATGGAAGAGGTCGCTCGCTTCGGCTTCTTAATCGGAACCACGGTCGCTAATCAGGACAAGCTGCCTACCTGGAAATCCGGCGACGAGTTCTTGCCCGCCCGCGAAAACTCGCTGCGGCAGTAGCGCGGCGGAGCCGGAGGGCAAGATCGCGGGATGTATCAGTACTGATCCAGACCCTCGGTCAGCTCGATATAAGTACCGAAGGGGTCAGTCAGAAAAGCAAGGGCGATGCCGGCGGCCGGAATTTTCTTATAGGGCACGTCCAGTTTCACGCCGTTGGCCTCCAGCTTCTTGCAGAACGTTTCCAGATTCTTCACTTCGAAACCGATGTGATCGATGGATCGGCCTTTGGTGCCGGTAGTGGGCGGAGTTCGCGAGATTCCAAAAGTCAGGTTCATACCGGGAATGTCCGCTGCATCGTGCATGCCGCGCTTCTTTATCGTTGCTGAGAAGGTCTTTGCATACCAGTTCATGAGTGTAATCTGATCGCCCGCCTTGTTGAGGAAGTGCAGGTGATAACCCATGGACGGTATGGTCTGTGTCGTGTCCTCTTGGATCTCGACTTTCACGTCGTCGGGGCCAATAATATAGGCATTCGGAAAACCTTCCGTGCCTTTGAACTCGCGCTGGATCTCATAGCCGGCGGCGCGGCAACGTTTGACCACTTCGGCCGTGCTGGGCACCTTCAGACCGACATGATCCATCATGGTTCCTTCGCTGGGGCCCGTGGGCGCCTGCTGCCGGATTAGAATGAGCATCCCAGGAATCTTCACGCCTTGCAGCCCCTCTTTTTTCAAAGGCACCGCCGCGAATTGCTCGGTCCAAAATTTCTTCTGCGCCTCCACGTCGCGGACATTTAAATGGACGTGGCCCATCGCGACACCCGCTTCATTTGGCGCAGCGAGCTGAGCATTAGCGGGCGCGAGCAGCACCAATCCGCTCAACACACCCAGTATCATTTTCATAACGACCATCCTCCTCATAACGACCATCCTCGGAGGTGTAGTATACACGCTTTCGAATGTCGCTACAGATCGCTGGGGCCCGGCCTTGCATCCTCCACCGTCTTGTGATAGATTTTGACCACTTCGTAAGGGTGTGCTTAAGAGGAGGGTGAATGCGCCACGTACTGCTCATTTCCGGACTCTGCTTGTCCGCTAGTTTGGCCTTTGGCCAGACATTTGGATCGATCACGGGAGAGGTCAGAGATCCCAGCGGTGCGGTTATGCCGAACGCGTCGGTTACGGCGACGAACGTCGCCACTAGCGTTTCGCGAGCCACCGCGACCAACGATTCCGGAGTTTATAATTTTCCGGATCTGAACCCGGCGACCTATCAAGTTAAGGTTAGCGCGCCCGGCTTTCAGACCACCACCAGCACGGTCGAAATTCAAGTGCAACAGACCGCCCGTGTGGACATCACACTGACCGTCGGGCAATCCTCACAGACCATCGAAGTGAGCGCCTTGGCAGCCACTCTAACCACGGAAAACGCGACAGTAGGCACGGTAATCGAGGAAAAGAATATCAACGACCTGCCTCTGAATGGACGCAACTTCCTGCAGTTGGTCGCGTTGGCTCCCAACGTGACTTACGGATTCGCGGCTCCCTCTATCGCATCCAGCCGCCAAGGCGGCGACCGGGTAAATCAGAATATTTCGGTAGCCGGCATGCGAGGCGTGTGGAACTACTACACCTTGGACGGAGTTTCGGATCTCGATTCTAATTTCAATCTCTATATCCAGCTCCCCTCCATCGATGCCCTTCAGGAATTCAAGGTTCAGACCGGCATTTACCCCGCCGAGTTTGGACGTGAGGCATCACAGATCAATGTGTCAACCAAGTCCGGAACCAACGACTTTCACGGAACGGCCTACGATTTCCTGCGCAACAGCGATCTGGATGCGAAGCCCTATGACTTCCTTGGGACCACCCCCGCCAAGGCTCCCTTCAAACAAAATCAGTATGGCTATTACCTGGGCGGTCCAGTTTGGATTCCCAAATTGTTTAACGGCAAGAACAAGCTCTTCTTCATGTCGAATTGGGAAGGATTCAAGAGCCGGCTTACAAACCAGAACAATTACACCGTTCCCACGGCCGCATGGCGCAACGGAGACTTTTCTGCTTATCCGGTAGCGTTGCTTGATCCAAACACCCGCGTGAAGGGTTCGACTGGGATTTGGACGGCGACGCCATTCCCTGGAAATATGATTCCTGCCAATCGGTTGGATCCGACCTCTCAAAAGCTGTTCGCGTTCCTGCCTCTGCCGAACATCAACCCTATGAATAGCGTAAATCCGAACAGCAACCTCCAGATTCCCGAAGAAATCACGGTTGACAAGAATCAGGTTACCGAGCGCATCGACTTCAACCAAAACGCCAGGTCGCAATGGTTCGGACGCTTCGGTTGGACCAATGAAAACACGGTTACGCCCATTCTGCCCCAGCAGGGCGGCACGCTGGGAACGAATTCCAAGCAATACATGGTTTCGAATACCTTTGTTTTGTCACCCAGCAAGGTGAATGAGTTTCGTTTTGGATACACCTCCATCTTCAATGCCGTAGCTGATATCTTAGCCGGCAAGACCGACGTTGTCTCGCAACTGGGGCTTCCATTTCCGCAGGAGATTCCTCAGAGCTGGGGAGTTCCCGGTATCGCATTGGCTACCAATAACCTGAGCGGCTGGGGCGATAACACGAACGGTCCTTTCGTAATTAATGACCATACCACCCAGGTTTTGGACAATTTTTCCTGGAACCATGGCAAGCATTCCATTCGCTTCGGAGGCGAGTATCGCTACGACGTTTTCAATCAGTACGGAAATCAATATACGCGCAGCCAGTTACAATTCAACGGCCAGTACACTGCCGACCCGCAAACTTTGAAAGGCGGGAATGCCGCCGCGGATTTCGTACTAGGCTCTCCGTACCGCATCGACCTGGCGCTTCAGCTCGCGCAGGCAAATGACACGGCCAACAGCCTTGCTTTTTATGTTGACGACACCTACAAAATGACACCCAAGCTGACCGTCACGCTCGGACTGCGCTGGGAGCTGGTTCAGCCCTGGCTGGATACTATGCACAACGAGACCAACTTCCAGTTTCAAGGAAACCTCCCCCATCAGGCGAACGTGGATCCGAGCTTGTATCCGGTCTTAGTTCGCGCGGGTACCGGCGATTTTTACCAAGGTCTGGATTACCGCTACGCCAACCTCACGGGAGTCGGCGGACCGGTAGCGGTCGCCAGGGACGGTCGCCTTGGGGCGCGCATGGTCAACACGGACTACAAGAATTTTGGGCCCCGCTTCGGAATCGCATACAGTCCTTCTTCCAAATGGTCCATCCGCACAGGGTTCGGAATTTTCTATTCGCAGGAAACCGCCAACTCGAAGTTTGATGTGAACCGCGCCACGGCCGGCCGTTTGACCGACCTGCCGAACACGCAGTCGCCGGCGACCCTCACTTATGGGAATTCCTTCAGCACGGCCATTTTACCGGTGCAGCTCAATCCCGGATTGACCTGGGCCATCGCGCGAGACATTGGTACGCCCATGTCGATGATGTATCTGTTCAACGTCCAAAGACAGTTGGGCCAATCCACCACGCTCGAAGTCGGCTACCAAGGCGTGTTGGATCGTCATCTCCAGGACCAATACAATATGGACGCGGGCGTCCCTGGTGTTGCGGCGGCGCAAACTCGGGTTCCGTTCCCGATGTACTCTTCCGGTATCGAATTGACGGAGGGTTGGGGCACCGGCAACTATAACGGATTGTCCACCAAGCTGAGCCAGCGATACAAATCGGGCTTGACCACCTTGGTTGCCTTTACCTGGTCCAAGGCGCTCGATAATGGAAGCGCGATCCGCGGGACGACCGGCGACCAATACCCGGAAAATCCGTATTGTATCTTGAGCTGCGAGTGGGGGCCTTCGGGTTTCAATACGCCGCTTCGCCTGGTGACCTCCATTTTGTATGAACTCCCGTTTGGAAGAGGCAAGGCCTTCCTCAATCGCGGCGGCTTCGCAAATCAAATCGTAGGTGGCTGGCAGGTCACCACCATCTTTACCGCCCAAAGCGGACGCCCCCTGAATACCGTGAGTTGGGATGCCGCCGGCCAGATTATTCAACCGAGTTCGAACCGGCTGAACTCCACAGGCATCAGTCCGTACGCCGCCAACCCGAATCAGAACCAGTGGTTCAATCTCGCGGCTTTCTCAAATCTGGCGCCCGGTACGTTTGGTAATATTCAGCGCAACGGTCTGATCGGACCTTCCACCTGGACTGATGATTTCTCGGTATTCAAGAATGTCCGCTTCACCGAAAGAACGACTCTGCAGTTCCGCGTGGAAGCCTTCAACGTATTGAACCATCCGGCATTAGGTAACCCGAACGTAAGCTGGGGTGGAAGCCAAACAAATCCGGTGTCCAGCTTTGGCCAGATTCGAGATAATGGCAGCACGCTCGGCACCGCATACACCATGCGCCAGATTCAGTTGGCGCTGAAGTTCATTTTCTAGTAGAATCGAGCTGGCCGGAACTCGAAATTGACCGGCACTGTGTTACGCTGTCGCCTCAAGTTCCGTCCAAGGCCAAGCTCTATAGCGGGACCGTGTACCAGTGGCCCGTGGAACTGGGCCAGTTCGATTACGCGTTCTTCGGATCGATTCTGCTGCATCTCCAGAATCCAGTGCAGGCTTTGATTTCATTCGCGCAGGCGACCCGCGAAAAGGTTATCGTCACCGACGTATATGAAAACATCGGCCACGCCGCGGATGGCCCTATACAGTGGTCGCAGAGCGATAAGCGCAGACTCAAGGAAGAACAACAAGCTCGGCGTTATGGATATGCCGGGTCTCGCGCGCAAGCGCGGCGGGCATCTCGTTCCACGTGCGGCCGTCGAGAACGCGGCCTGTTCTCGCCTTGAGAACGCCACCCCACTGCTTAAAGAAAAATGGCACTCGTCTGCGAGCGCAACAATCTCGGATCTCGCGTACCCAATCCGAATTCATGGGGCGCGAGCCCGGCCCCGATTCCCCACCAACGATCACCCAATCAATTCCGCGCAGGTTTAGCTTGCTTAGCGGACCGACCAGCGGTTCGATGCTGAGGAACTTTACTTTCGCCCCCGTCAACCGGAGATGATCAGCGCGATACAAATAGTCTTCGTTCTCAATACTGACGCCCATCCATATGTGGGGGTGCCAGCACAGTACGGGATTTAATTCCAGTAATCGCTCTGATCTCTTCGTGAGCACTTGATACTGGTGCCACGGAGCGCGCCGCATCACGTCGAACACTCGCGCGATATAAGACTCGGGGACTTCGTCGTGAAACAAGTCACTCATGCTGTTAACGAAGATTCGGCGAGGCTGCTTCCACAGGAGGGGATGTTCAAGCATGTGTGGCTGCAAGGTCACTTTGAATCCGTTGCGGTAATTCTTCTGTCCCATGGCTTGGAGGCGGCGCGAGAGGCGCTCGGCATAACAGAACTTACAGCCAGGACTTATCTTTGAGCAGCCCGTCACCGGGTTCCACGTCGCATCGGTCCATTCGATATGAGAGTTATTTGCCATGATCTACAGGCCTTGCTTTTTCCGATATTTTTCGAAAATGTATTCGACAATGCTCTCGCCAGCTTGCTTCGGAGACGCAAAGAACAGGTAATAAATCGTTGCTCCATGGGTGGTGATAAATCGCAGAGGTCGGGGTGCGTACGAGAAGCCAGCAACGTCGAGCAACCGTTTGCGGTAGGCCTCCGCAATCTTCTCGTTGGCGTCCTCAACCTTTACCTCCTCTTCTTTACCAAACAAGTCCATTTGCCGGCTCACTTCATACGCCACTTCGCGCCAGGAACGATCGCCCCAAAAACGATCCATTCTCGCTATCTGCGAATCTTCTGCTTTCGATGGATCGCGGAGGAGGACGTTCATGTTCATGTCCATCACCATGAAATTGACGAAGATCTCAATCGACTTCATGCGCCCTGCTGTGGCGACTACATCCCATGAGAGATCAATGTTATAAGGGTCGAGCAGGCAAAGTGCCCGGCACCGGTCTCCGTATCTGACCAGGGGAAAGACCTCGCGCAATAAAATGTCATTGCAGTCGCCCTCATGCACGTAAACGTCTGAATGATCTGCGGTGTACTGCCTAAGCTGCTCGACACGTGCTGGATCAGCATCGATAAAGTGATATTCACGAAAGGGCGGTTCTGTCGCGAGGGCGATGCGCGTGCTTCCTGGTACCACCTCGCCTGATGTGCGGGAAATGTGGGAACCGCCCGCTGCAAAGGCATCAATGTAGAAATGATAAAAGTGGTTGTTAACAAGGATTTTGGAATACGGAGCAGCATATTCGCGAAGAATGTCGAGCTTGACTTCGGTCCAGGGACCGATCTGATCGTAGTTGGAAGGCACAATATACGCCCCAACAAAAGTGTATCAAAATGTTTCTGGTCGGCTCGCCTGGATGCTAACTTCGCATCAACCCGGCCTTCACCCGCGCCGGCAGGAACGGAACCGCTCGCAGCCTGAGCCCGGTGGCGTCGAATACCGCATTGCCTAAGGCGGCGGCGACGGGCGCCGTGGATGCCTCACCCGCGCCCAGCGGCGGCAGCGTGGGACGGTCGATCAGCGCCACTTCGATGGCCGGCATCTCAGGGAAGGTCAGGATCGGATAGCTCACCCAATCGATACTGGTGACGCGCGAGCGATCGAACTTCACTTCTTCATGCAGCGCGCGGCTGAGCGTCTGCACGATGGAGCCTTCGATCTGGTTCCGCAAAGAATCGGGATTGATCACCAGCCCGCAGTCGTGCGCGCACGTAACGCGCTGCACATTGATCTTGCCGGTAGTGCGCTCGACGGTGACCTCCATCGCCATCGCGACGTAATTCTCAGCCTGTTTGTAGCGCACATAAGAAAACCCGCGGCCGGTGAGCAAATTACCCTGCGCTGACGCGATGCTCGGGCTGGGCGATGGCCGCGCCTGCCACCCGATCATGTCGGCCGCGCGCTGAATCACTTCGATCGCGCGAGGGTCCGTCAAACCCTTTAGCCGGAATGCGACCGGATCGATTCCAGCCGCCGATGCCAACTCGTCGGTGAAGCTTTCCACCGCGAAGCTATTGGCGATCTTGCCGGGCGCGCGCAGATTCGAAATTCGCAGCGGCGTCTCCTTGGTCCAATGCACCGTCACCCGGACATTCGGAGCCGCATAGGGCGGATCGCCGTTCTGCGAGATCTGGCCCGCGCCTTGTCCGTGCGCCTGCGCGATCCCAGCCGAGTCCACGCCCAGGATGGGACGGTTTCCCGGCGTGCTGGTCGGCAGCCACATCTCCGTCTCCCATGCCACGATCCGTCCTTCGGCATCCACACCGCCACGCAAATCGAGAAGCTGCGCCGGACCTTTCGGGTCCCAGCCGTGTTCGTCATGCCGCATCCACTGCACGCGGACCGGCTTTCCTGCGGCCTTCGAAAGAAGCACCGCATCGGCTGCCGCGTCGTCATTGCCGTTGCCGCCGTAGGAGCCCGACCCGTCCAGATAAATGACCCGCAGCTTGTCTACCGGAATGCCGAAGATCTTCGACAGGTTCGCGCGCAGACCGTGAGTCCCTTGCGTGGACGTCCAAACCGTCGCGCCATCGGTCCGGACATCGGCGACCGCGCAAGACGGCCCGAGCGATGCATGGCTCTGCAAGGGCCACTCATAGGTCGCTGCAAACTGCTTGTCGGTTGTGGATAGCGCCGCGGCCCGATCGCCGCGGCTTACCAGGTCCTGATGCCGGTCTACCGCGCCCTCACGGATGAAGCGCTCCAACCCGTCGTTACCGGGCAGACCCTGCCACTCGCTCCAGGTCGCCTTTAGCTCGCGGGCGGCACGCACCGCGGCCCATTCGTCGGGCGCGACCACGCCCAGAAAATTCTCGATGCGCACCACGCGAACATCAGGGATCGCTCGTATGGAGCCTTCATCGACGGAGAGCAGCTTCGCGCCGATCGCCGGTGGCCGTATCACTCGGCCATGCAGCATGCCGGGCGGCGAGTAATCCTGGACATAGACATGCTTGCCGGTGCACTTCTCGGGCACATCGGGACGCAGCAGCGGTTTGCCGACCACCGCGTAACGCGTCGGATACTGCAGCGGCGCTTTAGGATCAACCCTGACCGAGAAACGACCGTCGCCGATCAGCTTGCCGATGTCAACACCTTCGCCACCAGCCAACGGCCGTACTTGACCGTCTACAATCGTCAGTTCAGCCGCCGGCCGCTGGAGTCGCACTGCGCCCAATTTGAGAAAGGCCTGGCGCGCAGTAGCCGCCGCTTGGCGTACATCCACGCCGCCGCGCGGGATGCCCGTGCTTCCGCACGTTCCACC
>Ga0210405_10006015_pt1 | contig 10941 bp, 11 predicted proteins | sample IncBWH11MmetaG_FD_155492 | JGI IMG/M metagenome (GOLD analysis project Ga0210405, IMG submission 155492) | Forest soil microbial communities from Barre Woods Harvard Forest LTER site, Petersham, Massachusetts, United States - Inc-BW-H-11-M | ecosystem: Environmental > Terrestrial > Soil >... | reverse complement strand
TGGCTTCTTCCTTCGGCTTATCGCCTTCGGGCTTGGCTTCCGGCTTGTCCCCCTCGGCGGGTTTGTCGCCTTCGGGTTTCGCTTCGGCGGGGGCAGGCTCGCCGTCATCGAGGATGGTTCCTACCCGTTCGGCGGCTTCTTCCTTGTCGGCTTCGGTGCGGCTCTCTGCGGCCTCTGCCTTTGCAGCTTCGCGCTCCTCTTTCCCAGCACCGCCGAACATCTCTTTTACGAGTCCCGTTGCCGTTGGGTTTGCTACTTCTTTTTTCGCCATCGTCCTTCCCCTACTTCACCGGAAAGCAGTTCCGGCAATTCTCTTTCTCACTTTCAGGATGAATAAAAAACTGCGCGTCAACGTGGTCAAGACCCTTATGATAAGCCCATTGGCGTAAGAGACTTGCGCCGCGCTTAAGCAGCGCCTCTTGCTGATCCTTTGTGCCCACCATGAGTACACCGTGGCGATAACCCGCGCGCGGGAACGAACCACAGACGATCCATCGCGGAAGATCGTTGATGTTTAGCGGCTCACCACTGGATTCCATAGTCGCGCCCTTCTTTGAGTTGTTCCATCGCGCCGTCTAAGGCGGTCGCGTCGTATTCGAGTTCCATGCCGCTGATCATGCGCGCGTGTTTCAACGCCATTTCGCAAGCCTCTTTGAGCGTATCCCCTGCTCCGATAGCTGCTCCTATCATGTCTTGGCCGGTGGGGACAATATATCGCTGGCCGTGAAGTATGGTCGCGTTCTTGAGAATGATCCAGTCCTCGGCTTCCTTCTCGACCGTGACTGGCAAGAAGTCAGTCTCGCACCACGGAGAGTAAAGCTGAATCTGTGCGCCGAAATTGTAGAGCTTGGTGTGATCGACGTTCTCACCGTCAGCGCCAGCCCAAATTCGCTGCGGCCAGTTGCCGAGTATTTTGTAGAGCGTCTGCGACGGAGGATTTCCGCTTCTGAGGCAAGGATCAATTAGATACGGCTTCTTCTCTTTGCCCCATCTCACTTCGCTGTGGAAAAAGGTTCTGGCTCCGTAGTCTCGCAACCAGGGAGCGAGCGCCGCGTTTACGATCTTGAGAGGCTTCGGCAGATCATCGTAGTCGCACACCTGACCGATGTATCCCAAGTCCTTGTTCTCGTAGCCCCATGCGGTGATCCCTGAGAACTGGCCGTCAACGGTTGAATCGTCGTAGCCGAATTCGACGCCATCGATCTTCTGCTCGACTATGAATTCAACCGTCTCTTGTCGAGGTCTGCCGAGCTTCTGAGCTTCCTTGTCGATCCACGCCTCGAATGAGGCCAAGTCCTTTACTTGGTAAGTCTCGATGTCGCCGCGGAATAGAGAGCCTTTGATAAAAATATCTTTGGGATGCGCCGCGACGTACTTCCTAAGCTTGTCGAATCCCTTGATGATCTCGTAGTCGGTCGAGGGTAGGCCGGCTTCGGCAATGATCGTCTTGGCCTTGATACGCTCGATCTCAAGTTCCTCAGCTTTACCAGCGCCCCAGACTCGGTAGCCGTGTCTCCTGAGAAAGTCCACGCGGTCATAGCAGTAGCAGTCGGGAAACACGATCAGGTCTGCTTTATCTACGTAGGCATCGAAGTCTCTCACTCTTTCGACGCCTTGAGTTTCGAGGTCTTTACCAATGAGCGCCGGTTTGGAGGTCGGATACCCCGCTACCCACGGAACGTGATACCAGACTTCGGCAAATTCAGTAGCGAGATTGGCTGCCGTATGTCCAAAGCTGCCCCAGTCGTAAACGAGCGCCTTCTTGTTTGAGAGGCTAGGCGACATCTTTCAGATTGATCCTGCGCTTGCCGAATCTGAGGATGGGGATCTCGGGAGCAGGCTTGGGTGGCTCCGGTGGTAGAGTCGCTGGTGGTGTCGGGCCGAAGTAGCTCACCGGCCCACCCACCGATGTCGTGCTAGTCGTTGCGTAATACTGTGCGAATTGTGCCGCTTCCTGCTCTGCCTTAATTTGCGCCGCTTCCTGTTTAAGCAGGAATAGTTTTTCGAGCTCCGCCTCCTGCTGCTTCTGAGCTAATTTGTACTTGAGGGTTTCGGCGCGAGAATTGGCCCATGCTTCATCATCTTCGCCGATAGATGCTTCTTTCCCGGTTGCCGCGTTCGCCTTGTGCTTGTCAGCGATGCGGTCAAGCATGGCGTTCATTCGAGCCGTGGCAGCGTCATCGATCTCGGCTTCGATCTGCCAGCGAGTCTTAGCTATCTTCGCCTCGGCCTTCGCGTATTCTTCGGGGCTGACGGTCTTCAAATAGTTGTGATCAGCCATGTTCGGTGGCCCCTTCTTCAACGTCTCGATCAGAGTCTTGATCTGATCGGGGTGCATGTAAATCGCCCCACCCATCAAGCCCGCCCCGCATTCCTGAGCATTCTTTGTTTGTGAGCGTCGTCCTGTCGTTTCCAGTCCTTGTAATCTACTTTGTGCTCCGCTTTTGGTCTAGGGTCGCCGGGGATGGGTTGATAGATCATCCCACCTATTACCGGCGGCGCGGGCGCCGAAATAATCTTCTTGGCTCTCCCGCCGCACGTCTCGCACCTGTGTACGTCCAGCGCATAATTCACGCGGGCGAGGATCGTGGTGACGTGATCGTTCCTACAGAGATATTCGTACAACGGGGGCATCTAACTAGACCACGGTTGGCGTCGGCGGCGCGCGTCGTAAATACGCCGACAGGGAATACAATGCGGCATGTTCGGCGCATTGGGCGGTCGATAGATGTTGGCCTCAATTCTTGGGTGTCCGCGACGACAGTGGGTTCGTCGCCTGAATAAATCTCCGCGCTTACCTCGCTCAGTATTTTCCTCAAGCGTCGCAGGCTCTAGATGAGCGGGATTCACACAACGGCGATGCGGGCACTTACTACCCGCAATGCAATTCGGATCGGCATTGTGACAGGTATGGTCTAGCGTCATTCCTTCGGGGATCGAATCAACTTCGATCTCGTAGGCTATCCGATGCGCGCGAAATGAAACGCCCGTAACGGAAAACAGCCCATAGCCGTCGTCTCGCATCGTTCCCTGCCATATCCAACAACCGTCGGTTTTAAGAACCTTCTCCCAAAACCGTTCTAGGACTGGCCTGTGTTCCCTGATCCGAGTTCTTACTGGCGCGGTTCTCATGCTTGGGCCTCGGGCATTTTGGTGGAGAGATTTCCAAGCATCTTACTATACGATTCGAGTTCCGCAATCCTTTGTGACCTGTCCTTGTGACTTATTTCTTGCTGGGCACCCATCAGGTCAAGGTGGTGCGCTTGCTCTTTGCGGCGATGCTCACCCAGACCTGTAAAGGACTCCATTTTTGCGCGCGCTCTTTCGAGAGCCGATTCTTGATCGATCGCTGCGGCCTTACTTGCCGTGAGTCGTGCTTGCTGCGCCTTAAGGTCCACGTTCGCTTTGATGAGTTCGGGGGGCATTTGTTTCCCTTTCCCTTTGTCCTCCTCTTTGGGCGCATTCATCTGAGCCTTAGCCATTGATTGCAAGTACTGCTTAATTTCCATTGATAGTTTTGCAGGCAGGGGGGCGTAGTCGAGAATGCTGGGGACCGCAAAGATGCCTCCCGTCTTCACTAAGACCGGCAAGATAGGTTCCATCGCCTCCCACGCCGCCGCCTTCTGATCGGGGTTCATGGGATTGAGGTCGATCTTCAAATCGTAGTGGCAGGCTACGTCGTCTTTGGCTAACTGAATTACCTGCCCATCGAACGGGCCACCGATCCTAACTGCCCTGTCATCGGTGTAGAACTTCGCGATGTACTCGAACAGAGCCTCAGCCTGGTTAAGCATGAAGCGCCGGTAAGAGTTGAAATACCCTGCGATCGCGGCGACGCCCTGCATCTGGCGCCGCTTGGTCGTACCTACGGGCACTTCTCCGGTCGATGATCCAAGAACGTCCACGTTAATCCCTGTGACTTGCTGGATCATATCCACGCACGCCGTCCAGATGCGGAAGATGCCATCGGGCGGCTGCTGCGGGTCTCTTACTTCAAACTTCTTGTTTTGGATCGATCCTTCGGCTACGGCGATGAAAGGATCCGGCCGCGCCCACTCCTCCTCTGCCATCTTCTGATTGATGAAGGCGTCCGGTTCGTAAAAGAGACCGCCTTTCTGAGAGGTCGCCATGATGTGCAAGCCAACGCTGAACATCTTGGTCGCGTACTTCTCGGGTTCCATCAGAGTCCAGAGTAGCCCTCTCCACACTTTCTGATCGGCGTCCCAATCTCCGGTGCAGCACTGGTATGGAAAGTGATCGTCCATAGGACTATCGCCTTCTTCTAGGGTGCAGCCGCCAATTACGAATGCTCGCTTATATACCCGCCGGCGTGACTTGTAGGAGATCATCTTGGTGTCGGGGTACATTTCCTCGAACGCCTCTTTGACCTTCTTGAAATCCGCGGTGGCGAGTTCTCGAGCTTTGTGAGTGAAGGGATCGATGAATTCGTGCCAGGTCTCGATCTCGTACCAGTAAGCCTCTTTGATCGTGACGAAATCTTTGGGAATCGACGCCGCCTTATCTAAGGCATTGAGGGGGTCGTATTTCAGGGGAACAACGTGGCGATCTTTCTCTGGATCGTCGAGGGGAGAGAATTCGCCGGTGTGCGCCCATTTTTCTATGTCGGCTTCGTGTTCCGGCCATTCTTCGATGGCGGCGTACTTAGGCATTGTCCGCATTCGGACTAGCATACGGCCGTCTTCGAGGTTGTCCTTCTGGGCCTCGGTGTCCCAGACCATCTCCATGTAGTTGACCCAATCTACTACGGCTTCGCCAGAACTTTCTCGGGTGAGATCCATTCTTTCCGCGACCCAGCCCATCCCGACAGTCAACTGATTACGAAAGACGCGGCTGTTCTCGTAGTAGCCGCGCGAATTTTCCATTATCGTCCCGTATATTCCGGTCACTTCTTCTGAGAGCCTTTGCGCCTCGTTGTTATCGACCACGCGGGCGAGAAACTGAATCTCCAACCGATTCAGCATCTCGATCCCGCTAGTCACGTCGATGTACTTCTTTGCAAAGTTGATCTGCGGGGTGGGCCGGTTTTCCTCTCTGAGCTTAGCCATGTCAGCTTCATCCCAGAGCTGGCCCATAGCTACTTTCTCGGCTACGCGAGCCTCGGTCTGCCACGATCTGACCGCCGACTTGTTGCGGGCGATGAACTTGTTGACGAACTTCGCGGTCTTGTCGGAAGAAACGCTATCCGCCTTCTCTCCGACTTCTGGAATGTCCGATCCAAGTGGCATTTATCTTTGCTCTCCCGCATCTCCCACGAAAATCACAGCTACAAGTCCGAACGGTGGGCTGCTGTGATGTTTCCCGCTCTCGTTGTCGGGCGTCCCAAAATTTCGGCGCTTTGCTATAAACTCTGTTCGTAGCCATCCTCCCCTGTCTCGGTAGGGTTCGATCCACTGCTGCCAGAATGGTTGCTCGGTGCGGTTTGAAGGCAGAAGCATCACGATCACTGGGCATCCCGCTCGCGCGCTGTGCGACTTGCGTAGCCACGGTTCGAGGTCGCTGTACGGCGGATTGCACCATACCCTGTGCGGTGCCCACGGCTGGCGTAGTCCGTCTTGTTCGCGGTCGTAAAAGAATGCGGTCTTGGTATTCTCGGCTGTGGCCGCAACGTCGAGGGTGAAATGAAAGCGCGAATCGTACTCGCGATAGAGCTTGTCCGGTGTGAATCGTTCATCAATCGAGGTCACGACTTCTCGCGTCGCGATCTGTTGCGGGTGATTCTTTGGTTTGAATAGCGCCAGCGTCATTTAGTTCACCGTCATTGACGCCCCGACATAATCGGACGTTGTGCTTCCAGTAATGAAGAAGGTCGGAGTAGTCAATCCGGCACCTATCCCGTACTCGTTCAAGATCATGCCCAACGGCCCCGGCGCAATGTTCGGCGGTATGAAGGGCACTGGCGAAGCAGGCGACCACGGCAACTGAGGCTCGTTGGCCTGAAAGAACACTAATCCAAGAGCGGTATCGCTCCCTAAGTTAGTCAGCGCCGGTGCCGTGATCTGTAAAGGCGCTTGCTCAAAAAAGATTTGGTCTTGTAGGACGACATTCGCGGTCGCGGTGCTGATCGCGCTCACGTTGTCGCACGTCACGATAATCGCGCTTGAGTACGTCGAGGGATAGAGAAACGAGAAGGTGACGTAACTGTTTACCGGATTGGCGTCGCCATTGAGGGTGAGGATCGTGAGAGCGCCGCTATTGGTCGGGAAGACGGCATTGAGTACCCAGCCGTCGCCGCCACCAAAAGCTACGTTGGCAGGGTTATAGGTCGATACTGCTGCGATTCGGGCGCGTCCCGAATTTGTCTTGAAGGGTTTGAGAGGTAGGGTGATCCCGGTGTGGTAGGGATTGTTGGCAACCACTGCGGCGCTTCCTAGATCGCAGATCGCGCCAGGAACCGGGGTCGGAGATGCGGTCATCGTCGCGGTTGGAGTAGGAGTTGCGGTTCTAGTGGGTGTTGGCGTTGCGGTTATCGTCGCCGTTGCCGTCATGGTTGCCGTAGCCGTCGCTGTAGCCGTGCTCGTAGCCGTCGCGGTTGCAGTTGCCGTGGCTGTAGCGGTAGCAGTTGCTGTACTTGTCGCCGTGGCGGTCGCTGTATTAGTGGCCGTTGCTGTTGCCGTGGCGGTCGCGGTGGCCGTTGGGGTCGCAAAGGGAATCGGCTCAATCAATGCCTGGATCGCGCCCCAACTTTCGGCAACTGATAGCGTCCCTGTGTATGGGCCTGCCGTTGTCGGAACGGTCGCAAATGGCCCAGCTACTCCTAAAGCGTCTCCCCACGTTTGACCGGAATTAGATGCGATGTTGAACTCTGTTGTCAGCGCCCCCGGCATCGTGAAAGTTGAAGTACCGTCCCATCCGTAAAACGCAATTACCCAATCGCTTGCCACCGAGCTAGTCGTAGCAATAGTTACCGGACTTGACGCTCCGGTGCCATTGTTGTTCGTCACCGTACCATCGAACGCTTGGGAACATATCTTTGCGCCGGACAAGGTAAGAATCCCGCCGGCATTATTTCCGGCGGTTGAGAAATTCCAAGTGTAACTCGACGGTTCCCCGCCACCGAAATCTTTGCAATATAGACATAGTTGAGCGAACGCATCTGGAGTCGCTACGGATTGGATTAGCGACCATCCGCTAGGCGGCGTCACGTCCGCACAAATAATGGGGCCACTGAATTTCTCGACTATGGCCGCATAGCCTTCATGTCCGCTGAGAGTCCCGGTTGGTTTTGCGATGGTTAGAGTAGAGCTCACGCCAGTTCCAGGAGTGCTCGCTTTATTGACGACAGCAATTTGCGCCGATGCCTGAGAAGCCGCGATCACGCCGGCGAGAAGCACTGCGATTTGTATCCCCCATCTCACTCTACGGCTCTACGATTCCTGTCCTTAGCTCGCGCATCTTCTTGAGCGCCAATTCGAGGCAGGCTTCGATGGCGCGGTCGTTCGCGCCCCATGCGTCGATGAAGGCGATGGTCTGATTCCGCTGGCAGGCCCCGGCTTTGAGCGTGCTGGTGCCTCCTGCCTTCGATTCTAGGTCGAACAAGCCGCCATAGACGATGTTATCCTGCGTCATTCCCTGTTGCTGGCCGTTTTTCTGTGGCTCTGCCATCTATTCGCTCCTCTAAAGTCCCATCCAGCTCGAATGCTTGCGTCGATCGCTACGGGCCTGCATCAAATCGTCGGTTGCGTTCTGATCCGGCCTCGGGAATACCGCCATCAGCTTCGGATCGCGGATTCTCGCGGCGCAATCCAGCGCATCATCGTGGCGCACCGCTGGATAGCGGGTGTATTCCGTCTCTAAGAAGTCTTCCGCGATGTTGGTCTTGCGACCGAGCGTCATTCCGGGGATTTCCTTCGCCAAAAAGAATCGTTTGTCCGAGTACATCCCCAACGATCCCTTGATCCGGTCCTCTTTCTTGGTGTTTCCGCCCAAAGGCTCGATCCAGAAGCTATAAGTTAGCGCCTTCATCTTCTCGCGGAAGTAAGCCGAGTCGTTATTTAGCCCGTACTCCTCCCAAGCGACGCGAACTTTCTTGATCGGGTTCCATTTCTTGTGCTTCGCGTAGAGAGATTCCCATCTCTCGGCCTGGTTGAGCTTGTCCCTTACGGCGTCGAAAAAATAATAGTTCTGATCCGACATCAGAGCTATCAACCAGATCACGGTGAAGTCCGATTTCTTGTTTTTGGCGTTGGCCGGGTCGCCTAAGAGGTAGATATTTGCTTTCTTGAGGTTCTGGATGAAGATGTCATTCACTTCAAATCGCTGAATCCAGTCTGGATCAAACGTCTGGGTGTCTCCGAACCTAGTCGGTGTCTGCTGATAGAGCGCCAGCCAGTCGGACACCACACTTCGATCCCGAATTTTCAGCAAATACTCGGTCGGGTACATCTCGGGCCATAAAGAACTGCCGGTTTCCGTCTCGTCTGGTACTCGCACACCGTTCTCGTCATCCGATCCAAGCGCCGGCATCGACAAAACGGTCCAATTCTCGGTCTTGCCGTGCTCCTCAAGCTCCCAGCCGGCGATGTCGTCGGGATCCCAGCGAGTCTTGATCATGATGATTGGCGTCGTAGGCCTCGCGCGGGCGAACACTACGTCATTGAGCCATGACCGGAGCTTGCGCTGGGTGGCCTCGGACTTCGCATCGTCCTTATCCTTCTCGGGATCGTCGATGATAAAGAGGCTGGCGGGGCGTCCGGTGATTGACCCGCCCACTCCAACAGCACGGCAGGCGCCGCCAATGGTCAGTACGAAGTCGTGCTTGGCTTTCGAGTCGTCCTTGACCTTGCAGGCGGGGAAAAGTGCAGCGTGAATGTCGGTGCTGCACAAGTCTCTGACTTCGGCGCCGAAATCTTCGGCTAGCTCCGCGCCGTAGGACGTGATGAAAACATGCTTGTCGGGGTGCCTGCCGAGATACCAGGCCGGGAATAGCTTCGTTGCGAACGTACTGTTATGAGTCGGCGTCAATTCTCTACCTACGAGGTACAGGCCATCAGGACGATCGACCTGAATACAGCGGCCTTTCTCTGGTTGCGACGTAACGCGCACGGCTTTGATACCTATTCGCCGTCTCGCGGGCGTGAAACTTTTGATGCGCTTGCGCGGCAGTCGAGTTGGAATGTCTAGGTCGGGCGAAAAACTCACCTGATAGACATCTTTGACGCCCTGTATGTGCGAGCTTGAGAGCGCCGGTGGTGTGATCGAGATGCTGGCGTGCCATCCGAAACTTCGCACGAGCTCTGCGACATCTGCCGCCAATCGAGCATTCGTATTTGAGAAAGTGACACGATGATGCAGTTGATCGACGCAGCCATCGGTATCAATGAGACCCGCCAATAGTTCGAGACGTTGGCTCACCGCGCTCTGCTGATAGATCGCCGGAATGTGTTTGTTTTTGAAGACGCCGACTTTCCTGAGTTTGGACCTTAGCCCCAAGAATCGCGAGGTATGAACACCTGTGGTGCGATGAATATTTACGCAGCTCGCCTGAAAATCTTGGCCGATAGCCTGCGCGACTTCGACATCTGACGCCGCATGGCTGATACACCCGCCATCGCTAGTACCGTCACCCAACCATGCGCCCAATGAGTAGGGCGCAACCTCCAGTGTTCTCTCCGGGTATTGGAGGGCCGCTCTCAACGGCAGTTGAAATCGGCAATGCGCTCCGCGTCGTCCTGGTGTGCCACTAACAAGCTGTACCGACTTTTCTCCGGGCGTTTTCAGATAACTCCGATGCGGTCGTCCGGTCTTTAGCGTGATCGGTTCCGTCTTCACGCTCCGGGAGACGAATTGTCGCGTTTCCATCGTGCGCCATTCGCGGCTTGAGCGATCAAACACCGTCCACTCATGGTTTGGGTGAACTTTGAGAATGGCACCAGTCGTCAATTCCACTTCGAGCGATGCGGGTTCCGGTTGCTCGACAACGGCAAGAACCTTCACGGCTTCTCCGCTTGGGGTGAATACATAGTCGCCAGACAGGAGTTCTCCGTGCGTGATCCATCCCCGGTTGGCGGTTAGTACAGGAGTCGAGTCGGCCAATTCTTTGCCGAATTGCGGGGGTACGAAGATCATCAGGCGCATGATTTCGCCGCGTTCGACGGCTTCCAGGTGCTCGATGATTCTGCGGTGATGCGCCGCGAGTTGCAGGTGCGGCCTTTGCGCCACGCAGTACTGGCTGAAATCGTTTCGGGCTTGCAGGAATAGAGCGTATCGCTCTTTTTGTTCAGCCGTTAGGGGCATCGGCGCTCGCCTCCGCCACTGTTTCGGCTTCTTCTATCGGGGGACTCACGCGGGCGAGTGCTGATGGGGCCGGAGTTATCTTGACGATCTTCTGTCCCTTCTGCGCGACTCGGTTTTGAACGATACGGTCGAGTAATTCAGGGTCGTTGTTGAAAATGTCTTCGATCACGTTGGCGTCGGCTGGCTGTCCGTCCGTGATCAGATGCTCTACTCGCGCGATCATTCCGATCGCCGCCATCTCGGTTTTCATCGCGGTTACACTTTGCGACCTGTACGACCAGATGTGACCGTCGCGATGCGCCTTGTCCGCGTTCCTGTGAATCCGGTGGCACTGCTGAATTACGGACGTGAGTACCGCGACCACAGCCTGCCGATCCATCCGTTGATGGCCCAAGAGTCCGTGACGCTTTAGCTGCGATTCGCTTGGGATGTCCTCGCCGCGCAAATACTCGCGGACGCCCTTCGGATCGAATCCGCGGAATAGCAGGATGTCGATCGCGTGCCGGTCTGGATGAATGCAGACCGGGCACTGTTCGCCATCGGGGATGCGGACGTTGGACATTTACTCCTCTTGGGTGTCGAGGCAACCGTTACCACTTTCAGAGATGCAGTCCATTCGAGCGCCGGGGGAGACTTCGATATAGAAAGGAAGTTTCGCGGTCAATTCAGCGCCCACGGTCTAGGTCG
>Ga0210405_10006014_pt1 | contig 10941 bp, 11 predicted proteins | sample IncBWH11MmetaG_FD_155492 | JGI IMG/M metagenome (GOLD analysis project Ga0210405, IMG submission 155492) | Forest soil microbial communities from Barre Woods Harvard Forest LTER site, Petersham, Massachusetts, United States - Inc-BW-H-11-M | ecosystem: Environmental > Terrestrial > Soil >... | reverse complement strand
TATTCGGTTTAGTTCCTTGCGAAGGCTCGGATGCATTCTTAACTACTGTAAGCGTGGGCCATGAGGCTGCGTGATACGGAAGGTCAGGCCCCGAGGGCGGACCGTTCGCATGTCGCTCAAACAAGAGGTCATGCTATGCGTACATTCGACTTTGCTCCCCTCTACCGTTCAACCGTCGGCTTCGACCGGATGTTTTCCATGCTCGACCAACTCGACGGCGTGGAAGGCTTGTCAAACTATCCGCCCTACAATATCGAGAGGGCGAATGAGAACGCCTATCGCATCTCGGTCGCAGTCGCCGGCTTCACGGACGCTGATCTCTCGATCGAGACGAAGGAGAACAGGCTGACGATCCGCGGCGAGAAACAGAACAACGACGCGGAAAGGGCCGGCGACGTGCTCTACCAGGGCATCGCCGCGCGAACCTTCGAGCGTAACTTCGAGCTCGCTGACTATGTCAAGGTCAAGGGCGCGAGCCTGGAGAACGGGCTCCTACACGTCGATCTCGTGCGCGAGATTCCGGAGGCGATGAAGCCTCGGGCGATCCCAATCACGAGCTCCAGCAAGCTTCTGGAGGTCAAACCGACCAAGGTCGCTGCCTGATGCTCTGACCGGTTGAAATTTGGGAGCGCTCCGGTTTCCGGGGCGCTTTCGTCTTGCCCGGACGCGACGAGCGCAATAGCGGCTGATAGCAGCTAAGTTTTAATCTGTGGTCGATCGTGGAGAACTAGGTTCCACAAGGAACTGCGGACTTCAATGCGGCCGTTGTAATCGATAAGAATTTGTTCATGAAAAAACTCACGCGAGATCGCGTCGTGCCAAGCATCTCTAGCCAGTGTCTCTCGGCTGATTTTAGCTATAATTGACTCCAGCCGCCCTTCCTTGCCAAAATTGGCCAGAAGCAGAAGGGTCCGTGCCGGGCGTTTCTCGCTCGAATTAAACAGTTGATCGACCAGATCCTCCTCGACACGACTGTTGCGAGCCAAGAGGTGCGCGATAAACTGCTCGGCAAACGCTGTGAGAACATGATGGGGACGGTGCGTCGCCTCTGTCGCAATGTGAAGCGATGGCGAAATGCCGCCATGGCCCTCCGCTGGACGGCGGCAGGCATGATGGAAGCGGCCAAGGGCTTCCGCCGTTTGGAAGCCTACAGGCTGCTCCCGATCCTCAGAGCTGCGCTTGTCGCTCACGCGACCGAACACGTCGCCACCAAGGAGATTGAACCGCGAACCGATGCCGCATAGCATCAGTCGGCCTGTTTGCGCTTATTCAACAAAAAGCGGGGCATCCCCCTGCGTAGGACTCCACACAGGTACAATTCTAATTGTGGAAGGCGACGGGGCAGTTAGAGTGGCGGTATGAGACATGCCGCCAACGGAGACTGACATGCTCGATCAGCCGTCGAAGCATACGGAAAAATCCACGCCGGGCTGGCGATTCCTGAAATTGCTTGGATATGGCGAGGCACCTAGCGCCGGGCCGAGCAAAGGCACGACGGGAAGCCGTTCGCCGAAGGAGCCGGAGGAGCGCAAGCACCAGTTTGTGACCTGGTACATCTTTGCGGCCTTCCTCGGCCTGATGCTGGTCCAGTTCCTGTGGCTGCGCTTCACCCAGGTCGACACCATTCCGTACAGCCAATTCGAGCAGCTCCTCGACGAGAACAAGATCGCGCAAGTGCTGGTCGGACAGGAGACCGTCCAGGGGACCCTGAAGGAGCCGTTCCCGGACGGCCGAAAAGAGTTCTACACGGTCCGCGTCGAGCCCGGGCTCGCCGACAAGCTTCGCGCCCACGGCGTCATCATTACCGGCGCGCCGTCGTCGACCTTTCTCTCGACCATCCTGTCCTGGGTGCTGCCGATCTTCATCTTCTATCTGATCTGGACCTACGGGTTTCGCCGCATGGCGGAACGCCAGGGTCTCGGCGGCCTGATGTCGATCGGCAAGTCGCGCGCCAAGGTCTATGTCGAGACCGACACGAAGGTTACCTTCAAGGACGTGGCCGGCGTCGACGAGGCGAAGTTCGAACTACAGGAAGTCGTCGCCTTCCTTCGCGATCCGACATCGTTCGGGCGGCTCGGCGCGCGCATCCCGAAGGGTATTCTGCTGGTCGGCCCTCCGGGCACCGGCAAGACGCTGCTGGCGCGCGCAGTAGCCGGCGAGGCCGGCGTGCCGTTCTTCTCGATCTCCGGCGCCGAGTTCGTCGAGATGTTCGTGGGCGTTGGGGCGGCGCGCGTGCGCGATTTGTTCGAGCAGGCAAGGAAGGCGGCGCCCTGCATCATCTTCATCGACGAGCTGGATGCGCTCGGCCGCAGCCGCGGCCCCGGCGCGTTCGGCGGCTACGACGAGAAGGAGCAGACGCTCAACCAGCTGCTCGCCGAGCTCGACGGGTTCGATCCGATGACCGGCGTGATCCTGCTCGGCGCCACCAATCGACCGGAGGTGCTCGATCCCGCCTTGCTGCGGCCCGGCCGTTTCGACCGCCAGGTGCTGGTCGACCGGCCGGATCGTTCGGGCCGACTGGAGATCCTGAAGGTGCACGTCGCCAAGATACGACTGGTGAGCGGCGTCGACCTCGACCAGGTCGCCGGATTGACCGCCGGCTTCACCGGCGCCGATCTTGCCAACCTGGTCAACGAGGCCGCCATCGTGGCGACCCGGCGCAGCGCCGAAGCGGTGACGCTCGCCGACTTCACCGCGGCGATCGAGCGCATCGTGGCGGGGCTGGAAAAGAAGAGCCGCGTTCTGGGCCAGGAGGAACGCCGCCGCGTCGCCTATCACGAGATGGGGCATGCGCTGGTTGCCGCAAGCCTTCCGGGCGTCGATCCGGTGCACAAGGTTTCGATTATCCCGCGCGGCGTGGGCGCGCTCGGCTACACTATGCAGCGGCCGACCGAGGATCGCTTCGTGCTCGCCCGCCACGATCTCGCCAACCGCATCGCCGTGCTGATGGGTGGGCGGGCTTCGGAGGCCCTGATCTTCGACGGCGAGGTCTCCACCGGCGCGGCCGACGACCTGCAACGCGCGACTGAGATCGCACTGCAGATGGTCACCCGGTTCGGCATGGACGAGACGGTGGGCCAGCGCACCTACTCAGCCGCGCCGCACCCATTCCTGGGGACTCCGGCCGGCGGCGTCGAAGCCTCCGACACGACCGAGCGCGAGATCGACGTGGCGGTGCGCGACATCATCACGAAGGCCTTCGAGCAAGCGACTGCCATCCTCCGCACACGGCGCACCGACCTCGACGAAGGCGGCCGCCTGCTGCTTGCCCAGGAGACGTTAACCGTCGATCAATTCCCCGCGATCCGGCCCGTAACGAAGCAGCCTGAAACGGTGGGCTGACGGCTTCGGTCCTTCATCATCGCTTGTCGCGTCCGTCGCTCCTCAAAAGGTGTTGGCGCAACTATTCACCGTCGCATGAACGAGAATGTCCGTTCGCCGAAGCCGTCATTAGCGGTCCAGGTTGTGGCCGCCGTGGCTAGAATGCTCCTGCCGCTTGGGGGCGCGAAATGGCCGGAGCGCGAGACCCGTGAGGCCGCTGAGACTCGGCTCATCGCGTTCTACTGAAGCAAGCGGTTCCAGGTCTAGCCATATCCAAGAAGGTCCTTAGATTATTGTCGCTACGCTCTGCTTGCTCGGCCAGCGCGATCCTCAGCGGCTCCTCCTTCTGTTACCCTTTGGACGCGACCGCGAATCAGGAGGTATCGATACGGATTGTCCGGATCCTTCTTGAGGGGCTCGCGCGACCTCCTCACATCGATTGTGTCGAGCTTGGTCGTAACCCTGGCCCGCGTGATCCCAACGTACGCTGAGCTATTTGCGCCCGAATCAGCCATCAACCGCACGCGAGCGGTCAGAACGAATGTCCGCGTCGGTCATGCCACGTCGCGCTTCTTATCCGTGCCTCAGGTCTCGATCAATCAAAACGGCCAGGAATAGAGCAGGACCACCATGAGCGTTCCAGGCGTGGTTGGTCCCGCGCTGGATGACCACGTTGCCTGGCCGCAATCGAGTTTCGCCACTTTCGAGGATGAGAGATGCTTCTCCCTGCAGGAGACAGATGATGTCGATCGATTGGGTCTCATGCATTCCCGGGTGGCGCGTCTGATCGATGATGTGACCAGCGCCGCCAATTTCGGCAAACCGTTCGCGCATGGAAGCGTCAAGCGCGGGCTTGGGTACGCCCTCCGGCAGGGGACTAATTACGAACCATCGCACCTGGAAATTGCCCTTTCGGGGTCCGAGCACCGGGCGCGTGGCCCCGAGATCTTCGTCGGCGCTCGGCGTCAAAGTCCCGAAGGCTGCATCCTCCCAGATTTCGAAGAGTCCGCCCAGATCGGGATTGCCGATTTCGGAGGAGGGGCCGCCGTCAATGATAAGGACGGACTGGCCCTGGGCATTATCTCCAGTGATCACACGGCGCATTGCGTCCGGAAACTTTGACATCAGTTCTATCCTCCTGAGCAGTGGAACTTGAGGCAGCATCGACCGCTGTTCACTATAACCTCACCGATGCTCTGATAAGCTGGCGGACACTGAGCATGCAAACCCTCAAAGCGAGGTACCTGATAATCATAGCAAGTTCGTATTTTGTTTGATCAGAATTGGATTTGGCTGCAAGAGTCGTTTGTTCGTTTCGCAGGAGTGCTGCGCGAGAAACAGGCTGAAGATTCTGTCCGACGACAGTCTCGCCGGCCATAGTGTATGAGAGTGAGGAGATCGATGATGCTCTCACTTCCGTGACTGAAAGACTTGGGCAGGGTATCCGCGACGACTAGTGAATTCAGTAAGCTTGTAAGCGCAGCTAAGAGAGAGTTTACGAAGCGAAAGTAAGTGCCACAATTCGCGTGATGTCAAAAGCGTCAAGCTGCCGGAGCAATGTGCAAGCGAAGCTTGGCTCTAAAGGGTTGAAACAGTTTCTGGACACGGGGCTTACCACGCCAATCCATCCAGGGCCGAGCCTAGATGCTCACTGCTCTCCTGAATATTAGCCGTGTTCGACTCTTTGGCTGCCCCTTCATCTTGTTGCTTCTTCAGCGGACCGGCGTCAGTCGTAATGGCTATATCGGTAACGTCACGCCAACCAATTACCCCAGCCGTCGAGCGTATCCGGGTTCGAACGGCATTATGATCGTTACCGGAAATCGCCAGCACTTGATCCGGACCGATGACCTCCACCACCTGGAATACGTGATGCTCCTTTACACCGATTGCTCCGGGACGAGGACCGGGAAGCGGACGACCAGCGTTTAGCCAGTTGCGAGCGGCGTTGTATTCCGAGCCGAAGTGACCACCCAGATGTTGCCGCATCCACCAGCCACACCACTCTGCCGGTCGGTCTCCTGACCCCGCCGCTGTCGCTTCTGTCCCTTCAATCCCTTCCGGTTTCGGTGATCGGCAGGATATCCCCCAACTAGCCCAAGCATTCCGAGGATAATTAAGGCCGTCAGGAAGATACATCCGGTGGCCACGGAGGTGACACTCGGCACCTGAATGCTGATTGGATGGATGTGCATCGGCTGCGCTCTCCGCGAAGAAAGTGATCGCGGCAATAGTCGCGATATATTTGAAAAAATTCAAAATTCGTGTTCCCTTGTGACGGCTCGAACGCAGGGCCTCAGAACGAAATTATCGGCCGAGCGCAATTTTATTCCGTCTCTTCTGGTACAGCAATCACCCTATGTGCAAGCTGTTGGCAAGCCGGCCGCAAGTCGGCAAACCGGGAGCGCCGCAAGCACCGAAGGGGCGCACGACGGAGACTAGTTCGCCGCTGATGCCTTATCCGGGTTTTCAAGTGGTATTTGTGCCGCAGCCAACATGCGGCGGCGCGCCGCCTCCTGCTGCGGTGTGAGTTGCGGCTCGCTCGCTGCCACTTGACGGCCGAGCGCGACAAAGCTTGGAATCTTGTCCTCCGGCAACGGCGCAACCTTCTCCTTCCGTCTCATCGCCTGCTCGATGAAAGGCGCAAGTTCTTCATGCTTACGCTTAGCCCGTGCTTCCTCGCGTTCGTCGAATTCAGGCAACACTTCCCGTGCGAACAGTTCTAACGATTGGCAGATGTGCTCGTGCCGGTTCTTACCGCCCTGCTGGATAAAGGCCACCTGATCGACGCCTGAATCCTCGAAGCTCTTGAGATGCGCTCGCAGCTGCTCGGGCGTGCCAATGCCGCGCGCCGCACCGGCCTCCGGGAGCTTGGCCCGAGCCTTCTCGTATGCCGCCCAGATATCGGTGTGACCTGGCTTGTGCTCCCCAAAGATGTAATGATGACCTAGCGCATAGCCAAAGAACTTGAAACCGTCCTCACCGCGGCGTTTCGCTTCATCAGCGTCAGGATGCACAGAGAACCCCGTTACCATGGCAATATTGGCATTCACCGCATGACCAATTGGCACACACTCTGTCTTCAGGATGCGATAGTAGTCTTCTACCCATTGCTTGGCCTCAGCCGGGTCGACAAAGGCGAAGGTTAAAGCCCCAATACCGAGTCGTGCCGCGAGCTTAATCGTCTCGCGGCTGGAGCAGGCGACCCAGACCGGCGGATGCGGCTTCTGCAGTGGCTTCGGTATGACATTGCGGCAGGGCATGGAGAAAAACTTACCCTCATACCCAGGATAGGGCGTCATCACCATCATGTTGAGACATTGCTCGACCGACTCACGCCACGCTGTGCGTTTCTCAGCGACGTCGACACGATAGCCGCCCAATTCGAGGATCGAAGCGGATTCACCGGTGCCGAATTCGACTCTCCCGTCCGAGACGAGATCGAGCGCCGCAATGCGTTCAGCGACCCGAGCGGGATGATTGTAGCCCGGTGGCATGAGCACGATGCCGTGACCAAGACGTATGCGCTTTGTGCGTTGCGAGCACGCCGCCAGAAACACCTCAGGCGCCGAGGAATGGGAATACTCCTCCAGGAAATGGTGTTCGACCTCCCACGCATAGTCGATGCCAAGGCGGTCGGCGAGCTCCACTTGTTCGAGCGCTTCGCGATAGATTCGATGCTCAGCATTAGCGTCCCAGGGTCGCGGAATTTGGTGTTCATAAAAGATGCCGAATTTCATGTATCTATCTCCTGAGCCGTGCACCTCTGGCCATTCTTTTGTGGGATTAAGCCATGGCGCGGAACCGACACTTACTGACCTACCCTGTTGACATCCAGCCGACATCATGGGCGAACCGCCGGAGTTTCGATCCTAAGTCCGTTGGCTCGCCACGCCATGTAGAGTTCGAGCTCGACGTACTCGATTGCATCATCAGGATATGGCTCCGCACGCATTCCAGTGAGGCAGTTGCGTAAGCGACGCTGCAACGAGCCAATCTCCTGCCACTCCAATCGATAGGCTGGGTATCCAGTCGGTTGCGCTTGCGGAATGACGTTGCCAGCCAAGCGCCTACCCCAGTTGTCATCGTGGCACTGGGCACAGGATATATTGAGTTGCCCCTGGCGACCTTCGAAAAGTTCGCGCCCCGCATCAAAAAAGGGCTTCAAGCGTTCGTCGATTGCAAGCTCAATTAACATTCCACGCGACTGATGAGCGACAAACGCAGCAAGGGCTAAGAGCTCCCTGCTCTCGGGCGGCAATGGAGTGGCATTCTGCCGCCGCTTGCGACAGATGTTAATGCGTTCCTGAAGATCGACCGGCCGCTTGTAATCAACGTCGTACGCTGGGTAGCGAGCAGCAATCCCACGCATACTTGCGCCGGAATGGCAATCGTCACACGATACGCTCAAGACTCCATCCTTTTTGTTCCAGAGACCTTCCCCGTCCAGCACCGAAAACATTCCAGGATTGGTGCCGTCATCGTCCTGGATTGCCCTCGTATCCGGACTCATAAATTCGTAGTCCGATCGTTTTTCGGCAGCTGGAATTTCGCTGCCTGAGGCGCCTGAGGCGACTACACTCAGTGCTGCGAGAAGGAAAGCAGCGCAAGTGCGGTGGCCCAAATGTTCAGGCATCGCACTCATGCGACCTCAATGTTCGCCTGTGCCGTTTGCGTATTGCCGTGATCGTCAGTCCAACGGAACTCAAACGTGCCGCTTTCAGTGGCGACTGTGAAGAACGATAGGAAGGGATTGGCGGCGACTGCGGGAAAGAGATCAGCCTGAAATACCTCAGTTCCGTTGTAGACGCACACAAACCGGCTGATGATGTCGCGCGAAATGAGGTTGCCCATGTTATCGCGGCGATACCCCGTCTCCATCGGGTGCGAGAGCAGGGTCTTGATTTCAATGATCTCACCGCGCCGAGCTTTTCGCGGCACGTTGATGAGCGCACGGGCCATTAGCGCAGATCCTCCAGGCAAGCCGCGAGAGTTACCATGACGTCGGCGCTGTCGTACCAGAAGGTCTCGTCGCTAAGCCGCGCGATCGCGACTACCTTCTGTGAATCGGCAAGCCGGATTCGCGTCGATATGCGGGCACGGCCGGCGCGCGGATTGAGATGGAATATCGTCACGTTCGGCTGCGGGTTCTTTTCATTAAAAATATGGATGCTTTTTACATGATCCAGTTCGCTCATCGGGCTGTCGATCGACACAGTGACTGAGACGGTGTTGCCATTTTCAACCAACGGAGGAATATCGAGCTTTACCCTGCCTTGGTGCAACGCAGCCTCGCCGACCACCTCACGGATCGCCGCCGCCATTGCGGAGGGTGTCGCGGTAGCCGGTCGCAAAACGAGGGTCGGCGCAACTCCGAAAGCGCCAACCAGGCTGCCGACTCCGGTCAGGAAAATGCGGCGCGTTGCCGTCGGATGCGGAATAATGTCCATTTCGTCGACCTAACGCTGCAAGGTTACCAGAAAAGCCACCACATCTTCGATCTGCTCGGCCGAAAGAATCGGCTTACCATGCCAAGCAGGGTGCACTCGAGTGAGTCCTTCGACACGATAGAACGGCGGCATGATGGTTGCCGGGTTCAGCCTCGCTGCATCGACAATGCGGAGCCTGAGCTGGCCTTCCGACCAACGCGAGCCAGCTCCAGTAAGGTCAGGCCCGACGTTGCCCTGAAACCTCTCCTCCGGGAAGGGACCTGAATGGCAGAGGAGGCAGGTACTCTGTCGACTGAGGACAATCGCGCGGCCAACGGTGGGGTCACCTTTTGACCCAGTCAAGGAATCAGGTATGGCGTCCCCGACGACCTCGTAGCGGCGAAGGAGCGGCTGCTCTGCGGCCCAGACGGCGTCGGCCATCGTCCAGATCCCCGCCAGCAGCAAGCCGATGACCTTCGCATGAACCGAAGACTTCCGTAGTAATCGTCCTGAACCATTCATTGGCGAGTTTTGCTTCGGCAGAGCGGGTCGCGAGTGGTACATCGGCTGGACTGAGACCGCCTGATTCCAGTACCTCTGCCAACTGACCGTCGGCCACATGATACACGCCGGCAACAGAGATCCCGTAGTCAGGAGCTACCAAACTATAGCAGGTGTTGATCAATTTTGGGGAGACAGGCGTTTCGTCGCGCAGCAGCTTCACCACGGCCAGGGCGCAAATCTTCGCCTGCGCATTCGCGCCGAATGCAGATTTCGGCATGGCGCCCGCGATTGTTGCGTCGCCGATAATGTGAATGTTGTCCTGCAGCTTCGACCCGAAGGTTACTGGGTCAATCGGGCACCATCCGCTCGCATCACTTACACCCGCCCGCTCAGCGATAGTTCCTGCCCTTTGTGGCGGAATGACATTGGCCACATTCGCCTGATACTTCTCAAAATCGGTCACGAGAGTGTTTGTATCTGGATCAACCGCGGTCACCTTGCCTCCCGCAGACAGCGAAACCCATTCAAGTATGTCGGGGTACAACTCTTTCCACGCGGCCTGGAATAGCCGCTGCTTCGAGAAAACATCCTTCGCGTCAAGAATGATTAGCTTAGAGTGGGGCTTGCGCGTTTTGAGGTAATGCGCGATCAGGCTCGCCCGCTCGTAAGGTCCCGGCGGACAGCGAAACGGGTTGGCCGGTACGGAAATCACCACGAGGCCACCATCTGCCATTGCTTCCAGCTGACGGCGCAGCAGCATAGTCTGTTCGCCGGCCTTCCACGCGTGCGGCATCTGCTCGGCGGCCGCCTCGCCATAGCCCGGCAGCGCCTTCCAGCTGATGTCAATACCCGGCGCCAATACGAGGCGATCGTAGGCCAGGCTCTGACCATCCGCGAGCGCAACCTTGCGCGCCTGTGGCTCGACTGCAGTTGCGCTCGCTTGAGCCAGCGTTACGCCGTCGGCGGCAACCTTTTCATAGGTGAATTGCTGAGCATTGAGCTCGCGCAAGCCGGCAATTACCGCGTTGCTGAATGGGCAAGCTGTGAATGTGGGATTTGTCTCAACCAACGTCACCTGGATTTGCGGATTGAAACGCTTGAGCTGCCGGGCGCAGGTGGCTCCGGCGAAGCCTCCGCCAATGACGACGACGCGAGCAGTACCCTGCGCTATCGCCGGTGCACCGACAAACGTAGCCGAAGCCCCTGCGGCAGCCGAACCGATAAACTCCCGTCGATTGACTTGCCTGCCGCCCATGACCTTGATACCGATCTTCTACCGTTGCGCCTGATACCAGGCCGCAATGGCCTCGATCTCGGCCTCAGAATAGCCCTTGGCAATCCGATCCATAACGGTCGCGTCGCGCTGACCAGATCGAAATGCGCGCATCTGTGTCACGATTTCCTGGGCGTCGCGGCCAGCGAGTGCCGGAACGCCTGCTTCAGCAGCGGAGCTGGCTGGATGGCAGCCAGAGCACGCGGAAGCTCCCACCGGTGGGTCCAGCGCGCCCGCCAAAGCCGCCGTGACAGACAACAGGACAGTTGCCGCGGGAACGAAAGCAGGAAGCAATTTCATGGCCGGTATTCACCGAGCGAGCGGCCGCCCTTTAGTTGCGTGGCTCCGGATTTATGCGAATTGTATGTTATGATTCTTGAGCGGAAACGAGCGGACCCGCTTGCCAGTCGCACT
>Ga0210405_10006012_pt1 | contig 10941 bp, 9 predicted proteins | sample IncBWH11MmetaG_FD_155492 | JGI IMG/M metagenome (GOLD analysis project Ga0210405, IMG submission 155492) | Forest soil microbial communities from Barre Woods Harvard Forest LTER site, Petersham, Massachusetts, United States - Inc-BW-H-11-M | ecosystem: Environmental > Terrestrial > Soil >... | reverse complement strand
GTGGCCGGGTTTGCCGCCAAAGTGGAGATCATCGCGGACGTAAGGCTCGACGCCTACTATCCACAACATTGGCCCGCCGAAGTGGACGTCGAAGCCGGCGGCGAAGTCCACCAGCAACGCATCGTCGAAGCGATCGGCGATCCCGAGCATCCGCTCGACCATGCTGGCGTCGTCACCAAGGCGCACCGGGTGCTCGATCCACTGATCGGCGGCGATGGCGCCGCCGAATGGCTGCAAATGGCCGGCGCAGCGCTCGATGACGTCACGGCGTGCCGCAAGCTTGCCGCGGCATTCGCCGCAGGTCTTTAGGGAGTAGTTCGTGCCAGAAATCGTCACAAAGACCATGCACTGTGCCGGCGGTCTCCCGGCGTTTCTCGCTATGCCAGCCGATGGCGGCAGCGGAAAAATCCCGGCTATCGTGCTGATGCACGAGCGCTACGGCCTGGTGAAACATACCTGCGATCTCGCCGAGCGTTTCGCCCGCGACGGCTTTGTCTGTATCGCGCCGGATTTTTTTCACCGGCATCCGGACCAGGACGCCCTGCATCGCGGCGACGTCGGTTATCCGATCAAAGACAGCGAATCGAACGCGCATATCGCCACTGCGATTGCCGAGCTTGAGAAGCTGCCGCAAGTCGACCACAGCAAGATCGCCGTCAAAGGCGTCTGCCAGACCGGCCGCCATCCGCTGGTCTATGCCGCCGAGCATCCGATCGCCGCGGCGCTGATCTGGTACGGCGCGGCCGGTGACAAGGAATGGAAGGTCAACGAGCAATTTCCAAAGCCGTTCGAGGACGTGATCGCGCGCGTCGATTGCCCGGTACTCGGCATTTTCGGCGAGGCCGATCACGTGATCTCGCTCGCCGACGTGCGGCGCCTGCGCGACAGTTTCGATCGCCACGACAAGACCTACACGATCAAGGTCTATCCCGGCGCGCCGCACGGCTGGCTCAATGACACCATGCCGGGCCGTTATCGCCGCGACGCGGCCGAGGCGGCGTGGGCGTTTCAGCTGGCGTTTCTCAGGCGGGTGCTCGATCCGGGCTACGACACATCGCGTCGTGTGCAGATCTACGAGTCCGAACACGCCGCCGATTACGATTTCACAAAAAACAAGCGCCTGGCATGACGGCGCTTCATCCGGCATGAACTACCGCCTGCTCTTCGCCATCCTCTCCACCGCCTTCACCGAGCAGGTGGTTATTACCATCGTCCGCGTCGCCACCACCTATCGCGCCATCGAACTCGATCTATCCGTGGTCTGGGTCGGCATCATCACCGCGGTCTATGCCGTACTGCCGATCGCGATCGGCGTGCCGTTGGGCCGCTTCATCGATCGCGGCTATGACGCCGTCACCACCTGGATCGGCGCCGGTCTGCTGATCGTCGGCTGCGCCGGCTTCGTGCTGTTCCCCGACCTCGTGGGAATTTTGGTCGCGACCGCGATCATCGGCACGGCACATCTTTTGTTCGTGGTCAGCCAGCAGATTCAATGCACCCGGTGTGGCACCGGCCCGGGCGCCATGGAACGCGCCATCGGCAATTACATGGTCGCCAATGCGGCCGGGCAGGGCGTCGGCCCCTACATCATCGCGCTTGCCGGCGGCACCGCCAGCGTGCCACCGACACAGTTTCTATTTACCATTGGTCTCGGCGGCGCCGTCTTGACCGCGGCATTCGCTCTCCTGACCCAATCCACCGGTGCGCACAAATTGCCGGTCGATCGCGCCAAGGTGCCGTTGCGCGAACTCATATTTGCTCCCGGCCTGACCACGATCATCGTGGTCAGCGTCGTCACCGTGGTGGCGCAGGACCTCATTGTCGTCTATCTGCCGCTGCTCGGCTCCGACCGCGGCCTGACCGTCGATGCCGTCGGCACACTGCTCGCCATCCGCGCGGTCGCCTCGATGCTGTCACGGCTGATATATGCGCGGCTTCAGTTTGCCTTTGGCCGCATCCCGCTCACGCTGACCAGCACCTTCGTCAGCGCCATTGCCTATACGCTCTTGGCATTTCCGTTGCCGCTGCCGCTCTTGTATGCCGCGATTGCGGTTGCCGGATTTGCGCTGAGCATTTCGATCACCGCCAGCATTGCCGGTGTGCTCGCCATCGCCAGCGGCGGCGCCATCGGCACGGCGAATTCGCTGCGCACCATGGCGAGCCGTATCGGCCAGTCGATCATTCCGATTGTGGCGAGCCTGGTCGCGGCGGCCGTCGGCACCGGCAGCATTTTCGTGCTGATCGGTATCAGTCTTGCCGCGTCCGGCGCCGCCGTCCGCTTCGACAGCAAGCGCACCGATTCATCGGCGCGCTAACGGCGTTCGTTCTTTTTCGCCGGCTTGCGCTGTCCGGCCGGCGCGCGCTGCGTACCAGGCAACGGTCCGGGCTGCCGCTGTAAAGTCGGCCGCGCGCCGGGCTGCTGTGGCAGTGTCGGCGCATTCGGTCGAGCGCCTGGCGGGGCCGTGCCGGGTTGCTGCTGCAGGGTCGGCCGTGCACCGGGCTGCTGTTGCGGCGTCGGCGGGGCGCCGGGCTGCTGCGGCAATGTCGGCGCATTCGGTCGTCCACCGGGCGGCGCCGCTCCCGGCTGCTGCTGAATAGGCCTTGCGCCCGGCTGCTGTTGTAGCGGCGTCGCGGGCGCGCCGGGTTGCTGCTGCGCCGGCCGCGCGCCAGGTTGTTGTTGCAATGTCGGCCGTTGTCCGGTCGACGGTAGCGGCTGTCCGCCGGGCACCGTCCGCAGTTCAGGCCGCTGTTGCTGCAGTCCCGGCCGCTGCTCGCGCCCCGGCAATTGGCCGGGCCGTTGCTGATTGGGTTGATTGGGCCGCAGTTGATTGCGTTGCTGCTGGAACGTGGGGCGCTGCTGATTGATCTGGCGGCCGACGGTGCGCGCCGCAAACGTCTGGCGCACGAAGGTGCGGTCGCGCTCGGCTTCCTCCCGGGAAATCTGCAACGGCGCCGCGGTGAAGCGGCCGCCCGCTCCCGGCCGCACCGCGAAACCGGTGGCGCCGCGCGACAGGATGCCGAGCTGGGCGCCGTCGCGGCCAAACACTTCGATGCGGCCGACCCGGCCGTCGGCGTCGGGATAGAGTTTTATGGAGACCTGGCCGGCGGTAGCGCCGCCCTCAGGCACTTCGACCAGACCGGTGGTGCCGCGAATGCCCAGCGACGAGGTCGGCGTATCGATCTTCATATTGCCGGTATGGGCGACCTCGGCGGCGACGAAAGCTGCGGTGCCGCGCACGACGTTGAATATGGCGGCGTTGTCGGAGCCGCCCTCCTGATAGACGAACTCGTCCACCGTAAGCCGCGTGTTCGGCTTCAGCGTGAACGTGGTCTCGTCGTCGAAGGCGATGCCGAGCGTGCCGTCGACATTGGTTTGCAGCACGTCGTTCTTGTAGACCGGGTCGCGCAGCGCTAGCGCGCTGGTCGCATTGTTGCGCGTGACCGAGGCGGTGCCTTGCAGCGTCGCGATGCTGCCAACCGGATCGGCGGGTTGCTGCGACGATTGCGCGGCGGGTTGGCCCGTGGCCGGCGGCGCGGGTGGGGTGGCAGGCGGCGTCGACGATGCCGGAGCTTGGGCCAGGCGGGCCGGCCCCGGTCCACCGGCTTGCGCGCGGGCGTCCGTGCCCAAAACCATGACGCTGCCCAAAATGAGCATCGTCAGCACGATCTTGGGGCAGGCCATTCGGGAAGCTCGATGAATTTGGCGCAATTCTTGGGTGTCGGCGATCTTGCAGTGCGCGAAAACGACTTGTCCAGCAGCATGGGTCCGGATTCCGGCGACAGTTGGACCCTCGCGGCGGCGCTCGACGGGTCGGTATAATTATGCCAGTGCGGTACCGAGAACAGACGATGGACGACATGCTTGCGGAAGAACGGCGACAGCGCCTCACGGCCGCCATGCGGCAGGCCGGCATCGGCCACATGGTGCTCTATGGCAATGCCTGGCAGGGCGATTATCTGCGCTACGGTACCGATTTCGGCATTCTCGAAGGTCACGGCATTGCGTTGGTCGCGACTGACGGCGACGTGGAATTATTCCTCGACAGCGCCACCGACGCCGAACGTGCCGAGCTCGAAGCGCCGCAGGTGAAAGTGCATCTCGCGCCGGACATCGCGCGCGCGGTCGGCGCGCGGCTGGATCGTGTCGCCAACGCGCGCATTGCCGCCGCGCCGCGGCGTTTCCTGCCGCGCTGGCTCGCGGACGCGACGCAAAATTTCGAGCTCGACGACGCAACTGCGCTGGTCGACCGCTTGCTGATGCACAAGAGCGCGGGCGAGATCGCGGCGGTGCGCCGCGCCGCGCAGGTTGCCGACCAGGCCTATGTCGAGTTTTTGCGCGCAGTGCGGCCGGGCCGGCGCCAATATGAAATCGTCGCCGATATCGAAGCGCACCTGCGCCGCAACGGTTGCCCGGACAATTTCATGATCATCGGCTCCGGCGGCAAGGATGTGTTCGGCATGACGCCGCCGTCCGAGCGCCGTATCGCCGCAGGCGATCTGGTCACGACCGAACTGACGCCGGCCATCGAAGGCTATTTCGCCCAGATTTGTCGCACGCTGGTGGTTGGCAAAGCGACCGAAACGCAACGCCGCGCCTTTGGCGTCTTCGTCGAAGCCTTGGAGGCCGGCATCGCCGCGGTGCGTCCCGGCGTGCGCGCCGCCGACGTGGCGAAGGCCGAGAACGACGTGTTCCGCAAATACGGGCTCGGCGAATACACCTCGAGCCAATGGACGCGGGTGCGCGGCCACGGCATGGGCCTGTTCGCCGATTCCAAGCCCCACATCCTGGAAGACGTCGACACCGTACTGGAACCGGGCATGACGCTGATCGTGCATCCCAACACTTATCATCCCGACGCCGGCTACATCGTGCTCGGCGATGCGATCGTCGTCACCGAGACCGGCGCCGAGGTGTTGTGCAAGACGCCGCGCCAATTATTCGAAGTCGCCGCGTGAACGAGAAGAAGCAAAAACGATGCGCCGCGGCCTGATCGCTCGCTCTCTTGTCGAATTGCCCGATGCTGTGTTTGACGCGCGGCTCGATCGCGTGCGCACGGCGATGCAGGCGGCAGAGCTCGACGCCCTCGTCATCTATACCAACAATACGCGGCCGGCCGGTGTGTCGTGGCTCACGGGCTTCGTGCCGTACTGGTCGGAAGCGGTGCTGGTCGTGCCGCGCGAGCGCGGGCCTTATCTGGTCGCGGCGTTGAGCTTTCGCGTCAAACCCTGGATCGAGCGGGTTAGCCGCTTGGCTGACGTTCTGCATACGCCGCGCACCGGGTTGAAAGCCGCGCAGCAGATTGCCGCGATGCAGGCCGATGCCGCCGTTGGCGTCGTCGATTTCGACGGTCTGCCCGCCGGCATTGCCGACGATCTGCGCGAGGGCGGCCCAAAGCTCGCCTTGCACGATGCGGGCGCGCTGTTCGCAATGCTTCGCGCGGTAGCCGATCCGGCGGAGGTCGCGCTTGCGTCAAGTGCCGCTGACATCGGTCGTCGCGCATTGTTTGCCGCCGAAGGCGAGACTCTCAACGAGATGATCGCCGGCGCTGAAAGCAAAGCGCGAGCGCTCGGCGCGGAAGAAATCTACATCGCCGCTGCCCCCGATCTTGAACGCGACACGCGTTTTCGCCGCATCGAGGGTGAAGCCACGCTCGGCAAGACTTTCGCATTGCGCGCCACGGTGGCCTACAAGGGAGCGTGGATTCGTCTCGTCCGCTCCGTGTGCGATACCGCGAGCGCGCGGGAGGCCGCAGCGCGCTTTGCGCAAGCCGTCGCGTTGTTGCCCAGCGATCGCGGGTTTGCCGGTTTCCGCTCCTGGCTGGTCGAAGGCTGCCGCATGACGCAGCCGCTCGATCCGCTGATCGGATCGCGCCTCGGCCAAGGGCACCCGCCGCTGCCGGGCGCGGTGGTGTCGGTGCAGGCGGCGCTTGCCGTTGACAGCCAAACGGTGCTGCTTGGCGCGCCGGCGTTGATCGGTCAGCCGGGTGCAGCGTCAAGTCTGATCGCCGATCCGCTTTACGATTGAACGACGGCGGTAGCACTTCAATCAGGACGGCGATACGCCACTCTGCATCTGCAACTCGCGCAGCCGCTGATTCTCGCTCACGCGCCGCTTGCCCTCCGCATCGATGGCGCGCGCCAATTCGGGATGATGCGCCGTCAAGGTGCGAAAATCGGCGAGATCGAGGATCAGGAGCGTCGACGGCAGTGTCGTCACCACATTGGCGCTACGGACCGAATCGCCAAGTAACGCAAGCTCGCCGAAGAACGATCCCGTTGCCAGCCGAACCGGCGTCGGTTTGACGTCGACTTCGACTTCGCCGTCGGCGATGAAATACATGCAATCGCCGACCCGGCCGCGGCGGATCACCGCGGTCCTGGCCGGCACTTCGAGCCGCCGCAGCATATGGGTGATCTCGGCAATCGCCGACGGGTCGAGCGTCTGGAAGAACGGCACCTTGCTGACGAGATCCCAGGTTTGGATGAAATTCCGGCGCCGGCTTTCGGCGGCGAAGCCGGTGGCCAGAATACCGGTCCACAATCCGAAGGTGGCGATGCCGCAGATCATGACGAGGGCGCCGAGCAGATGGCCCAAATGGGTGCGCGGCACCTCGTCGCCATATCCGGTCGTGGTCAGCGTCACCACCGCCCACCACAACGCCTGCGGCAACGAGCCGAACGCCGCTGGCTGCTCGTCGCGCTCCAGCACATGCATAGCGGCTGACGAAAGGAACAGCACGATCAGAAACAGCGCCAACACGCTGGCGAGCGGCCGCGCCTCGAGCACGAACACGCGCGCAAGCTGGGCGAAGCCCGGCGAATTCTGCGCCAGCTTGAGCACCCATAGCGATGCCCACAGCCATGCCGTCGGTTGCGCGACGCCGCAGGCGAGCGCGATCGGGACCGGAAAAATCGCGACCAGGTCCACGATCCCCGAAGCCGAGAGCAGATAGTTTCTGGTTTTACCGGCTTGAAATGCCGCCTGGGCGCGGACGTAGGCTTCGACGGCAAAATATGCGAGGCAGCACCATAAGCACGCACTCAGCCAGAAGCTGGCCGATTTCTGCAAATCGGATATCGTGAATGCCGTCATGGCGGCCATCCCGATGGCCAGCACGAACAGACGGCCAAGCGACGATGCCCCGAAACGGCGAAGCGGCGCGGTATAGTGCGTGAGATTCGTAAGCGCGATCGGCAGCTTCACGCGGGCCCCTTCAGTGGCCATGAGGGATGTGGTTCTGGACCCACACAGCACAATAAATTACGCCGTGGACGTGCGAACGGCCAGTCGTATTTGTCACATGGTTGGGGTGTAGGGCCTCGGCCAGTGAGGCAATGGGTACTGGATTAACGGCGGGTTGCCGAACATTGAGAATGTCCCGCTGTCGCGTCGCAATTGCGGCGCAGGCGGGTGGTGGAGGGTGACTATGCAATTCATGCACTGGAATGAGCTTTTCAACGCCTGTGCTGCGCTCTTCATCGTAGCGACCGCCTCGTCGAAGACGATGGTGCCGCTGCGCATCCTCTCCATCGTCGCCAATTGTTTTCTGATCTTTTCCTACGCGGTGACGCACACCTATGTCCTGCTGGCCCTGCAAGCCATAACGTTGCCGGTCAACGGCTATCGTCTCTACCAGATGGTCGCGCTCATTCGGAACGTACGCGAGTCGGTTCGCGGCAACACCTCGATGGATTGGCTCAAGCCGTTCATGACGGGGCGTAACTTCAAGAAGGGCGACATCCTGTTCGCCAAGGGCGAACCGGCGAACGAGATGTTTTGCACGGTGACGGGACGCTACCGTCTGCTCGAGCTCGGCATCGAGCTGAAACCCGGGCAGGTCGTCGGCGAGCTGGGGATGCTGGCGCCCGACAACCGGCGCACCGCGACGCTCGAATGCATCGAGGACGGCGAAGCGCTGTCGATCACCTATAAGCAGGTCGAGCAGCTCTACTATCAGAATCCGACCTTCGGCTTCTACTTCTTGCGCCTGGCGACGGCGCGGTTGTTTGAAAATATCAGCAAGATGGAAGCCGAACTGGCGCGGCTCCACGCCGCCCAAGCGTGAGGTCGGGGTCCCGCGCCTGCGCTGATGAATGGGTATTGGGCTGCCGGCAAATCCGCTCGATGCCAGAAAGCCCTTGATGAGTCGTGTGAATTTGCGCTAACGCGCCTTGTGCCCGCGCTTAATGTCCTGTCCCGATGCCGCTAGACTGACCGACCGGCTCAAAAAGGCTACGCTCTCCGCATCCTCGTTCCGGGAACGCCATGGCAGGAAAACAGATTTCACGCCTCGAGCTGGCGCGCTTTTTGCTCAGCCCGTCGCTGTTCGTGATGATCGTCCTCATGGTGGTCGAGGCCATGCTGGCGGCGACGACGACGTGGTTCGTCATCAATGCCGGGCAAAAGGTCGCCGTCGGCCATTTCCTGGCCGGCGACCTGATCTGGATCCTGACCGCGCAATCGGCCTCCTATGTGGTCGGCGTCATCAGCTGGGTATTTGCCGAACGGGCCGGCTACCGCGGCTTCGGCAAATTCATGTTGCGTTTTGCCCGCGAAAACCGCGCCAAGGTCAAGTTGCTCGGCGACAAGCCGTCGCGCGAGCAGGTCGAGCCGTTCCTCACCGGCGAAACGTTCCAGTGCTTCTTCAACGTCATGTACGAGCTGGAATTCGCGCTGAAGCTGTTTCTCGGGTTGGTTTTCAATTCCATCGTGCTGGGCGCGGAAATCGACATCAGCCTGCCGTTCGCCTATGTCGGCGCCTTCGGCGTGCTGTTGTTGATGCAATGGGTGCTGCAGAAGCCGATCGCGCGCACCTATCTGGAAAACCAGCGCATGAACAACCGCGTCACCGCGCAGGGCTACACCGCGTGGGACAATGTGTTCAGCGGCAATCGCTACAATCTTCGCCTGTGGCTCGCCGCGTTCAAGAGTCGGCTGCGCGAGGGGTTGACGGCGCAGGTTCGCGCCATCGTGGCGCGCGAAGGCATGAGCGCGATGAGCGGCATCGTCAGCCTCGCCATCGTGTTTGCGACCGTCACCGTGGTCGCGGTGCAAAATGTCGGCAACACTGCGCTCCTGGTCGGGCTCGCCACGACGCTGCCGCGGCAGATCGAGATGACCTACGAGCTGCATCTGCTTGCCTCGGGCTGGAACGATTTCATCGCCATCTGGACGCGGTTCGGCGGCGTCGCCGCCAACATGCTGCCCGAGCCGGACCCGGATTTCGACAAGCGCATCCATTTCGATCGGCTGGTATTGCGTGAAGGCGATGGCGCCAATGTGGTGTCTTCGGTCGGCGACGCGTTGCAGATCGCGCTCGCGCATCCGACCGGCCGCGTCAATGTGCGCGGCGGCAACGGCTCGGGAAAGTCTTCGCTGCTGGCCAGCCTGAAGACCGAGTTGAAAAAGCGCGCTTATTACTGGCCGACGACCGACCGGCTGGCGTTCAAGTTCACCGGCGGCGTCGTGCCGGTCGACGTTGAAGGCGACGACGAGGACGAGGACGACGTGGTCGTCGTCGCCGATGCAATGCACAAGAAGCTCGGTTATTCCTCGGGCGAGTTGCAGCTCAAATCCCTCGAAGAGATCGTCAATTCGACCGATGCGGAGGTCTATCTGCTCGACGAATGGGACGCCAATCTCGACTCAGCGAACAAGGCCAAGGCCGACGCGCTGGTCGATGAGCTCGCCGCGCGCGCCCGCGTCGTCGAGATTTCACACCGCGATCGGCCGGCGTAGCGGTAACCCGTCCTACGCCCCCAAGGCGCCACGCACGCGGTCGGGCGAGAACGGCAATTCGCGCAAGCGCACGCCGGTGAGCGCGGCAATGGCGTTGCCGACCGCGCAGGCAACCAGCGGCACGCCTTCCTCGCCGCCGCCGGTCGGATGGTTGTCGGTCGAGACCACCTTGATCTCGATGTGCGGCACATCGGACATGCGCGCGACCTCGTAGTCGCTGTAGTTCGACTGCAGCACGCGGCCGTCCTTGATGGTGATTTTTTCGCGCAGCACCGAACCCAGCGCATAGACGATGCTGCCTTCGGTCTGCGCCGCGAGATTGCGCGGCTGCACCGCGATGCCGGCATCGAGCGCGGCCCAGAAATTGAGCACCTTGATCTTGCCGGTCTTGCGATCGAGCGCGACCTCGGCGACACCGGCGGCAAGCGTGTCGTCCTTCACCATGGTGCCGACGCCGAGCGCGGTGCCGTCGCGCTTGCGCGCCCAATCCGACATCTCCGCGACGGTGCGAAGCAGATGCTGCATGCGCGGCACGCCCTCGGTGAGCTCGAGGCGGAACGCCACCGGATCCTTGCCAAAATCCTTGGCGATGTCGTCGACGAAGCTCTCGATGGCGAAGGCATTGTGGCCGTTGCCGACGCCACGCCACGGCGACAGCCGCGCGCCGCGGTTCTCGATCACGTGCTCGGCGAGCTTGTTGGCAACCGGATATTGCGGGATCGGCGAGCCCTTCATCACGATGCGGTCCTGTCGCGGTTTTGGATCGCCGGAGACGTAAGCCAAGACAGATTCGGCGACGACACGGTGATGCCAGGCGACGAGCTCGCCAGCGTCGTCGAAGCCGGCCTCGATATGGTGCGCCGTGGCTGGACGGAATTTGCCGAAGGTGATGTCGTCTTCGCGCGTCCAGATCAACTTCACCGGCTTGCCGACCGCTTTCGACAGACGGACCGCGTCGTAGACAGCCTCGTGGTTGCCGCGCCGGCCAAAACCGCCGCCGAGAAACTGTTGGTGCAGTACGATCTTCGAGCGCTCCGTTTGCAGGATGCGGGCGACGCCGTTGAGGAGGCTGGTCGCCGCCTGGGTGCCGACCCAAAGCTCGGCCGATTTGCCGTCGGCGGCCACGGCGGCGGTGGCGTTCATCGGCTCCATCTGCGCGTGGTAGACGTAGCGCGTGCGATATTCGCCGCGGAACACGCGCT
>Ga0210405_10006011_pt1 | contig 10943 bp, 9 predicted proteins | sample IncBWH11MmetaG_FD_155492 | JGI IMG/M metagenome (GOLD analysis project Ga0210405, IMG submission 155492) | Forest soil microbial communities from Barre Woods Harvard Forest LTER site, Petersham, Massachusetts, United States - Inc-BW-H-11-M | ecosystem: Environmental > Terrestrial > Soil >... | reverse complement strand
GAATCTCCTGCTCGCGAATACCGATGGCACCGGCGAGCACCTCCTGTTCAGCAAGCCCGGCGGCGTCAACCCCTTCTCCATGCTTCGTCCCGCGTGGTCTCCTGACGGTAAGACTCTCGTCTGCACGGTCTATGAGGCGGCCAATAAGCAAACTTTGTATGCAGTGTCGCCCGCTGATGGCTCGGTCCGTTCGCTCTATTCCACGCGCGATGAGTTAGGCTTGCCTCATTGGCTGCCGGACGGCTCCGCTCTGCTTATTCCCATTCGCGAGCAGGGCCCGGCCACTCGCGGCCAACTCTGGACCGTTTCGTTTCCCGCGGGTGAAGCGCATCGCCTTTCCAACGACCTCACCAACTACAGTCTCGCCTGGTTGGACCTTTCCAGGGACGGTTCTTCGCTTGCCACCATCGAGAACAACCGCACTTCGGATCTGTGGGCGCTGCCGGCGGGGGATTCTGCTCGCGCGAAACAAATCTCCTCTGGCGGTGTTCCGATTGCCTACGTCACCTCGCTCGGGAAAGATCGCCTCTTTTATCAGACCGACAATCGAGATCTGTTTTCCATTTCCGTGGAGGGCGGCGGTCCAACCCAATTGGCAGCCAGTGACCAGCATGTGGGTTTTGCGTCCGGTTGCGGCGACGGCAAACACATCGTCTACCGAAAAGTGGAAAACGAGGAGGCGAACGTCTGGCGCATGGATGCGGATGGTAAAAACCCCATCCAATTAACGCACGAGAAATCCATTGCCATTCCCCTTTGCTCTCCTGACGGACTGTGGGTCACTTACCAGGACACAAACGAAGTTGCGACCTTTATGATTTCCATCAACGGGGGAACTTCCCGCCCGCTGCAACTGCCCAACCTTCCCTTGGGGTTTACCTGGCTCTCCAGCGACTCCAAGCTGGTTCTCTATAATTATCAGGATCCCATCCACTTGCAGGCCCGCATCCGCGTAAACGTTGCGTCACTCGAAGGAGGGCCATTGAAGTACTCCTTCGAACGAATGATCGGTGCCGGCGGCTACGGATGGGCCCCCGATGGGAAGGGAATCGACTTCCCGGTGACGCGAGGCGGCATTTCCGATATGTGGCGCCAGCCGCTCTCCGGCGGTCCGCCAAAGCAATACACACATTTCCCTTCCGGGCTCATCTACAATTTCGCATGGTCCGGCGACGGCAGAACCCTGATCCTCGCTCGCGGCAATCGCACCGCCGATATCATCCTACTCAAAGCCAGCAAGAAGACTCCGTAATCCTCAGTTCCTGCGGCGCTTGAAAATAATCGACTGTTAGTAACGCGCCCCGCCACAGTGCATGTGCTAGGCTCAAGCCGAAACGGAGATTACCCATGAATCGTTTGCTTGTTCTCCTATTTGCTCTTTCTATGATGGTTCCTGCGTTTGCTCAGGACATTGCCGAACCGAAATCCGGCGCAAAGTTTGCTGCAAAGGATGGCGACACTTCGCTGCTCGGAGTCGGCCTGCGCACGAAGACCTTTGCGAAGATAAAGATCTACGCGATCGGCCTCTACGTCGCCGACTCCGCGATCGCAGGGCCGCTGAAAGGCAAGGCCGGCACGCCGGAACTCTACCGGCAGCTCGTCGCCGGCGATTTCAAAAAGAAAGTCGTCATGAAGTTTCTTCGCAACGTCAGCGGAGAACAGATCCGCGATGCCTTCAGCGACACGTTCAAAAACTCAGGCGTGAAAAGTGACCAGTGGATTGCGTACTTCACCGAAATCCGCTCCGGACAGGAATTGAAGATCGGCTGGACGCCCGGCGTCGGCCTCGAGACCAAAGTCGCCGCGGTCGATAAGCCGGCGATCAACGACAAGGCCCTGGCCTCCGCCATCTTCGCAATCTGGCTCGGCGAGAAACCGATTCAGGACGACCTGAAGAAAGATCTCGTCGCCCGCGGCGCGGAACTTCTGAAATGAATCTGCCGGTTCTGTTATCATCCTGGACCTCTTCGCCGACGTAACAGACCCCTGCGGCAACAGTTGGTGGATTCCCACGCAAATGGCGGCCTGACCGCCCCCGAGAATTTTCGACCGATGGCCAGTACTCACTGGACTTCGACGGATTGCCATCCGAGGTTCACAGACTCTTAACAAACCTGCAAAGCTCCCGTTCATTCGGTGTGCGAACATGCAGGCTCCCTGGAGGAGTCCACACGTGAAAAAACGACGTATTCAGATTTTCTTAGTTGCATCGGCAGGTTTGGCGCTGGCGGCGGCGACAGCGATCGGCAATCTTTCCGCGGGCGACAACCGCTCGTCGAATCAGTTCAAGTTTGCGCCAGACAGTTTAGTGCTCAGCCGCAGCGTTTACGTCGGCGACGCCTCAACCGTCACCATCGGCGAAACTTTGCCCCGCGGCTGCGCGGGCGGCGCCAATGGCAGTTCCGTTGTCAACGTTCCCACCACTTCGAACGGCACCACCAGTGTCACCGTCCCCTGCGGAGTCGCCGTCGACAACGGCGAAGCCCCGAACCTTTCCGACAATCACAACGTCTGGAACAATTCGGGCTCCGATGGCAGCTTTGGCGTCTCCTCTCCGATCTTCCTAGACAACCTCTCCACCAACGGCAAACTCTTCGGCTCGCTACCTATCCCTACCAATCAGATGGTCACCAGCTTCAGTTCGAAATCCGAATTGGCCCTCAACCGTTCTATTGACGGAAGGTCCATCACGTTCATGGGCTATCAGGGCGGCCCCGGCTGCGGTGGTTTTCCTGTTTCTCCCACCGCTCCCAATCTGGTGGACGTCTCCGCCTCCAGCACTCCCGGCATCTGCGACCCGACCAACCCGGTCATCTCGAGCTTTGTCAGCACGCCCGTCGTTCCCACCGCTTACTATCGCGCCGTCGCCGAAGTGGACGCCAATGGCGGCCTTTCCATCACGGATGGCAACGCCTACAGCGGCGACAATGGCCGCGCCGCCATCAAGGGTGGCAACGGTCAGTACTACATGGTTGGAAACGACAACAGCGGCAACTTATCCAAGAAGCAACTCAGCACCACCCCAATCGGGATCGAACTGGTGAATGCCACTGGTTCTGAAACGCTCACGCCTGGCGCCACTGCTCCCGCTCCTCCCAACGTCGGCATGATCGGGCGCTTGCTCTTTGGTTCCGACAAGCCGGGCAAAGACACCAATTTCCGCGGCATGACCATCTTCAACAATACGCTCTACATCACCAAGGGCAGCGGCGGCAATGGGATCAACACCGTGTATCAAGTTGGCGCCCCCGGCGTGCTTCCCACCGGCACCGCCGCCGATCTCGCGCAGGTGCCCATCACGATTCTTCCAGGCTTCCCGAACACCGCCGCCAGCACTTCCACCGCGTTCCCGTTCGGCATCTGGTTTGCCAATGCAACCACGCTGTATGTTTGCGATGAGGGCGACGGCGTGCTCGTCTCCCCAGCGGTGAACGGCAACGTGGCCGACGCGCAATCCCTCGCCACCGCCGGCGTCCAAAAGTGGTCGCTCGTCGACGGCACCTGGACCATGCTTTACGTGCTGCAGGACGGCTTGAACATCGGCGTCCCCTACAGCACTCCCAACTACCCGGCCTCGCTCAACCCCGCAACCGGCGGTTGCCGCAACATGACTGGCCGCAGCAATGGCGACGGCACCGTAGACCTCTACGCCATCACCTCCACCATCAGCGCCAACGGCGATCAAGGTGCCGATCCCAACAAACTCGTCAAGGTCAAGGATCTTCTTGCCTCCACGACGCTCCCGGTCGCGAATCCGGGCATTGGCCGCGACGAGCAGCCCGGCCACTTCGTCATCATTCGCTCCGCGCAAGCCGGTGAAGTGTTCCGCGGCGTGGCGTTTGCCCCCACAACCGGCGGAAACTGAGGCGCAGCCTCGTCTGCCGGAGCCTTCACCTTGTAGGGGACGGGCTCGCCCGTCCCTTCTTGGATTTCGTTGTGGCGGGCGCATTTTGCAAAAACGTCCTGGCTCCGCCCTCCGCAAGGGGGTTCTCATCCGCGCCGGCATCCCGCCAGCCAAATGTTCACCGGCGATTCACGATCACGATTTCTCAGAAGGCTAGTTTCTTTACGTCTTAGTTCACAGAAAGAAAGGGAGAATCCAGCACTATGAAAAAGCTAACTCTGCCGTTCCTGTCGCCCGCAACTCTGGCGCTATCCTTCGCGGTCGCCACGCCCGTGTTTGCGCAGGGACCCGCCGCCCCCGCTCCTTATCAATTAACGGTCTTCGCCAAAGCCCCTGCCGGACTCAGCGCGCCTGACTCCATTGCCGTCCTTAAGGATCACGTCTTTGTCGGCTACGGCGATGGCCACCTTCCCGATGGCTCCGACGGCCTGAACAGCCAGGTCGTGGAATACAAGATGGACGGCACGGTTGTTTTCACCTATACCGTCCCAGGCCACAACGACGGTCTTAAAGTCGATCCCTCGACGCATCTGCTCTGGGCGGTCCAGAACGAAGACGCCAACGCCAACATCGTGATCATCAATCCTGAAAATCACCAGCAGAAGCTCTACACCTTCGGCCCCACGCTGCACGGCGGCGGCTACGACGACCTCGTCTTCCGCGGCTGCAAGGTTTACGCCAGCGCTTCGAATCCAGCCAACAACCCCAACAGCGGCCCGGCCATCGTCAGCCTCCGCCTTGTTGGCAGCACCGTTGAAATCGAGCCGGTTCTCGCCGGCGAGGCCACGGCGACCGATATTCCCACCGACGCCACGATCCAGCTGAACCTTCAGGATCCTGACTCCATGACGCTCGATCCGCTGGGCAACATTGTTCTCGACAGCCAGGGCGATCAGGAATTGATTATCGTGAGCCATCCGGGCGAATCCACGCAGCGCGCTCTCCGACTGCCTCTCAGCTACCTCACGCCAGGCGGCCCGATGCCCGTCGAAACCGACGACACCGCTTTCATCACCTCCACCGAGGGTTTTCTTCTCTTCGCCGATAAAGGGCTGAACACTGTGTATACGCTGAGCAAGAAAGCGTTCGTCCCTGGCACAGCGTTCACCGCCGCTGACGGCGGGCCGTTTGTGGGAACCCTGGACCTGACCACCGGAATCGTCACACCGATCGTTACTGGCTTGGTCGGCCCGGGCGGCATGGTTTTCGTTGATAGCTCGAAGCATGCCGGAGACGATCACCGCGAACCTCAAGGCAACTCCTGCGGCGACGACGACCGCCGCGACTAGGATCGCCACTTAATTAGCTTCAGTTCGCTTTCCTTTGTAGGGGACGGGCGCGCCCGTCCCTCTTGGGTTTCTTCCCCTTGTTAAGGGCCGCATCTCCACAACCCACGATTCACGTAACGATTCCCTCGAATCTGCAATTTTTGCCCGCCTGACACACCGTGTCTTGCTTGGCACGCTCGCTTCCGTCGTCCATCACTACCGCCTATCGGCGTTTCCTGCAAATCCTTCTCCCGCAAGAACTTGCACGCGCCCTCGGAACACTCGGCATCCCGCTGGATGGTCTCCGAATTGCTATCTCAAGCGCTGTTGTCATTCTCGCGCGCGGCGTCGCATCCCAGGTTTTCACCGTTGCGCTTGAATGCCGTACACTAGTTCTTTCAGGAACATTCATGGCTCGCGGCAACAAAAATCAGAGTCCCCCCGATTTCATAGGTCGCCCCGCGTGGGCCGAAGTTTCGCTCTCGGCGCTCACCGGAAATCTTGACGCGATTCGCGCGTACGTGAATCCGCCGTCCGAAAAACGCAAGACGCCCAGAAAAGTTCTCTCGATTGTGAAGGGCAATGCCTACGGCCACGGCGGCCCGCAAGTTGCCAGGATTCTTGAGAGAGCCGGCTCCGACTGGTTCGGCGTAGCCTCTGCCGGTGAAGGTATGGAGATCCGCAAAGCCGGCGTTCGTACACCCATTCTCGTTCTCGGCGGCTTCTGGCCCGGCGAGGAAAAAAATCTTCTCCAGCACAAATTGACGCCCGCGATTCATCGCTGCGAGCAGTTGCTCGCCTTCGAAGCCGCGGCCGCAAAACTGCGCAAGAAAAATGTTCCCGTGCAGCTAAAGATCGACACCGGCATGAACCGCCTCGGGATTATGCCAAAGGATGCCGACTGCTTTGCGCGACAACTCGCGAAGTGCAAGCACGTAAATCTCGCCGGCACCTTTACGCACCTCGCTTCTTCCGAAGTTCTAACCGACACCGAACTCGGCCATCAGACGCAGCAGCAGCTCGAGCGTTTCTACTCCACCGTCGAGCGCCTCCGCTCTCTTGGCGCCGATCCCGGCATCCTTCATATCGCCAACAGCGCCGCCATCGCCGCGCGTCCCGAAACCTGGGCCGACATGGTGCGTCCCGGCGCGATTCTCTACGGCTATCATCCGGGGTTTGACCCGCCGGAGCGCCGCAAGGAGTTCGAAGCGAAATTGCCTCTGCGCCCGGTGATGAGCCTCCGCGCCCGCTTGATGAGCGTTCGTTGCATCGCCACTGGGGAAGCCGTCGGCTACGATGCCACCTGGATCGCGCAGCGCCCGTCGCGCATCGCCGTGCTCTCCGCCGGTTATGCCGACGGCGTTCACCGCTCGCTCGGCAATCGCGGCGTCCTGTACATTCGTGGCCACGCCGCGCCGATCATCGGCATCGTCTCGATGGACGTAGTCATGCTTGACGTCACCGACGTTCCCGACGCCGCGGTTGGCGACGTTGCCACGCTCTATGGCACCGACGGCAGCCACCTCTATCCCGCCAATGTGGTGGCCCGCAGCATCGGTACGGTCACATCCGATCTGATCAGCGGAGTCAGCCAACGGGTCCCGCGTTTCTATCTACCCTGAAATTTCTTCAGCTCTTCCTTACTCGGACTTGACGTAACGCTAATTCAAGAGTATACAGTCCATCACGTTACCTGCTCCGGCAGGAAGGGCTCTTTCCCCTGGCCTCCTTCTTGGCTCCCATTCTCCACGGAGCGGTTCATCGCCAGCCGTACCGTGAGGTCTTATGAGCGGTTCAGGGTCCAGGCAAGCCGGCAGTCCTCATTCGGATTCTTCGATTTCCAGTTCCGTGTCCAGCTCGGTGCACCGCAGCCTGTTTGTCCGGGGGTGGGATTCCTGGGGCATTCGCCTTGCGCTGGTGGGGAGCTGTATCGGGATTTGCTTCGCTCAGCATCCCTTTGGTTTTCACGGGCTTCCCGCGGCGGGTCTCGGCTTTTTCATCGCCATGGTGATTTTGCTCGCCGAACTGAGGCTGCGCCACGCGGAACTCAGCGGGCTTGTGGGAGGCGCGGCCGGCGCGATCCTGGGCCTCAGCATTTCACTCCTGATCACTCTCGTTGTTTCCCGCGCTTCGGTTCCCGAACCCACCAAATCTTTCTTCGAGTTCGCCTCGCTAATTTCCCTCGGCTACCTGGGACTGGTGATTGGCACTCGGCGAGGGGGCGACCTTCGGCACATCCCGTGGCCAGCCCATGCGAATGTCTCCGCGCCCGAGGCTCCGGCTTCGCTGATGAAGCTGGTGGACACCAGCGTCCTGATCGACGGGCGCATTGCCGACATTTGCGAGACACATTTTCTGGATGGATCGCTCGGCGTGCCGCGTTTCGTTCTTCACGAGCTGCAGATGGTGGCCGATTCTTCCGATTCGCTGAAGCGGCAGCGTGGCCGTCGCGGCCTGGAAGTTCTGCAGCGCATGCAGAAAATGCCCTGCCTCGAAATTCGCGTGCTGGACGACGATGTCACCGGTCACGCGGGCGTGGACCAGAAGCTTGTGGAATTGGCGCGGCGCACCGGCTCCAAGATTGTCACCACCGACTATAATCTCAACAAGGTGGCGCGCGTTCAGAATATTCCCGTACTGAACATCAACGAGCTCGCCAACGCTCTGAAGCCCGCGGTGCTTCCCGGTGAATCCATGCGCGTGCTCATCCTGCGCGAAGGGAAGGAATCGACCCAGGGTGTGGCGTATCTCGACGACGGCACGATGGTGGTTGTGGACGGCGCGCGCCGCCTCATCAACCGCACCGTAGACATCCTGGTTACTTCGGTCCACCAGACGCCCGCGGGCAAAATGATTTTCGGACGCCTCGACGACCGCAACGACTCCGGCTCGGTCCGCGCCGCCGCTGCAGGCACTCGTACCGAATCCGCCCTCGGCGGTAACGGTCACACGCTGCGCCCGCCGCGCCCCGAACCGTCCACCCCAATTGACGCGCCGACAGCCAATCCTTATCCCGACGCTGATCCCATGTAGGGCGCGCTTTCTGATGCGGGCCGTTCCCAAGATTGGGCACTCCTTCAACCTCACGTCCCCGCATCCAGCGCCAGATCCTCTTTCTCCAAATGCAGATACTCCTGCAGCACTTCCACCACCAGTGCGTGATCCTCCCGCTGCGGCAATCCCGAAACCGCAATCGTTCCCACGCAACCCGTACCGGCCAGCAGAATCGGGAAGCACCCGCCGTGCGGCGCGTAATCCTTCAGCTCCAGCCCCGTCGCCGCGTGCAACGTTGTTTTCGTGCGCTCGTATTTCAATCCGATGGCGTACGAACTCCGCTGGTAACGCATCACCACGTTCCGCTTGCGGCGGATCCACTCCCAGTTGTCCGGCGTAATGCCGGCCATCGCGCAGGAGAAAAGCGGCATGCCGTGAAGCTGGATGTCGATGGCCACGGAAACTTTGCGCTTTTCTGCCGCCGCCTTCAAAGCCGATCCAATCGCCCAGGCCGCTGCCGCATCAAAATGTTTGAATTGAAGTCGCTTCTCCTGCAGCGCAATCTTTTCCAGATCCTGTTCAATGCTCATGACATCTCCGCTTCGCTGAAGGGCGAATCCCGCGCAATCTCCCCTGCAAAGTTTTCGTATCATAACAAGGATTCCGTTCCAGCCAGCAATCGACAGCTCCCATCCCCGGCGGCGCGCTCTTACTTTGGAGTGCGGTAGCTCAGCTACCTCTTTTGCGGTCGATGCCCACCCATAAAATGCCAGGAACCGCCTCCCACTAATCCGCGTCCACCACCCTCCCGCCATTTTTCTTCCACCCCATACCTGCGGTACACTCTCCCTTCTGCATCCCGCGCTTGGGCCCGCAAGGTGTCGCTTCAGCCGGTCTGCTGTCACGCTATGGGTGAAATCATTGCCATCCTTCCTGCCGCAGGTCTCGGCACGCGCATGGGCGCCGAGACGCCGAAGCAATTTCTGGAACTCGACGGCGTGCCCATCGCCGTTCTCAGCGTGCGGCGCATCGCGTCCTGCCCGCTGGTCACGCAAATCATTGTCGCCACCCGCCAGGACGGCATCGAAAAGCTGGAAGCCCGCCTTCGCCAGGAAAAATTTCGGCAGCCGATCCGCGTCATCAAGGGCGGCGATTCCCGTCAGGAGTCCGTGGCCGCCGCGCTGAAGCTGGTTCCGAACGATACCGAACTCGTCCTCGTCCACGATGCCGTGCGCCCCTTTGTCGCTGTCGAGCAGATCACCCGCGTGATCGAAGAAGCGCGCCGCTGCAAAGCCGCCATCGTCGGTATCCCGGCGATGGACACCGTGAAAGAAGTGAAGCGCGCCAGCCTGCCCGAAGACGTCGCGCTGATCACCAGCACCGTTCCGCGCGAACGCATCGTCCTCGCACAAACGCCTCAAGTTTTCGAAACGCGGCTGCTGAAAGAAGCCTTCGCCCGCGCCGAAGCGGACGGCGTCAGCGCATCCGACGAAGCCGGCCTCGTCGAGCGCCTCGGCCACGACGTCCACGTTATTCAGGGCTCCGAGCGCAACATTAAAATCACAAAGCCCGCCGATATGGACCTCGCCCGCTTCTATCTCAACCTCGAACGCGAGAGGACCAACAAAACATGAGCACGGGGATGAAGATAAAGGTGGTGGTGTTTTGGGCGTCGATGATCTTTTTGGCGGTCCTTTTAATCAAACTGAATAACCCAGGTAAAGGAGCCCTTCCGCACTCTCTGGTTAGCTATTGGCCGTTGGGCCTAGTTGTGATTCTGTTCGCGTTTGTACTTGGCATTGAGATAGGAATCAGAAGGGGTCGTCGCACATGAGCGTCCGCTGCGGCATCGGCTACGACCTGCACCGCCTCGCCGAAGGGCGCAAGCTCATCATCGGCGGCATCGAAGTGCCGTTCGACAAAGGCCCGGTCGGACATTCTGACGGAGACGTAGTCGCCCACGCTCTTTGCGATGCATTGTTCGGCGCGGCGGGCCTGGGCGACATCGGCACGCATTTCCCCGACACCGATCCCAAGTGGAAAGGCGCGAACAGCCTGCAATTTCTTGAGTACGCGCGTAAACTGCTCGACGAAAAAAAATTCGCCATCGAGCACGTCGACGCCGTCGTCATCCTCGAGCGCCCAAAGCTGGGCCCGCATTTCCCCAAAATGCGCGAAGCCCTGGCAAAAGCGCTCCGCGTCCCCACCGAAAAAATTCACCTGAAAGCCAAAACCAACGAAGGCGTAGACGCCGTAGGCCGCGGCGAAGCCATAGCCGCCCATGTAGTAGCCACTCTCTCCACGTAGCGGCCACCTTCAGGTGGCCCAGCGTGGGTTGCTCTTGCTGTTGGAGGGCCCACCATCTGCGGTTGGCCGTTCCTAATGCTCTAAACTCTCCTCATGCCCCTCAACGATTACCGAGCCGAACATCCCCCGCACCCAAATCCCTATTCCGCAACCGATATCATCACTCTTCTCCGTGAAAACCATTGGTTAACCACCACTCCTACTCCTGAACACCTCGCATGGGCCGGGCGCGCTGCCCAACTCCTCGGCCACTACGCCGAAGACCGCGCCACCCTTGCCAATCTCCTGCGTCCCGTTTTCCACTACGACGCCGCCGAAATCCTGCAATCCCCCGACGCTCATGCCGCGCTTTCACGCAATGCCGCCCGCGACGTCATCCGCCATCTCGCCCTGCTGCTCCTCGATCCCGCCCCGTTCACCTCTGAGCGCTTCAAGGAAATCGCCACTCATCTGAAAGAATCCTGCGGCCT
>Ga0210405_10006010_pt1 | contig 10945 bp, 9 predicted proteins | sample IncBWH11MmetaG_FD_155492 | JGI IMG/M metagenome (GOLD analysis project Ga0210405, IMG submission 155492) | Forest soil microbial communities from Barre Woods Harvard Forest LTER site, Petersham, Massachusetts, United States - Inc-BW-H-11-M | ecosystem: Environmental > Terrestrial > Soil >... | reverse complement strand
CCTGTGGTTGTCGAAAAACTCGCTCGTTGTTGAGGATTTCTGGGCTGAAGTGATTCCCTGCGGGGGAGTATCGCGCTTTCTTTTTCTATCTCAGATCGGAATCGGGGCCGAGTCTAAAGATCTCGATCTTAGATAGCGAGCGAGTCGTTTCAGGTTCTGTGCCGTAGCTGCCAAATAGAACTGTTCGCGAACAAACTTCATTCTCCGCAAGCGCACCCTCCGCAGCCCGATCTGGTTCTTCAACTCTGCAAAGAGTGCTTCTACTTTCCTGCGGTGGCATTGCGCTCTGCCGAAGGCCGGAAGTTTCGCCCGTTCACGCGCCCGTTGCCGTGCAGGTTCGTGGACATGTACGGCGACCTGTCGATAGTGCCCCCTGGTACATTGTGCTTTTTGCGGGCAGTCGCGACAGCGCTTTCGCGTGGCCACGTAAACATGTGTTCGATTTATGGTATTGACACCGACGTAGGTAAGACGCTTTCCTGCGGGACACTGATAGCTGTTTGTTTCCGGAATGTAGGTGAACTTTTCGATGCCATACAAGGTGCTTTTGGGAGCAGGACTCTCTTTCACGCGGATATAGGGGGTGATGCCTCGTTCCTCGAGCCATGCCAAAAGCTCGCCGTTTCCATAGGTCGTGTCGGCGGCAACAGATTGTGGAAAGCGGCCTCGCCTCTCCGCTGACCGTGTGATCATCTCGCGAGCCGCAGCACTTTCCTGACTCAACCGGGCGGCCGTCGCTTGCACACCAAGAATTACGCAGCTTTTGTTGTCGATCAGATAGTTGTTGAAGTACCCGAGTTCCGCCGGACGGCTGCCCTTGGTCGAATAAGTAGAATCCGGATCCGTTGTCGATACCTGGTCTTGTTCATGGGCCGGCTCTTCGACCGGGTTCTCTTGTTCGAGATCCGTTAAATACTCGCGAACGGTGCGTTTCACGTGAGCTGCTTCCCGCAGTTGCTCACGCGGGATGCGGCTCAATCGGCTGGCGTTCGCCGGAATAAAGCTGCCATCCACGGACAGGTGCTCGCCCTCGACTAATCCAGCCGCCTGGCAGCGGTCCACGATCTCTTCAAAGAGTTGCTGAAACAGGTTGGACTCGAGGAAACGGCCATGACGATTCTTGGAAAACGTAGAGTGATGCGGAATCTCCTGATCGAAACTGAGGCCGGTAAACCAGCGCCAGGCCAGGTGCATCTGCAGCTCCTCGACCAGTTTGCGCTCGCTGGTAACGCCATAGAGATAGCCGATCAGCAGGATGCGCAACAGAAGTTCTGGATCGATCGAGGGCCTGCCGGTATCGCTGTAGGAGTCTTTCAGCTTCTCCCGAACGAAATCGAAGCTGATGTGCCGGTCCAGGAGACGGAGTAGGTGGTGTTCAGGAACCTGATCTTCAATGCGGAAGTAATAGAACAGCGACTCGGAACGGACGTGTTGTCCCATCATAATCAGCAAGCCTCCGTGAATGGCGATGAAGAAAAGCATCTGCAGAACGCTCACACATATAGACGTTGCAGCTCGCTCTTCCGTTCAACTCCAAGCGCCAATCACGAAGACTTTTTCAACAACCACCCCTGTTCTCGACAGTTATCCGTTCAGCCTGAGTCAGTCCCTGCTGGGCGCGACGGCCTTTGTAAAAACCTTACGAAGTCCTGATGCCTTCCTAATGCGTGCTGGCCCACCATGGATGCTGCGGATCTGATCCGACTCTGGAGGAAACACCAATGAAATCGATTACTCGGTTCGCGACAGCCGTGGTGGCAGTTATGTTCGCGTTCGCCACCCTGTGTCCCGCGCAGGACGTCAAGCCGACTGACCTGGGCAAGGGAGCGGCGTTCAATGGGAAGAAGATCGAGATGAAGGATAAGGGACAGGTCGCTTACCTTCTGTCTTTCACGGCCGGGAAAGAGTTCGAGGCCACCACGGACGGTCCGAAGAATACCGACGTGCACCTTTTCGTCTACGACTCCTCCGGCGCGCAAGTCGCTAAGGACGACTCGCCCGGACCGAAGTGTTCGGTTAAGGTCACGCCGGCGGCGGACGGGCAGTACAAGTTCGTCATCACGAACGCCGGTGGGGCCAACACGGTGAGCTTCAAGGTAAAGGTCGCCAAAGAATGACTCGCCGCTTATCGAAAAGACGCTAGGATTCGCGCCCAATGGCTTTCCGAAAAGCTGCAGCTATCGTCGTAACGGCGATCCCTAAGCCGAGCTTCCGGGAAAGGCTCTATAAGATTGCCGAAACCACGCCAACTCTCGGAAAACGCGTTTTGAGGACGCGCTGCGGCTCGTTACAGTCAAATTGGAATGACTAACCCCGACCCTTATTTTTCATGTGCATGGTAAGTCCCGTAAGCGGAAACTGACCTAAGCCCTAAAGCCAGAGAAGCCAGCTTCGCCCGGAAACGTCGAAGCAGTCTTGCGCGTTCCACACTCCTCTCCGCCTTGCGCCTCTTCCGCGTTCCTCTACTCCGGTAGTTCGGTTCGGGTCGCCTTCGTCTTAAAAAAAACTACACTCTGCCACCTTGGCGCACTACACTTGTGCGTTCTCATATGATTCGCCGAGCACCCTTCACGACGACTGCGAACTCCGTAAAGAAGACCGCGCGCCTCTGCGTGCTCGGCGTTGACCCCGCCGTCGCCGGCGCCACGGGCTACGGCGTCGTTGAATTCATCGGGTCGGCTCCGCGCCTGCTGCGTTTCGGCGCACTGAAGCTTCCCGCGCGTGCCACCTTCGCCGTGCGCCTGCGCGAAATTCACGAATTGATCGCGCAGCTCGTCGCGGAATTCGCGCCGGATGCCGTCGCCGTGGAATCCGTCTTCACCGCGCTGAACATGCGCACCGCGCTAAAGCTCGCCGAAGTTCGCGGCGTGGTGCTGCTCGCCGCCGCGCAAGCCTCCATTCCCGCGCACAGCTATTCGCCGCGCGAAGTGAAAGCCAGCATCGCCGGCTACGGCGCCGCATCCAAACAGCAAATGCAGCAGATGGTAACCTCCGCGCTGGGATTGACCGAATACCCCGAGCCGGCCGACGCTGCCGACGCCCTCGCCGTCGCGCTCTGCCACGCGCACAATTTCCGCGCGCGCGAACGCATGCTCGCATCCATCACCGCAATTCCTGCTGGAATCCGCGCGCGCACCGCATCCGGCGCCGCAAAAACCAACCTGCGAAACCAAACCCGCGCGGCGCGCATCTCTGTGCTGTGATGCGGGAATTCATGATTCGCTGCGCGCAGCGCCACGGTACGAGCGCATTCGCTCGCACCTCGCTGGTTCTTTTCGCGCTCGCTGTTTTCGCCGCGGAAGCATCCGCCGCGCTGCCAGCCCGAGCGCTCCGTTCGACTCTGCCAAATAGCGCTTTCGACGGTCCAGGCGCTCCTGCAGAGAACGCCGCTGCACAAATCACCTTCCGCAAGGTCTTCAAGACCAGCTACCCCGAGTTCGTCGAAATCAAAATCAATCAAACCGGTTCCGGCACCTACGATATCCGCCAGCTCGATGAAGACGCCAATCCGCAGCCATTCGAAGTCAGCGCTCCCCTCGCGCAACGCATTTTCGCCCTCGCAGCCAAACTGAATAATTTTCAGAATGTGGATTTGGAAGTTCACCGCCGCCTCGCCAACCTTGGCGCGAAAACCCTGCTCTACGAAAAAGGCGCGGAAAAGCACGAAACCGATTTCAACTACACGCTCGACGACACCGCGACGCAGCTCGTCAACCTCTTCGAAGGCCTCGCCCGCCAAACTACGGACCTCTCCGACCTGGTTCGCACCATGCGCTACGACCACCTCGGCGTTAACGACGTGATGCAACAAATCGAACGCGACTACAACAACAAGCTGCTCCCCGAGCCCGAACGCCTGCTCCCCACCCTCGACCAGCTAGCCGCCGACGAAAAATTCATAGACATCGCCCGCACCCGCGCCCGCAATCTCGCCACCCGCATCCGCTCCACGCACTAAGCGGAAAAAATGAGCGCCGCCCAAGTTTTTGGCTTTGTAGCGGCCGGTTCAGCTTCATCGAACCGGGGAGGCGTCGCATCTGGTTTTGTAGTTGTTTTGCTGTTGTCGTGGAGTTTGTAGCGGCCAGCTTCAGCTGTGCGCCTTTTACGTTGCCGTTGATTTTGCCCTTGGGTGCCCATCCTTCGCGCCTTTTTCACCAAAACTGTTCAGCCGCTGCGGCTCAGATTTTCCGGTTGCGACACCACCCTAACGCCCGCTGGGCCGTTGCCACTCGTCTGTGCCAACCGCCCTATCCGTAGATCGCTGAAAATCTGTCCCATCGTACAACTTGACACATCTTATAACTCCGTCTACTCTCCATGCCGTCCTCGCCGTCCCAAAATGGGAACCTAGGTGACCGAAACCATGCGACCCCAGCCCGCAAGTTTCATCCGTATTATTCTGCTTTTTGCTTTCCTTTCGCTGCTGCTTCCGCTACGCACCTTCGCCCAAGCCGCCCCCGTGCCGTCGCGCATCACCCAGGCCCTGGACGAATCCAACCTCACGATCCTGAAGGGCAACACCTATTACCTGGCACGCGCCGAATACGATCGCGGCGCAGCTCCCGCGAGCCTGCCCATGAATCGTATGCTCCTGGTGCTCCAACGCAGTCCCAGCCAGGAAGCCGCGCTCGAGGAATTGCTCGACCAGCAGCAGGACCAGGCCTCGCCGAACTACCACCAGTGGCTCACGCCCCTGCAATTCGGCCAGCAGTTCGGCCCTTCCGACCAAGACATTCAGACCATCACTTCCTGGCTGCAATCCCACGGATTCCAGGTCGCCCCAATTTCAAACGGCCGCACCATCGTCGAATTCTCCGGCACCGCCAGCCAAGTCCAGGAAGCATTCCACACCACGATCCACAAATACTCTGTCCCCAACGCAACACGAGCACTCGAAGACCACTGGGCCAACTCCACCGACCCCTCGATTCCCACCGCGCTCGCGCCCGTCGTCGCCGGAATTAACACGCTTCACAATTTTCCGCGCAGAGCCATGCACGTTGTAAGGGGCGCGTACACGAAGAATACGGAGACCGGGATCGTCAGGCCCCTTGGCCCCGGCAATCCTGCCACGCCCTCGTGGACCACCAGCTGCGACCAGGGTCAGGCCACCTGTTTTTTCCTCGGGCCGTATGACTTCGCCGCGATTTACAACGTTGCGGGTCTCTGGAACCGGTCCCCGGCCATTGACGGTACCGGCCAGACCATCGCGGTAATCGGCGAATCCGACGTGGATTTTAAGGATATCGAGGGCTTCCAGAATATGTTCGGCCTGCCGATCAAGGATCCAGTCCTGGTCCATGACGGTCCCGATCCCGGCGTCGTGCCCGGCGATGAAACCGAATCCGACCTCGACCTCGAGTGGTCCGGCTCGGTCGCCAAAGGCGCTACCATTGATTTCGTGATCGCCGCTACTACCAACACCACGCTCGGCGTTGATCTCGCCGCCCAACACGCTGTTGACCACAACGTCGCGCCCATCATCAGCGAAAGTTACGGCATCTGCGAGCTAGGTGTCGGCACCACCGGAAATCAATTTTACAGCGCCATGTGGCAACAGGCTGCCGCGCAGGGAATCACAGTCTTGATCGCCGCGGGCGATAGCGGCTCGGCTGGCTGTGATAGCCAGGATAGTCAATCTCCCGCACCGGCTGAATTCGGTTTGCAGGTCAGCGGTTTTGCTTCCACCCCATACAACGTCGCCGTCGGCGGCACCGATTTCAACGACCTCGCCAGTCCATCCACCTACTGGAACGCGACCAACGCCGCCACCACACAGGCGTCCGCCAAGGGCTACATTCCTGAAATCCCGTGGGACGACTCCTGCACCAGCGTTGCTATATCTTTCTTCGGCTTCAGCACCAACCCCTTCACCAACTGCAATAATTCGCAACTACTCAGCTTTGCCGTCATTACAGTCGGCGGCAGCGGTGGAAAGAGTGCTTGCACGGTCAATGACGGCAAAGACCCCTCGAGTTGTTCGGGCGGTTACGCCAAGCCTTCCTGGCAGGCTGGCAAAGGTGTACCCAGCGATGGCAAGCGAGACATACCCGACGTGGCTCTCTTCGCCAGCGCTGGTTCTATTTCCCTCAGCGCTTACATCATTTGCGAAGCCGATCAGACCGAAGGATCTTACTGCAGCGCACAGAACCCCGATTTCCTCTCCGTCGGCGGCACTTCCGCTTCCACTCCCAGTTTCGCCGGCATTATGGCCATGGTTGTTCAGAAAACCGCTTCGCGCCAGGGCAACGCCAACTACATCCTTTATCAGCTCGCCGCACAAGCCGGAGCGAGCTGCGCTACGTCGGGCACTCCCGCAAGCACTTGCATTTTTTACGACATCACCACCGGCACCAACGCCATGCCCTGCGACGACACCGTGCCCGTGCCGGTCAATTGCGGCCCCGCTGGCGCCGAAGGGTTCGGCATTTTGACGGGCTACAACTCGACGGCCGGCTATGACCTGACCACCGGCCTCGGCTCGGTCAACGCTGCAAATCTCGTCAACAATTGGAGCACTGTCACTTCGACGCTGAAGCCCAGCGCAACAACTTTGTCACTGAATCCGACTTCGTCAATCCCGCACGGCTCCTCGGTCACGGTACAGATCAACGTGACACCCACTGCTCCCGCCACCGGCACGGCTACGGGGGATGTCGCGCTTCTTTCAACTACCTCCGCTACCCCGCCCGTCGTTGCAGGCGTCACGGATTTTGCGCTAGCCAGCGGCTCCGTGAATTCCACAACGACCGTGCTGCCGGGCGGCAGCTACAGCGTCACCGCGCACTATCCCGGCGACGGTACCTTCGCCGCCAGCGACTCCGCGCCCGTGCCCGTAACGGTCACGCCAGAAGGGAGCAAAGTCGCAGTTTCGTTCCTTACACAGAATGCTCAGGGCTTCCCGCTTCCGTTCAGCTCAGGGCCATACGGCTCTACGGTCTATCTCCGCGCCGATGTAACTGGTAATTCGGGTAACGGTGTTCCGACCGGCACCATAACCTTCCTGGACAGCGGAAACGCGATAACCGGAATTCCCGCCCTCACCTTGAATAGCCAGGGCAACGTCCTTCCCACGAATCCGACGCTGTTCACGGCCGGAACTCATTCCATCACTGCGTCCTACAGCGGCGATCCCAGCTTCAACGCCAGCATCTCGCCCGTCGACACCTTCAGCATCACCCAGGCCACCACGGGCGCACAAATTCCCATTGTTGTCTCCCCCGTAGCTCTCGGACAATCGGTGAGCATCACGGGCCTTGTAAATGTCCCGAGTTGTGGTAACCCTCCCACCGGCACGATCACCTTTTTCAATGGGTCAACGCAGGTTGGCTCTCCCCAAACCATCACAGTTAGCAGTCCCGAGACCTGTTATTTTCAGGCTACCGCATCCAGTACTACCAGTGCCCTGACGCTAGGCGCGAATTCGATAACTGAGAAGTATAGTGGCGACATTAATTATACTGCATCGGTTTCCCTACCGGCGATTGTGGATGCGCAGCTTCCGACGACTACCACCATCAGCTCGTCCGCAGCGACGATCCAGCAGGGACAAAACATTACTTTTTCAGCCAAAGTTACACCCAATCAAGCCGGCGGCCCCGGCCCAACCGGCTCGGTCCAGTTTATTGGACTCGGCGCGTCCGAAACCGCACCGTTAGTCAATGGTCAAGCGCAAGTTACCACTAACATGCTACTCGCCGGCACCGATGTCGAGACAGCGATTTACTCGGGCGATGCGAACTATGGCACCTCAGGCATGCAAGTCTCCGTGCAAGTTACTCCCGGTCCGGACTTCAGTTTCTCCTTCGCGCCCGCCACGCTGAACGTCAGCGCTCCCGGCGCAACCGCGACCACGGTTGTGACGGTAAATGCGTTGAACGGGTTCACGGCATCTGTCAATTTCGCAGGCTGCTCGAATCTTCCCACCGAAACCACTTGCAGCTTCAACCCGGCTACGGTCGCCGCAGGAGCCACCACCACATTGACAATTTCGACCACCGCTCCCAGCTCGCTTGCTCCGGTAAGCCGACGTGTTGATTTCGGTGAATGGCGCACCGCGGCTGGAGCGATTCGCCTGGTCTTCTTGTGTGTGGCGTTTTTTGTGCTAGCCAATCAAGCGCGACGACGTCGCTGGAACATGGTCGGCATGGCGCTGGTGTTTGCACTATTGATCACAAACGCGGCGTGCGGAGGTGGCGGAGGCGGCGGCACGACGCCGACCAACCCGGGCACGCCGCTGGTTCGAAACCAGACCATCACCGTGATTGCCAACAGCGGAAACACCACGCACACTTCCACGTTCACACTTAACGTCAACTAGCGCTGATCAGCACGGCGTACGCTTAATTTATGTCGGGTGCGCTTTTCTAGCGCCCATCCCGCCCTCGTGGCGCGCGCGTCGTTGACTTGGCCGTTGCTGTTGGCTTTGCTGTTACCTTTGAATTAGCCGTTGTAGCGGCCGCCTGCTTTTTGTTTTTAGGCGGGCGTCTTTGACTTATCTCTCAAATTCGTAGCGGCGCGCTTCAGTGCGCCATCGGCGTGGCGCCAACAACCCACCGCGGTCCCGCCTTGCGCGAACACCGCTACAAAAACTCGCCGGCCCTCATCGAACGATCAACCCTGCATACCCAACCACTTCGTCGCGCTCACCGGTAACATCGCCCGAAGTCGCATAACGCACCAGCTCTGCGCTCTCCGCGCCCAGGTCCCGCATCGCCACCAACATCGCCGTCGTAGCCGCGTAACCGCACATCGTGATCCCTTCACCGCGCACCGTGTCGAACAGCCCGCGCGGATCAACCGCCAGAATCCGCTCAATCGCTCGCGCGTCCTTCACGCGCGTGAATGCGTCGCTTTCATAATGATTCATGTCCGTGCTGGCAATCACCAACACGCGCTCGCTCTGCGCCGCCACCACCTTCGCCACCGCGTGCCCCAGTTCCTCCAGCAACGGATAACGATCTGCCCCCAGCACCACCGGAACAAATCGAAGATCCGGCGCGAGCCGCTGCAGAAACGGAATCTGCACTTCCAGCGAATGTTCGCGCTCGTGCGCCACCGCGTCTTCGCGCAAACGCGGGCACGCCTGCATCAGCTCTGCAGCCAGTTCCGCATCAATCGCTGCATCTCCCAACGGCGTCCGCCAGCTTCCCTGCGACAAAATTGCCATCGCCTCGCCGCGCGGATAATGCCGCGGCCCCAGCAAAATGCAGCGCGCAGGAATTTCTAGCGAAAAATAAACCGCCCCCGCGACATGCCCCGAATACATGTAGCCCGCATGAGGCACGACGCACCCGCGCGCCGCGATTTTCCCCGCGCCCGGCGTCGCGGGCAAGAATTCAGCAATCTGCCGCGCAAGTTCCTTCGGCTCGGATGGGTAGAAGCGGCCAGCAACAGCAGGAGGGCGAATCATTTCGTGGAGCCGACCGAGTCCTGAGAGCCTGCCTGCGGCAGGATCGAAGGGCGTCTCGCCAGCTCTTATCTCGCGCGTGACTCCGACAAAAATCTACAACGCCATACGAGGAATCAAATCGGTTTGGAAGGCCTGCCCTTAATGTTGAGCGCTTCGCTGCTGCCCGGTATCCACAAAATCTTCACGTGGTCACCGCTCTGATATCCGCCTTCATTCTGCACCTGCTCGATTTTATCTTTAGCTCTATCGGCGAACGTGAAGGTATGGATCGCCATCTCATTGCCCACTTCCCGCACGATCAGCGTGTTCCGGTCGGCGTGGATCACTTCCGCTCTCAGCCACACAGCCTTCGCGGGCCTCTGTTTCACCACAATTGGCGCGCTGGGCTCGGTGGAAATCGGCGTCCGCGCCGGCTCGATCAGTTGCGCGCGCGCCGGTGGGGCGGCAATCACCAGCATCACAGCGGCGCAGCAAAATGCGCCAGCGATAGAATTAAAGTTCTTCATCGAATGATATCTTCAACGACTTCAGAAATTTTATGTCTTGCGCGGTAATCTCCACCCGCGGCTCGATCGCTTCTTCGTCCATGATTTCATCATCCACGCGAATGTGCAGCGATTCCAGGAAACGCCGGTCCTGCGTGGTCATCTTTGCATCCTGCGCCGAACGCCGCGCCAGCCCGATCGTCGCGTCCAGCTTCAGCACAATATCGAAGCCCGCCGAACGCACCCCCGAAATCGCTTCCGCGATCCGGTTGGAGTCCGACACCGTATCATTAATGGCGTGTCCCAGCTCTCGCAGCAACTGCTTCATGCGGTCGTCGAGTTGCAAGGGCATCACCTCCTGTTAAAGCACCCTTCTATCCCAATTCTAGGTCCGCCGCCAGCACGAAACAAGGCCCAGGTGCTGAAAGTGAACTCCACAAGTTAACCTCACGCCCGCCCCTCGGTCCGTCGGCCCCTCTGTTCCTCCGTGCGTCGGTACGCCGTCCGAGCAAGCGACGCCGTCATCCTGAGGAGCGCAGCGACGAAAGATCTCTCTTCGCTGTTGCCTGCTCCGCGGGGCCGCCACCCATGAGACAGCTTTGGCACTCCCGCGCACGAAAACATCGCGTGTCATTCCGAACGGAGTCCCGCGCTTTTTTTCTCGCCGCAGTTTGGCGGACGCGGGACGCAGAGAGGGATCTGCTTTTCGCGGAACAGTCTAGCCTGTCAGGGTATCGGAGCTCTTGATCTCCGCGCACCGAACCTGGCCCCAGCCGTCCGCCAATCGCTCCCGCACCTCCACGCAATCTGTACTAGAATTGTTCCATGGCCGAGGGCTTCTACCCCACGCTCTGGAGCTCCACCAAAATCACCCTGCGCGTCGTGTCGCGCGCCATCCGCCAGCTCTTCCACGAAACCACCGGAGCGATCTTCGCTCTCTTCGCGCTGTACGGCGGCATCTCCGCCTGGCGCCAATGGCACACCCGCCCCGCCGCTTGGCTGCTCGGCTTCACGATCGTTTACGCCGTCACCATGGTCTGTTTTGCAT
>Ga0210405_10006008_pt1 | contig 10946 bp, 11 predicted proteins | sample IncBWH11MmetaG_FD_155492 | JGI IMG/M metagenome (GOLD analysis project Ga0210405, IMG submission 155492) | Forest soil microbial communities from Barre Woods Harvard Forest LTER site, Petersham, Massachusetts, United States - Inc-BW-H-11-M | ecosystem: Environmental > Terrestrial > Soil >... | reverse complement strand
GGGACTTCCCTGTTGGCGGCGATGAGCTATGAAGTTCCTTCGATCGCGTTTCGATGTTGCGCATTCGGAGAAATTATTGAGAACGAAAAAAGCGGATTACTAGTGGAACCAGGCAATATCGAGGGCGTGGTCAGCGCCGTCAGGCGGCTATTGCAAGACAGGAAGTTCGCACGAGGCATCGGAGCAGCTGGCCGCGAACGCATCGGGAAGGTATTCTCCAGCGATCATATGGTGGAAGAGACAATGAGAGTTTATCGCGAAGTTGTTCGGGATAAACTGGATTCGCGCCTAACCAAATCCCGTGCGAGCAAAACGGCGTGAAGGCCATCCGAGAGCTGGCATTTTGAACCAGAAATCAGCAGCACATAAGAAGCAAAAAGCGCCGGACGTTTGGTGCTCGTCGCGACGCTTAAAGCTCAGTAAAAATTTGCGCTAGTTTACTGTTTTTCCCTTTTTCCAGCGGTCCCCTCCTATCCGCCTGCCGAATACGTCAAGCGTTTTTAGGATTAAACAACCCATCGTCCTTTGGCTTCCAGGAACTCCACCCCAACTGCAAAGCCGTCGCCTTGCAGCGGTTGGCAGTAGGCCACTCGAGCCATGGAACGAAACTCTCCAGTGCGCGAGGCGAAAGTTAGTTTTTCGCCTTGTTCCCAGCGGCGCATACTCACCACACGCGCGCCGCGCGCACTTACATTTTCTGTAAAAGTCGATTCGGTACCGGGCAGTCGGCGATGTCCATCGAGGAACACCGGAACTTCCATGAGGATGCGCTGCTCTCCGCGGTGATAGGTGAACGGTCGTGTGCGCGGGGCCATAATGTTCACAAGCACGCCGCGATGCGCGTGAAATTTTGTACATTACTGTTGCCGCGATTTTTCATGCGATACAAAGCGCGGTCTGCGGCACCCAGTAATTTTTCAGCGGAGTCGCCATCTTCCGGGTAGCAAGCCACGCCGGCACTGGCGGAAAGCGATGGCGCCTCATCTTCCGAGGAAAGGCGTTCGCGAATGCGGGTGAACACGCGAGTGGCAATGTCGCGGCCGGCTTCGGGCAAGATCAACGCAAACTCGTCTCCGCCGTAACGGGCAGCGGTATCGATGGCCCGCGAATGATTGCGCAGAATTTTTCCGAGGCGAACGAGAGCGCGGCTGCCAGTTAAATGTCCGAAGCGATCGTTAATTGTTTTCAGGCCGTCCATATCCAGCAGCACAATGCTGAAAGGGTGATGAGTGCGGCGAGAGCGATCGAGTTCCGCTTCGATAACGCTGATGAGCCGGCGATAGTTGGCTAGTCCGGTGAGTGGATCGGTGACGGCCATGGAACGCACTTGATCAAACAAGCGCGCCTGATCCAGCAAAGCGCCCCCTAACATCACCACATAGCTGGTGGTCTTGCTCAGTTCAGCAAGGAAGAAGGGTCCATCGAAAAGCTGGCGAGAGAAGGCAGCCGAAACGTGGCAGACAACATTGAGCGAGGCCACCAGAAACAACGAATAGTCATACAGGGATGGAGCGGTTTGAGATTTCTTGTCGCTCTTGAGCCGATACCAGAAGCACACCGCAGCCAAAAGGAATAAGCAGCCAGGGAACAGATCCCATGGGCGAGACAAAGCGCTGCCGTGCTGCGCAAGCGGCTCTGAAGGAGCAGCCAGGAAGGCCGCACTGGTGACGTAGGCGGCGATGGCAACGACAAGCAGTGCCCCGGCCGTTTCGCGGCTAGGCTGCCGCGCGGTGGGCATATATCGCTCCACGGCGATGGCGGCAAGGAGCAGAATGGCTAAAAGAGTGCGGCTGACCATCCAACCGGTGGGAACCCTAGAAAGAACCACGTGGCCGGAAGCGAGGGACTCATTCAGCCCAAAATAACCCACAGTCTCGATAATGCCGGAAAGGACAAATCCGAAAGCCAGGATAAGAGCGGTGCGATCATGAGTGCCGCGGAAACGTACCAGCGCGTTTGCGGCGTAACAGAAGCTGAGTAATGTGCCGCCGACTTCCAGATACAAATAGGTTTGGGGGGAACCAACAAGACTGGCCTGTCGCAATTCCATCATCAAGGCAGGAAAAATTGCCAAGGTAACAAGGGCAACGCTGAAAATTATCAGCGAACGACGATAGTCGGCCGGCTGTTCAGCCCGCAAATACCCGACGATTTTGCCCCAACCGCCCACTATTACCCCCAAATGCCTAAGAAAACGTGACAACTACCTAAGGAATGCAAGTGGGTGCCCGTTCAGGCGGGGATTTTGACTATTGTAAATAGTTGAAAATATGATGGTTACAGACGAGGCGAGGAATTATGGAAAAGTCCTAATTGGGGCGAGACGCGGAAAACAGGGGCATTACGGGACCTTAGCTACAGATATTTCTAATGTTTCGTTGTGGTTAACCCGGTCACATGGGCAGTATCAAGACGGACTCACGTTTGTCTCAAGCTGAGACTGTCTCACAGGCTAGGCTACGAGAGACGCGGCTAAATTTTCGGCTTTGGAGGGGGCAGGTCGCGTGCGGTTACGGTGTCTACGAAACCACAGGCGTTATGGGTGCCATCACAAAATGGTTTATTCATGGAACGTCCACAGCGGCAGAGGCCGATCGTTGTGCGACCGGCTAAGCCGAAAGGTTTGCCTTGAGGATCGACCAGTTCGAAATCGCCTTCGATGCGCAGGTTTCCATTATTGTTTACAGTGATTTTTGTTCCCGGCATTTACGCTCCTGAGATTTTGTCGAAAAGCTAGCATCAAACTCCGAAACTCCGACCAACTGCATTGACTAATATTTCGGGACTGAAGGATCCACTTCGTCGGACCAGGCGAGAATGCCACCCTTGAGATTAAGTATCTTACGGAAGCCGGCCTTGCGCAAAAAATCGACCGCTTCGGCGGAGCGCTTCCCGCTGCGGCAGTGAGCCACGATTTCTCTGGAAGAATCGAGCTCATGGACGCGCCGCGGCAATTCGCCCAGCGGAATCAAATGCCCGTTGAGATTGCAAATCTGGAATTCGTGCGGTTCGCGCACATCCAGAATAAACAGGTCATCACCGCGGTCCAGCCGCGACTTTAAATCCCGCGGACTTATTTCTGGGACTTGCACGTCCGGCCCAGGCGCTTCCTCTCCACGCACGCCGCAAAATTCGTAGTAGTCGATCAGCTTGGTGATGGTGGGGTGATCGCCGCATATCGGGCAGTTGTGATTCTTGCGCAGCTTCAATTCACGAAACTTCATGGCCAGTGCATCGAAAAGCAACAAGCGGCCTTTCAGACTTTCGCCGGTGCCCAAGATGAGCTTGATGGTTTCCATTGCCTGGATGGAGCCGACAATTCCCGGCAGCACGCCAAGCACGCCCCCTTCCGCGCATGATGGCACCAGCCCGGGAGGCGGTGGCTCAGGATACAAGCAGCGGTAGCACGGACCATCAGGCATGCCGAACACGGTCACTTGGCCCTCAAATCTAAAAATCGAGCCGTACACATTAGGCTTGCCAAGCAGGATGCAGGCGTCGTTTACCAGATAGCGCGTGGGGAAATTATCGGTGCCATCAACGATAATGTCGAAATCCTTGAAGAGCTCGAGAGCGTTCTCGCTAGTCAGCTTCGTTTCAAAAGTTTCGATCTCAATATCGGGATTAAGATTCGAGAGACGAGCTTGCGCGGCCAGAGCCTTGGGCTTACCGACATCGTCGGAACCAAAAGTTACCTGGCGCTGAAGATTGGTGAAATCCACCACGTCGAAATCGACCAGGCCCAGATGACCTACCCCAGCTGCCGCGAGATATAAGCCCAGCGGCGCGCCGAGCCCGCCCGTGCCAATCAACAGCACTTTGGCATTTTTCAGCTTCAGCTGACCCTCCATGCCGACTTCCGGCATGATCAGATGGCGGCTGTAGCGCAGGATTTCTTCATTGGTTAAGGTCGTCGCCTTGCCTGTGGGGTTCGGCTGAGATGTTATGGGCTGAACTTTTGTAGACATTGTAATTTCCTCTTCTGGAATTGTTGCTCATTCCTAATTTGGATATTTTTTCGTTTCTGGGCTTGCCAGATCGCCGCTTCACGTCCGCGTTGCTAAACGAATCCGCCGGCGATAGAAGGGACGATGCTGATGGTGTCCCCATCTTTGGTTGGCGTATTTTCCTTGGACAAGTAACGAATGTCTTCGTCGTTTACATACACATTCACGAAGCTCCGCAGCTTGCCATCTTCCGTGAAGAGATGTTTGCGCAAATCACCAAACTTCACGGTCAATTGCCCGAGAGCTTCGCCAACTGTTTTGGCGGAAACTTCAGTCGAATCGGCCTTACCCGCATACACGCGCAGCGGCGTGGGAATAATCACTTTTACAGACATCTAAGCTCCTCTTTCGACGATAAAAAACTGACGCAGTCGAGCGCCTTCAGGAAGCTACCCGCTGTAAGCAGATTTCTTCGAGTTCGAATTCGGCGCGATCGTCAGTCAACCGCCACGAAGTCATTTCTTCGGGAATCCGGTTCGCTACACTCACAATAATGTAGCTGTACCACGGCCAGGCATGATCGCGGTCGTACTGGCTGGGACGCGCCGGATGATCCGGATGCGAATGATACCACCCGACGACTTCCAGGCCTTGCTGGCGGGCGGCTTTTTCGGCATCAAGAACGTCCTGGCCGGTCACCGAGAAACGGTTGTTGGGAGAATCATCGCGGCGATTTACAAGGGGATGTAGTCCATCAATCTGGCGATAGACTCGCCGATCGGCAACTTCTGTGTCTCGACCAAGAAGCGCGCCGCAACACTCGTGCGGATACGTCTGCGCTCCATGGGCGCGAATCTTGTCGGCAAGCTCGGAACTAATTTTTAGCTGCGCCGTGTTGGCCATGAGAACTACTCCTCATCCCAGAAACGTTCGCTTAAATACTTTGCCGCGGAATCGGCGAACACTGTGACGATCAATCCGTGTTCACCGGCGGGAATTGACTTGGCCACCTGCAAACAACCCAGAAGTGCGGCCGCTGCACTAGGGCTCAGCAACAAGCCCTCCTCCCGCGCCACGACTTTTACCATGCGGTACGCGGCTTCCGTGCCTACCTCAATATTTTCATCCGCCAGTGTTTCGTCGTAGATGGCCGGCACCAGAGCTGTGGCCATGTGCTTCCATCCTTCCAGACCATGAAATGGGGCGTCAGGCTGCAGACTGATACAGCGAATAGCGGGATTCAATTCTTTGAGTCGGCGCGTCACGCCCATAAAAGTGCCGCTAGTGCCGAGGCCCGTCACGAAATGAGTAACCCGCCCAGCGGTCTGTTCCCAAATCTCATTGGCGGTGCCGTAATAGTGCGACTGCCAATTGGCAGGGTTGCTGTACTGGTCGGGATAGAAATATTTTTCAGGATCGGCTGCGACCATTTGGTGCACGCGTCGAATTGCGCCATCGGTGGCTTCATCGCCCGGGGTGATCTCCAGTGTTGCTCCGTAGGCGGTGAGGATGCGTTTTCGCTCTTCTGAAGCGCTGTTCGGAAGGCACAGCGTCACCGGGTATCCGAGGGCGGCGCCGATCATGGCGTACGCAATTCCGGTGTTCCCGCTGGTGGCATCAATGATGGTTTTACCTGGCACTAAAGCCCCGCTTTTGAGGCCGGCATCGATCATCCCCAAAGCCGGGCGGTCCTTCACCGAACCTCCGGGATTGAACCATTCGGCCTTGCCGCAAATTTCCACGTGCGCAAATTCACGGCCAATACTTGCTAGCCGCAACAGAGGAGTATTGCCGATGCGCGCGAGAATGGACTCCCCTGCGCGAGCAGATGAGTACTGCGGTGTGCCGGTGGGGGAAGCCATTTGTTTCGTCGCGAACATACCCGATTTCAGCCGGTGGTGCGGGCAACTATTAGATGCCTGGCACTACAGCGCAGATATAACGGTCTTCGCAGACTTCAATGATAATACGGATAGATAGCGAACGGCCAAATGGGCTTCCGCCTTCGTCTTTGTATTGCCACAAGTGAACGAATTTCCCTTCGCCGACCCCTCTTTGGCCTCATTTCCGGGGTGATGAAAGCGATGAACGCCCATTTCGACTGCGCCGTATCCTTTCATGTAATAAACCTGTAGGGTTCCTGGAACAAGCTCGCGAGTGACTTTGCCGCAGATATTCTTTTTCACGCTCTCGGTTAAATTTGCTTTACCCAGGGTCACACCCCCCTGGTCATGGTAAAACTCCACATCATCGGCAAAGAATGACGCGAACTTACCCAAATCACATTTGTTGTAAGCGTCAAACAGAGCAGCATCCAGCGTAGTTACAGCCTTGTCCAGTTCCGCTTGGGAGTTGATTTTGTCCAGGGCCGGGACTGTTTGAGCATTGACTCGGCCAGTTCCTAAACAACACAACGTGAACAACAACAGCATTCTTGTAATCGCAAGAACAACGCTCATGTGTCCTCATTTGTCCGAAAGTTGATTACGGATGAAAGCACGTCATGTGCGACAAAATGTCCCCGCCGTTAGACTGGGGTGATGAAAGATATGAATTAGGAACCGCTTTTTCCCGATGGCGTAATTCTTGTTAAGCGTCGAAGAGCAGGAAGGTACTAGCGCGTTAAAACTCGTTCGAATTCTATTCGCATACTTCAGCGGCGAATTCAAATACTTACAGTTTGAGTTTTGACCACCGCTTCGTCAGAAGCGATCCGCCCGTCACGAATATAAATGATGCGATGCGCGTGCTGCGCGATATCGTGCTCGTGAGTAACGAGAATAATGGTATTGCCCTGCGCGTGCAGGTTCTGAAACAAGTTCATAATTTCGTCGCCGGTTTTGGAATCGAGATTCCCGGTAGGCTCGTCGGCCAGCACGATGGACGGCGAATTCACGAGGGCACGCGCGATGGCCACACGTTGCCGCTGTCCACCGGAAAGTTCGTTTGGTTTGTGATGCATACGATCCACAAGGTCCACACGCTCCAGAGCTTTTTTTGCTTTCTCAATGCGTTCTTCCGACGGCGTGCCGTTGTAAATCAGCGGAAGCTCCACATTGTGAAGAGCCGTGGCGCGCGGCAAAAGATTAAAAGTTTGAAACACGAAGCCGATTTCTTTATTTCGAATATAGGCAAGCTCATCGTCATCCAGGTCGCTCACCAGCCGGCCCGCCAGCCAATATTTGCCGGAGCTGGGCGAATCGAGGCAGCCAATCAAATTCATCAGCGTGGACTTACCCGATCCCGACGGCCCCATGATCGCTACGTATTCGCCCTTGCGTATCTCCAGGTCCACACCGCGCAAAGCATGCACCTGCTCAGAGCCCATTTCGTAGACCTTGGCTAGCTCATGCGTCTTGATAACCACGCCGGACGACACCAGGTCTTCGCGATACGAATCCACCGAAGTGGCTTCAACAGCCATTTGCATCTCCTCGCGTTGCGCTCAGCCTAACTCTGTCCTTCTTCTTCAGGCTTCTTGGGAACTGTATTGTCTACCTTGACGCTGGACGCTGGTTTCAGGGTACGCAAGGCTTTATAGCTTCCGACCACGATCTCGTCGCCGGACTGCAATCCCTTAGTAATCTCGATGTCCGTTACGCCGCTGATGCCGGTTTCGACGGGCCGAAAAACCGCTTTCTTACCGTTCACCACGAACACGCCCTGCACTTCTTCCTTTTTGGGATCACCCGGCGCGGGCGGCGGAGGAGCGGCCAGGGTAACGCTGGAGTTGCCGTTTTTGCTGGCGTCCTTAGCCGCTTGTTCCAAGTCCTTGCGTGTCCGTACTGCCAGCGCCTGAATTGGAATGGCCACAACGTTTTTCTTCTCCGCAGTCTTTATTTTTGCCGTGGTGGAAAGCCCTGGGCGCAAATTGTCGGGAGGGGCCGCGAGGGTGACTACCACCTTGAAATCCTTGGCTTCCTGGGTGCTTGTGGTGCTCTGCGTAGTGGCCAGCCCGGAGCTCCGCAGCGTAGCCTGCGAACCGATTTCAGTGACCTTGCCCTTGAAAACTTTGCCCGGGACGGCGTCGATGGTGACATCGGCATCCTGCCCGGTTCTAACGTTTACGATATCTGTTTCATCCACTTTCACTTCCGCGGTGACCACTGACATATCCGACAAGGTCATCAGGAAGCTTCCGTTCGAATTCTGAATTCCCGGCACCACGTACTCGCCAAGGCGAACAGGCAGATAGCTGACGATTCCGTTAATCGGCGAGATGTAGGTGGTTTTGCTCAAAATATCCTTGGTGTGGACAAGCACCGCTTTATTCTGGTTCACCATGGATTGCGTCTGATTCAATTGAGCTTTCAGCGACTGAACCCGGGCCTTGGAAGAGTCAACTGCGGCGAACGCCGCGTCATAGGTGGACTTGCGCTGATCGAAATCCTGTTTAGGAATCAACCCATCCTTAAACAAGCCTTGTCCTCGTTCCCAATCGAGTTTGGCCTTTTCCAAGTTGGCCTGTTGCTGGGTCAGGTCGGCCTGGGCGGAGCGGAAACTGGCCTCCGCCGCTTGTACGCCCATTTCGGAAGAGTTGATAGCCGCGGATTGGGCTTGTACGTCGGCATTGGCCTGCACCGCTTCCTGTAGCAATAGGCGGTCACCCTTTTTGATCTTGTCGCCCTCTTTGACCAGGATCTGCGTAATTCTGCCAAACCCTTGAGCCGTCACGTTGGTATAGGTCGTGGGTTTGATCTCTCCGGAAGCGGTAACCTGGGAAATCAGCGTGTCCTGTGAGGCCACTTTCGCGGTCTGCACGGTAACCACGCCCTTGTTGGCCTGGTTGATGCTAAACAACACAATCCCGCCGAGGACGACCACACCACCGACACCAATCGACACCTTCTGCCAGGTCTTCATCGTTCATTCCTTGCGAGGGTCCGCACTGGCGGACACTTTACGCCGACAGGCATAAAGACTTCATAAAGCTTGGATATACTTTACATACGCCGTAGCTAACCAAAATGTTTCAGAGCTGCAGGCAGGTTACAGGCAAGGGTGACAAACGCCGAGCTAAGACACCCCACCGCACCGATTACTCATGCACCATCTTAGTTTCAAAGCAACGAAAAGGAAAGGATACGCTCAAAAGCCCTTTCCTTCGCGTACCGCAATTTCCCACCGCCGCCCCCCGGTTGGACGAAGAAAACCGCATTTCTTCTTTGCGATTGTTTTGCATAAGCACAGCAGAAGAATCGAGAACGCTAATTGATTCTATAATTCTCGCTCGCCGAGTGATTTCTGGCTCACACCCCGGAGAGGTGGCAGAGCGGCTGAATGCGGCGGTTTGCTAATTCACTCTGACCCGTTCGCACTGATCCATTTTCGTCTCTTTTGTTTGTGTTAGAGACTCCTCAGTCGCGCTGAAAGCCCTCATTTGCACTCGCTTTCCGGCGGCATCGCCTACAAGTTACAGATGGCGGTTTGTATGCGCACCATGGAGCCTGGTATGTGACGTATCGCGTTCCGGTGCGGCAAGAGAACGGATCGATCAAGCTCAAGCAAAAGGTGAAGATGTTAGGTTCGCTCACAGACTATCCGAGAGAAACCGACATCCTGCCCCTGAAAACGGAATTCATGTTGTGTCTCAATGCCGGCAAGTTCACCCCGGAAAGCAACATGACCCTATGCGAGTTTGTCGAGAAGGTCTATCTGCCGTACGTCGAAGAGTTGCGTGCTTCGACAAAGAAAGGGTATCGGGAAATCTGGATCAATCACATTTCGAAGCGTGTCGGCCCGATTCGTATGAGGGAGTTCCGGACCGTCGACGCCAGTCGCATGCTGAAAGCGATTGCCGACGAAAAGGATCTCACCAAGACGACGCTGCAGCACATCAAGAGCGTGCTCAGCGCCATCTTCACCCATGCGAAAAATGAAGGTGCCTTCGATGGTGTGAATCCGGCCCAGGGAGCCCGAATCCCGAGGAATACACGCGAACCGGGTGAAACGTTCGCATACAATTTGTCCGAAATATGGAGCATTCTCGATGCTCTGCCGTTGTTGCCGAAAGCAATCGTTGCGACAGCTTCCTTTGAGGGACTTCGCCACGGGGAATTAGGCGCACTCGAATGGCCCGACTATCAAGGCGATTCGCTCAACGTCAGCCGGTCGATTTGGAAGACTTTCATCAATCGACCGAAGACGCGAGCAAGCGCCCAGGCTGTTCCTGTGATTCGACAACTGGCAGAAATTTTGAATGAATACCAGATTTCCATGGGTAATCCGAAAAGCGGAATTGTGTTCCATTCCGGAGCGGGTGAGCACTTGGATTTCGACAGATTAGGACAACGTGTTGTTCGTCTTGCCGTGGAATCTCTGCGGCTGGAGTGGCACGGCTGGCATGGGTTCAGACCTGGGATTGCGTCGAACTTGTATGAACTGGGCGCCAACGACAAGATCGTCCAGCGCATCTTGAGACACGCGAAACCACATGTGACCAGAGAACGCTACATCAAGGCTTTTGACCCGGCCGTTCTGGCGGCGATGAAGCAGATGGAAGCAGCTTTGGACGTGGTAAGCAAGCGCTTACCAACTGCTTACCAAGTGAACTGAACAGTTGTGGTAAGCTGTTGAAATCAGACCGCGGAGAGGTGGCAGAGCGGCTGAATGCGGCGGTTTGCTAAAAAATCTACCTGCCCTGTTCGTACTCACCACGTTTCATATATTTTGAATAACTTAGCACGCTGTCAGTCGCACTGAATCATCTCATTTGCACACTAGAGTGCACCAAGAGTGCACCAAAAATCCTATCGCACTTGCAAGATATCCGCAATTTGCGAGACAGGAACTCCGCCACCCCTCGGTTAACAATCAAGAAGCTAATTTAGAGCGTCACATGCCACCCTTGAGCCCGATGCGCCACGGTTAACTTCCGGCTTGCCGACGGAAGTTGGCCAGGCCAGTAATACAAGCGTTTCCCAGTACTAATCCGACGGACGAACCGATAACTTCCGCTTTGCCCGTAATCCGTTCAGAACCGCGCGGATCGCTCTACAC
>Ga0210405_10006007_pt1 | contig 10947 bp, 9 predicted proteins | sample IncBWH11MmetaG_FD_155492 | JGI IMG/M metagenome (GOLD analysis project Ga0210405, IMG submission 155492) | Forest soil microbial communities from Barre Woods Harvard Forest LTER site, Petersham, Massachusetts, United States - Inc-BW-H-11-M | ecosystem: Environmental > Terrestrial > Soil >... | reverse complement strand
GACCCTCAAGTCGCTTGCTCAAGCGCTCGGCTGCAAAACGGGCGATCTCGTTCATCCGGCGCGCGTCGCAGTGAGTGGGCGCAGTGTTGGGCCCAGCTTGTATCACATGCTCGAGGTGATGGGCAAAGAGCGTGTGCTCAAACGGTTCGACCGCGCAAAGGCGCAGTTCGGCTCGAAATGAAGACGAATTGGAGGGACGCGCTCCGTCGCGTCCGATTCTTGGGGCACGGCGGAGCGTGCCCCTCCACATGAAAAAGAAACGCAGTGGAGTAAAAGACGTTTACACCCTGGCGGATTTGCAGAGCTGGCACGACGTGGATCCGCCGATTCGTCTTGGTGTTTTCGGCGACCCGGTCGAGCATTCGCTCTCGCCGCAAATGCAGAACGCGGCACTCAAGCATGGCAAGATCGGCATGCATTACGCGCGATTTCACATTTCGCCTAACGAATTGCGTGAGGCGCTGAATCGGGTGCGCGAGTTACAATTCGTTGGTCTTAATCTCACCCTGCCGCACAAAGTTGCTGCGCCAGATCTGGTAGATCAGCTCGACGGTGACGCGAAACAGATTGGCGCGATCAATGTGATCAAGATCGATGACGGCAAGACACACGGCTTCAACACGGATGGCCGCGGATTTGCTCGCGCGATTCGCGAAGAATTCTCGGTCGATCTCCGAGATTTGCGGGTGATGATTCTCGGCGCGGGCGGTGCCGCGCGGGCGATTGCGCTGGAATGCGCCAAGTCGCGTTGTGAGCGGCTGGTTATCGCCAATGGAACTTTCGAGAAAGGTGAACGTCTTGCGGAAAAGCTGCGCAATTTCTTTGAGGGGCCGAAGGTCTTCGGTCCGGTTCCACGGTTGCAAGCGATCCGCTGGGAAGATGCAGCGTTTCAATTTCAAATCGCGAATGTCGATCTAATCGTCAACGCGACTCCAGTTGGCTTGAATGGTGGCGGTCCCTCTCCGCTATCCGCGCGTCTCTTGGCGCCTCATTTGATGATTTACGACACGATTTATTCCTCCTCACGCACGCCATTGGTCGCGGCAGCGCTCGAGGCCGGCGCTCGCGTCGCCAACGGCTTGTCGATGTTATTGCACCAGGGCGCGCTCGCGTTTGAAATCTGGTTCGAGCGCGCGGCGCCAATCGAAGCAATGCGCAAAGCATTGCTTTAAATACGAATGTCGAATCTCGAATATCGAAACAAATTTAAATATCGAAATTCAAATCGCCTCCGAACTGATTTTGATCATTTGATGTTCGAGCTTGTTTAGGATTTCGATATTCGGGTTTCGGATTTCGTTTCCTCTGCCATTTCCTGGCCGCGCTTTGTCGCTGCCTCGACCGCAGCGATCAAACTTTCGCTCGTCTTCATTTCTTCCATCACTGCAAGACCGGCTGCGGTCGTGCCGCCTGGTGTCACGACCATTTTCACCAAATCCTCCGCGGACATTTTGGTTTCCCGCATCAGCTCGGCGGCGCCAAGGACAGTTTGGATCGCAAGCTCACTGGAAATGTTTTCCGGCAAACCAAGTTTCACGCCACCCTTCGCAAGCGCATCGATGATCGTGTAGGCGAACGCCGGGCCGCTGCCACTCAGCGCGGTCACGATGTCGATCTGCGGTTCGTCGACTTCGACGACGACGCCAAATGCGCCGAAGACTTTTTTCGCAAGATCGACATCCTTGCCGGTGCTGCGGCTCCCGCGCGCGATTCCAGTGGCCGCGCGACAAATTGCCGACGGAGTATTGGTCAGCGCGCGCATGAACCGCGCATTCGCGACTTTCTCCATGCTGGCGGTCCGCACGCCGCCCGCCAACGAGATGACGGGTTTGTTTGCAATTTGAGGCGCGAGATCGCGTAGAACCCCGAGGGCCATTCCCGGCTTCACCCCAACAAAAATCAGGTCAGCTTTCTCCGCGACCTCCGCGTTGTCCGTAGTTAGGTGAATGCCGGTGTCGCGCTGTAAAGCCGTGCGTGTTTGCTCGTTTGGTTCGCTGGCAATGATCTCGTCTGACGCGCAGAACTTGGCCCGAATCAGGCCGCGAATCACCGAGCCGGCGAGTTTGCCCGCGCCGACAAAGCCAAGTTGATGCATTTGAGAAGCACTCATTCTCCACGATACTAATTCATGGTAGCCGCGACTGTGCAACGTGACATTGCATCCACTTTAAGCAGAGCTGACGCTTCGCGTGGATCGAGTGCCGATCTCGCTAAAGAGCTCCGTAGGCTCGCAACTGAGCGCAACGCGGTGATTCTGGCTCATAACTACCAGGTGCCGGAGTTGCAGGATGTCGCAGATTTTGTCGGCGACTCGTTAGGCCTGAGTTACCAGGCGGCCAAAACCGACGCGGACGTAATCTTGTTTTGCGGCGTCCATTTCATGGCCGAAACCGCCAAGATCATAAATCCCGGCAAGCGCGTGATTCTGCCTGACCTGGAAGCGGGTTGTTCGCTTTCGGAATCGTGTCCGCCGGAAAAGCTGGCTGATTTTTTGAAAAAGCACGCCGATAAAAACTATTACGTCATTGCCTACATCAATTGCAGCGCCGGGGTGAAGGCGCAGTCCGACATCATTTGCACAAGCGGCAACGCGGACAAGATCGTTCTGTCGGCGCCTCCGGACCGGAATATTCTGTTCGTTCCCGACCAAAATCTCGGCGCATGGGTGATGGAACGGACCGGCCGCCAAATGGATTTGTGGCAGGGGACCTGTTACGTACACGTCGAGTTCACCGCGCGGAGCATTAATCGCATTCGTGACGAATATCCTGAAGCGCCGGTGGTGGCGCATCCCGAGTGCACCTACGCGGTGAGAATGTTGGCCGACGAAGTTTGTTCGACCGAAAAAATGGTCGCCTTCTGCAAAAAATCGCCGGCGAAGGAAATTATCGTCGTGACTGAGGCCGGGATGTTGCACCGCCTGAAAAAGGAAATTCCCGACAAGACATTCATTCCGGGGCCGACCGAGAATTGTTTCTGCGGCGAGTGCCGTTACATGAAAATGAACACGCTTGAAAAAGCGTACGACGCGCTCCTGAACATGGACCCGGAGATTACTTTACCCGAACCGATCCGCGCTCGCGCTGAACTTCCAATCCTGCGAATGCTGGAGCTAAGCCGTTGATTGCGACAGTGACGAGTGACATGTGACGTGTGACGAGAGAAGACAGGATTAGTCTTGTCACTCGGCACTTGTCACTCTTCACTTTTCTTCGATGGAAAGGCCGTCGATTTTCGTCATCGTCGTCGTTTTGCTGCTCGGCGTTTTGTTTCTACGCGAACCGCGATTTCAGGGTTCTGAAGAAATTTTTTTGCGCTGGTTACTGCGGCATTCGCAACCCGCAACCAAAGCGGTGCCGATGACGATTGTCGAAGTCGGAAAGGAAAATCCGCCGCCGCCGCTTGAAACAGCGCTGTTGTTGCAAGGGCTTCTCGAATTTAAGCCGACGGTTGTCGCGGTCGAACCGGTCTTGCAATGGGGCGAACGGGTGAAGGATCAGGAGCAGATCTTTATCGATCAGGCGATGCGAGTTCCGAATGTTTTGCTCGGAGCGGAACTCACCGTCTCGCCCGATCCGGACGCGCCGGTGGCCGAAATTACGGGTTTTACCCATGTGACCGGGCGCCGGGGCGATCTCCCGGAGTTTTCGGGAGTCGAACACCAGCCGAGTGAAGACGTGCGCGTTCTTTCGACGCTGGGTTTCGTTAATTTTCCGAAAGAAGCGGCTGATGATCTCCACGTCCCGCTGCTTTTTCAATACCGCGGCGAAGTGATTCCAGCTTTTGCGCTTCAAGCGATCATGCTTTGGCTGCGCGTCACACCGGACGAAGTGAAGATCGACATCGGTTCATCAGTTGAGCTGCCGAATGGAATCACAATTCCGGTTCGCTCCGACGGCACACTTCTGGTCACTCCTCGCATGGCACAACCGGCTCGGCGCATCACGATCGACGAACTGCTGCTCGCCGCGCAGCAACACGAAAGTGGTGCCACTAGCGGGATCCGGCTTGAAGATGCTCGCTCCCAACTAATCCTCGCTCGCACCGTCACTACTACGCCCGATCTGTTTGCCGCGGCCATTGCTTCGATCCAGGCGAAAACTTTTGTTCGCCGCGTCAGCCGGATTTTTGATTACGTGATCGTCGTAATGATCGCTGCGTTGAGCGGATGGCTCCGAAAGTTCTCGCGCGTCGATCTGATCATCGGCGCGGTCGCTTTCTCAGCGGCGTATTGTCTGCTAGCGCTCGGAATCATTTCCGCCTGGTCGATCTGGCTTCCGGCCTGGCTCCCACTTGGCGCAGTGTGGATTTCCGTTTTGTCCGCAATCATTCTTCCGAAACCAAAAGGTTCCGTGGGCAAGGCGACCATCGCCGCGCCGCCACCAATGCCGTAATGACAACCAAGGACTCGGTTGAGACGCGAGTGACCCGACTGCACGCCGGCGGCCTCGTCGACATGCATTTCGATTTGCCGCTGGACCTTTACGAGAAACGGAATCATCCCGGCGCTCTCGTCTCGCATTATCTGCCGGAGTTCGAGGCGGGAGACATCGGCATTCTTGGTGCGGCGCTCTATGTCGAGGACCGTTATCTGCCCGAAATGGGTCTACGCGTCGCACTCGACCAGGTCGCGCGCCTTTACGCAGAGGTGGACGACACAAATCGATTCGCGATTTGCAGAACGAGCGCGGAGATCAAACACGCGCGCAAGGAGAACAAAATCGCGCTGATCATTACGATGGAAGGGGTTGAGCCCCTCGGCGATGACCTGAATCTCCTGCGCGTGTTCTATCAACTTGGGTTGCGAATGGTCGGACTAACTCACGCGCGCCGAAACGCGGCCGGCGCAGGCGGAATTTTCGCCGCGAGCGGCTCGCCGCGGGATGGGTTGACCGCCTTTGGGCGCGAAGTTGTTCAGGAATGTGAACCGCTCGGCATCATCATCGATCTTGCGCACATCAATCCGAAAGGATTTGAGGACATTGTCGATCTGACTAAGAAGCCGCTGATTGTTTCACACACCAATGCGCGAAGGTTTTACGATGTTGAACGAAATATCAGCGACGAGCAGATCAAGATTATTGGAGCGCGTGGCGGAGTGGTCGGTGTAAACGCAATCTTGGTTAGCTCAAACCCGAACGAGAGCACGATCGATCGCTATGTTGATCACATTCAGCACATTACCAGCTTGATTGGCATCGACGGTGTGGGGATCGGCTTCGATTTTTGCGAGTACTTGTTTCAGCAGCTGCCGGAAAGCGTTCGCAAAGAACTGCAGGCAAAACTAACTACGCCACATTTTATTCCTGATCTGACGAATCATACCCACGCTCGAAACCTTACGCGCAAACTAATTGAGCGCGGCTTCAGCGATGTCGACATCGAGAAAATCCTGCGCGGAAACTGGATGCGGATTTTCGGGCAAATGTTGTAGCGGCGCTCTATGAGCGCCGTCCGGCGATCGCAGAGCGCCGCTACAGCTACACGATCCCCAGCGCCGGAAATTTCCGACCCAGTACGGTCTGGCTTGGCGCTTTCAGCCAGCGATCGAGCACCGTTCCGTAAACGCTGCGAAAATCCGTGTTGAATTTTAGATCGCCGCGATCGAGCTCGGTGAGGCTGGGATATTTCCCGAATAAACCGGCTTTCACTGCGCCACCGAGGACAAACATCGGCGCCGCTGCACCGTGGTCCGTTCCGCCGTTTGCATTTTCCTGTACCCGCCGGCCGAATTCGCTGAAAGTCATCAACACAACGCGGTCGAAATTTCCCTGCTGTTTTAAATCGGCGACAAAGGCTCTGACGGCGTCGTTGAATTCGCCCATTAACCTTTCGTGGGTGTTGATTTGTCCGGCGTGCGTATCAAATCCGCCGTGACTCGCGTAGTAAACGCGCGTCGGCAATCCCCCGGCGATCATGCGTGAGATGATGTTCAGACTCGCCGCCAGCTGTCCCTGCGGATACGGCACGGTTGATTTGTACTTGCGTGCGATCGCCAGAATTTTGTCTGAGCTTAGCTGGGCATCGAGCGCAGTCCGTTGCAAGAAGTCGAGCGTGCTCAAATCGTTCCTGGCTTTGCCGGGAATCTCGCCAATCGATCCACCTGCATTCGTCGCAGCGGTGCCGCTTTCATCGCTACCGCCCCCTTCGTTTAATTGCCGGAAAAGAATCTCTTCGGCGCTCATCTGGCCATTGTTCGGTTCGGACGGTCGAAACCGAAATTGCTCCGGCCGCGAAAACGTGACGCCGGTTGGATTTTTCGCCGCGAACGCTTGGGGCGTCTCTTCTCCGATTGCAACGCCAACCGTCGGATCGGCGCCCGAGCAGCAATTATCGAAATAACGGCCGAGCCATCCTTCGTTCAACGTGCGTGCGGCATCCGACGCCGTCTGCCAGATTTCAGTCGAACGAAAATGCGACCGATTGGGATTTGGATAACCGACACCTTGGACGATCGCTAGATGTCCCTCGTCGTAGAGCGACTTCATACCGGCGAGTTTTGGATTCAGGGCAATGTAATTGTTGATCTTTAAGACTTGATCAGGAGCCAGGCGAAGCCGCGGCCGTGCGACGTGGTAAGCGTCGTCAGCGTAGGGAACGACCATGTTAAGTCCGTCGTTGCCGCCGGCCATTTGCAAGACCACGAGAATTGTCCCGTCCTTTCCGGTCACAGCTTGCGTCGCGGCCTCAGCCGCAAGCGCGTCGAGCGCGAAGAAAGTTTTCTCGAGAAAGACTGGCAGCGTCCAGCTCGCGGCTGCTCCGAGCATCGAAGTGCGAAGGAATTTTCGCCGGGTTTGCAATGTGATTTTTGTTTTCATTTTCAGGCGAGTTGGAATTGCGGCGTGCTCATCATCAGGTGGATCAGCTCGCGCAAATTCGCGTCCGTGATTTCCGGCCCGCGCGATTCGAGAAATTGAGCGAACGCGTCGATTTCTTTTTGCGCGGGCCGGGTTTGAAAGAATCGCTTCGCCAAAAGATCGACAACTTCATGCGATTTCGCGCGGAGATCGGCCGGCACGAGTTTGCCAACGTCGATTGGGTCGCGCTTGATTTGCTCGGCATATTGCGCGGCGCGGCCGAAACCGACATCAGCACCCTGGCGCGGCTGTCTCAGATTGGGCGGCAGGATCGCGTCGCCGTTGATCAGGTAATTCGCGAAGTTGTAGCGAAACAACAACGTTGACGTGCTGATCCACTGCTTGCCACCGTCCCAGCCCTTCACATTTGGTGGCGCGAAAAGAATCTGTCCCATCTGACGCATCGCGTTTTGCGCTGCGAGAGGCGGGGGCGCCGCCGCATTAAGTAATTTCGAAGTCTGAACAATGTATTGCACGGGACTCTTGATTTGGCTGCCCATGGCGCGGTCGGAATAAAATTCCCCGGAGCTGAAAATTTCGTGCAGCACTGGACGCATTTCGAAATTGTGTTTGCGGACTGTCCCGGCAACTGAATCGATAACCGTGCTTGACGGCTCATCTTCGACAAAGAATCGCCAGAGCTTCCGACCGATGAATTGGGCGCACGCCGGGTTGGAGACCAGCATGTCGATAATTTCGTCGCCGTTCAGGTTCCCGTTCCGGCCCATGAACGCCTTCGATTGGTGATCTTGTTGAAACGGGGCGAAATGAAATTGCTGAGTTGTGAAATCGATCCGGTAACCGGTGAAGGCGCGAGCTGATTCGCGAATGTCTTGTTCAGAGTAATTTCCAATCCCGACCGTGAACAATTCCATCAACTCGCGGGCCCAGTTTTCGTTCGGATGTTCCTGGCGGCTTTGCTGTAGATCGAGATAGATCATCATCGCCGGGTCGCGGGACATTTTCTTTGCCAGTGCGCCGAAATTTCCGAGGGCGTTACGGCGAAGAGTGTCGTTTTGCAACCACATCCAGTACGCATCGCGCACTTTTTGGATGCTGGTGGCGAAATGGCCGTGCCAAAATAGCGTCATTTTTTCGAGAAGCGGCGCGGGTCCATTGAGCATGCGATCGAGCCACCAGCGTCGGAGATCGATCATCTCGTCTCCTTCCATCATTCGGACCTCGCGAACCTTGCTCTGGAAGTTTTCGCCGCGGTCCTTGGCGGCTTTAATTTCCATCCGCTGAGCGCGAATATTTCTCGGATGCGCCCAGGCCGGCGGCGCCACATTGGCCGCGTCGGCTTTTACGTCCACGAAATCTCGAACCGCGGCGGTAAGGCCTTTTTGCCGGGTTCGTTCGATTTCATCTGGTGTGCCTCCAAATGCAGCACGGTTCAAGAGGTGTGCAGCGGTGGCGTCGTTCCACTTCGAATCCGGCAGTGCCGTCAACATATTCATTCAACCTCTTGATAAGACTGAAGTCGCGTTACGCAGGTTACACAATCTCTTGCTCTTGCTCCTACTGTTACTCTTGCTCATTCTGCTGAAATGAACCCCCGCTTCGATCATGAAAAGCTTATCGTCTATCAGCTTTCGTTGAAGTTCGTCAGCTGGTCGACCGAACTAATTGGCCGAGTTAAGGCGAAAGCGGCAGTGAAGGACCAACTCGATCGTGCCTCCACTAGCGTTCCGCTCAACATCGCTGAAGGAAACGGCAAGTTCGCCGTGCGAGACCGTTGCCGGTTCATTGAGATCGCCCGCGGCTCTGCTCTCGAATGCGCAGCGTGTCTGGACGTGTTGGTCTCGAAAGGATTGTGTGACGACGATGCGGTTTCGCTGAGAAAAGGGCAACTGCTGGAGATTGTTTCGATGCTAACAGGATTGCAGAGCAGCCTGATGTCGCACGCGAGCGAGGAGCCGTCGGAATATTTCAGTTCGACAGAGTGTCAGTAAGACGAAGAGAAAGAGTAAGAGTTTTCATTGAAATTTATCAATCTGACGCGCCGGACCGAGATCGGCGCGAACTCGTACTATCTGGAGATTGACGGGCGCGGCCTGGTATTGGACTCCGGGATGCATCCCAAGTTCGAAGGGGAAGAGGCGCTGCCGAATATGAATGCGATCAGGGGCCGGAAGCTGGACGCCATCATCATTTCGCATTCCCATCAGGACCACATCGGGACCTTGCCGGTACTGATGCGGCGTCAGCCGCATGCGCGCGTTTTCATGACCGAGCCAACCGCCGAAATCGGAAACATTCTGCTACACAATTCCGTCAATGTGATGACACGGCAACGGGAAGAGCTGGGCACGACGCTTTATCCGCTTTTTACTCATCGCGAAATCGATCGCGTTAGCGAACGCTGGCAATCGTGCGCGCTGCGGCAGACCTACACCCTTTCGGGTGAACGTGCGCCTGCGGATTCCAGCGAAACCACGTTCGAATTCTTCGACGCCGGACATGTGCCTGGGTCGACCGGAGTGTTGCTCCGAACCGGGGGCCGGACCCTGTTTTATACCGGCGACGTAAATTTCGATGATCAAACGATCGTGCAAGCGGCGGTTTTTCCCGAAGAGAAGATCGACATCCTGATTACGGAATGTACCCGCGGCGATACGCCGGTGCCGGCAGGCTGGTCCCGCGCAGCGGAGGAAAAGCGATTAATGCAGGCGATCGAAAATGCATTTACCCGCGGCGGTTGCCTGCTCATTCCTGTGTTCGCGCTTGGGAAGACTCAGGAGATCCTGGCTATCCTTTACAAACTGCGACGCGAAAAGACCCTCGACTTCCCGATTTACATCGGCGGCCTCAGTTGGAAGATGAGCGAGGTTTACGATCGCCGCGCCCAAATGGGGCGCCGGCAGCTTCCACGGCTGCAATTGCTCGACGAGTTGCGGCCGTTCGTTTTGAACGCTGAAAACATCCACGATGCTGGGACGAGGCCCGGCCGAGTTTACGCGTTGTCCAGCGGAATGATGACACCGAAAACGCTCTCGAACATCTTCGCACAGCGAATTGTCGATCAAGCGCGCCATTCGATTTTCTTTGTAGGTTATGCCGACCCCGAATCGCCGGCCGGGATTTTGCGAAATGCGCAGCCAAACGAGCAGGTGAAGATCGACCCGGACCGCGCGCCGCAAACCGTGCGTTGTCAGATCGAGCAGTTCCAATTCAGCGCGCACGCGTCGCGTGAATCGCTGGTTGGGTTTGCAGGGCGGCTCGCTCCGAAAAAAATTCTACTCGTTCACGGCGATCCGCCGGCAGTCGCATGGATGCGGGCGCAGTTAACGCTCAATTTGCCGAATGCGGAGATCATTGTGGCAACGCCCGGAATGGAAATAGAACTGTAGGTGGATCGCGTTGTCCCAACGCGATGTTATTTTGGCGGCGTAGCCGCACTTATTTTATCAACGCGTTCGGAGAACGCGTTCCACTTATGAGAATCGTTTCCTGGAACATCAATTCGCTGCGGAAAAGGCAGGATCGACTGTTCGAATGGCTCGAAACTGCCAAGCCGGCGATCGTTTGTTTGCAGGAAACGAAATGCACTGACGAACAATTTCCGGCCTTATCGCTTCGGTCTGCCGGGTACGATTGCGCGTATCACGGTGAGAAATCGTACAACGGTGTGGCGATCCTCTCGAAAGCAAAGCTCACCGATGTTCGCCTGTCGCTTTGCGACGAGGTGGCTGATCCGCAAGCGCGCGTGATTTCGGCAACCGCCGGAAACCTGCGCGTCTACTCCGTTTACGCGCCGAACGGTCAGGCCGTGGGATCGCCGGCATACAAATACAAATTGGAGTGGTATGCGCGATTACGGGATTGCCTCTCGAGGGAAAAAGATGTCGAGCTCGTGGTGTGCGGAGACTTCAATGTCGCTCCGGAAGATGTGGATATTCATGATCCCGAACTCTGGCGGGGCGCGATCATGTGCTCGGACGGCGAGCGAGCGGCCTTTCAAAAACTCTGCGATGTCGGCTTGCGCGACACGCTCCGATTGCATCCGCAACCGCCGGGAGTTTTCACATGGTGGGATTATCGGATGTTGGTGTTTCCAAAAAACCGCGGGCTGCGGATTGATGCCGTTCTG
>Ga0210405_10006006_pt1 | contig 10948 bp, 10 predicted proteins | sample IncBWH11MmetaG_FD_155492 | JGI IMG/M metagenome (GOLD analysis project Ga0210405, IMG submission 155492) | Forest soil microbial communities from Barre Woods Harvard Forest LTER site, Petersham, Massachusetts, United States - Inc-BW-H-11-M | ecosystem: Environmental > Terrestrial > Soil >... | reverse complement strand
ATTGCCGGAGTCACGCAGTTCGGGAGCGGTGGCGGCGCGCTCCTAGCGGGAATCAAGACCTTCGCAGGGGTGCGTCCCGGAATGCACATTTGGTTCGGTATGGATTGGGACGTTGCGCATTGGGCGAATCAAGGATTGAGCGCAGAGCAACCCCACTCCGCAGCTATCACGGTGTCCCAGGTGGGCGCGTCCCCTGGCACGCCTCCCCCGATCGAGCACGTCCCGGTTCGACGTTTCATTACTTTCGGTATTACGCAGCAGTTCCGGTTTCATCATTAGGAGCCGGAGAATCCGCGTTGTTCACGGCGAAATCAAGTTGTCAGGCAAGTTTCCAGGGAGGATGAGGAACAGTGAACACAAGAAAACTGGCGTTGCTGTTTCTGTTCAGTTCCGTAGTGGCGCCGTTGTCGAAGGCGCAGGTCCAGCGCATCGAAATGCGCGTCGAAGGGATGACGTGCAACTATTGAGCATTTGGGGTGAAAAAACACCTCGGGCGCCAGTCTGGCGTTCAAAAAGTCGAAGTAACCTTGATCGATGGAAAAGTTGATATCACGGCTAAAGAAGACGGGCACATTGCTCCCGCGCAACTTCTGAAAGCCACTTATGATAGCGGTGTGACGGTGGCACAGATGGATATGACCGCACGCGGAAGAATCGTGAAAGACTCCGCGGGAAATTTCGTCTTTCAGGTTGAGCCGAATCAATCGTTCGCGATTGCGCCGAATGATTTGCTGAAAAGCATGGAACCGCTTATGAATTCTCTTACAACGGTCACGATTTACGGTGAGTTATACAGGAAACCTGCCGGGGAGGAGATCCCGAACCTTTCGGCTCCCCTGAAGTTAGTGATTCTCAATGTACAGAAGAAAGGATAGATGCCAAGTCAGAGCCTGCTGCTATTTTTGAGCCTCGCGGTGATCGGGCTGGCCGGATGCAATCAGCATCGTTCGGGGCGCCCGCAACCGCAGGAGCTTGTAAGCGCGGCAGGTGAAATCGGCTCCCGCCTGCCCGAATTCTCTGTGAAAGACTTGCAAGGTCGAGAGATTTCCTCGGCTGACCTTCGGGGCAAAGTGGCGCTCATTGATTTTTGGGCCACATGGTGTCAGCCCTGCAAGAAAGAGATGCCGGGTTACCAGGAACTGGCAGACCGCTACGGCCCTCAAGGATTTGCGGTTATTGGCCTCAAATTCGACACTATGACGGATACCGAAGATCCAATTCTTTTCGCAAAAAGAATAGGAGTACGTTATCCCCTGGCCGTCGCGGTGGATGAGTTGAAGCAGAAGTTCGGCGGCATTCAAGGATTACCGACGACGATGCTATATGACCGCGAAGGAATACTCCGGAAAAAAGTGGTCGGGTTTGAATACACAAGTGCATTCGAATCAGAGCTAACGCCACTTCTCTGAATGGGTCGATGAGTTTGTTCCCACGACGCGACGGGTTAGAAGGAAGATCTCTTTTCCTGGATTAGCTCGCTCTTCCGGCACGCCGGTCAAAGAGCTAAAAGCTGTAAGCTGCGCCCACCAGAGGAACCGCCTTGGAGCGGAGACCGTTATCGTCCACTTTCAACAGCACGTTGCCCGTGAGCACCAGGTGGCGGAACGCTCGATACTTTAGCCCGAGAGATGCACTTGTGATGTTGTAGTCCGTTTTTCCGACGGTCAAGTTTGGATGCGTCGTTCCCGGCGTGAGGACGTCGCAGTTTGCGTCGCTGCAGCTGCCCAAATCTGTAAACGTGGAGGAGGAAACCTGCGGGACACCGAACAAGCGCTGTCCGTAGATATCAAATGCGCCCGTCAAGCGCTTTGTGACGGCCACATCGGCGCCCACAACGTAGATGAAGCGATTGGGAATCGAACCCTTGGTATTCGCCGAGACAGACACAAAGTTTCCCGCCAGGATCGAATTACCGTTCACCTCGTACCCGATTACGGCGTGCGGCGAAACCCGAGCGGCGTAGGAGATGACGCCAAACGGCTTGACGCCGGTGGCACCGGAGCCCAGGAAATTTTCCGCGTCTCCGCTGGGTACGCGGACATCCACGCCCAGAGCCACGCCCAGATGTTCCCCTTTGTAAGCCTCATATTTCCCGCGGAGGACGACGTCTCCGATCCCTGTGGCGCTGCCCGAGTTGGAGAACGTAGCGTGTAAACAAGGCGTGGTCAGCGGCAGTTGGGGGCAACTGGGAACCGTCGCCGGATTGAAAGCATGAAAAACCCCGCCGGGAAAATTTACCGGATCCACCGGTGGAACAGAATTCGGATGAATCGTCGTGTCGGCAGTGTCGGTGGTCTGCACATTCAGAATCGGAATCGCCACGGAAACGTCGAGACGTGAAGTGATCCCGTAGGTCGCGTAGATCGTATACTGATGCACATTGAGACTTATGTTCACGGTTGAAGTCACAAAATCACGTACAAAGCAGGGAGCGACGCCCGTGGCGTTTGCATATCCATTAGCCACAGTCAGTCCGGTGGTGTTTGGACAAGACACGATTCCTGATCCAGGTGGAAACGGCGGTAGGAAAGGCGCGTGTTGGAACACCGTGTGGAGCTGGCTCAAATCCTTCCCATCGATGGAATCGAAATCAAAATACTGAAAGCTGAAAGCAACGTAGAGCTTGCGTCGTCCGATCGTGCCCGCCCGCTCGCCGAGAATTGGTCCGAGGGTTTCTTCGGTGGAAGGCGAAAACGTCTTCAGCGCAGGATCATAGGTAAAAGAGATGCCGGACGAGGGCGAAGCCGTCGGCAATTGTGACACCTGGATGCCCACAGCTTCGTTGATCGGATCGAAACTGGTGAGGAAATTACCCTGAAAATGCGACTGATGCTTGTTGAAGATCAGTGGTGCGCCTTGACCGGGCCCAAGCCCAAAAGGCCCATACACCTGTGGGAGCACGCACACGAGCTTGTTGCTAGTAGTGCCATTGAGGGGACATAGGCTCTGCGCCGAGGCGGTCCAATTTCCAAGAAAAGGAAGCGCGAGAAGAACGCCCGTGAGCGTAAGTTTAGACATCCTGCCTCCTTCATTGCCTAAAGAGCGCTTTTTTGACTGTCGTACGGCCGGACATTTTCGGGTGACTTAAGGGAATGCCAGATGTGCTTGCCCGGAGTGTATACAGTCCGTTAAAATTGTCAAGTTACGGTACGAATTACATCACGAAGTGCCGATTAAACCTGCCTCGAAGCCCATAACAGCAGAAATTCCAACCCCCCGCAGTGCGGAATCGCGAACAAAAAGGACAATCCCCTAAAAGAAATTCTCGCTCAACTTAGGCCTACGGCGGAGCCTGTACCAATGGGCAGGTGCTTCCCCTTGCACATTGTTAAATTTACGGATTCCGTGAATCAAATCCTCTTCAAACTATATCCAATTCAGGGGAAGCGTTTTCCTTCTGCTCAGGGGCAGAGTTTCCCTCCTGCAATAAGAGGTGCTGCGATGACCGGGGCCCGCCTAGTAGCGACCAGCTGCATAACGTTCTTTGTGTTACCGCTGATGAGCATGGGGCAGTCGATGCCGGAGCAGAGCGGGGGAAGTGGAGCGGCTGGTTTTGCTCCCACCGTTTCCATGCGCGAGCTGATCATTCCAGAGAAGGCGCGCAACGCTTACAACAAAGGCACTCAACGGTTCGCGCGTCAGGACTGGGGCGGCAGCGTCGCGGAGTTTCAGAAAGCGATTGCGGCGTACAAGGATTTCTACGAGGCATATTACAAGGTAGGACTCGCGGATCTGGAGCTGCAGCTAAGCGCACAGGCCGAGGCCGCGTTTCGCAAGTCGATTGAATTGAGCGATGGGCGGTTTGCGCCCCCGCTGTTTGGATTGGGGCTGACCCTGGGGAATGCGAAGCAATTTGACGATGCGCTGGCTTTTATCCGGTTAGGCCTGACGCTGGAACCCACCAGCGCTCGAGGGAATTTCACTCTGGCGTGGGTGCTGTACACGGCAGGGCGTGTGCCGGAGGCGGAGCAGAGCGCGAAGCAAGCGGTGCTGTATGCTCCGAATTTTGCGATGCCACACTTGTTGCTGGCGCAGATCGATCGAGGGCAGAAAAATTCGGCGGCGATGGTCGGGGAGCTGGATGCCTATCTACGGCTAGAGCCGGATGGTCCGCGAAGCGCTGGCGTGCGGGCCGTGCGCGACGAAGCTGCGCGAGCGCTGGCCCAGGACCAGCGGAGCGCGGAGATGGCCGTTGCCACCGGGCCGCAGTGACTCGGTACCACACGCTAAGTGTCTATGCTACTTGCGGAGCTTCCACACGATTTGGCTGAACATGCCCAGCCAGAATTTGGCGTCTTCTGCCGTCAGTTGGTGGCGGCGCATCAGGCGGCGGAGTTTTTCTTCGGTGCGCGGGCCCGAGCGCGACTTGAGCGACCCGCTGGCGTCGAGGGCTTGGAGCAGGAGTGCGGCGACGCGGTCGATGTCGCCGGCCGTAGCGGGCTGGCGCTGCTCTGCGATTTGAACGCGCCGGGATGAACGCGCAAGTTCGTAGAGGCACACTGCTACGGCCTGGCCGAGATTCATCGAGCGGTGCTCTTCACGCGTGGGAATACGCAACAGCCAGTTGCAATGACTGAGGTCCTCGTTCGAGAGACCAAATTTCTCCGAACCAAATAAGAGAGCGACGCGGCTCTCCGCGAGGCGCCTGCGGATCAGCGGCGCGGCCTCTTGCAAACCTTTGACCGGATGCCGCACTTCCCTGCTGCCGACCGCGGTGGTTCCCACGACCAGAGTGCAATCGGCCACGGCCTCACCGACGGTGGCGAATACGCGCGCGCTGGCGAGGAGTTCGGAGGCGCCAACCGCGGAGCGCGCTTCGCGGAAGGATGGCTCATAAGGATTGACGAGACAAAGGTTGAGGAAACCGAAGTTGCTCATCGCGCGAGCGGCGGCGCCGATGTTGAGTGGATTGCGCGTGGCGACGAGAACGACGCGGAAATGGTCGAAGTCAGGCTGAGCGGACAAGGTTCTTAGATTCTATCGTAGGTCGGAAATGAGAGCTCCGAAGTCAGAGGTAGCTGGCTTGCGTATGTCCGCGGCTCCGGTGGTGAACAAGCTCCTACTGATTCGGGAGGACTCTTACGGTACGCAGAATCTTTCTTACGAGATTGGGATTCGTGATCGCGGCGCCGATGAGAGCGCCTAGCGTGTTGGTGATAATGTCCGTCATGCCGGAGGTTCTGCGGGGGATGAAGGCTTGCAGGACTTCGATGGTAAGGCTGAGCGAGCCACCAATCAGCGTGGCATAGAGGACGGCCTTGGAGCGTGGATGCGTTAGGGAAAAATAGACGCAGAGAATAGCGCCCAGTGGGATGAAGCCAGCGACGTTCTCGAGAACATCGTAGAGGTAATGACGAGATGGGTCGAATTCTTTGAACGCAGATCGGAGCATGGCTTTGTGGGGGACGTCGAAGCTTGCGGGGATTTCGAGCGTGGGACCCGGGGAAACAGCGCTGTGGACTTCGCGGCCAGAGCGCTCGCTGAAAGCGTAGCGCGCGATGGCCGCGCCGGTGTCCGCGGGATTGAGCGGACCATGATTGAACGGATCGGGCGCAGTCCAGGCAGCGTAGTGGCTTAAGACTTCGGCGGGCGTGAGTTGTTTCGCGTAGATAGCAAGGCCGCGGATTTCACCCGTCCATTGCCTGTGCTCCACCGGAGTCGTTCCCAGGATGAGCTGGCCGGCGAGTTCGCTAAGAGAGATCGTAAATCTGTTGGACGTCTGGGCGGGCGTGGCATTGAGGTAGAGGATCGAGCCGTTGGGACCAGAAGTAATGGTCACGAGCACGAGTTTTCCTATTTGCAAGGCGTGGCGTGCGCCGATCACGGTATGCCTTATCTGTCCCTGGGCATCTTTGGAATCGTGGGTCACCATGAGGAGGTCCTGCCATTGAAGGATGAGCAGGTGTGTCGAATTCTGGGGGAGATAGAAACTAAGAATGATGTCGGACCGTTCGAAGTTCGCCGGACGGAGGAGTAGTTCAATGCTGCAGGATTGTCCGGCGGGCATTTCTTGCGGGAGGTCCAGCGGCGTTTTGCTGACGACGACACCATCGCGGCCGAAGCGGAGTCCGTCGGAATCTGGCAGCCAGGTGACCTGGTTTGCCGGCCAAGGGTTGAAGGGCCACAGTGTGGCAAAAAGGACAGCGAAGATAGCTATGACGCAGAGAATACCAATGCGTCTTTTCTCTGGAAGTGCTGACAATTTGTCGTTCACAAAGAACCCAAGAGATTAAGACCGGGCTGGTTTGTGCGACCTGATTCCCAACCCGGTGCGAAGGTCAGAGCAAGATGCGTGGGGCCAGGTTTCCCTTACCTTGTGCGCGTTGTCTGCACGCCTCACAATTTTTCCCTAAACGCCTGAATGAAGAGCGCTAGCTTGCAACACGGACTCGAATTGGCATGGAGCTACTCGCCGACCTGGATCGGGAGATTGTGATCGTGGGTGAAACGCGGCGAGCCGCCGCACTCCAAAAGGTGGCCGACGCCACCTACTCGCGCGGCCCATGACCTGTACCCTGCGTGGTTTGCTAAAGTTTTTCGAAGAAGTGCGCGACCTTTTTGCCGGCGTCTTCGGTGTAGTAGACCGTTACTTTGGCGCCCTTCTCTGTGCCCTTGCCGATGTCTTCGGCGGCCGCTGCAGTGTCGCGACCAGCAACGTCGAAGGTACGCTCGGTGCCGTCCGCGGCCTTGACAACTACGACTTTGCCGCCTTTGCCCACGCGGGTAACGGTGCCGTCCACAGCTTTCATGCCATCCTTGCCAACATGGTCGACTTCAACACCGGTTTTCTCCGTGCCCTTCACCGTGTAGTGTGCGACGACTTCGGAGCCTTCTTTGACACCGTGGAAAGAGTCCTTCGCGCCGGCTCCGGCGTCATCGAAGCCATGCACTGTGGTTTTACCTACAAAATGAATGGAGTGCTCGGTGCCATCTTTTGTTTTCACGACCATGGTCTTGGTCCCGGAGTCGAGCTTGGTGACGGTGCCGTGGACGGCGCTAACCACGTCGTCGGCGGCGCGGAGTGGAAGGATCAGCAGGCTGGAAAGGATCAGAAACCGAAGTACACGGCTGGGCATGGGATTCTCCTCGAGAGCGTTTGAAAATCACGGAAAACGAACACGAAGATTATCGCAGGGGAGTCCGGAAATACAGAGGAAAGAGCACACGGAAGGAACACCATAAGACGGTTGACCCTGATACCTCGCGAGAATGCTAGCGCAGATAAGCAATAACTTTGGAAGCGAGGCGGTCGAAGGCGGTGACCGCCATCTCAAGATGTTCTTCGCGGGTGTCTTCGATTTTGTTGTGGCTGATGCCGCCGACGGATTGGACGAACATCATTACGGTTGGGATGCCGGCGCGGGAGACTTCGGCGGCATCGTGTAGCGGACCGGAGGGCATGCGGTGCGTGGTCTGCGCAACTTCGCGGATGGCTTCGTCGCAGAGATCGAGGAGCCCGGGATCGAAGGCGATAGGCTCGATGTTCCAGATGCGCGACCATTCGACCGTGCAGCGCTCTTCCTTGGCGAAACGCTCGCTGGCTTCGCGGGCCTCGCGGAACATGGTGGCAAGTACGGTCGGATCGAGATCGCGCTGATCTAGCGTGGCTTCGCAGCGGCCCACGACCGCGGTGACGATGCCGGGGAAGGTTTTCACGCTGCCCACGGTGCAAACCGCGTCGGGATGCTTGCCGGCGATGGTTCGGATTTCGAGCGCGAGTTTGGCGGCGGCGGCGAGCGCGTCGCGGCGGGCGTTCATGGGGGTCGAGCCGGAATGAGCCTCCTGGCCGTGGAAGGTGATGGCGTGGCGCTCGACACCCTTTGTGCCCAGGACCGTCGCGAGCGGCAGGCCCATGCGTTCGAGGACCGGGCCTTGTTCGATATGGAGTTCGATATAGGCCGCGGCGTTTTTTTGTTCGCCGGTGGCTTCGGGGAAGCGATCGATTTCCACGCCGCAGCGGCGCAGGGCGTCTTCCAGACGTACGCCATCGCGATCGGTGCGCACGCGGTCGGCGGCGATGCTGGCTGTGCCCGCAAATGCCGAAGAGCCGAGAAGGCTGCGGCCGAAGCGGGCTCCTTCTTCGTCGGCCCAATCGACAAGGCGGACCGTGACCGGCGGGCGGCCGTTGAATTCAGCGTTGATGCGGCGGAGGATTTCGAGGCCGGCCAGGACGTTCAGGGAGCCGTCCAGCCACCCACCGTTTGGGACGGAATCCAGGTGACCACCGATGAGTAGGGATTTTTCGGATTCGCCGGGGAGGGTTGCCCAGTTGTTGCGGGCGGCGTCGTAGTGATGTTCAACCGGGAGGCCGCTTAGTTTTTGTGCAAACCACTCGCGGGCTTTCAGCCAGGTGTCGGTCCACGCTACGCGTTGGGCGCCGTTCGCGTCGGCGGTGAGGGCGCGAAGTTCTTTTAGCTCGGCGATCGTGCGTTTGGGGTCGAGGGTCATGCCGGCGCCATTTGCGTTGGGTTGCTAGGGTAACAAATGGAGCAGGCTCGTCAATGACCCGACTGATCTTGGTGGGTGGAGTGGACGGATCGGTTTAGTTGTTTTGCAAGAAGGCGCCCGCTTCGGAAAGCGGCCGCCACGACTTCGTTATTGGGGGCGCTTGTCGGCGGGCGGCGACGCGGTTTGTTTCACTAGTGGCGATTCGCCGAACCATTCGGCGCGTTGGAGTTCGATAGGGACGTTGCCGTTGCGCCAGACGAAATCGTTGAAGGCGCGGATGTCGAATTTTTCTCCGGCGCGGAGGCGCGCGTCAGCCAGGAATTTGGTGATTTGTACTTTGCCGGTTAGGTAGGAGATGGCTTGGCCGGGCTGCGTTGCAAAGGCTGCGCCCTCACTTTGCGCGGTTTTCGGGCTCATGGGTACTGTCTTCGCCAAATACGCGGACGCTTCTTCGTTGTTGAGCTGGCCGAGAGCGAGTTTGACGTCCACTTCGACGCGGAGGGCGCGGAGCCGGGCGAAGTTGTAGATGATTTCGCGCGTGTGCGGAGAATCCTCAAACAATCCGGCGAGGAGCATCATCTCTTCGGCATAGAATCCGAGACCTTCGTTGGCGCCGGAGTCGTAATAGTGGCGGCGCATAACATCGGGATTGTGCCAAGAGAGCCAAAGCTGCATGTAATGGCCGGGCACACCTTCGTGAACGATGAGGGGACGCGGGTCGCGCTGGCTGGCGTCTTCGAAGTATCCGGGGTTGGCGGAAGGTTTTGGCGTCCAGCGCGTACCCTCTTGCGTCAAACGCGACGGGCCCGTGAAATCGTCGAGCTCCGAAAAATCACCAAGTCCGGCAAGATACGGTGGAACCGCGCGAACCGTGTAGTGAGGAAAGTCTTGCGGCACGGTGAGGATTTCCTGGCGAGCCAGAAAGCGGCGAATCGCGCTTTCCATATCGTTGGTTCGCTGCAATTGTTCGTCGAGCGTGTCGAACGGTTCCAATGCGCGAACTTCGATGTCTCGCTGGTGTTCGATCTGCTCGGCGGCGACGGAGCGGGCCCATTCGAGGCGGCTCATGTCGAGCAACTGCTCCGGGGTGAACGGATAAAGAGCGACATTCTTGAGGAAGAAAACGTAGGCGTCGCGGCCGACCGGCGTGTGTGGCGGCATGGTGGGAAGCCGCTTTTGCAGCCAGTCGCGGAAAGACTCCAGGGAGGATGCGGCGCGCTCGACCGCGGGCGAGAGTTCCTGCGCGTCGTTTCCAGTTAACTGCGGCCCCACATCGTGAGCGATCAACCACAATTGCCCACGAATGTCAGCAAGAGATGCGATGGCGAGTTTCGCGAAGGGCGCGGCCGGATGCTGCAGATTGGTCTCCGCCTCTTCCACAATCGACGGGATATTTTGCACCCGGGTGATCAGATCGCTGGTGCGCGTCTTATCAAACGGCGGTGGCGGAAGAATCGCTTCGACGACCGGGGTCATCGCTTGATCGACGTAAAAGGTAGCGTCGTCCTGCCACCGGCGATTAAGGTCGAGTTCCCAATGTACGCGGGCTAGCGCGGAGCCGATCAGGCGATAGTCCACTTGTAGCGGGACGCGCCATTTGGAAGCGTCCAACTTTTTCCAGCGAGCGTCGAAGGCCGAAAGATCGGCGCGTTGATGAGCGATGGACTCCGCGGACCAGGATTGCTTCAGCCCCGCGGGACGCTCGATGCGCGGAATGTCGTCGGAATTAAAGGGCTGCCACTGCGCGCGCCAGGTCCAGAAATCCGTGGCGAGTTTGTCGAGAGAATCCTGAGCGCGGGCAGTAAGCGGAAGGCAAAGAACAGCCAGCAGGAAAAAGGTTCGTTTCATGAATGCGCGATATTGCTGGACAAAGCGGGAGAAGTCAATGTGAACGCTGGCTCTTGCGGCAAATACTGCGTGAAGGGGCGCGAAACCCGCCCCCTTAAAAAAGCGAAGGGTGCGGCACCCGCGGAAACCTCAAAATCCTGACGGGACACCGGCCTGTGGGGAACCCAGGAACTAGTGCGCTTGCGGTATTCGGGCACTTGTATTCCTTTGGGCGCAGGAGTAATTTCGGGCTTGTCCGGCTGCCCGCCCATGTTTGGCGGGAGAGATCGCCATTTTTCAATGGCACGCTAGAAAAGGAGTGCAGATTATGGCTACTGCAGTCACTGCCCCATCGATTGATTCGAATGTTTCGAGCTTCGTGGCTCGAAAGCAAAAGCTTTTAATTAACGGCAAATGGGTGGAAGCCGCTTCGGGAAAAACCTTTGCGAGCTACAACCCGGCCACCGGCGAAGTGCTGGCTAACGTCGCGGAGGGCGATCGAGAGGACATCGACCGCGCCGTAAAAGCAGCGCGGGCCGCGTTCGAAACTGGCCCATGGTCGAAAATTTCTCCGGCCACGCGCGGCAAGATGATCTGGAAACTTGCGGACTTGATCGAGAAGCATCTCGAGGAATTCGCGCAAATCGAATCGCTGGACAACGGCAAGCCGCTG
>Ga0210405_10006004_pt1 | contig 10952 bp, 7 predicted proteins | sample IncBWH11MmetaG_FD_155492 | JGI IMG/M metagenome (GOLD analysis project Ga0210405, IMG submission 155492) | Forest soil microbial communities from Barre Woods Harvard Forest LTER site, Petersham, Massachusetts, United States - Inc-BW-H-11-M | ecosystem: Environmental > Terrestrial > Soil >... | reverse complement strand
AAAGTGAAAATACTCGGCGATGATGCTGGCGTTCCAGGCGTTGCCGGAAGCGGTCACCAACCCGGTGACGAGATAAGGAAAAATCCCTGGCAGAATTAAATAGCGCCAGCGATCCCAAGAACCAAAACGGAAAATGCCGGAAGCTTCCTTCAGATCCGTCGGAATGGCCATGGCCCCGGCGATGACATTGAAGAGAATGTACCACTGCGTGCCAAGAAGCATGACGAGCATGGCGGCAAACTCCAGACCGCCGCGAAGCCGAATCAAGAATAAAAGAATGACGGGAAAGAGCGCGGTGGCGGGAATGGAGGCCGCAATCTGCGCGAGTGGCTGGGCGATGCGCGCGAGACGCGGATTGAAGCCGATGGCCACGCCAACGGGCACGCTCCAAAGACCGCCGATGAGAAGCGCACCATTGACGCGAAGAAGCGTGAAGCCTGCGCTGCGAAGAAGGGCGAGATAGTCAGCGCGACGCAGATCGGAAAGTTCGCGTGCCGCGTGAAATACGGCGAACCCAACGCCGGCGAGAATCACGGCTGCGACAAAAATGAGAATCGAACGGCGAGTGCCCGGACGTTTTGGGACGGAGAAAGTGGCTGCAGCGCGGCGCGCGCCAACGGCAACATTGATGGTGATCCAGTCGAGGACTGGACGCACGGCGAGGCGGTACAAGCGAATCACGATGGAAGCGCGGCCAAGAAGACTGAGCAGACTGTGCGTGGCAGTTCTGGCGCTCTCCACTTGCTCGAACTTGAATTTATCCGCCCACGCGATGACCGGCCGCCAGATCAACTGGTCGAGAAGGACGATGACAGTTACCATGGCCGCGAGGCCCCAGAGAATGGCGCGCGTATTGCCGTGACTCGCGGCAGTTTGCAGAAACGACCCGAGTCCCGGCAGGCGGAAGTCGCGCTTGCCGAGCACAAACATCTCGCAAGCCATGAGGAAAAACCATCCGCCGGCGACGGACATCATGGAGTTCCAGACCAGGCCAATCGTGGAGAACGGCAAATCCAGCTCGACAAATTTTTGCCAGCGGCCGAAGCGGTAAATAATGGCTGCTTCTCTCAGTTCACGAGGAATGCCCTTCAACGAAGAATAGAAACTGAAGGCAATGTTCCAGACCTGGCCGGTGAAGATGAGGATGATGGAACCGAGCTCGATGCCAAACTGGCTGTGCGGAAAGAGCGCGACCATGGCCAGCATCACCCCCGGAAGAAAACTAAGAACCGGGATGGATTGCAGAATATCGAGGAGCGGGATGAGGACGATCTCCGCCTGTTTGGAGCGCGCCGCAACATAGCCATAGGCGAGCGCGAACAGCATGCTCAACACGTACGCCACGCTAAGACGCACCAGGGAATAAAACGCGTAGAGCGGGAGGGCGCGCGGGCTCTGCGAGATTTCGACTTTGGCGGGGACTGGTCCAAGCCAGGTGTGGCCAATGGCGTAGACGCCGTAAATGGCAGCGAGGACGAAAAGAAAAACACAAATATCGATCAGGAAAGACCACGACCAGCGCGAACCAGCGGGCCGTCGGATTGCCGGGGGGACGGGACTCGCTTTGTGAGCAGCAATCGTAGGAGTCGTCACAGGAAGGTCAAGCCTCGGTGAGAGTCAGCTTGCCCGTGGCCGCGTCGTAATCAAAAATTTCCGCGTATCGGCCCCATTGGATGGCGGTTTCCAGTTGGCGGCGGGATTCGTCCTCGCTGAAATGTTCGTCGAGGAGGTCGCGGAAGAATTCGTCGGATAGCGTGCGGTTCGATTTTGCTTTGAGGGCATTATGCATCTGGCAAAGCAGCGGAATATTTGCGAGAGCGGCTTTGCGAAAGATCGCCTTGCGCGCCTGGATGTCGGCCTGCGCGTAGGCTTGTCCTTCGGGAGTAATGATGGCTTGGCCCTCTTCGAGTCGCAGCATGCCGAGGAGGACGGCGGTGTCCACCGTGGGAAGTAGGGCGTCCACTTCGAGGCTCAGCTCGTCGGCGAGTTTGTGAAGATCGGCGCGGCCGCCCTGGTCCATGAGAATTTCCAGCAAGCCGGCCAAGCCGCCTGGCCGCGTATGGGGGAGCATGATGGCTTTGCGCGGCAACTGCTTGCCGGGAGCGGGTTTCTGGTGAATGGCGTCGTGCTCGTAGTCAGGCCTTGTCAGAACACGATAAATCTCGTCGACAAGTTCAACGAAACTCGAAGATTTGCGGTCGCGAGGATGAGGAATGTTCACGGAAAAATCGGCGTGGATGTGCGCTGGGTTGCGCCCCAGGACGACGATGCGATCAGCGAGGACCACGGCTTCTTCGATATTGTGCGTGACGATGAAGATGGCGCGCGTGGGAATTTTGTGCCCGAGCCAAAGTTCGAGAAGTTCGCCACGCAGCGTTTCCGCAGTGAGCACATCGAGCGCGGAAAAAGGCTCGTCCATGAAAAGAACTTCGGGTTCGACGACGAGAGCCCGGGCGACTCCGACGCGCTGCTTCATGCCGCCGGAGAGTTCCTTGGGATAAGCGGACTCGAAACCATCGAGGCCGACGGCGTCAATAATGCGCAGAGCGCGTTTGTGGCGCTCGATGGGGGCCATGCCGCGTGCTTCGAGCGGAGCTTCAACATTTTCGAGCACAGTAAGCCAAGGAAACAGCGCGAAGCTTTGAAAAACGATGGATACGTTCGGCGTGCCGTCGCCCACCGGCGCTCCGTGCCAAAACACGGCGCCTGCGCTCGCGGGGGAGAGCCCGGTCAGCATGCGGAGCAGCGTGGATTTTCCGCAGCCGGAAGCGCCGAGCATAGCAATGATCTGTCCGGGATAGACGGCGAGATCTGTTGGCGCGATGACCTGGATGCGGCCACCGTCCGGCTGCGGATAAAATTTTTCGAGCTTGCGCGCTTCGATAATTGGTTCGGGGATGCTTGATTCGGAGTTGATGGGCTGGGGAGATGTGGTGGACGTGCTCATAGGAGCGTGTATTATCGCTCAAGTGCGTGCAAGGCGCACAGGAGGATGATGGGCGCATGATAGTTGGTTTCCCAGTTACAATGGCGTGAACCCTGCATGTCATTTTCCCGTAAACCATTGAATCCTCAGCCTTCGGCGGCGCGATTTCGTGGCTGGCTTCCGGCCATTTTTATTTCGCTGTTCATTTCTTTGGCGATTGTTTCTCCTTTTTTCTGGTTGGGAAACGCCACTGGTCATGATTTCCAATTTCACACGGAGTCCTGGCTGGACGCCGCGGGACAGTGGAAAGAAGGAATTGTCTATCCGCGGTGGATGGAGTGGGCGAATTACGGATTTGGCGAGCCGCGATTTATTTTCTATCCGCCAATTTCGTGGATTTTCGGAGCGGCGCTTGGTTCCGTGTTTCCCTGGAACCACGTTCCGATGGTTTTCATCTTGCTGGTGCAAACTTTCGCGGGATTGAGCGCATTTGCGCTGGCGCGGCGCGTGGTTTCGGAAAGAGCCGCGTTATTTTGCGTGGCGTGCTATGCCGCGAATCCATACGCATTGTTGAATGTATACATGCGGAGTGATTTTGCGGAATTGCTTGCGGACGCGTTCTTTCCATTGCTGTTTCTTTTCGCGCTGCAAATCTGCGAGTTGGTGGAGAGTCCACCGGAGCCCAAGAAAAGATTTGCGCGGCGCGCTGTTGCTTACTTTAGCGTCGTATTCGCCGCTATCTGGCTGTCTAACGCGCCGGCGGGAGTCATCGCCAGTTATAGCTCGTTTGCCGTTTTTGGATTTGCGGCGCTGACGCGGAGATCATGGCAGCCACTGATGCGCGGGATGGCTGGGCTGGCGTTGGGATTTGGTCTGGCGGGTTTTTACCTGTTGCCTGCCGCGTACGAACAGCGTTGGGTGAACATCGCGCAGGCACTTTCTCCCGGCCTGCTGCCATCGGAAAATTTCCTGTACACGATCATCAACGATCCGGAGCACACGCTTTTCAACTGGATTGCATCAACCATCTCCGTTTTGCTGATAATTTTGACGGGGTTTGCGGCGCTAGGAGCGCGCCGAACAGAGCAAGATCGCAAAAGCGCTTTGGACAATCGCGTGTGGCTGGCGCTGCTGCTTCTTGCGGGACTGGCGACGCTGCTGATGCTGCGCTTCACTTCCCCTCTCTGGCAACTGCTGCCCAAACTGCGGTTTGTGCAATTTCCGTGGCGGTGGATGTCGCTTCTTTGCGTGCCATTTGCGATTTTTCTTGGAAGCGTGATGGGACGGAAGCGGTGGGGATGGGCCTGGGCGGTGGTCACGTTTGCGCTCATCGGCGGCACAGGGGTTGTCCTTGTGCAACACGGCTGGTGGGACACGCAGGATATTCCGGGTTTGCGCGCGGCGATCGCGAACGGAGTGGGGTTCGACGGCACAGACGAGTACGACCCTGCTGGGGACGATCACACGAACATTCCGGCGAAGTCGCCGGAGGCGATGGTGATGGATACGGATTCCATACCCGGTCCGAACTCGAGACCGAAGATTGACGTTGAGCGCTGGACCCCGGAGGACAAAGAGGCTTCCGTCAGCTCACGCGAGCGATTTCTTCTTGGGCTGCGTTTGCTGAACTATCCCGCGTGGCGGGTAGAGGTGAACGGTACAGCAGTTACGCCAAGCAATAGCGATGACTACAACCAAATGATCGTGCCTGTGCCCGCTGGAGAGTCGCACATTCGCGTGCGATTTGTGAGGACTTGGGACCGGACTCTCGGCAGCGTTCTCAGCCTAGCCGCCGCACTGTTTGTAGCCTGGCTTGGCATCCGCCGCGGGACTGCAGATCTTAAACCTGTTAGTTAGGGATGGATGGACCCCTCCCCCGTTTTTTCGTAAGTGCAGATTCTAAATAAGTTAGCTTTTTCGTAAGCCTTTTAGAATCAACACCTGCAAGGCACCTATGTAAGTGTTGATTCTACAGAACTTACAAGTTGACATAATACAGACTCGGAATTGGCTTTACGATCTTTCGGCTTAACTCAGTTGACCTGGTTGGCTTAGTCCCGAGGCTGCTAGAAACAAAAAGCGGCAGCGAGGGCTGCCGCAGTCCGTATTTCTCTACCAAGGTAATACCGTAGCTCGGACGAGAAGTCCAGCACTTTTTAGTGCTAGTACTGACTGGTTATCGAAAGGCGACCCTAAAAGTTGTCAGAAACGAAGGAGGGCACGATGTATCGTGCCCCTACGGGAGCTGCGTGAGGGCGAGTTAGAAATGGAATTAGCGGCTAGAGGGGCTGGGTGAGAAATTGGGTTTAGCGGCGGTCGACGCTGGGGTGGCGGACGTCCTGGCCCTGGACGATGTAGATGACGTCCTCGGCGATGTTGGTGGCATGGTCGCCAATGCGCTCGAGGTTTTTGGCGACTAGGATGAGTTCGAACGCGGGAAAGACTACGCTGGAATCACCCATCATATAGGTGAGAAGTTCGCGGAAGATCTGGTCACGGAAGTGGTCGACCTGGTCGTCCGTCGCAAGGACCTTTTGCGCCAGATCGACGTCGCGGCGGACGACGGCGTTGAGAGCGTTGCGGACCATTTCTTCGGCAAGCTCGCTCATGCGCGGCAAGTCGACGTAAGGCTTGACCCGGGGATGGCGAAGGATGCGCGTCGCGGATTGTGCGATGTTGACGGCCTGGTCGCCGATGCGCTCGAGGTCGTTGTTGATGCGGGAAACGGCGAGGACGAATCGCAGATCGATGGCCATCAGCTGATGAAGCGCGAGGAGCTGCACGACGCGATCATCGATTTCCATCTGTAATTCGTTGATGGCGTCCTCTTCATCGAGAACGCGCCTGGCGAGCTGTTCATCCGCTTCGAGGACAGCGTGCACGGCCTGATGGACGGCGCGCTCGGCGAGGCTGCCCATCCACAAGAGGCGCTCTTTTAACTCGTTCAGATCTTTTTCGAAGTGGCGTTCCATGAACTCAATCCCCTCAGCCGGTTAGATCCGTGCGGATATCGTACTGCTTTTCTGCCTGAACGCATCAGCCAAAGCGGCCGGTAATGTACGCTTCCGTGCGCGGGTCACTCGGCTTGGTGAAGAGTTGCGGCGTGGGACTGAATTCGATGAGCTGGCCGGTAAGCAGGAAGGCAGTGAAATCGCTGATGCGCGCGGCCTGCTGCATGTTGTGAGTGACGGTAACGATGGTGCAAAGGTCTTTCAGTTGAACGAGGAGCTCTTCGATTTTCGCGGTACTGATGGGATCGAGCGCGGAGCAAGGCTCGTCGAGGAGCAGGACTTCGGGCTCGACGGCGAGGGCGCGGGCGATACAGAGGCGCTGCTGCTGGCCGCCGGAAAGTTCGTAGGCCGATTTGTGGAGCTGGTCTTTGACTTCGTCCCAAAGAGCGGCGTGGCGAAGACTTTTCTCGACGGCCTCTGCCATGGGAACCTTCGACCCGTTGATGCGGAGGCCATAGGCAACGTTCTCAAAGATCGATTTTGGGAAGGGATTGGGGCGCTGAAAGACCATGCCGACGCGGCGCCGAAGTAAAGTGACGTCCTGATCGAGAATGTTCTCGCCGTCGAGCAGGATTTCGCCCTCAAGGCGGGCGTTGCGCACGGTTTCGTGCATGCGATCAAGCGTGCGCAAAAGAGTGGATTTGCCGCAGCCCGAAGGACCGATGAGAGCGGTGACTTTGCTGGTGGCGATGCCCAGATTAATGTCGAAAAGAACCTGTTTGGCACCATACCAGAAATTGACTTTGGAGATGGACATGCGCAACTCGGCGGGCGCCGCTGTTTCGCGGCTCGCGGCGGTTGTTACGGGAGGAGTTATGTTTACGGACACTGCCGGCCTCACAGAAGCGTGCATAGATTAAGCCCTCGGAACCGAAACGCCACGGGATAAAATGGCCCGGGCAACAATATTGATGACCAAGATCAAAGTGAGCAGGACCAAGCCCGCGGCCCAAGCTTGCCGGTGCCAGTCCTCAAATGGCGAGAGGGCGTAGTTATAAATCATAACCGGAAGGGACGCGGTGGGCTCGTTCCAGCCGTTGCTCCAAAAACGGTTGCCGAGAGCAGTGAAAAGCAGGGGAGCGGTCTCGCCGGCGACGCGAGCAAAGGCGAGAAGAACGGCGGTGAGAATACCACGATAGGCGGCGGGGACGATAACCGTCGCGATCGTTTTCCATTTGCTGGCGCCCAGGGCCATCGCGCCCTCGCGCAAACTGCGAGGCACGCCCCGCAGAAACTCTTCGGTGCTGCGCAAGGTGATGGGAATCATCATGACCCCCAGAGCAAAGCCGCCAGCAAAGGTGGAGAAATGTTTGAAAGGGTGGACAGCAACGCTGTAGGCGAAAATGCCGATGACGATGGAAGGGACGCCATTCAGCAAGTCTGCAGCGTAGCGGACGACAAAGGCGACTTTGCTACCGCTGAACTCGGCGAGGTAGATAGCGCCGAAGAAACCGATGGGAACTCCAAAAAGAGTGGCGAGCAGGAGAAGTTTGGCGCTGCCAAGGATGGCATTGGCCATGCCGCCGCCGTTTTCACCGACGGGCGCGGGAAGCTTGGTGAAAAAGTCCCAATTGATGGAAGTTCCGCCGTGATAGACGAGATAGCCGAGGATGAAGAAGAGGACGGAGACGGCGACGAGGGCGCAAAGACCGGTCAGGGTCAGCATGAAATTGCTGACAAATTTGCGCCAGCGCAACTGAGCGTTCATGGTCATGCGCGCGCCGCTCCGCCGCGCTGCGAAGTGACGACGATGAGCAAGCGAGCGAGCCCATTGAGAATGAAGGTCAGAAGAAAGAGGACCAGACCGAGTTCGATGAGCGATTGCGTGTAGAGGTCGCCGGTGGCTTCCGTGAATTGATTGGCGATGACAGAGGCGATGGAATCGCCTGGCGAAAAGAGAGAAGCGGCGATGGCGGGAGTGTTGCCGATGACCATGGTGACAGCCATGGTTTCGCCGAGAGCGCGAGCCAGGGCGAGGAATATGGAACCCATGATGCCAGTGCGGGCAAATGGCACAACGACTTTCCAGGTAGATTCCCACCGTGTGGAACCGAGAGCGAGAGCGGCTTCGCGCTGATCGCGAGGAACAGAAAGAAGGATCTCACGGGAAACGGAGATGATGTAGGGGATGACCATGATGGCGAGAACGACCCCGGCGGTGAGAAAGCCGATACCGAATGCGGGCCCCTTAAACAGGGGAAAAAAGCCGAGAGTATTCTTGAGGGCGGGCTGAATCACATCGCGCATGATGGGCACGACAATGAAGATACCCAAGAGTCCGTAGATGACGCTGGGTACGGCAGCGAGCAAATCAATAAAGAATTCCAGGGCATCCGAGAGACGGGCTGGGGCGAGCTCGGAGAGGAAGATGGCAGCACCGATGCCGAGGGGCACGGCGATGAGGAGCGCTACAGCGGAGGTCACGAGCGTGCCGAAGATAAAGGGCAGAGCGCCGAACTGTTCAAAATTGGGGTCCCACACGGAAGTGCGAAAGAAGGCAAAACCAAATTTGTGACGCGGCAAGACGGAACCTTGCCAGAGTTCATAAACGATGAACAAAGTAATCAGCACAACCGAAGCGGCGAACAAGAAGGTGATCAGGCGGGCGATTTCGTCGCCATCGCGAAGTCGATCGAAAAAGGAGCGCGAGCCCGCTAGGGGGCCCGCGCTCGGAACAGTTGTGCTGGTGGTGGCCATATTTTCTGGAGGTTATTGGACTTTGTCGAGGGCGGTCAGTTCCTTGGCGACCACTTCCTTAGGCAGCTTGGAGTAGGCCAGCGCCTCGGTTTGGTTTTGGCCATCCGCGAGCATCCACTTCACAAAACTTTTGATGGCGTCGCGTTTGGAGGCATCGGAGAACTTGGAAGGAATCAGCAGCCAGGTAAAGCTGGAGATCGGATAGGCGGACTTTCCTGGGGCGTTGGTAATAGATACCCTGAAATCGTCCGGCATGCTCTTGGCTGCGCCGGCGGCGGCCTCGGTCACGCTAGCCAGATCTGCTTTGACGAACTGACCGGAAGAGTTCTTCACTTTTCCGTACGGCATCTTGTTCTGAATGGCGTAAATCAGCTCGACATAACCGATGGAGTTGGGGGTTTGCTTGACGAGCCCGGCCACGCCCTCGTTTTTGTTGCCTCCGAGTTCCCCGGTGGGCCAGTTCACAGAAGTATTCTTGCCGATTTTGGTTTTCCACTCGTCGCTGACTTTGGAAAGATAATCTGTCCAAATGTAGGTCGTGCCACTGCCGTCAGAGCGGTGAACGACGACGATATCGTTTCCAGGGAGGGTGACCCCTGGATTTGCGGCGGTGATAGCGGGGTCATTCCATTTGGTTATTTTGGCGAGGAAAATACCTGCAAGGGCATCGGGCGTAAAGTTCAACTCCGTGGTAACGCCGGGAATGTTGTAGGTCGGAACGGCGGCGCCGAGAACCGTCGGAAAGTGCAGAACGGGGAAACCGTGCTTGTCCTGGAAAGCTTTTAGCTGGTCGTCATTCATGGGACCATCGGAGGCGCCGAAATCGACGGTGCCTTCGGTGACTTGCTTGATACCGCCGCCAGAACCGATAGCCTGGTAGTTGATCTGAACGCTGGGATCTTTTTTGTGGTACTCGTCAAACCACTTCGAATAAATGGGCTCGGGAAAGGAGGCCCCTGCTCCGTTGATTGAAAGTACGGCCCGTGCGACGAAAAAAGCGGCCAAGCCGAAAGTCATCAGGAGGATTGCTGCGATTCGTTTCATCCGTCATCTCCACGCGAAGGATTTACATTTAACCGAGGGTGTATATCAGTGTGCTTGTTCTGTGTTACAGGATTGTTACAATTTATTCAGAGTTCTTTGATTTATCGAGCGAGTTCGGCGGCGTCCGTTAACCTGTGCGGGTGCAATGACTTGTAGCTGCAACGGGGCGATTGCGGGAGTTAGAGCAAAGAATAAGGGGCAGCTCGGTGAGGAGCTGCCCCTTTTTCCGTCCGCAGGCGGGACGGAGCGCTAACTCTCCTGGTTTAGGGGAGGTAATAGCGGAAGGATGTCCAAACCATGTTGTCAACGGCCTTGGGACGCTGGCTGATGCCCGGAACCGCCACGTTGGTGCCAGCATTTCCCGACCAACCCACCTTGGTGAGGTAGGAGTACTGAATGCCCCAGCGCAAGCGGCCCTTCGAGCCCGTGTACATGTTGTGCCAGAAACCGAGAGTGCCCTCCATCACATTGTGCACGTCTCCGTTGCAGGTGCCAGCGCTGCCGGGGCCGGTCGGGCTAGAGTTCGGGGAGTTTGCACCGGTTACAGGGAAACCCTCCGTGGTACAGCCTGAGTTGTTGAACAGAGGCGAGCCGTAACCAACGCCGACGTTGTTGCCATTCGCTGGATTGATGAAGGTGTAGGCCGTGCGAGCGGCGTATTCACCGCCACCATAGGCATAGATGTCGAACTTCGGACTGGGATGAAGCTCAAGCATCCCGAGCCATGCGGCAGAGCGGATGGGAGCAAGAGTGCCATTCGGGCGCGCGGTTACGTCAGCCAACTGGGCTGAGCTGTAACGGCCAATGCCATCGCCGCCCTGGAAGTGAGCAACGACGTCGACCTTCTTGGCCACCACGGGAAGCCGCGCGGTAACGCCCACGCCGCCTCCAGTGCGGGAGTCATTGAAAGCGCCGGCGACGGAGGTGTTGCTGCCAGCGCAAGCTGCGGGAAGGCCAGTGGCCGTGGTGAGAAGCGGCTGAGCGCCGCAAGGATAAACGCGGGCGCGGAACTGGCTGAGAATGCCCACCACTTCGTAGTGGCCAAATTTTGGATCCAGCGTAGCCTTAACGAGGAAGTCGGGCGCCTTGTTTGCGGTGTAGCCGGTGGTATCCGTGAAGTTCTCCAGGCCGCCACCTACGCCGGGCGAGTTGAAGAAGAAGTTGTTGTTAGAGCCGCGGCCGCCAAAAGTAGTTTGCGGGCCTTCTATCGAGGCAGCCACGGCGAATTTGTTGTCGGCAAAGCTCTTGGCCACGCGGAAGCCGTAGGCCCGCTG
>Ga0210405_10006002_pt1 | contig 10955 bp, 12 predicted proteins | sample IncBWH11MmetaG_FD_155492 | JGI IMG/M metagenome (GOLD analysis project Ga0210405, IMG submission 155492) | Forest soil microbial communities from Barre Woods Harvard Forest LTER site, Petersham, Massachusetts, United States - Inc-BW-H-11-M | ecosystem: Environmental > Terrestrial > Soil >... | reverse complement strand
GGCGACGACGTTTTGGAGATGCTGAACTGGTTCGTTAACAACGACGATAAATACGTTTTAGTCGTGAACGACCAAAACCTAATTGATTGGATCCAACTGAAGGATCGCGGCGAAGATCCGACGGATGCGATCGCCGACCTTTACCGATCTCTTCGAGAAGGAGCCCAGTGATGCACGATGCTCCGTAGCGGGTGAAGTGACCTCGCCGTCTTTGCCGTCCCACTGTAGATTGAACGTCCGCAAGAACTCCTCCATCACCGCAACACGTCGATCTGCCAGGCACCGGCCCAGTTCAGTATACATATCGCCAGGCAGCCGGAGCAGCTTGTCGTAGAAGTGGTGGATCGAAGAGACCCCATAAGGCCCGTGTGTCGACGTATTCGGCTCCGGATCCCAGATCGGGCGGCTGTGCGCGCCGCCAAAAGCGAATGTGCGGGCGATGCCGATGGCACCGAGCGCGTCCAAACGATCTGCATCGGCGAATGCCTGATACTCCACTGTAGGACGTTGTGGATCACCCGCCCGGCCGGGCAGCCAGTGGTGATGCTCTATGCACGTAATCACGGCCCGAACTTTATCGGCAGGAAAACCCGAGCCCGACAGAAGATCGGCCGCTAGATCCGCTCCCCGCTGAGCGTGTTCCGCTCGACCGGACAGGTGGCCGATGTCATGTAGCAACGCGGCAGCGTGTACCACTTCGGTATCCGCTCCAATCGCCTGTGCGATGCGAATTGCCAGGTCGCGGACGCGGAAGGCATGCCAAGGATCGTGTCCCGAAAATTCGCCGTTCAGGTATCGGCATACCTCCCGCTCCAGCTTCGGCATCCAGGTGGCCGGCTCGCCAGGTTCCCCTTTAACGCAACCCAATTCGACAGGGGCATGTAAACCCCAATGGGCAGGGCGACAAGCTCTTAGGTACACAATCCATTGTGTGGCATTTAGTGGTAGAAGTCAAGACACAATAAACATGTTTTTCAAGCAGATCCATAGAGTATAGTGGTGGTATAAAGTGGTAGGCGCAGCGACGTATTGGCTAACAAAGTTAAAGTAGAAAGGGGGCGGGTTCCCCTGCAATCCAGCATGGTCAAGCGTTTTGGAGACCCGACGTCCCGCCTTGACGTCGACGTCTGGCTGTTCATCCTTGATCCGGGTCATATGCGTGTCTTCTCTGCGCAGGAGGCAAAGGTTGTTGCCGACTTAGATGAACTGGCCAAGACTGATGTTGCTGCGCTGGAGACACAACACGAGCGGGAGCGCCTTGTAGCGTTGCGATTACGCCTTCTACAAACGGCCATTGTCTGGGAGAAGCGTCTAAAGATTCCTTCGGAGGCGTTCGACCTATGCGGTGAGTATCTTGATCGGAGCCATGTTTGGTTGGAGCATTCATCGTCATACCTCGACGTTTACACGGCGACATACGTGCAGCGGGCGCTCGCAATTCGGCCATCTGAATTCCTACCGAGTACATTCCAAGCAGAATGAGCGGCCGCCTCCTAAGCGACAGGTCGGCAGTTCGAATCTGCCCGTCCCTACCACTTCCCATCCCGCGGATTTACAATCAAGAACAATGCATCGATTCTATTTGTCATTGATCCTGGTTGCCGCCGGGATTGCCCAACCGCAAACACGCGGCCTTCAGAGCGCCGACTTGCTGAAGCTCCGGTCTGTCGGCGAGGTGCAATGGTCGCCTGACGGCACACGCATCGCCTATACGATTTCGAACAACGATGGCCCGCGGCGGCCGTATTCGCAACTGTGGATCATGACGGTCGCGGATCGGAAGCAGGTCCGGCTCGCCACGGGGAAGGAATCCTCATCGGGGCCGGAGTGGTCGCCGGACGGACAATGGATCGCCTATCAGGGGCGGCTTGGCGAGAAGTCGGGCTTGATGATCGCACGGCCGGACGGGTCGGGAATGAAACAGCTCGCTCCGCTCGAATGGACTAACAGTCCGCTACCAACCACAGGCAAGCGTCTTGCCTGGTCACCGGACGGCAAGCGTATCGCGTTTGTATCGGCGACGCCAGGACCGGAGACGAAGGAAGCAACCGGCGACCCAATCGTGATCCGGCGGTATCTGTACAAACCGGACGCCGACGAAGGGCTCAGCCATTTCAATGACAATCGGCGCCTGCATATTTTCGCGGTGGAGGTGGCCACGGGCGCGGTCCGGCAACTCACATCGGGGGATCATTACGAGCACTCGATCGATTGGTCGCCGAACGGCCAAGAGATCGCGTTCGTGTCGAATCGTGAGACGAATGAAGATCAGTTCTTCAATTACGATATCTTCGCGCTGAACGTGGCCTCGGGGGAAATCCGGCGACTGACTGCGACTGAGAACGCCGAGTACAGGCCGCGCTGGTCTCCGGATGGAAAGACGCTGGTGTACCAGGCGACGAGGCGCGGGCTCACCGATCTGGAGACAACCATGGAGGACACGCATGTCTGGCTGATCTCGTCGGATGGAACCGGGCGCCGGGAGATTGGGACTATCGATAACCGGCAGGGGGAGCCGGGCTGGTCGCCAGATGGGTCGGCTGTTTACTTCACTGTTCAGGAGCACGGGGATGTCGGGCTGTATCGCTTACCGGCATCGGGCGGGCAGGCGGAAGTAGTGGTTGCAGGTAGCGGAACTGTAGGTGGATGGTCGGTGGCGAAGAGCGGCGCGATTGCGTATGCGTTCACTAGTCCATCGGACTTGGCTCAGCTTTATATCAAGAACACCGGCGCTGCGGCTACAAAGATTACCGATCTGAATACGGCTGTGCTGGCCGGTAAGGAGATTGGCGAGGTGGAGGCGTTCACTTTTGTTAGTAACGATAATAAGTTCGAAATTGAAGGGTTTCTTACGAAACCGGCGAACACGCTAAAGCGTATTCCACTAATCGTCAACATTCATGGCGGGCCGCATGGGCAGCAGGGGACTGCGTTCAATTTCAAGAACCAGGTTTATGCGGGACTCGGGTGGGCGACCCTGATGGTTAATTATCGCGGATCCACCGGCTACGGGCAGAAGTTCGCCGACGCGGTGTTCGGGGATCAGAACGGGAATGAAGCGCAGGATGTGCTCTACGGAGTGAGCGCGGCGCTGCGGCGGTATCTATGGCTGGATCGCGATCGGCTGGGAGTTGAGGGGGTCAGCTACGGAGGGCAACTCAGCGACTGGCTCATCACGCAGACCAACATGTTCAAGGCTGCGATACCGATCGCGGGAATCTCCAATCTGATCAGTTACAATTACATGACTTATTACAACCAGTATGAGCAGATGGAGTTCGGCGTGTTTCCGCATCAGGGCAACTTTATGGATGTCCTTTGGGAACGCTCAGCGTTAAAACACGTGGCCAAGGCGCACACGCCGACCTTGCTGATGCATGGTGAAAACGATAACGACGTTCCGATTGCGGAAGCGGAGCAATATTACATTGGGCTAAAGGCGGTGGGGGTGGAGACGGTCATGGTGCGGTATCCACGCGAAGGACATGGGATTCGCGAGTCCAAGCATATTGTCGATAGCATCGACCGGTCGATCGATTGGTATGTGAAGCACTTTCCGCCGGCGCAGTAACTATGGCGCCTGAGTTTTACATTTTGAGATTCAAGACGTCTTTTATGATGTAGGAACCGTCCTTGAAGTCAAATACAGATAAATCGAACGGAGTTTCATTCATGAAAACGAATAAGCGGACCATTTTCGTAATCGTATGCGGGCTCGCTCTCATAAGCACTTGTTTCGCACAACCCAGGTACACGTCCAGCCCTATCCAGATCCCGCCTGGATTTTCGTCGGCGGCGCTGACCTGGATCAGCGACGACGGCAAAACCGGGTTCGGCTCCGGCTGGAACGTCCTCGGCGCCACTTCATGTTTCACCTACCAGGACGGAAGCTACACAACGTTTTCCACACCTGATTCCGGGTGTGGGACGGTCCGTGCGGGGAACACTCGCGGGGAGTTCGTTGGAACGCTTTCGCCGCCCCTCAAAGCCGGATTTGGATCCGTGCCGGAGGACGCCTTCGTGTATCGGAACGGAGACTTCATGCAGTTGAATGACCTGCTCCCCGGCCAGCCGCCAGTCAGCTTTGCCATGGGCATCAACGAGAATGGCGATGTCGCCGGCGTTTTTCAAACCTTCTATACCTTCAGTACCACTCTGCAGGATGGCACAACGCGGGTAACCTCGTCGCCGAGCCAGCAGTTCGCCTTTGTGTACTCCAATGGTCAGGTCCGACTGTTGCCCGACTTGGGCGCACAGTGGAGTGCGGCTTATGCCATTAACAGCAACGGTGACGTGGTTGGCGATTCGGTTCTGCGGTCCGACCTGGGACCGGCCGACATCCCTGTGCACGCCGCGATTTTTCCGCACGACGGCGGCATCATCGATCTGGGCACTTTCGGAGGACCAAGAAGCTCGGCGGTGGCAATCAATTCGAAGGGGCAGGTGGCCGGCTGGGCCAACCTTGACGCCAACAATAGCCACGCCTTCTTCTATGATGGCGGTATGATGACCGAAATACCGCTGCCGGGTGGGAACGCCACATCCATCAATGACGGCGGTGAGGTTGTCGGAACCTACTGGCCGGACGGCGATCAGTCTCAACACGCGTTCTACTATTCGGGGGGCAACGCGGTGGATCTCAATACTCTGACGCTGGATCTTCCCGCGGGAGTGGTCCTCGAGAGCGCTCAGCGCATCACCAACCAGGGCCTGATTCTTGTATCGGCCAGGAAATCCCCGGATGAACCGCTAACACAATTTTTGCTGACGCCGGTCGCGGGCAGCTAGCGGCACTCAACCAACTTTTAGCGCATTACCAAATATTTGGATTCGACCGCATGCTCACGCATGGCGGTTCTCTGACGAGTTCCTGGTACACTTTCGGAAGATGATCAAAGCAGTCATCTTCGATCTTGGTAAAGTTATCGTCCCATTTGATTTTTCGCGGGCTTACCGGGCCATGGCCGAACTTTGCCCCTACTCGCCGGAAGATATCCCCAAGCGCATCGGGTCTGTCCCGACCGACCTCTTGCGCCGGTTTGAAACCGGGCAGATCGAACCCGAGCAATTCGTCGAGCAACTTTGCAATATTCTCGAGCTACGCATCGAATACCCGCAGTTTTGCGAACTCTTCACCGGGATTTTTCTTCCCGGAACGCTGATTCCGGAGAGCCTGCTGGAAGGTTTGCGGCGCCGCTACCGGCTGCTCCTTTTATCCAATACCAACGCGATCCATTTCCCAATGATCCGGCAAAACTATCCGCTGCTGCGGCACTTCGACGATTTCATACTCTCCTACGAAGTGGGCGCGATGAAGCCTTCGCCGCGAATTTACGAAGAGGCCGTGGCGCGAGCGCAGTGCGCGGCCGGTGAATGCTTTTTTACCGACGATATCGCGGAATACGTGGCGGGGGCACGGGAGGCGGGATTGGATGCGGTACAATTTCAGTCCGCTGCGCAGATTCAGTCGGAGTTATCGAAGCGCGGCGTCACCTGGGAGTGATGGATGCCTGGAAATACTGAGCTGGCTATCTCCGAGATCAAGGCTTATGCGCTGCGCGAGCCGGTTTCACGACGCGGCTATACGGTTGTAGAAGTCCAGACTAAAGGCGGGTTGGCCGGTTACGGCGAGTGCGCGGCGGCAGCGCCTGAGGCCTTGGCGCTGGCGAGGCAGGCGGCTGTGGGGCAGGCGGCGACCTCTTATGAAGTGATCGGGCGGCAACTGGCGGCGAATCCGGGAATGCAGGCAGCGGTTGGAATGGCGCTGCTCGATGTCGTCGGGAAGTTCACGAAAGCGCCGGTATTCCAGGTGCTCGGCGGACCTACCCGAAACAAGGCGCGCGCGCTCACGCCATTGGACGGCGCTTCCGATGCGGAACTGATGGCTGCCATGAAACGCGCACGCGAGGCGGGGCACCGCGCGTTTCTGGTTCCAGCGCCCACTTCCGTGGCGCCCAATCAAGGGCAGGCGTTTGTTAAGGCCACGCGAAGCCGGTTGGAAAAGCTGCGCGCCGAGGCGGGAACCGATATCGACTTTGTCCTGGATGGCGGCGGGCGCCTGACGCCGGGGGATTCGGCCAGCCTGGCGGCGGAACTCGAACGGTTCCACCTGCTCTGGTTCGACGAGCCCTGCCGCGTTTCAAATCTGGCGGCGCTGCACAAGATCGCGTCGGAGACGGTGACGCCCCTGGGCTTCGGGCGGCGCGTCCATCAAAGCGGAGCGTTTCAAGATCTACTTCGCGAGCAGGTGATCGATGTGCTGCGACCCAGCCTGGCGTTGAACGGGCTTTCGCAATTGCGACGCATGGCGGCGCTGGCCGAGCCTTATTACACGGCGATCGCTCCGCATCACGAAGGGGGACCGATCGCTACGGCGGCGGCGCTGCATCTGGCTGCGAGCCTGCCAAACTTTTTTATCCAGCAAGTGCCGTTCACCGAGGCGGCCGAGGATCGGGCGATGCGCGCAAAATTGGGAGGCGCGCTGGAAAAGCCCGTGGATGGATTCCTGACTTTGCCCACCGGGCCGGGTTTGGGAATCGTGGTGGATCGAGGAGTGTTGGTATGAAGCGGCGTCAATTTTTCAGCGGAGCGGCAGGAGCGGTACTCACCGGCAGATCGGTGAGCGCGGGTGTATCGTGCGGATGCGCGCTTGCGCCGCCGCCCCAGAATCCACTCGGCGCGGATGCTTTCCGTGGCGTGGGCTCACGCTTGAAGATCACCAGCATGAAAGTGTTCGGGGTCTCGCTAACGCCGGATTCGGACCGGCCGTTTGTGTTCGTCAAGCTTGAAACCGACGGCGGCGTGATCGGGTGGGGCGAAGGAACGCTCGAAGGCAAGGCTGGCGCGGTGATGGCTTGCATGCAGGATTTCCGCGATTTTGTGATCGGCAGCGATCCCATGCAAGTAGAGCATCACTGGCAATCGATGTACGTGCAGAGCTTCTACCGCGCCGGTCCGGTGATGGGGTCGGCGATCTCCGGAATCGATCAAGCGATGTGGGACATCCGCGGAAAAGTTTTGGGACTGCCGGTTTATCAACTGCTCGGCGGACCATTCGACGGGCGCGGCGTGCGCGGCTACTATCACGTGGATGGGCAGAATCGGGACCAGCTACAGAAATTGCGCGGGACGGCCCTTCAGATGGGAGTCTCGTGTTTCAAGACCGGCATCCCGGGCTATTACGAGTGGATCGAGACCAGCCGCAACATCGATCGCGCGGTGAAATCGATGCAGATGGTCCGGGAGGCGCTGGGGCCGGATATCGACGTGGCGGTGGATTTTCACGCCAAGACCAGTCCTAGTGTTGCGTCGGTGATCGTGAAAGAAGTGGAGCCGCTCAATCTGTTATTTGTGGAAGAGCCATGTCCGCCGGAGAATGTGAAGGCGATGGCGCGCATCGCGCGGCGGTCCACTACGCCGATCGCTACGGGCGAGCGGCTGATTGCTTCCTATGGAACGCGCGAGCTGATCGAGATGGGAGTGGTGGATATTCTACAAACCGACATCAATCACGTAGGCGGCATCACCGGCTTGTGGAAGGTGGCGGCGTGCGCGGACGCGTCGGGAATTTCCATGGCGCCGCACGCCTGCGAAGGGCCGATCGGCGGGCTGGCGACTATCCATGTGGATGGGGCCATGCCGAATTTTCTCGTGCAGGAAATTTGCAGCGGCGTGGTGGCCGGGCCGAAGGAAAAGGTATGGGAAGAGTGGCTGGGCTTTCCGGCGATGCGTATGGTCAATGGCCGCTTCCCCCTTTCGCAGAAGCCGGGACTGGGCTTTGAGCTCACTGAAGAAGCGCTGAAGAAATATCCGTTCGGAGGGACTAAACCAATGGCTCGCGTGTTTCATAGAGACGGTTCGGTGGCGGAATGGTAAGGTCCGCGCTCATTCTGGGAGCGAGCAGCGGCTTTGGCGAGGCGGTTGGCGTGGAGCTGGCCGGGCATGGCTACAACATTTACGGGGTGCACCTCGATCGCCGCGAGACGCTGCCGCACGCCCTGGAAGTGCAGCAAAAAATCCGCGACAAGGGACGCGATGCGGTCTTCTTCAACATCAACGCCGCCGACGAAGAGAAGCGGCGCGAAGTGATCGATAGGATTCGCGCGGATGGAAGCGAAGTCGGCGTGTTGCTGCACTCGTTGGCGTTCGGCGCGTTACGGCCGCTGGTGGGCGCGGCCGAAGTCGCCAGCAAACGGCAGATGGAAATGACCAGCGATGTGATGGGGCACAGCCTCGTGTACTGGACGCAGGACCTGGTGTCGAACGGGCTGATGAAGTCGGGGGGCCGGATCTACGCCATGACCAGCGAAGGGGGCGGCAAGGCGGTGCCCGAGTACGGTCCGGTGTGCGCGGCGAAGGCCATACTCGAAGCGCACATCCGCCAAATCGCGCTGGAGCTTGCGCCCCTCGGGATCACGGCGAACGCCATCATGGCGGGGGTCACCGACACTCCCGCGCTGCGCAAGATTCCGGGTTCGGAGAAGCTCAAGGAGTATGCGCTGGCGCGGAATCCGCATCACCGGCTCACTACGCCCGTGGATGTGGCGCGCTGCATCGCGGTACTCTGCAACGAGAATACATATTGGATGACCGGCAATACCGTGCGGGTGGATGGCGGGGAGGGATCGGTCGGATGAGCTTACCAGGACTTGGCCAGCTTGAGGCGACGCCGGAGATCCTGCGATTACTGATGGATGGGCTGTCGGACGAGGATACGCAATGGAAACCGGCTCCGAACCGGTTTTCGATTGCGGAAGCGCTGGAGCATTTATCGCATGTGGAAGGGCACTGCTTTCGCGCGCGCGTGGAACGGATGGTGACAGTGGACAATCCGGCGATCGAGCCATACGATCCGGATGTGTATTTCGCCGAAGGGCAATATTCGGGGCGCGGCGCGGAGGATTCCTTCGATCATTTCGAAGAGCAGCGCGAGATGAATCTGGACTACTTGCGAGAGCTGCCGGACAGTGTGGCCGATCGCATCGGGACGCACGGCAAGCTCGGTGTGATTACGGTTGGACACCTGATGAACGAGTGGGCGTTTCACGACATCGGGCATATCAAGCAGATCGGTGAGATTATTCGCGCGCTGAAATATTATCCGGGAATGGGGGCGTTTCAGTCGCAGTATAAGGTCAATCCATGAATGTGACACAGTGATGTGTCACAATGGAGTTATGAAGACGGTGAGTATTCGGGAGCTTCACATGCACACGGGAGCGCTAGTGCAGGAAGCGGCCGATGGCGAGGTGATCATTATTGAGAAGCGCGGGGTGCCTGTGGCTCAGTTGCAGCGCAGGATTACGGCCACCGAAGCGTTTGGCGAGATGGAACGCAGCGGCTATTTCAAGAGAATGGGTAAGACCAATACGCAGATCGATCGGATCATTTCCGAGGGCCGAGATCGGTAGAGTGTGGCAAATGAAGAAAGCGAGCATACGGGACCTTCACATGCGCACGGGCGCGCTGGTGCAGGATGCCGCTGACGGCGAGGTAATCGCCGTCGAGAAGCGCGGCGTGGTTATGGCTGAGCTGGGTCCTATACGGACACTCACGACAGCAGAAGTATTCCGCGAGCGCGAACGCAGCGGATACTTTAAGAAATTGAGGAAGACGAACAGCAACATCGATCGGTACATTTCGGAGGGTCGGTGACCCTCAATGAGCGCGTACTTCGACTCGGCTTATCTTGCTAAGTGTTACCTGGTAGATCCTGAGTCCAATAAAGTCCGGGAATTGGTGAAGCGGATTCACCAGGTGTATTCCTCCGCACTGTGCATCGCGGAAGTATCCTGCGCGCTGCACCGCTCGATACGCGAGAGAACGATCACTCGGGACGAAGCGTCCCACCTACGGGCCACTTTCTTGCTGGATGTGTCGACTGGAACTATGAAGATGATTCCCGTAACCGATATTATCCTGCAAACCGTCGAAGCTACAGTCGCAAGAATGCCCGATACGGTATTCCTTCGCGCCAGCGATGCAGTCCACCTTGCGTCCGCTCAGCGCGAAGGGTTTTCCGAAATCTGGACCAATGACCGCCACATGCTAAAAGCCGCGTCCCATTTCGGCCTAACGGGCCGATCCGTCTAGACTATGAATTCCACATTCCTTTTCCTCGGCTTACTTTTCTCTTGCCACGCCCAGACCATCTCCGGCGAGCGCATCCGTGCCCACGTTAAATTTCTCTCGAGCGACCTGCTGGAAGGACGCGGCGTCGGAGTCCGCGGCGGCGATCTGGCTACCGACTACATCGCCACGCAGTTCGCTCTTGCAGGAGCAAAACCGGCCGGCGACAACGGCACGTACTTCCAAAAAGTCCCGCTGGTCGGGGTGCAGACGGCGCCGGACGCCACACTATCGGCGGTCGCGCCAGGCGGCAAAGACGCCTCCTTCAAGTGGCTGGAAGATTTTGTGGGAGTTGACCGGCGCCAGCAACCCGAGGAAACCTTCGACGCCGAGGCCATCTTCGTCGGACACGGCATTGTCGCGCCTGAGTTTCAATGGGACGATTTCAAGGGCGTGGACGTCAAGGGCAAGATCCTGGTGCTATTCACCAATGAGCCTGCGTCAACCGATCCAAAATTCTTTGGCGGGCGCGCGCTGACTTACTACGGCCGCTGGTCTTACAAATATGAAGAAGCGCTGCGGCGCGGCGCGCTGGCGGCGTTCATCATCCACACGACGCCGACCGCCGGCTATGGATGGGAAGTAGTGCGCAACTCCTGGGGACGCGAGGACCCATACGTGAAGCTCGCGACGGGGGAATCCGAGTTGGCCTTCGCCGGCTGGCTCACGAAAGAGGCAGGCGAACGGCTGCTGTCGCTGGCCGGCAAAACGGTAGAGGAGCTGCTGAAAGCTTCAGAGTCGCGTCAATTTCGTCCCATACCGCTGGGAGTGCGGATTCACGGCGCTGTTCATTCGCGCATCCGCGAGATGGATACGAAAAATGTGGC
>Ga0210405_10005999_pt1 | contig 10959 bp, 9 predicted proteins | sample IncBWH11MmetaG_FD_155492 | JGI IMG/M metagenome (GOLD analysis project Ga0210405, IMG submission 155492) | Forest soil microbial communities from Barre Woods Harvard Forest LTER site, Petersham, Massachusetts, United States - Inc-BW-H-11-M | ecosystem: Environmental > Terrestrial > Soil >... | reverse complement strand
GATTGGTGATTGGTGATTGGTGAGTGGTGATTGGTGATTGGTGATTGGTGATTGGTGATTGGTGATTGGTGATTGGTGATTGGTGATTGGTGGGGCGAGGCTCCCGCATGTCAACGGAATAACAGCAGAGAAATGTGCGTATGCGATCACCGTTTGTTGTTAGACCCAAGAGAGCGCCGAGCCGTGGTCTATCGTGTGTATCGGCATCCGATCTTACAATGTGGCCGGACATAGTTTGGAACAACCGAATCATTGAAGCGGTCGATGCTATAGACCCGCGGCTCGGCGGCCCTTCGGCGTAAATACGAGTGGGTCATCACACGCCGCTTGCCCTGCGAACAGTTTCTGGTTGCTCCGGAGCCTCGCCCCACCAGTTCTGTGGCCGCAGAAACGAAATCTGCGAAATCTGTGTAATCTGCGGATCTTGAAGTCTCTGGTTAAAGGATGGAACTAAGCTGTATTCAAACGGCGACCGGTTTAGCTGATCTACCGACGATCCTTGAGGAGAGGATCATTGGTCAGCGGTTTGCGGTAGCCCGCATATCCCGAGCGGTGCAAGCGGCCGAGTTGGGATTGAACGACACCGGGGTCAGACCAAAGGGCAGCTTTCTGTTGCTTGGGCCCACCGGAGTCGGGAAGACGGAATCGGCCAAGTGCTTCACTGAGACGCTGTTCGGCTCGAAAGAGACGCTAGAGATGATTTTTATGAACGAATACTCATCCGACCAGCGTCTGGCTGAATTTCTTAGCCGTGTCGAGATGGCCATTCGCCGGCATCCGAAGGGAACCACCCTGCTGTTCGACGAAATCGAAAAGGGGCATTCCCGGACCATTGATGTGCTCCTTTCCCTGCTTGAAGAGGGAGTATTAACGACTCCATCCGGTGAAAGGCTGAAGGTGGGCCGGTTCTATGTCGTTCTGACTAGCAATCTTGGTAGCGGCGACCTCGCTAAAATGGAGAATGCTCCCTATTCCACCATGGAACGGGTTGCGCTTGATGTCGCCGCTCAGTCATTGCGCCCGGAGCTATTCGCTAGAATTTCAGAACGAATCGTTTTTCGTCCGCTGGATCTCGAAACCCAGAAGATGATTTTGTACAAGCTGATTAGACAAAAATTGGAAGTCCTGTCGATTTTCTTCGGGAGAGCACTTGGGATTGATGGAGGACCTGCGACCGCGTTTCTGCTTCGCGTTGGTTACAGCAAAGCATTTGGCGCACGCATGTTGCGGCAGGAGGTGGATCGACAATTCAACTCCGCTAGCTTGCCCTGGGCTCTTTCGGGGCGAGCGCCTGAGCGGGGGGTCTTCAGACATGATCCGGCAGGGGGGTGTTTGGTGCTGGAGTAGCACATCACCACAAAACGCCTAGCTCGTCAGTTTACGGGATTCTTTCCTACGATGACGGTGCTTGTCTGAATAAGTAATGGTGTTTCGAAATCCTTCATTGCTTGGCTACCGGTAATACCGTAGCCGCTTGGTATGTGGCTATGCGGCGCAAGGGTTGGATTGTATCCAGTGTTGGTTAGAGTGTTGCCTTTGACTAGTCCACCGAGGACGTTCATGATCCATATCCCGGTGCGCGGCGTGTTGAAGATCTGATTGTTAGTAATTATAACATTTCGAAATACTGGAGAGGTCACCGGATCATTGTCTAAATTACCGACCACAAGTTGAATGGCTGCGAGTTCCGATAGGCCCAGCCCTGGTCCGGTGCCCGAATCTGCATCGATCAACTCGTTATCTTCAATTTTCAAATCGGACATTGGCCCATAGGTTGAGTAAACTCCATTGGCTTTAGGGTCCGGAGCGTAGCTGCTCGAGCACAAGATTCCGGCTTCTTCTGTTGAAACAATCAAGTTTTTCCTGATAGTTACACCCGTCTGGCCACTCAATGCTATTCCTCTAGCCAGGGTATTGGATGAGATGGCGTTGGAATCGATGAGCAGACCATCGCCTCGGCTTGCGCGTTTGACATCGTACATCATGGCGTAACCGGGCAAATCCTGCGGTAAGGGGGTCGTCATGGTGACGAGGAGGGTGTTCGTATTTGTGCTGGAAGAAGCCACGGTTTCGATTTTGCGGACAGCCCTTTTTAGGGAGCTCGGATCGCGGACGGCTGTCATGGTAATAGGGTCAACAAAGTAGACCTTAATACCCGGTTTCACCAAGGAGGTGGCCTGTGTAAGTGTTAAGTTCTTAGAGCCCATTAAAACCGAAAATTCTGCGTAACCGAGTGCAGGGGAGTTTCCTGAAATCGAGTCGTCCTGAGTTCCCGCAATCGTGCAATTTTCGATTGTGTTGTTTGCAGCAGTTTGATTAATCGCGATACCTCCGGCATTGGTGCTGACCAATCGATTTGTCCCTGGCCGTGGAACAATGGAAACATGGCGGATAGAAACACCTGGTGAATACTCGGTTTCAATGCCGATGCCTCCGGTGGAATAGATGGATAGGTTCTCCAGTAAAATACCAGAACTGTTTCCCCCCAGCCAGATCGCCGGTCCGCCTCCGCGCGCCTCAACCTCGAATATATCGCCAACCTGAATCAAACTAGTGTCACCTTGCTTAAAAGACAGCGTAGAGCTGGATCCGGTTGGTTCGATGGTCCAGCGGCGGCCGTATATAGAGGATGCCCATTGCGAAAGTCGAAGCCAAAGAGCGTGGCCCCTGCTTGCGGAAGGTTGGGAACTGGGACCCATGGAGTCTGCGACGGTGGTGCTGACTCCGGTGTTACGGTGATCGTGGTGGAATTCACAATGCATTGGACGAGCAATTGAGTGAAAGGCAGAGTCCTGTAATCAATCGAGAAGTTCTCGAGAGTCAGGTTCTGACAATTATTGATCGTAACTGCTTCATCGTAAGGTTGACTAAAGAATAGGTCTGAACCGTTAAGGTCGATCACCACATTTTGTAGCACACTATTTTTGTCTGGTTGTACCAATATGTAGACTTCGCGACCTCCAAATTGGGTAGTATACAAGAAATTGTAGACTCCCTTCTCAGCAGTGATCGTGGTGTAAGGAGTACTAGGATTTTCGCTGTTATAATGGGATACCCATCTGATGGCGTCATTTAACAGCCGAGCAGAATCTTGAGCCGAGTTCGGGATCATATTTGCCACGTTGTAAGGACTCGGAAGTTGATCGAGATCAGTGGAAACATTCAGAATCGGAGGCAAAGGAATAGCGGCTTGGACAACTCCGATAGAATTGAGTGGGCACAAACCAACAACCAATACGGTTGCTAATTTCTTCCAAAGGCGCGGTTTCATGGTGTCGAAGGGTCGAAATCGAGGGAGAACCAAAAATTGCTGAAATATAATAACCAGAAATATCAAGAAATTCCATCATTACAAGAACGCTGTCGATCAAGACGTGGAAAACAGCCGCCGTGACGGCCCCGGGTATTGCCCTTTTGCTGTTCTTAGAAGCCGCCCGAAACACGCTTATCGGTTGCCCGCCCAGAGGAAGAAGGTGGAACACGATGGACCCACGGCTCCGATTTCGCTGGCTCAACGCGCAAACGTCTTATGGGTGGTTTAAAGCTACGCCGGACAGGCTGGCGGCAGTTTAACGGCGACGGTAGCCGTTCCACATGAGGCCCTCTGCGAAAATGTTGCAAACGCGGGAGCCTCGCCCCAGCAAGTTTGGCCTAACAGCAGTCCACGGTGCCGAAAAAGGAGTTCCCCTGCCTATAGCCCCTGAGCCACAGAGTATTCCTACCGTACGGAAAGTAACCTGGGGTTGAATCCGGCGACTGATACCGGGTATCATTCCAAAGTCCAATGAGTGAACCCTCCGTTCCAATTCGATCCAGCGGTTTCCGTCGCCTCATCACTGCCGCCTGCGGTTTGGCCATCGCCATCGCTGTTTACTACATACTGAGCCTGGGCCGGCACTTTTTCGTCCCGCTGATCATCTCGTTTCTCGTCGTCTACCTCGTCGATATTCTCAGCCGCCTCGTGGGACGGGTTCAGATTGCCAGGCATAAAATCCCTAAGCTGTTGACGGTGATTGTTTCGTTCGTTTTGATTTTTGGCGTGGGTTGTGCCTTAACGTCGATCGTTGCTAACAATGCATTTCATGTGGCTGCCGCAGCTCCTAAATACCAGGCCCGGTTGCAACAACTGCAGACTGAGGTCTTTAGCCATTTCGGCCTGGACGAACCCCCGGAAATGCTTGGGCTGTTCCGGTCATTAGACTTAAAAGGATTGTTCACCGACCTCGCCCGCTCCGTCGCTGACGTACTGGAAAGCACCGTCTTGGTCTTTATTTATTCGTTGTTTATCTTGATCGAACTACGATTTCTGCCGGCTAAGCTTACCGCCCTGTTTCCGAATCGTTCACGTCGGCAACATGTGTTGCAGATGATGCAGCGTATTGACCGAGATATTCATACTTATCTTGGGGTTAAGACCGCCGTGAGCCTGACCACAGCGGTCTTAGCGTACATTCTCATGCGAATCGTCGGTCTGGATTTCGCCGAGTTTTGGGCACTGCTGATTTTTATTCTGCATTTCATCCCGACCATTGGTGTGATCGTTGCAACCGTCTTTCCCACGTTATTGGCCGCGGTTCAGTTCGATCATATCGGGCCTTGCTTGGCCGTTGGCATCGGTATCACGGCGATCGCCATGTTCATGGGAAACATTGTGGAACCAAATATCATGGGCGAGACCCTCAATCTTAGCCCGTTAACCGTTATTATCGCGTTGATCTTGTGGGGCACGGTTTGGGGTATCGTCGGAGCGTTTCTCTGTGTCCCTCTCACGGTGATCCTGGTGATTGTCCTCTCAAATTTTAGAGCGACGCGTTGGGTTTCTGTCCTGCTCTCTAAGACGGGCAAAGTCCACTTGGGGGATCCGCCGGCGAATCTAGGCGGCACGATGATTTCCGACTCGGCTGAAGAAACGTGAAATTTCTTCCCATTCGATCGCAGTCTGGCGGCCTCCATCGAACTGCTGCGTGATCCAATGGTTAGCCTCCAACAGTGCAGGATCGTTTTTGTCTAGCTGCCGGTGGAGCTGTTGATTTACCACGAAGATCAGACCGGCAAGCCCCGAATCTTTGGTCAATGACACTTCTAAAGGCCGGCCGATCAGCGAGGGAACATTGAATGGCGCGTACATGGGCCAGAACTTGTTAAGGCCATCGGCATGGATTCCTGCTCGAGTCCGGTGGGCGTCGCGCCCGTATAACGGGTATTTTTCGCTGACCGGTTGTTCCAGGTCTGCGTACAGATCGACTAAGCGGTTGAGGTCGTGAAAATTGGGTTGTTGGTTGGGGAAATATCCCATCCCGATCAAATGTAACAGTATCAGTTCCAAAGGTGCGTTGCCGGTCCTTTCACCTTTCCCGAGACAGGTACCATTGATGGTGCTGCAACCTGCTCGAATCGCTGCCAGCGAATTGGCCAGCACCAGGCCGGTATCGTTATGAGGGTGAAATTCGAGGTTTTGAGACTTTAGCCCGATCCGTTGTAGTTCTTTGATGAGGCCGGGCACGCTGCGGGGGAGCGGCACATCGTCGTAGGGAAGCCCGAGACCTAAAGTGTCGCAAACGCGGAACTTTGGGCAAAGCGCCGGCGGGTAGTCGGAAGCGACTTTCATTACCGCTTCAACAAAGCTAAGCAAGAAAGCCGGAGCCGATCGGGTAGCATCTTCGAGATGTAGTCGAGGACGAATCCCGGCATCCAAAGTCATTTTGAGAGCGTCGAGATACTTTGATGCAGCAGAGCGCCGGCCGGCCGGTTGGAATTTATGAAAGACATGATAGTCGGATATCGATGCGAGCAGGCCGGACTCGGCGATGCCTAACTTCTTGATGAGAGCGACGTCGGTCGTAGAGGCGCGTATCCAGGTAGTCGGCTCGATCGGTGCTCCACCGGCGTATTGTTCTTGAATCGCTTGCAAGGCGGACAGGTCTTGCGGCCGGTAGACGAAGAACTCCGCTTGCCGGATCGCCCCGGATTGGCCGGTAAAATCGCAAAGGATTTTGTAGACCGCGACGCTCTGTTTAGCCGTGAAAGGTAATCCGCCTTGTTGACCGTCGCGATGAGTAGTCTCTGTGGTCCAGGCTTGTGCCGGTAGGCCGGATGGTAAACTCGACCAGCCGTAGTTTGGGAAAGCGTCCTTGGGGAAATAGGCCTCGAAATAATCGGGCCCGGCATCCCAAACCGGGAGAGACATCGAATCGCTCATGCGATCAGCATGAGAACGGTTTGCCAGGTCGTCAATGTTGATTGATAAATCAATGTGACGATGGGGACGATAGGAACAGACCCGAAATCAAACCGGACATCACAGTACGGAAATGACACAAAGATCACGAAGACTGAGGTGTGAATTTGATTCTTATTTCTGTCTTCGTGTCCTTTGTGATCTTTCCATCGTGGACTGCTTATCCGCTGTCGAAGCGAAGAAGTGAAACCGCGGATAGATAGATAACGATCCGGATGAACGGGAGCTCATCCCTACCGTATGGACATTCTAGTTTCGTCTGCTGAAGCCGCCCGCTACCTGGGTGTGTCGCGGCAGACACTGTACGCCTATGTCAGTCGCGGTTGGGTCCGCTCCGAAGCGGGGGATAGTTCCCGCTCGCGCCGATACAATCGGTTGGATTTGGAACGACTCCGGCAACGGAAGGAAGTCCGAAGTGAGCCGACAAAAAAACTCACCACAGCTTTGTCTTGGGGCGTGCCGCTGTTGGAAACAGAACTGACCTTGATTGATGAGGGTCAGCTTTACTACCGGGGCCGCAACGCGATTGAGCTGGCGCGGTCTGAACGGTTCTTCAGAGCGGTCCAATGGTTTTGGAACCAGGATCAACCTTTCGAGGTGTTTCGAGACGGGACCGGATTCAATCCGCGGCCTCGTTCGCTGCCGCTACGAGAGTTTCAGCGATGTCTACTAGAGCTGAGCGACCGGGATGTCGGTGGCTATGACCTTAGCGTGCCCAATGCATTGTCGACGGGATGGAGAATCCTGGAGCTATTTCTACAGTGTTTGGTTGGGCGTTCTAGTGTGCGCTTGGAGGATGCGGCCGAACAATTGCAGCGAGCATGGGCCCCCAAAAGTCCGGACCTGATCGGCTTACTCAACACCGCCTTAATCTTGTGCATGGATCACGAGTTGAACGCCTCGTCGTTCACGGCGCGTGTTGTGGCCTCAGCTGAAAGCAGTCTTTACGAAGTCGTACTAGCAGGACTTTGTGCTTTGAGAGGCCATCGTCACGGCGGAATGAGCCTGCTTTGCTATCAGTTACTCACTGAACTGGAGAGCACTAATACGTTAAAGACAACATTGGTAGAGTGGCACAGAGAGAAAGGATTTGTTCCGGGATTCGGCCATCCCCTCTACCCAACAGGTGATGTCCGCGCTAGAGCGCTCTTGCAGATGCTTAAGAAAACGAGGGTGGGACAGTCTCAAGCGAAGCTGGTGGCTCAGGCCGTTCAAGTGCTCCGCAAACCGGCAACGATCGATTTGGTGTTGGCCGCCTTGGCTCGGGCATATGGCCTCCCGGCGAGTTCGCCATTTACAATTTTTGCCCTGGGGCGGATCGCTGGTTGGATAGGGCATGCTATCGAGCAACACCGCCAAGGCGGATTAATCCGTCCTCGAGCGCGGTATATTGGGAGGATGCCGGGCTGACTCGCTTTATGCTCGTCAGGAGCTAGGAGTAGGGTGCATGCTCGTACTCGTTCTCGTCCTCGAAACGATAGGCACGTTGACAACGCCTGTTTGCTCCCGGCGGCCTGGAGGGGAGCCGCTTTGGCATGTATCAGGCGACCTCGCGATATTTGTTCCAGTGGTGCGTCTGGCCGAAGAATGTCGCAGCGGGCGGCTCCCGCGAATAACCCCAGCGCGATGCATTACCCACGGCTTTGATTCGTTTACGGCCGGACCATAGAGCTGCGAACCGACGGGTCGTTCGCGGGAGGCTGCAGTTCGGTTACGCGCCTAGACCCCGGCTCGGCGAGGTTTCCGGCCCGATAGTGGGAAAACTACGTTCGAGCGGTTCGCGCTTCGTTGGTGCCTCTGGGTGGTTAGGGAGCCTCGCCCTACCATTTCGAGGACGAGGACGACGACGACGACGATTTGTCCTTCATCATCGCTAAAGTCTTGCCTGGGCTTCGCGCGACGCCTACCCTCCGAATCGAAGGACGGATAAGCTTAGCTCGAAAGCTCATGCGCGGTCCCGGACGACAGGAAGGTATTTCAACGGACGCGACGCCGGGACCGATCGGGGTCGAGAATGGAGCTGCAGGTTTTAGCGGTAAGCTGCGCAATTTCCCGCTTCTCGATATCATTCAGATGGCATGTGTTGCCCGGCGCGATGGGCGACTCCTAGTGCGGCGTCGCGGGGAGACCGGCGAGATTGTGCTCCGCGACGGGCGTATTATGCATGCGGTCACTAAGTCGAAGACGGGCGAGCCCGCGTTGCTCGATGTGTTGTGCTGGAGCCGGGGCTCCTTCGAATTTGTACCCATAGCACCCGAGCACGTATTGCCGCGGACCATCACTGGTGGTTGGGAGCAGGTTCTCATGGATGCGGTGCGCCAACGCGACGAACGCGAGCACAAGGAAGGCGGACGAGGAAGAGATGAAACGTTGTCGGCTCCGTCATCTCAAAGAGCGTTGCGGCAGACGTTAAAGTGGCGGTGGAAAAGTGAACGGTCTGAGACCGCTGAGCAGAACGCACGGTCGCAATCGGAACACGACGCAGTGACAGAATTGCTGCGGCGTGTCGCGAAAGAGCATCGTCGCGAACGAAGACGTGGAGCCGCCAGGACGGCTGTCTCTGTGGTTTTAATCGGTGCCCTATTTGGAGGCGGTCTTTGGCTGTTGCTCGATAAAAGTTTCCGTTTTGCGGTCTGGGAAAGTCTGATTGGTAAAGGAATTCCGCAAGCCCTGGGCTTTCGAGTTGGTTGGCAGAAACATACTTCTACCAGGATCTTGGTTCCGTCGGGACCGTTCCAATTTCAAGACGGCCGCCAGCTGGATGTCTCAGCGTTTAATATCGATTCCACTGAAGTCACGGTCTGGCAATATCAGGAGTTTCTGAATGCCGTAGGGGATGAAAACAAGTATGACCATCCAAACCAGCGGGTGGGCAAGCGTCACACGAATCCGAGCTGGGAAGCGTATGCCAAAGCCGCACTTGCCGGGACCGAGTTGAAAGGGGTGCGGCTTAACCCGAACTTTCCAGCCGTCTATCTCGATTGGTTTGACGCCTATGCATTTGCTAAATGGCAGAACCGGCGGCTTCCCTCCGAGATGGAATGGGAAAAGGCGGGGAGAGGGGTGGACGGGAGACGATATCCATGGGGCGATGAGCCTAAGGCCGGTGCCGCGAATCTTTATGGTGGAGAGCAACGGACGGCTGGTTGGGCAGAAGTGGGGCAATACTCCGTCGACTCTAGCCCGTATGGCGTACGCGATCTCGCCGGCAACGTCTCCGAGTGGACAGCGAGCGATGATGGGTCCGGGTCGCCGGTTGTCCGCGGAGGGAATTTCATGAGTGAAGACGGGCGACTAACCCGCAGAGTGATAGGACTTTCTCCGTACACCATCGATGAGCGAATCGGGTTTCGCACCGCCGGCGACGTAGCCGGCCATTAACCGGATTTAGACGAAAAAATTTGCCAATAAAAAACATTCGACGAATTAGTTGGGTTAACACTAGCATTGAGAAGATGTCTTTCATCAACTTCGTTAAGGGTGAGGTCGAATTTAAGATCGTTTACTATGGCTGTGCCCTGGGGGGGAAGACATCCTCTATCGGGTATGTTCACGAGCGCGTAGACGCCCAGGATAGAGGTAACTTGGTTTTGTTACCGACCCAAAATGATCGAACGCTTTTCTTTGATTTCCTTCCGATTACCGGTGGCTCAGTCAAGGGCTTCAAAGTGCGATTCAAGCTTTGGACGGTTCCGGGCCAAGTAATGTACAACGCCACCCGGCAACTGGTTCTCCGCGGTGTCGACGGTCTAGTCTTTATCGTGGACTCACAATGGGATCGAATGGAGGCCAATATCGAGAGTCTAAAGAATCTCGAAGAAAATCTGGCGACGCTCGACCTTAACCCTGAACGGCTGACCTGGATGTTGTTCTATAATAAACGCGATTTACCAGAGGAACAGATCGCGCCGGTCGAAGCGATCGATCTACTGGTACGGGCGCCGGAACGAAAAGTGGATCGTCTCGCTGGTGACTGTGTAACAGGTAGGAATGTATTTAGGACGCTTAACTTGGTGACCCAGAAAGTGTTGCGCGATTTTCTGGTGAAGGACGACCTGGAGAACTATGAGGCCTACCGTTAACAGCCGGTTAGGTTTCGAAAATCGACATCGTGAAATATCAGGAAGCGGATGCAATGCGAAGCGATGCAATAGATCAAAGCCTCTGTTCTCAGCTGTTCGCGGCGGTTCGGCTCTTAATAAGGTGTCCCGAAGGGACGTAAGGACTCTGCGCGGGGCTTTAAGCCCGGGTACCGATCAAAAGAACGACCTGCCCCATCGGGAAGGTAGAGCTGTGGGTCCTCCAGGAAAGCAGATCCCGAATTCGCGCGGCATCCGAGATTTCGTCTGCCGCCTTTTCAGGGCGGTGTCTATAATGGATAGATACCCGGGGTTAAAACTCCGGGCTGAGTCCTGTCATCCCTTTGGGATAAAGTCGGCCTGCTTTCGGACCGCAGGGTTTTCTTTGATTGAGATGCTCGTGGTGGTCACGATCATTGCTGCGATTGCTGCTTTAATCACCACCGCGGTTATGTCCGCGCTCCAACAGCAGAACGTGCGAGTCTGTCAGAACAACATGCTAACGATTGAGGCGGCGAAGGACGAATACATCCGCGATCATCCCGGCGCGACCAGCATAGACGAGAACGCCTTTACTCAATACTTCAGGTTCGGGATACCGAAGTGTCCGGACGGCGGTACTTACAATAATTTGTATGTCTT
>Ga0210405_10005998_pt1 | contig 10959 bp, 8 predicted proteins | sample IncBWH11MmetaG_FD_155492 | JGI IMG/M metagenome (GOLD analysis project Ga0210405, IMG submission 155492) | Forest soil microbial communities from Barre Woods Harvard Forest LTER site, Petersham, Massachusetts, United States - Inc-BW-H-11-M | ecosystem: Environmental > Terrestrial > Soil >... | reverse complement strand
ACAAGCCACAATCAAGCCCGACGGCGCCCTAACTCACGTTGCGCTACGTGGCTGCGATGTTTTCAGGGCCCAGTTCAGAGCATTGCGAAGCGGACTCTAAAAACTCGACGCTACCTAACTGTCGAGACCCGTGGCTCCAGCGTTCGCGAAGCATGCGGTTGAGCGGTTCGGAAAAAAAGCGCGCGACGATGTCTCCGGTTCCCGCTGCAACGACAATGGTAGCGACGAAAAGCAGTGCCACACACCAGAGTGGACTTCCGTACTTCACAAAAATTGCGAACAATGCGAAAACTACAAACATGTGGGTCAAATACACTTCGTAACTGCGTTGGCCCAGGCGCAGCAGAGGCGCAAGCAAGCGAGGACCTTTCCAATGCGTTTGCGCGGCGGCAATCATAATCATGCAAGTTCCCAGCGCGATGATGGTCATGTCCAGGCCGGGCTTGGTAATGAGCGGAACATAGAACACCCGCAAGCCGACGAGGATCGAGACGATTAGCATTGCTCCGACCGCTGTGAAGGCACGCAACGTGAGGCGCGAGAAGCGAACGCGGCGGACCAGCAGCGCGGTGAGACAGCCGAGAGCAATGGCATCCATGCTTCCGAGGTAGGATTGCTCCGACCAAATGTCATTTCCACGCGCGAATACCGTGCGAGCGAATGGGCCCAATGCGACGAAACAAAGGAGAATGGCCGGAAAGAGCCTTCTACGGCTGAAGATCAGCGCAACCGCCGGAAAAAACAGGTAAAACATTTCTTCCACGGACAACGACCAGAGTACGCCCCAATTCCCGGGAAGCCAGCCGCGATGCGCCTGCAACACATTGACGTGCAGCGTTAGCGCGGCCAGCAGCGCGCGGCCAAGGCCGCCCGTTTTTTCGGAAACGACGAATGGCGAGACCTTTGCGTAGTGCAAAGCGGTCAGCACGGCAAGCAGCGCCAGAAGCATTGGCGCGATCCGCGCGAAGCGGAGCAAATAAAAGTCTCGCAGACTGATATTTGAGAGTGTGCCCCAACGCCGCAGCGCGGTAGACGTAATCAGAAAACCCGACACGGCAAAAAATATCTGCACGCCAAATTGTCCGTTCCAGACCAGAGATGCAATCACCGGTTTGGAAATATTGGCGGCATATAGAATCCCGGCGATCGCCAGGCGCATGTGCACGTGGTTTAGCACCACGAAGAGTATTGCCAGCCCGCGCAGGACGTCCACGCCGTCGAGCCTGTTGGAAATTCTACCGGGGTCTTGCTTCGGTGAGGATGCCTGGTGGGCGGGGGCAAGAGTTTGCGAGGCCATCATCGAGGAATTTAGCGTAGCACCGCTCTAATGCCCTCAGCTTGGTCGGTAGAGTATCTTGTGACGAAGTAGCCCTGAAGCCGAGAACAGATCCCAACCTGGGCGAAAAGATGACCGGTCTTCTTTAGGATTCCGACCAGACCGCCAACTCGTTACCGTTGGGGTCGATGAAATGAAAGCGGCGGCCTCCCGGGAATGAGAAAATCTCTTTGGAAATTTTGGCACCGGCTTTCTGCACGGCGAGTTCCGCCGCCTCCAGGTCGTGAGCGTAAATCACAATTAGCGCGCCTCCCTGCATGGCCGCACGCTCTTTGCTAAAACCGCCATAGAGGCGACCGTCTTCGAAACTCGTATAGTCCGGCCCGTAATCCGTGAACTTCCAACCGAATACTTCGCCATAGAACACCTTGGTCCTGGCAATGTCCGCAGCTGGAAATTCGATGTAATCCATGCGCCCATCATTCGATTTATCCGGCACGGTATTTCTCCCTTTACTCAGATCAACGCGGTTGCTATGCAATCAGACCCGACGCAATCTGGCAACAAAATTATTCGACGTATTCCGGGAAAAGGAGATTTGGTCGACTCGCAATGAAAAAGCTAGGGCTTGGCTTGGCTGGCCGCGGAGTGCGGGCTGCCGAATCCGATTTCGAGCGGCGTATCTTTGGGGAAGACCACTTCGTGGCCGCGCGAGAGGAAGTTGGTGTACACCGAGGAGGACGCGCCGTACACGCCCAGGGCGATCGAAACCGGTTGAGATTTTGCTCCCAAACTAATTAGCGCTCCCACCAATCGGAAGCCAGAGCCACCGGCCGCCGTGCGCACGCCGGGATCGCCCGCGTTGTCCACTGTGCCATGTTCGTCATCAGTATGGGAGGCAGCAGCGGCTAGCAGGATTGCCACTCCAGTGGAAAGATAACGCGTCTTGCTGTCGGTAGTGCGAGCGCCGCCCTCCTCGTCCAGCACCATATGGTCACGTTTGTCGACATCGACGCCCTCGATGTTGCCAGTCATGCGCACATTGCCGCGGTGGGTAAGTTCCGGCCGCGTTTCGTTCGCGCTACTATTTTGTGCCACCAGCTTTGGAGCTGTCTCGGCAGCCGCGCGTTCCGCTTCTGCGGGAATTTCTATGCGCTCGAAGATCAGCCGTAGCTCACCGTTGTGATGAAACTTTTGGGCGGCCTTGGCTTGCACGACCTGGCCGAGGATTCGACTGTTCACCGGCAAAATTAATTGGTGCGTAGGCGAATAAAGCGGTTCAGTCAGCACCGCTTCAACACGAGTTCCGCGTGTCGCGGTAGCGGAACTGACTTCGCCGGTGAGCCGCGCCTTCAACGTGGTGTTGGGAGGCAAAGCGCTTGCCAGAGCGGTGAGATCGTCGGAGGTGCGGTGAATTTCGCCAAACGAAAGAGCGCTGTCGAGGTCGGCGTTAAATCGGGTGCCGGGCTCGATGTACTGGTGGCGATATGGCGATTGCGACACAATGTAGCGTTTCAAGCGGTCCATTTTTCCCGGAGCTGTCACTTCCTCCCATGATTCGTGAATTTGATCTTTGGCTTCGTTAATTTTACCTTTCCCAGCCTCAGTGGCGCGTTGTGCAGCGGTTTTTTGTCTTTCCGCGGACGTGCTCAGATGTACGACCTGCGCGGTACCGGCCGTAACCGTGGTGGTCACGGGAAGTTGCCGGCCGTCGGGGAGGGTCACGGTATCAAACGCCACGCCATATTTGTGAAATGGGGAAAAGTCGCCATTGGCGTACGACATAGTTCGCCGAACGGCCGTCACGTTGTCGACTTTTATGACGTGGCCGGTGGCGACACTACCCGCGGGAATCACCGGCTGATCGAAGGCGTAAACGGTCTCGACGACTTTCCCGTGTACCGCATCTCCGGGATTGGAAATGCGAGTGCGCTGATCGAGGGCGATGCGCAGCGTGGTGCCTTCCGGAATACGCAGATCAATTTTCGCGGTGGGTCTTACAATGGCCTCGGTGTCGGCATCATTTTCATTTTTGGCCAACGCGGGAACGCACATGGAAGGCGGCGCGTCCGGCGCAGGCGCTTCGAGGCAACCGCCATGTTGTTGCTCTTCCGCGGCCGTTCGGGATTCTCCGGAGTTGGTTTGGGCCGAAACCAGGGCGGGCAGAAACAGCAAAAAGAAGGTGGAATACACCATAGGACAGGGCCTGGGCATCAATGTTTCCTTCAAGCATCTTCGGGGGGAGAAAATGCAATTGCAACATGGTCTTACTGAAATAACAACATAACCCGCTGCGAACACTTTGTCTACCTGCATGCACACGCGGGCGCTGAAGCCATGGATGCACTTTGTCATAGGAAAAGTTGCCGCCAGCCGGGGAAGTTTTTATGGGCCTAAAAATGCGTGGCCTGTTAGTGTTGAGCCGGCCGGCGCTCGCTTTAGATAGTAAAATTACTTCTTGGGTTTTGGCGCGGCATTTTGCGATTTCTGGTGCGCGAGCTGAGACGCCTCGTGGGCTTTGAAAGAAAACTCCATGGCCTGCTTGGAGTGTTCGTGCCCGGTCAGGTGATCTTCTTTTCCATGATGCACTGCGGCGGCGCGATGTGCGTGCGCGGCCTGTTCGTGAAATTCAGCGGCGCGTTGATGTGAATCGTTTGGCATGATGGTCCTTTTTTAGCAAAGCGAAATGATGTAACCGTCTAAGCATAGGCTAACTTAAGTGCTCATAAATTTTAGGGGTTCAGCGTACCCCGAGGCTGTGCTGTATTGAACCTGTTCAGGCGTGTACCCACGCACGTGTGGCGCGCGAACAACGTGCCGGATATTTGAGCCGGTGATTACACCGGTTGATTACATCGGGGATTCACAGATGGTCATTCTGGTGATGGGCATCGAAGGGACGGGCAAGACCACAGTGGGGAAACTCCTGGCCGGGCGCCTGCACTGGGAGTTTGCCGATGCTGACGATTTTCATTCCGCTGCCAATAAGGAAAAAATGAAACAAGGGATCCCACTTACGGATGCGGATCGCGCGCCCTGGCTCGCGGCCATCCGTGTGCAGATCTGGCGCTGGATCGCGGCGAAGGAAAATGGAGTAATTACTTGCTCGGCGTTGAAACAAAGTTATCGCGATGAGCTGTTGTCGCCGTCTGACGGCCAAGCTGGGAATGCAGATGAAATCAAAACTGTGTACTTGCACGGGACGTATGCGCTGATTGCCGAGCGGCTGCGCCAACGTCACGGACACTTCGCCGGCGAAGCCCTGCTATCAAGCCAGTTCGCAACGCTGGAAGAACCAACTGACGCGATTAGCATCGACGTCGACCAGACGCCAGAGCAAATCGTCGATGAAATCATGCGACGCCTGAATCTGGCTAACGCAACTCGTTGAATCCGTCGTAAGGCGCGACAGTGCCCACCCGCAAATTGCTGCGCGCGACAAAACAAGACCCAGGTTCATACCTCAACTGCGTACCTGGGGCACCTTACTACAATGTTGTGCTGGGGTTATGAAGTTGTATTGGCGTCGACTTGGTTGTGACGCCGGTGTGCAGAAGGCGCTCGAAATTTTCCAGGTTGTGGCAAAGTAAATTGTAATGCCCTCGACAGAGAACCCAGGGTCCGCTGGCGTCGCCGTATTTGCCTTTCAAAATTTTCGGCTCTTTCAGGTTGCACGTTTCTGCATGGTTCTTGCACTGGAAATGCAATCGGTAGCGGTAGGCTGGCAGATTTACGAAATCACGCATCGAGCGTTGGACCTCGGATACGTTGGCCTGGCGCAATTTCTGCCGGGGATTTTGCTTTTCCTGGTCTCCGGCCATGTTGTAGACAAATTCGACCGACGGGCCATCCTGGTGTTGTGTTATTGCGGTTACGTTTTGTGCTCCACTTTGTTGCTGGTGGTGGCGCTACGGGCCGGCAAATCAGTAGGGTTCATTTATTGCATTTTGGTTTTTATCGGCGTAGTTCGATCATTCAACGCGCCGGTCAGCCGGGCCATTCTCCCGCAGCTTGTGCCGGAGCATCATTTCCCGAGCGCCGTTGCGTGGACCTCCAGCGTATATCAGGCGGCCACAATTTTGGGCCCCGCAGTGGGCGGGGTTGTGTATGCGGCATTTCACGGCCCTGCCTTTGTATATGCGGCGTCCGCGACCGCAGCAAGCGTCGCCGCGCTGTCCACCATGCAAATCAAAACTACTGCAAAAACAAGAAACCGGGAGCCGGTGAATCGCGACTCGATGCTCGCGGGGTTCAGGTATATCTGGCAACAGAAATTAATTTTGGGATCGATTTCGCTGGATCTCTTCGCCGTACTGCTTGGCGGAGCTGTAGCGCTGCTTCCGGTCTACGCCCGTGAAATACTCAGAACCGGACCGTGGGGACTTGGCCTGCTGCGCAGCGCTCCGGCACTAGGAGCAGCGACGATGGCGCTGATTCTGGCGTACCGGCCGATGCGGCGAAAAGCTGGACGCACCATGTTGTGGTGCGTTGCGGGATTTGGACTGTTCACGGTGTTATTTGGAATCTCGCACAACCTGGCGTTGTCGCTGATCGCGCTCGTTTTCGTGGGCGCCACGGACATGGTGAGCGTCATCGTGCGCGCCACGTTGATTCAAGTACACACGCCTGACGAAATGCGCGGGCGCGTAAACGCCGTGGACATGATTTTCATCGGGGCCTCCAACGAGTTCGGGCAATTTGAATCGGGATTGACTGCGCACTGGTTCGGCACCGTGCCAGCCGTGGTGCTAGGCGGCATCGGCACGCTAGTGGTGACCGCGTTGTGGGCCTGGCGATTTCCGGAGTTGCGCAACGCGGACCGCTTAACGGATATTCGGCGGGATCCAGGCGGGGCTCGCGCTGGTTAGCGAGTCAATTGAAGAAGCAGAAGAGAGATCTCTCCGCTGCGCAGGCCGACTCCTTCGCCGGAGCGAAGGAGAAGCAAAAGTGTCGGCCCGCTTCGGTCGAGATGACAGTTTTTTGCTTGATTTAGCGTGTCACGGTTAGCGCGTTGGCGGCACCGGGGTGGGTTTCGCAGAAATCACGGGTGTCGCGGACGGCTCGCTACTGAGCAGCGCGGCTTTGACAGCTGGTGAAATTTTATCGGCGTTTTTCACCAACACGCTAACCTGCCAGATCTGCGGCTCGGTTAGCTTTCCTTTGAACCCGGGCATGCCGGTCATGCGAATGCCGCTCTCAGCTTTCCAATAAGTTTCCCAGGCTTCGTCATCGGTGACGCCCTTGCCTTTGAAAAGTTGCGGTGGGTCAGGGGCCATGCCTTCCGCAATGTTGGTCTTGGGTTGGTCGGGCAAGCCGTGGCATACCGCGCAATTCTGCTTGTAGACTTCCGCGCCAGCCAGGTAACTGGCTTCATTCTCTGGCACCTGCGGCTGGGGATGCGGTAGTTTCTTGAGGTACGCGTCCAAACCCATGTGCGCCATGGTTCGTTCGAAAGGCATGGGCGGAGCGGTAACCGCCACAGGGGCTCTGCCGGTGGAAAAGTACAGGTACACGCCGACGATCACGAGCACAACGCCGAGCAAGATTCCTACAATGAGGGCTCTAAACATTTTCTCTCCCGGTGGTTTTGTTTGTTAATTCCAATCCTTATTTCGGACGCAATCCGCGAGCCCGGTTCAAAATGTCGACTCAGATTCGGGTAAGTCTACGATTTTCGTCTCGATTGTGCACCTCCGAATTTCGGAATAAGGAAAATTTTGGGAAAAGTGATGCTTTGTGAGTCTAAGAGACTCGAGTGTTTTAGTAACCTTTTCAAGTTGAGAACCGTCTTATCTAAAGGTGGAGCACTATTTTGGGGTACGCTGTATCTCCCCCAGAAGTCTGCGGTTAGGCGAAAGTCTCTCTCAGGCTACTTTCCAAAATTTGGGATATTAAATTCCTCAGGAGTGCGTGAATGGCCCATTTGAAATCCATGGACCTGCCCGAGCCGGTTACCAGGGAACCTTTTGACAACCAAGAGACGGCTCGCCGGCCGGTAAAAAGCCGCTGGTGGGTGTGGCTTTTGGTCTTGGGAATAGTGGCTGTGGGAATCTGGTACTACCGCAGTGGGCATTCCAAGACTCAGGCAGAGAATTCGGGCGCCAATATCGCGGGCGCCCCCGGAGGATATGGCCAAAATGGCGCACCTGGCTTCAATCCAATTGTGCCCGTAGTGGTAGCTACCGCGCAGCACGGAGACGTACCGATTTATTTCTCGGGACTAGGTACAGTGACGGCCTACAACACCGTGACCGTGCATAGCCGCGTGGACGGGCAGTTAATCAGCGTGGCTTTTAAGGAAGGGCAATTTGTACATCAAGGGGATGTGCTGGCGCAGATTGATCCGCGGCCGTTCCAGGTAGTCCTGGAGCAGGCGGAGGGCGCGTTGGCCAAAGACCAGGCGCAGCGCAAAGACGCGGAAACCAATTTTGAGCGCTTCAAACTGCTATTTAACGAAGGTGTTATTCCCAAGCAACAACTGGATACGCAACAAGCGCAGGTAGGTCAGTTTGACGGGGCCATCAAGACCGATCAGGCCACGATCGATAGCGCAAAACTACAGTTGTCGTTCACTCATATTACTGCGCCCATCAGCGGCCGGATCGGTTTGCGTTTGGTGGACGCCGGAAACATGGTGCACGCCACTGATCCCGGCGGGCTGCTGGTAATTACGCAATTGCAGCCCATCTCCGTGGTTTTCAGTTTGCCGCAGGATCAATTGCCACTAGTCGTCGGGAAGTTGCGTGCTGGTGGGCAGCTTCCCGTTAACGCTTTCGACCGCGACGATATCGCCAAGATCGCTACGGGTACGCTGGCGAGCATTGACAATCAGATCGACACCACCACCGGAACCTACAAACTCAAAGCTACCTTCTCGAATGACAACAATATTTTATTCCCCAACCAATTCGTAAATGTGCATTTGCTGGTGGATACCAAGCGCAATCTCACGGTGGTGCCCGTAACGGCGATCCAACGCGGACCGCAGGGGACTTATGTCTACGCCGTGGACAAGAATAACATCGCGAAAATCCGTACCGTGACCGTAGCGCAGTCGACCAACGAAGAGGCGGGCTTAAGCAGCGGTATAAGCCCTGGAGACACGGTGGTCATCGATGGCCAGGATAAGCTGCAGGATGGAAGCCAGGTGAATCCCAACTTCGGCACTCCGCGCCGCGCCGCGAGTAACCCAGCTTCGCCGAACACTACTCCTAATCCTCCTGCGCAGCCTGCCAGGGGCGCTTCGCGATGAATCTTTCGCGGCCGTTTATTTTACGGCCGGTGGCGACCACGCTTCTGATGGTCGGCATCTTGTTGGTGGGATTCGTAGCGTATCGCCAGCTGCCCGTTTCCGCTTTACCGCAGGTCGATTACCCAACGATACAAGTACAAACGTTTTATCCGGGCGCCAGTCCGGATGTGATGGCTTCCTCGGTTACTGCACCGCTGGAACGGCAATTCGGCGAAATTCCTGGGCTGAACCAGATGACCTCCACAAGCTCATTTGGCAGCTCGATCATCACGTTGCAATTCGGCCTGGATTTAAACATCGACATTGCTGAGCAGGAAGTGCAAGCCGCGATTAATGGCGCGTCCAATTTGTTGCCAACCGGGCTGCCGAATCCGCCGATTTACAGCAAGATCAATCCCGCCGATGCGCCGATTCTTACGCTGGCGCTGACCTCGAATTCACTGGCGCTGTCGAAGGTGGAAGATCTTGCCGACACCACGCTGGCGCAGAAAATTTCTCAACTTACGGGAGTAGGGCTGGTCAGCATCAGTGGAGGACAGCGTCCCGCGGTCCGCGTGCAAGCGAATCCCACGGCACTGGCGTCGTATGGACTGAGCCTGGAAGATTTGCGTACCGCGTTGAGCCAAGCCAACGTCGACCAGGCCAAGGGAACGTTTGACGGCAAGCATCAGGCTTACACCATCGGCGCGAATGACCAGCTCATCGGCAGCGACAGCTACCGGCCGATCATCATCGCTTACCGCAACGGCGGGGCAGTGCGGCTTACCGATGTGGCTACCGTGGTGGATGGCGCCGAGAATGTTCGGCAAGCCGCGTGGGCCAACAAAACTCCCGCGGTCATTCTGAATATTCAACGGCAGCCGGGTGCGAATATTATTGCGGTGGTCGATCGCATCAAAAAACTGTTGCCGCAGCTGCAATCTTCTTTGCCCGCCGCAATTCAGGTGAATATTCTCACCGACCGCACCACTACGATTCGCGCGTCGGTGGCCGATGTGCAATTTGAATTGATGTTGACCATCGGCTTGGTGGTGATGGTCATCTTTCTTTTTCTGCGTAGCGTGCGGGCTACCATTATTCCCAGCTTTGCCGTGCCGCTGTCCATCGTGGGCACATTTGGGGTGATGTACCTGCTGGGCTACAGCCTCAACAACCTTTCTTTGATGGCGCTCACCATCAGTACTGGTTTCGTGGTCGACGATGCCATCGTGATGATTGAAAACATTACTCGCTACCTCGAGCAAGGCGAGTCGCCGTTGCAAGCAGCACTGAAAGGTTCGTCGCAAATTGGATTCACGATTTTGTCGCTGACGGTGTCGCTGATCGCAGTATTGATTCCTCTGTTGTTCATGGGCGACATCGTGGGCAGACTTTTCCGCGAGTTCGCCATCACGCTGGCGGTAACCATTTTAGTTTCCGCTTTTGTGTCGCTGACACTCACTCCGATGATGTGCGCCAAACTTTTGCGGCACCGGCCTCGGGAACAAGAAGGCTGGTTTTACCGCAAATCGGAAGACGCGTTTAATCGCGTGATTGCGGGTTATGGCCGCACGCTGAAAGTGGTGCTGCAATATCGCGGTCTAACGCTGTTGGTTACGGTTGGCACTCTGGTCGCGACCATTTTGCTGTACATCTACGTTCCCAAAGGATTTTTCCCAGTGCAGGATACCGGCGTGATCCTGGGAGTTTCCGAAGGGCCGCAAGATGTTTCGTTCCCCGCGATGGCGCGGCGGCAGCAGGCGTTGGCTGATGTTATTTTGCGCGATCCAGCGGTGGAGAGTTTGTCGTCCTTCATCGGCGTCGACGGTACCAACACCACGCTGAACAGCGGGCGCATTCAGATCAATTTGAAGCCGCTGGAGCAGCGGAAGATCAATGCCAGCGACGTAATTCGCCGCCTGCAACCGGAAGTGGCGAAAGTCGATGGCGTGTCTCTGTTTATGCAGCCGGTGCAGGACCTGACGGTAGAAGATCGCGTAAGCCGCACGCAATTTCAGTACAGTTTGGAAGATGTGGACGCGAAAGAATTGGGGTACTGGACTCCGCGCTTCATCGAAAAGCTGCAGGCTGTTCCGGAGATTCGCGACGTCGCTAGCGACCAGCAAAACCAGGGGCTCCTTGCCACGCTGACGATTGATCGCGACACGGCGGCGCGGCTCGGCGTGCTGCCCGCGGATATTGACAACACGTTGTACGACGCTTTCGGGCAGCGCCAAGTCTCGACTATTTTCACGCAGCTCAACCAATATCACGTGGTGCTGGAAGTGGATCCGCAATTCCAGCAGGATCCGGACGCGCTCAAAAGTATTTACGTGCACTCCTCGACCGGGCAGCAGGTTCCTTTGAGCGCTTTTACGCGCATGGAGCCGGGAAGCACGCCGCTCACGCTGAATCATCAGGGGCAATTTCCGGTGGTGACGTTGTCGTTCAA
>Ga0210405_10005993_pt1 | contig 10962 bp, 9 predicted proteins | sample IncBWH11MmetaG_FD_155492 | JGI IMG/M metagenome (GOLD analysis project Ga0210405, IMG submission 155492) | Forest soil microbial communities from Barre Woods Harvard Forest LTER site, Petersham, Massachusetts, United States - Inc-BW-H-11-M | ecosystem: Environmental > Terrestrial > Soil >... | reverse complement strand
CGGCCAGGCTGGCGCCGTCGGGGATGTCGGCGACAGCCTCGGCGGCCGACCCGACCAGTTTGTCCAGGGTCATGACTTCTCCAGGTGCTCGATGAGGGCGGGGGTGATGATGCCGGGCCGCTCGGCATTGGCGAGGTGGGCAGCCCGGGGAACGACGAGGAGCTGGCCGTTTTTCACGCCGGTGGCGATCTCCTCGAGCTTGGGCGGCGGCGTCGCCGGGTCGTCGGCTCCGGCGATCGCCAGGGTCGGTGCGGTGATGGACGCGAGGTCGTCGCGCAGGTCCAGGGCGGCGATCGCCTCGCAGCAGCCGGCGTAGCCCTCGGCGGGGGTGGCGGCGACCATAGCCTCGGCGGCCTGCCTGACCTCGGGATGGGCCGACAGGTGCTCCGGAGTGAACCAGCGCTCGACGACGGCGGTGGCAACGGCACCGCTGCCGCCGGACCGCACCTCCGCGGCGCGGTCGGTCCAGCCGGAGGGGGGCGGCAACTGGGCGCCGGTGCACAGCACGGCGAGCCGGTCGACCCGCTCGGGGTCACGGGCCGCCACCCGCAGAGCCGTCATGCCGCCGAGCGACAGCCCGACGAGGTGGGCCCGCCCGACGCCCAGCCGGTCGAGCAGGGCGACGAGGTCGTCGGCCAGGTCGTCGATCGAGTAAGGGCCGTCCGGGACTGGGGAGCCGCCGTGGCCGCGGGTGTCGTAGCGAACGACGCCGAACCGTTCCTCGAGCGCGGCGACCTGAGCGTCCCACATCTTGTGCGTGGCCCCGAGGGAGTTGGAGAGGACGACGAACGGACCTTCCGCGCGGCCGGTGACGACGGCGTCGACCACCGCCGCGCTCATCGGACGGCCTCGAACACGGCGGCGATTCCCTGGCCGCCGCCGATGCACATCGTCTCGAGGACATAGCGCGCCTCGCGGCGCCTGGCCTCGTACGCGGCGGTGGCCAGGATGCGGGCCCCGGTTGCGCCGATGGGGTGGCCCAAGGAAATGCCGGAGCCGTTGGGGTTGAGCCGCTCATCGAGTGGGTCGACCTTCCACTCGTGCAGGACGGCGAGAACCTGGGCGGCGAAGGCCTCGTTGAGCTCGATGAGGTCGATTTCGTCGAGGGTGAGGTCAGCCCGGTCGAGGGCAGCTGCCGTCGCGCTGACGGGGCCGATGCCCATGACCTCCGGATCGCAGCCGGTGACCGCCCACGAGCGCAGCGCAAGCAGCGGGACGAGACCGCGTTTCTCGGCGTCGGCGCGTGTGGTGACGACGCACATTGCGGCACCGTCGTTCTGGCCCGAGGCGTTGCCGGCGGTGACGGTCGACTCGGGATCGACGCTGACCCGGATCGGACGCAGCGCCGCGAGGCTCTCGACGGTGGTGTCGGCTCGAGGGTGTTCGTCGCGGTCGACGACGGTGTCGGGTTTGCCGCGGGTGCCGGGAACCGTGACCGGGACCAGCTCGTCGACAAATTTCCCGGCCTCGTGAGCGGCGACGGCGCGGTGGTGGGAACGCACCGCGAGCTGGTCCTGCTCCTCGCGGGAGATGCTGTAGGCCTTGCGGAGGTTCTCCGCCGTCTCGATCATGCCGCCGGGCACCGGGTGGAAGGCGCCGCCCGCGGTCTCGCGGGCGCGGTCGAGTCGGTCCATGAGCGCGATGCCGCCCTGCCTGACGCCGGTGCGCAGGCCGAGGGCGTAATGCTCGACGTTCGACATCGACTCCGCGCCGCCGGCCACGACGAGGCCGGCGGCGCCCGTGGCGACCTGCGCGGCGGCGTACAACACGGCCTGCAGGCCCGAGCCGCAGCGGCGGTCGATCTGCAGGCCCGGCACCCTCGTGCCCAGACCGGCGTCGAGAGCGGCCACGCGACCGATCGCCGGCGACTCGCCGTTGGGGTAGCCGTTGCCGAGGACCACGTCATCGACGTCGCCCTCACCCAGGCCGGTCCGGCGCACTAGTTCCCGCAGCAGCGCGGTCGCCAGCTCGGTGGCCGAAAGCGGGGCGAGAACGCCGCCCATGCGTCCCACCGGGGTGCGCAGCGGCTCGCAGATGAGGACATCCGTGCGTGCTGGCATGTATTCGACCGTAACGACACCGCTTGATATTTAGAAATACTTATTTCGCGCTGATTGATAGTTTGAAAGTCTTAATCTCCGATATGTCCGGTAATTCGGCGCCGTCGCCGAGGAGCTGCGGTGAGAGGCTGGCGCTCGCCCGGCTGGGGCGGACGCAGCCCTGGTCGATCGGCGAACGGTTTATCTGAGGTTTTCAGGGGCACTTCAACTTCACCCGCCACGTGGCCAGGTGAATTTACGTGGCGGACGACCCGTGTACTTGGAGGTGTCCGGAGGTTACGAGGTCGCCAACCAGGACGCGAGCCACTCCGAGGGGTAGGCGGAGGTGGGCGGCGATTTGGGGGACAGAGGGCCTGGTGACGCACAGGCTTACGATTTGGCCCCGCACGTCGTCGGGTCGCCACCGCAGACGGCGCGCGGACTCCCGGGTTTCGATGGTTGCCTCGGAGGGCAGGTCGATGCTGCTCTCGGTCCGTCCGCCCGTCACAATGTAGGGGCGTATCAGGCTCGGCTGACCGGTGGGGCCGGTCCTTGTTGTGCGGCCTCTAGGGGTGCCCGGCGGGGCCGCCGGTACCTGCCGGCGCCGTTCGGCATCTGCTCGGCGCTGCTGCTCGGCGCTGGTCCGGGTGGGGATCCAGGGCGGGGTCTGCGGTGAACGCTCGGCAGCTTTCCGGTGCCGCGCCTGCGGCGGTGACCCGTGACGTGGCTCAAGGATCGCGCGAAGTGCCGGGGGCATCGGGCCTCCGGCGACCTTGACGTGGCGGCGACCCACCTCGGCGAGTTCCCGCAATGTTCGTGCGTAGGTGTCCGGATCGAGGGCACGGAATTCGTCGGCAATCCGGCGATCAGACCCCCCGCCGGCGGCACACCGGGCCAGGTGCTCCGCGTAGCGCATCAACACCCCCGACAGCCTCGCGTCGCCCGCGGCGAACGCGTCGTCTTGCCCGATGAGGATGATCGCGGCGCGCAGCGGGATCGACAACCCGTGGTTGCCCGCCAGCCACTCGAATCGTTCCCAGCAGCGGCGCAGCGCGTCGCGGCCGGCATCTTGGTGGAGTCTGGACTTCGCCGATGTCCGGCTGGTCGTGACGATCGACCATGCGGCCACCGCGGCGACCGCGGCGGCCACGACGCCACCAAAACCCGCCGAGTAGAACCAGTTCTGATCGGGAGCGATGTCCTCGACGGGCACCGCAGCTATCCACCGCATGCCCGGGGCCGGCCTTCTGAGCCGCCGCCGCGCGTGGCGCACTGCCGACTCGGCGGAACACCTCGGATGGTCACATTCGACAACATGGCACACCTGTAACGGGATGTTGCGTCAAACACGCGCGATGACGCCCTCAAACCTGGGGAATTACATGACCGCTGACAGCCATCGCTGCCAGACCATCATCGGTTTCGCCCCCACAGCCGCGGTAGGGTGCGCAGTGTTTTTCCTCGCAGGTGAGGAGCGGCCAACGTGTTTCTTTCCGTACCTGACCCCGCTGAACTACCTGATCGCCCGCAGCGAGGGCATGGCCATCCGCTCGCGTGAAGCCGCCGCGGGCAAGCGGGAAAGCGACGCCTACATCCGCGACGTTCCGGGCCGCTCGCCGGCACAGGAGATCGCGCATACCAAGGAGTTGCTGGACGCGGGCACGATCACCCAGGCCGAGTTCGACTCACTGAAGGCCAAGGCGCTTCGCTAAATATCTGCGGGACGGGAGTGTTCGGATTATGCGCCGATGCGCCCGACGTGGCCTGGTAACGGCCGCCGCTTGTGACGAAAGTCTGCACAGGACGACAATGTCCTGGGAGCTGACGAAGGGTGGATCTGATGGGATTGCGCGACAAAGTGAAGGATCTACTGTCGAAGAATGCCGACAAGGTGGACACGGCGATCGATAAGGCGGGCGACGTCGTAGACCGCAAGTACAAAGGCACCGTCGACAAAGTCGAGGAAGAAGCGAAGAAGTTTGGGATCGGGGAATAGATAGCGCCCTTGTCCGGGTCCTCGGGCAGACATATTTGCGGCCGGAGGGCAGCGTCCAGATCAATGTCCCGTCGGATAGTTGTTGGTGGCGCGCGCCTGCACACCTCCGTGCATTGTTGCTTCAACATCGCGAAGAGACTGATGTTTGCGACGGCAAGATGGGGAGAGTCACTGCGTGAGTCCCTCGCCGAGTCGGCATACTCGACGTCGCCGATAGCCGGTGCCGAATCGTGGCGGATCTCGTGGCTCACATCCTGTCCTGATCAGCGCTAATGGGCGACCAACCGCCTATTCTTTAAGGACCCTGGAAACGCTGGGGCGGTAAGCGGCGGAGGGTCGGATGACGGCCGTAACGGCGTGCCGCACGTGTGGCACCGAGCCATTGGAGAACGCTCGGTTTTGCCACAGCTGCGGCTCACCAATCAACGACGCCGATACCCACGCGGAGTACAAGCAGGTGACAGTTCTCTTTCGCCGATGTGGTGCACTCCATGGACATCGCCGCGGCGGTGGGTGCGAGCGGCTCCGCGAGATCATGACCAGCCTCGCCGACCGGTGCGCGGCGGTGGTGCAGCGGTACGGCGGCACGGTGGACAAGTTCACCGGCGACGGGAACATGGCAGGCAAATCTGCTATTTGGACATCCACGCGGTCGCTTGGGCACTCGCCGAGCGGGGCGCGCCGCGCGGCCTGCGCCGATTTCCCAAGCCATCCTCGTCGAGGCCGTATCGCGGATGGGTCGCGCGCTGCAAAACGTCCAGTAGCCAAGTTGCCAAGCTAGCCTTGGCTGATTTGCGGCTCCTGGTTGGTGCCGCGGCTCAGGTGGCGGAAGCCCGCACAGGCTTCCTTGATGCCCAGGACGAACGGTAACGTGCTCAACTCTAACTTCAGCTTCGCCCCCAGCCGGCCGGACGTGCTGCGCTCTGGCACTGTCGGTGCCACCTCGCACGTGGCGAGGTCGATGTAGTGAGTCGACGTTTGTCCCAGGCCCTCGAAGTCGTGAGTCAGCGGCTTGCAAAGCTGGCGCACCGAATCGTCAAGGCACTGTGCCACGGTGTCGGTCATCAGCACGTATTCCAACACCGGTACTTGGTTTTTCAGCATCCGGTGCACCAGGATGACATCGACGCCGGCGAGCTCGACGTTGCGCTTCACCCGTTGCTCCGCCACCTCGCCCTCGTGGGCAACGAACTTGAGCGACAGGTTGTCCAGCTGTGCGCAGCTCGCGCAGTCGCAGAGATCGGCCTTTTTCATCCTCTCGCGCCGCGCGAGGAACGACTGGCGCATCTGCGACAGCCCGTCCCACACCAGCACTTTGGCGTCGCCGCCCGGTGCCCAGAAGAACGCGGCGTCGCCCTCCAACTTCGCCAGCTTCAGGCCTTTGCCGGCGTCGATGACCGACTCCAGCAGCGCCGCCACCGTCAGCTGCGCATGGGCCAGGTGCATCCGGTTCCAATTCATGTAGTGCGTGTATCCGCCGATGTCGGCAATGATGAGAACGCCCCGCTGGATAGCCATGAACTGGGATTTTAGTTGTCTGGCCTCGTTGATTGCGACAGGGTTGTACCTTCACCGACATCTGGTACTGGACGAAGTCGCGCTCGGAGCGGCCGAAGAGTAGGCCTGCGAGTGTCGTCGAGTTTCATGATGAGACCACATCTCCTAGGTCACGAAGCAGATCAGTCGGATTGGACTTGCATCTCGAGGACGACGCGAAATCGCGCCTGCGCCGAGGCAAATCTGCGATTTCGTTATCCACGCGGTCGCAAGGACGCAAGCGGAGGTGCGACCGGATTAACTGCTCTTCGCATACTTCTTCGCCGCGCCGGTGACGGCGAGAATGGTGCGCGCCACAGTCCCGCCCTCAGAAGACACGATAGGTCGCCACCAAACTTGAGCGTCACAAGCACCCGACAAGCGCTCGCCGAAGGGTTCAGCCTGAGTGTCTGTTCCGGAGCGTGGTTGTCGGTCGGATCGGATCGCTGGGCCGATATCACAGACGCGTCTGGTCAGCGGTGACACGATATTGATGTGAACGACAGTGGGTCGGGCCGCGTGAGATGACCGCCACGGGGCTGTCGTGCGGATCGTGCGGTACGGAACTGAACGAGACAGCCAAGTTCTGTAGTGAGTGTGGTGCAGCCGTTTCAGCGGGCACGCCACCGGCCGAGTACAAGCAGGTCACCGTCTTGTTCGCCGACGTGGTGCGCTCGATGGACATCGCCGCGGCGGTGGGCGCCGAGCGGCTGAGTGAGATCATGGCCGAGCTGGTCAGCGCGGGCGCGGCGGTGGTGCGCCGGTACGGCGGCACGATGGAAAAGTTCACCGGTGATGGCCTGATGGCGTTGTTCGGGGCGCCGGTGGCGTTGGAGGATCATGCGATCCGGGCGTGCTTGGCGGCGCTGGCCATGCAGGAGGAGACGAACCGCTTGGCGGCTGAGGTGCGACGCCGTGACGGCGTGGATCTGCGGCTCCGGGTGGGTCTGAATTCGGGCCGGGTCGTTGCCGGTGAAATCGGTCCGGGTATATCGGGTTACACCACCATCGGGGAGCAGGTGGGGTTGGCGCAACGGATGGAGTCGGTCGCTCCGCCGGGCGCGGTGATGCTCAGCGAGTCCACCGCGCATTTGGTCGAGCACACCGCGATCCTCGCCGACACCGAGCTCGTGCCGATCAAGGGCAAGGACGACCCCGTCTCAGGGCGCCGGCTGCTGGCGATCGAGCCGCGCCATGCCCTAGCCGGTGGCACGGAATCGCGCTTGGTCGGTCGGCGTTGGGATATGGCCGTTGTTGAGGCCATTGTGGACCGCGCGATCGATGGCCGCGGTGGCGTGGTGGGGGTGGTGGGACCGCCGGGCATCGGCAAGTCCCGGGTGGCCCGGGAGGCCGCGGCGGCCGCGGCCGGCCGCGGGATCGAGGTATTTTGGACCTTCTGTGAGTCGCATGCTAGCGACATCCCCTTCGGCGTGGTGAGGCAGCTGCTGCGCGCGGCCTACGGCGTGGCAGATCGTGACGGCGAAGCTGCCCACGCGCGGGTCCGGGAACAAGTTCCGGATGCCGACCCGCAGGATCTGCTGCTGCTTGATGATCTGCTCGGCGTCGCCGACCCCGAGGTGCCGCTGGCCCAGATCGACCCGGACGCGCGGCGGCGCCGGTTGACCGCACTGATCAACACCGCGTCGCTGGCGCGCACCGAACCGGCGGTCTACATCATCGAGGACGCGCACTGGGTCGATGCGGTCAGCGAGTCGATGCTGGCCGACTTCCTCACCGTGATCCCGCAGACCAAGTTGATGGTGCTGATCACCTCCCGCCCCGAGTACCAGGGAGCGCTGAAGCGGGTGCGCGGTGCCCAGACGATAGCGCTTGCCCCACTGGATGATTCGGACACCGCGGCGCTGATCGGTGAGCTGCTGGGTTCGCATCCCTCGGTCGGGGAGCTGGCGGCGATCATCGCCGAGCGGGCCGCGGGGAACCCGTTTTTCGCCGAGGAGATGGTGCGCGAGTTGGCCCAGCGCGGGGTGCTGACCGGCGAGCACGGTAAGTATGTCTGTCGGACAGATGTCGCCGAGGTGAGCGTGCCGGCCACGGTGCAGGCGGCCATCGAGGCGCGCATCGACCGGCTGGACACCGCGGCCAAGCGGACGTTGAACGCGGCGTCGGTGATCGGCGCCCGCTTCGGCGCGGAGCTGCTGGCCGCGCTGGGGATCGATGCGGTGCTTGACGAGCTGCTCAGCGCGGAGCTCATCGATCAGGTGCGGTTCACCCCGAGCGCCGAGTACGCCTTCCGGCATCCGCTGATCCGCGCGGTGGCTTACGAATCGCAGTTAAGCGTCAACCGCGAGCAGACCCATCGCACGCTGGCCGCCGCCATTGAGGCACGCGACCGCAGCGCGGCCGACGAGAACGCGGCTCTGATCGCCACACATCTCGAGGCGGCCGGCGAACTGGCCGAGGGTTGCCGCTGGCACCTGCGCGCGGCGGAATGGCTTCGGCCGCGCGATCTTGCCGCCGCACGCGCACAATGGGAGAACGCACGACGCATCGCCGACGAGTTACCCGATGACCACGACGACGTCATCGCCATGCGAATCGCGCCACGCACCATGCTGATCTCGACGGCGCTCTACGTAGGCAGTGGTGCAGACATCGACGAGCGTTACCGCGAGTTTCGTGACCTGACAACGCAAACTGGTGATCTGACGTCCCTGGCGATTGCGACAGCCGGACTCATCTTTTCGTTCGCGGTCAATGACAACCGCGTTCCCGAGGCCGCGGCGCTGGCGTCGGAGCTCGAGGATATGGTCAGCCACATTGACTGCGATGCCGAGACCAGGAGCATCATCCTCAATGCGGTGGCATTTGTACGATTCGCAAATTGCGAATTCGATGCCGCGCTCAAGGTTATCGATGCGATACACGCACTATCGACGGACGTACCGGCAGACGAACTTATCGCGGCAAACGCCCTTCTTGGTGCCATCGAGACGTGCGCCGGCCGCTACGAGCAGGGCAGATGGCGCATGCGAGAGGAACGGGAGCACGCGCACGCGCTCCAATCCGTCCGCTACGCGTCTATTCTGATGTACTTCGTCGTGACGACGGCGCTGGGCGTGGACCAGGCTGATGAGACGCTCGACCACGTGCGCGAGGCGTTGCGGCGTGCTGAATCGGTCGGTCACATCAGCGAAATCATCCTGGCGCAAATGGCCTGCGGCAAAGTGTTGCTGCGAGTGGAGGATGCGGCGCTCAACGAGGCGATCGACGTGCTTCACAAGGCCCACGCGAACATACGGAAGCACAAGAGCCTGACCATCGCGCTGCCGGCCGTCGGTGCCGACCTGGCGATCGACGCTGCCCGCCACGGGCGAATTGACGAAGCGATCGATGAACTTCATGCCACGTTTGCGTTACACATGACTGGTGGCTCCCGTGTCTTGGTCGGTTGCGCCGGTGAGGTACTGGTCGGCCTTCTCATCGAGCGGGGATCCACCGACGACCTCACTGAGGCGCACCGAATCGTTGATCACTGGCAGGACCGTCGGCCTGGCATTCCGGCACTGGACCTGTGGTGGCTGAAATCGCGGGCGCTGTTGGCGAAGGTGGAGGGCGACTCGGAGGGGTACGCCGAGCTGGCCACGCAATACCTCTCGCTCTGCGAGAGGCTCGACGCTCGCGGGCGACTCGATGAGGCGCGCCAAATGGTCAACCGAATCGTCTGAGCGGCGGGTGAAGAAGATGGCGACGATACTGGCCTATACTTCGCCCGCACTTGGTCACCTATTGCCAATCAGCGCACTGCTATCAGAGCTGTCCCATCGCGGCCACACCGTTCATCTGCGCACGCTTTCCGCCGGTGTCGAGATCGGCCAACGGCTCGGATTTACCACGGACGCGATCGAACCGCGGATCGAGCGGATCGAGCTCGACGACTGGAAGGCAACCAACCCTGTTGCGTCCCTGAAGCTGTCGGTCGCGGTGTTCGGCCGGCGCGCTGTGCACGAAGTCACCGATCTGGCCGAGACGGTGGCGCGCGCACACCCTGACGCATTGCTTGTCGATGTGAATTGCTGGGGTGCTCAGTCCGCGGCCGACGCCGGTCCTATCCCATGGGCCTGTTTTTCGCCGTACACGCCGCCGTTGCGGTCGCCTGGGGTGCCACCGTTTGGTCTGGGCCTCAGACCGATGTCAGGTGCGGTGGGCCGGATGCGCGATGCCGCCGTGCGCACAGCTGTGGTGGGCCGTCTCGAAAAGGTAATGCTGCCGCCGATCAACACGATTCGCGCAAAGGTCAATGTCGGGCCGGTCGCGTCAATGGACGAATTCTTGCGCCGGTCGCCCCTATTACTCGTCGCCAGCGGCAAGCCATTTCAGTACCCACAAACCGATTGGGGCGATGCGGTGCAGATGATCGGACCCTGCGTGCTTGACCCCAGTCCGAACACAGAACCCGATTGGCTGGCCTCGGTCGACCGGCCAATCGTGCTCGTCACCACGTCGTCGGAGAAACAGGCCGACGACAACCTGGTCCAGACCGCGATGACAGCGTTGGCCGATGAGCCGGTGCATGTGGTCGCGACCCTGCCGGCCGGACAACCAGACGGAATTGCGACGTCGCCCAATGCGACGGTGTTCCGGTTTCTCCCGCACGGCGTAGTTCTTCACCGTGCGGTTTGTGCGGTGACGCACGGCGGGATGGGCGCGACTCAAAAGGCGCTCGCCCGTGGTGTACCCGTGTGCGTCGTGCCTTACGGTCGTGACCAATTCGAGGTCGCACGGCGCGTCGAGGTAGCCCGGTGCGGCACCCGCCTACCGGCCAAGAAACTGTCGCCGCCGCGGCTACGAACGAAGGTGCGAGAAGCGATGACAATGACTGCTGGCGCGAGACGGGTGGCGGTTGGTTTCGCCGCGACCGGCGGCGCGGCCCGCGGTGCCGACTTCTTTGAACAGCGCTTGCTTGGCATCAACAAAGGCTGAGTCACTGGAGTGTCCCGCGCCTTGCCGACTGTCTTGCCGCCTGCGGTGTACCCGGTACCCCCTCGCCCGGCTAGGCGCGGCCCCAGGGTGTGGCGATGTGGGGTACACCCGGCTAGACATTCCGGATTGCACCGGGCCTTCCGCCAAGGTGCCGCCAATCCCGCGTTCTCAGAACTGACGTTCTCAGTCGCCCTTACACTCTTGGGGCTGGAACCCGCGGTTGGGGCCGACGGTGCGGTCCGTCACAAGTCTTGAGGCGGGATGGCTGTGTGTCTGCTACCGAGCGTGGTTGTCGGTCGGATCGGATCGCTGGGCCGATATACCGGATCGCTGGGCCGATATGACAGACACGTCTGGTCAGCGGTGACACGATATTGATGTGAACGACAGTGGGTCGGGCCGCGTGAGATGACCGCCGCGGGGCTGTCGTGCGGATCGTGCGGCACGGAA
>Ga0210405_10005991_pt1 | contig 10965 bp, 8 predicted proteins | sample IncBWH11MmetaG_FD_155492 | JGI IMG/M metagenome (GOLD analysis project Ga0210405, IMG submission 155492) | Forest soil microbial communities from Barre Woods Harvard Forest LTER site, Petersham, Massachusetts, United States - Inc-BW-H-11-M | ecosystem: Environmental > Terrestrial > Soil >... | reverse complement strand
TCAACATCACAGATAAAAGCACGCCTGCCCACGGCGTTCCCGTGAGCGCCTTACCGAGAGCCAGGATTGTCCCTTGCCCGATGGGGTAGCTAGAAGAGTAGGTAGGTCGCTGAAGAATGTAAATGGTCTCAAAGTGACGCCAGAGGAGATGCGGCGGGTTTGCCAAACGGCCGTGCGCGAGGGTGTCTGCAACTAGCAGGTGGCCGAATTCATCTTGAACGTGCGGTACAGGCGGTGGAATGATCGGCAATAGCGACAACCGGACGAGCAGTGGCAGCAGCATGGCCGTTGCGATACAGAGACGCATGTTACTGGCATGTTTTTGAAATCGTGCGATAACATCTCTCGAACGTGCCGGGTAGCTGAAGTAAAGAAAACAGAGGAGCCCCGTAAGAACTACGGCTGATACGAACTGGACCACGAACTGAATTTGGTTCTTGGCTTCGCTCAGAGCGCCGAGGAGAGGAGCGGAGTCAAGCAGGGCTACAAGTTGAATCAATTTTAGCTCCAAGTCAAGTAAAGGTCCGCACGTGTTGTATAGAAGACCTCCAGACTCACCGCGTGGGTGGGCCAAATTCAGGCGGGCCCCCGCCCAAGGCAGCGCAGCTTTCCAAGACTTGGAGGCGTTTCAAACTGGTTTCGACCAGATACTGCCGTTGTATACGGGCTCCATGACGGAGAGACGAAGTGTACGATTCACGGCCGGGTTTTGGTCCGAAGTCGTATCATTCGGGAGCCCTCAGCTCTCCTTGCAGAGATTAACGCGAACGCGCGGGATTCTAGCAGATGCGAGTGGGTGGTTTATATGAAAGCACCATGAATTCCTCAAAACCATGGCTTAACAAGCGAATCATGATCGTGTAATGAAAGACTAGCTTCCCAGGCGAACCACTCAATTATTGGAGATTTCGGCTCTAGAAAAGGTCACAAGACCGCATCAATGGCGTCAATGCGGCATCCGAGAGCAATCTCTCGCTTGAGGAGTTTCTGTTTCAGTGAATGAGTACGCGCAAGTGTGAAGCGTACGTCGGGCTGCCCCCTAGCGTCGTTACCGATAGACTTACCGGCGTGTTGGCCATGGAATAGAATCGGCAGGTGAGTTCGATCCGATTCCCGGGAGCACCGAACGGCGTCGTCGCAGAAGAGCACGAATTGGGCCCTGATTCGTCCGTGAAGTTCCACGTCGCCGTGGCTTTGGCGCCAAACGCGGGGGTCGTTACGACGCCCACCCAAGAGACCTCGTAAAAATCACTCGCACCGTACCCGCTTGCCGGAGTCGTCCACACAGGATAGTTAGTGACAGTGCCCGTGGCGCTGCCATTCACCGACCTGGCTATCATGCTCGTGCCGTGCCCGCTGGAGTCCAAGGGCAGACCCAGATATTGTGAAACCGTGCCTTGGGAATTGATGTGCAAAGCCCCGGTGACATTGCACGTGCCGTTCGAGAGCACATTGATGGGGATGCATGTATCACCCGTACTAGGATCGCTGCCAATTCCCCCGCCACTGGAACTACCTAGAGCAAAATGACCGTCCTCGTCCAAGTCCAATAGGGAGCTGATTCCGTAGGTTCCCGTCTGAGTGTTGTAGTGGTAGGTGACCAGCTCGCGTTGACCATCCACATTGACGCCGTCGGCGCTGAAGTCGTTGGTATTGGGATAGCCCGGCTCCGCGCTGTTATCAAAAACGAGCATATTCGAAAATGTGCCGTCCGTGCGCGTGAAGTGGTAGGTGCTGGTCGACGGCTGAAAGGTAAATCCAGTCGTGCCGTTGTTTGGAGGCGGAAAAGTGCCTATGGTGCCAGTCTGTGCCTGCGCCAAGGTAACGAGACCTACTGTCAGAAAAAAAACAACGAGGAGAATGGTCCGCTTCATGCGAGCCTCCCGGTCTTCGCTTGGCAGCCAGCAGTCCTCGGGCCACGCGCGCTTAAACCGCGCATGCGCTGCGCAGCGCCACCGACAGAATTGCAAGCATCCATCGCCTGAGGCGCACTCCTGCGAGTTGGCGAAGCCGTTATGGTGTTCTGTCCTTCAGGTAGCTTGAATACAGGATTCAAGATGGTTTCCTCAGAGCGGATTTAGACACACACCCGCGCCGGACAGAAAAAGACGCTAGTCAGCGTCGTGCGTGTGCGCATGTACATAATCCAACGCGAGAGCTGGTGTCAACAGAAGCGGGTTACGGCGGTATGAATTGCGAGTAAAAGCGGTGGAGGAATGTGATTCTCGCCGATGTCCCGAACAGTCTTCCGGCAGAAAGCATGCGGCGGCGAAGTTATTTCACCTGCACGAAGGAGACATCCGAATTTTACGTTCACACTCCAGTGGCAAGGGAGCCAGCGAATCAAGGATCGGAAAGGTCCGGTTCGTTGCGCGGTTTTCATGCAAGCGTGACCAAGCATTCATATTTTACGAACATCCTCAACAGGATGGTCGGCTATTCTTCGTTTCGGTCTTCACGGAATCAGCCTATCGCGTTTTGGTACCAACAGGTTCTAAGCTGCTTTGCGGTGGCTAATTGTTGGTCCTTCCAGCAACGTCGCATGAGCTTTGAAACGAAGTATGTCCCCGACATCAACGATAGCGAACACGGAGGAGTTCTTGAGAGTGAGAAACTTCCTGGGTATGCGGACCCACGTTGCAGCGCCTGCGCTGGTCTTTCTCATTAGCCTAATCATCTTAGGGACGTTTACCGCTCTCCGGGGACCTTCTCAGAAATTCCATAGACATGATGACCCAGAAGACTACATGGCGATTGGCAAAAGCCTCGCGTCCGGTAATGGCTACAAGAATCCTGTGGGCTTCTGGCCGAATGCTCCGGACTACTCTCGCATGCCCGGTTGGCCAGTGATCATCTCGCTGGGCATTCGAATGGCTCCCGGAATTCCTCCGGAAGCTGCAAGCCGATTCACGGACGCCGTTTGCCTCTCCGTCGCGGGGGCGTTTTTTTGTGTCTTGTGTGGCTTAGTCGGTGTCGGCCCCAAGCTGTCCGCTTTGGCTGGATTCGCGGTCTCCCTCTCGCCTTCGTTAGTCGCGCTTTCCGTTGATGGGATGTCGGAAATTTCGTTTGTGATGATTATTGCCATTGGCTTGACGGCCATCTTCGCGGATCGCCGTTGGCTTCTGCCCGGAGCATTTATTCTCGGCACAGCAACTCTAGTTCGGGCCAATTTTATCCTTGTACCCCCACTGGTTCTGGTTTTGGCATTCCTGATGCGTTCGACTCGTGCAGAATTGCTAAATCGAGTGAAACTTGGACGTGCCCTGTTAGCGTGTGTGCTGGCGTCTACACCTGTGCTGTTCTGGAGCATCCGCAACGCTGTAATCACTGGACGATTCCCGTACCCCTGCGCGTGTGAAGGGCAATTGCTATACGGAGGAAACAACGAAATCGTGGCGAACAACCTGGAGAACTGGGGCTATTGGGTGAACCCAGAACTTTTTCCCGGAGAAAAAACCAAGGCACTCCTTGCACAAGAACTTGGAAGTGACCTAGCCGTAGACCAGTACTACCACAGAAAGGCGATGGATTGGATAAGGAATAATCTAAGCGCGCTACCGCGATTGGAATTGGGGAAATTTGTGCGTGCTTTTGTGCCTATTCCGTGGGTACCAAGGGCGGAGAGTTATGCAGTCTTTTTTTGCCGATTCTTACTTTATGTTTTTTGGATCGCCCTTCTGCCGTATTGGTGGCGACAAATAAACAGGGGCTATCTTCTATTCTGTCTGGCTATGGCGATTACTCAAATCATTACAACTGCTATGTCCTATGGAATCTACCGCTTTACCCACTGCTACATTGAAGTTCTTTTTATTCCCTGCATTGCGTTAGGTTTGCAAGAATGGAATGCGCAACGCACGAGTAAGGTTGAACCTGCGGTTTGAGTATAGGGCCCCGCCTACACACCTTTCCGGCAGTCTCAAACGCTGGCTGCCGACCCTGCCTGGATGCGGGGAGGCGCGCCCTCAGAGAGCTCGCTAACCGCCTGGTCGCTGATGGGTTTGCCGAGAAAGCGGTATAGGATTTCAAACTTCTTTCCCCAGAGAAAGCCCAGGGTTCTGAAAAAGCGGCTCGGACTGTCGAAGCGGAGAACGTCAGTGGAAAGCTCGTTGACGCAGCGCTCCCAAAGATCGTCATTGCCCTTTTCTTTGAACTGGCGGTCAAGAAACGTCGCGTTGCCCTGGAGGACATTCCATCCCCAGGTGTGGGCAAAAGTATACCAAGCGACCTGGCTGCACATGACGTAACGTGCACGGGAGGCAGTTTCCGGTGTTGCTTCGCGAACGTCGCATCGGCCCTCGCCGGGAAGGATGGAAAAAATGAAGTTGGTGTCGTGGGTATAGATCTCGAACGGTTCAATCCGTGACAGCACCAGTTTCTTAAAGCGCTTGTGGAGCGACTGGAGCAGCTTATCGACGGCCTTCTGAATCGTTTGCTGATCGACCGGCGGCGGCGTGGGATCAATTTGAAGACTCTCGAGATCTTTCCTATAGCGGGCGACGGCTGCCGTCGTTTGAAACTTGCGCTCCGAGGAATCCCAGACGTCACCGGGATACATGAAGTTCACGCCCGGCAAATTCAATTCCATGACTTGCGCGGGAGTGATCATGAAGCGGTTGAGCCACTCATTTTCCTGGTTGCAGGCATAGGCGAAGCTTGCAAAGGGCACGGTGAACTCGGGTTGGAAGGTCAAAACGCGATACTGGAGCTCGCGAATTTTCTGCCGGACAGCATCGGTTTCGTCCGCTTGATTGCCAATCCACTGGGCAATGGAAAACTGGGTGAGAAGCATGGCGGGTTTGCCAACGAGGCGGTGAATGTAGCGAATCTGCGCATCGGTGCAGACGCAATCATTCATATTCAAAATGCATTCTCCTTCGGTGCGCACAACCAGGAAGGAGTCCATACTTCCGACGCAACCGCAAAAAATATCGAAGCCCGGCTTGAGCGTTACCCAGCGGAATTGCGGGAGTTCCCTGATTTTTTCAAAGCCGAGCTTCCTGACGGCTTCGATGACACGCGGTGAGCTGTGTTTTTGATGCAGAAAAGTAATGCGGCGGCGGTGTGCCTGGGGGATGGCTTTGAGAGAGGGGAAATGGAAATGGTCGGAGTGCTCATGAGAGAGCCAGATATGCTCGACGCGCTCGAAAGGCACGGGGGCAGAAGGGCTGTAGAGAGCGGCGCAGTTGTTGACAATCTTTCCGCTAGTCCAAGGATCGGTCCAGATACTTGTAGCCTTGGATTCCAGCAAAAAACTCGCATGGTTGATGAAAGTGATTTTCACGGCGGCCTCGAATGGTCTTCCAGAATGAGGCCATCATCGGTCGGCAATATTTCAATTCCGTGAATGATAGATTGAATTTTGCCGTCGCACAATCAGGCCAACGGAATGACGGAGCGGCAAGTTACGGACCGCAAACGCACCTCGGATGACGTCGAGGTGGATAGGTCTGGTATTCATGGATGCGTGACCGAGCATTAACATTGCGGAATTATAGTTCAGGTGGGGCGTGCGTTATTGTGCGCATTGGCGCCAAAGCAACGTTGCGTTGTTTCACAAAATCTGTCTCAAATCCCTTTCGCCAGGTTCAAGCATGGGACCATCGAAGCGCAATTTCAGAGTCAAGGTGTGAACGGCTCCCGTCCCATATCCCTGCAATTCAGCCCAAACGTAGGGGAACCGATCCGGTCGAGGATCGACTATGCGTTCCGAGTGTTCGCGGCCATCTACAATCATGCAGTTGTGGCGGACGATGAGGACGGGGCTGCGATTCGTTGTTTCTACGGAGAAACGCCTTCCTCGCCAGCGGGCCAGCACTTTTTTTATGTCCCCGCATTGTATCGAGAGAACCTCTTCGAAAACGGACGAAGGGCATTGGCCAAGCATCGCTACGCGAATGAAGATGTGTATCTGGGTTTTGGGACGGATGCGAGCAGCGGGCGGCCGGACTGGCTGGGCGAAATTTTCCTCTGGCTCTCGAGCAGCCAAGAGATAAGCATCGCCGAGCGCGACAGCGCCGGACGGATTCCCTACTCGGAAACAATTTTCGGCCGCGAGGGCTTGTCGCCACGAAAGCCGCACGCGGCGCTGCTCATGGCCTGGATGGAAAATGCGTTGTGCAATGGAAATACCAAAGCGGAGGAAGCACTTCCAAAGCCGCCTTCCCCAGTTCCTGGCGTTGAACATTTGGTGGTTTGTTCGCACGATATCGATTTCTATTTTGCAGACCGAGCTTCGAGTCTGGCGCGGCTCATCAAGAACCTGGTGGTTGCCATCGTCCTCTACAAGGATTGGTCCTACTTTGCCGATAATTTCAAAATGCTGTTGCAGCTCTTGGGCGGAAAGCGTATCGGCGAGTACTTACCAGCATTGCTAAAAGCCGCCGATGGCGAGTGCGACTTCCGATCGACGTTTTTCGTCGTCACTCGCCGAGCGCACCGGCGTGACCCAAATTATAGACTGGAGCAGATCGCGGACCATCTTTTGAATGCGGCAAAAGAGGGATTCACGGTTGGCGTGCATGGATCCTATCGAAGTGTCGTGGAGGACGGCACGCTGAGCGAGGAAGCGCAAGTCTTGAGTGAGCGCATCGGAGGAAAACTCACAGGCACTCGCCAGCATTGGCTGCGTTTTGGCGAGCATGCGGTGCTCTTTGGCGAAATCGAGCGGGCGGGGCTGGCCTGTGATTCGACGCTGGGATTTTCCGAGGTTGTAGGTTTTCGCAACGGAGCAAGTTTCGCGTTTCCGCCGTATGACTTCGTGCGGGAAAAACCCCACGGCTTCCTCGAAATCCCGCTCGTACTGATGGACGGAAGTCTCGAAGCGACAGCGCGCGGCTCGCGCACCGCACCTCAACAATTGGCGGAAGAGGTTTTAGGTGAAAGCAGAAAGCGGGGCTGGGGCGGAATATCGGTGCTTTGGCACAACCCGATAGAACCCATCTCCGTGCCGGCAGAAATCAACAGGGTATTCTGGAACTGCGCAAAGCAGCAAAAGGTGGTTCGCGAGAAATGGATAACGGTGGAACAGTTTCTGGCGTGTTGTTTAGAACGGTACCAAAGAGCGGGGTTGCTCGAGCGAGTTCGCGTCGATGGCGAACGTGCGGCGGGCGCGAGTTAGATTCTGACGAGCCGTTTCGATCACGGTCTATTCGGGGTCGAAGAAAATGACGCCTGAATTCGTGCCGCTCAGCGTTCCGATCAATACGAATTGATTGGGACCGAGCAAATAGAAGGTTGCGGGTGCAGACTGATTCAGACTGAAATCTCCGAAATAGCCTGGCGGAAGCGTCATGCTGCCGTGACCCAGGGTCGAGTCCGTAACCTGATAGTCCTCAGTGAATATCCTGCTGGCAGAATTTCCAATCTGCGAATTCAACGAGGCCACATCGGCTATGGCCGAGAAAGAACTGTTAGCGCTATTCGCGTTCATCCCGGTCAGAATGTCTGGAATTGACGGAATCGCCGACGCACCGGTAAGAGAAATCATATTTCCGGAGAGACTTTGATTCCCGAAGGGTCCGGCGGCTTGGGGAGAAAAAGCTCCTGAATAGGCTTTGTTTGTGACCTGCTGACCGGGCGGCGTGCCAGGGGGCGTGGTAGGGTCGGCGTCGATGAGGAATCCGTTCCCGGAATCGAATAGGTAGAAGACGGCGGAATTGAGGAAACCATTGTTCGCGCCCTGTGGAAAAGAAAGGATCCCCCGGCCAGTGGCCACATCAAAACTGACGAGCTGGCCGGCGGCCGGCCGCGTCGTTAGGACGGTTCCCGCATCATTGGCATCAAACGTCAGATTCACAGTGTTCGTCCCCGCGATCGACATCACGCCGATGATGACCGCAGGCCCCAAGCTTTGCGTGCCGAAGGTTTCATCGATGCCAGTCATCTGCAGAACGGTCCGAGAGTTTACGCTGTTAGAAGCAAGTAAATTCCGCAAGCGAGCTTGCCCGGCTTGCACGGTTCCGAACCCCTGACCGTTGTCGGTCTCGATGAGGTTGAGGCGTCCCGCGTCGACGATATAGTAGGCGTACTGGATAGAGTTCCCACCGGCAGAAAGCGTGAGAGTGCCACGTCCCGAAGTATCCGGAGGCGTCGCTGAGCCTGGAGCGACAGGGGCGGACGAATAAATCGGCGCGGGGGCGCCAGCTTTGCTCAAATCTGCCAATCCGCCTGTAACACCGCCAGCGCCGAGAGAAAATTGTCCGGCTTCCACGATGCGGGCACCGGTGGAGGAGTCGGAATCCAATCCGAACGCGAAATTTCCAGACGGAATTGCGCCTGTGAGCGCTTTGGGATCTTGCTGAAGAAGTGTTCCCGCGCACAAAAATCCACTGGTATCGAATTCGATTATTTTTCCTCGCTTGCCGTCAGTCGAGAGCGCGAATTTCATGGCCAGCGCGCTGTTCGTCCCTGGGAGAGTGAAGCTGGCGACGTTTATCATTCCCCTGGGAATTCCGCTGAAGGATGTGTCGACCAGATAAGTACCGGTGAGTGGAAACGGAGCGCTGGTGATTTGACCTCCATTGTTCAGATCCAGCCGTCCGCCGACAATATTGCCATTGGAATCCAAATCGACAGTTCCAGCAATTGCGATTGGTTCTCCATTCGGACCAAACCCTCGTAAAAGATAGACATAGCTTCCCGAGAGGGATCCTGGAGAGAAAGACAAGGAAAAGGAAAAGCTGTCGCTCTTGGATTTGTCCGCAACGGAGGTTGCGGTAATGGCCGGCGAATCATTGGGAGCGGGGGGAACAGCGACGGGAGGAGTGTAGGTAGCACTAAAACTTGGAGAGGCACTTGGAGTAAGTGAACCACAGGCGGGGGAGCAGCTAACGCCACTCGTGGTCAGCGTCCAAGTAACGCCCGAATTTGTGTTGTCGTTCGAAACGGTAGCAGGCACCCCAATAGCCGGACCTCCGACGAGCTGATTTGCAAACTTGCCGGTGATCGAGACACTCACTGAGTTCGTCTGCCGAGGGTTTTCATTGGAAGTGGATGGAGTAACGACACCAGCGCAACCGCAGAGTCGGAAGGCGACGATAAGGATTGAAAAGGAAATCAAAATGCAGCGCATGTCACTCCGAGCTTCGATCTGATAGCTTCCAGGGGGGAGGGAATCCCTGAGCGGGAAAAGGAACGTTATAGAAAGAATGTTACTCGCACAAGACGGGCGGACGAACGTTTGGTTACCGGCGGGCGCAGGCTTGCGGGACTTCTTGCCCAACGGGTCGCGTGTCGACACGCCGCGGCCGGATATCAAGAATTTAGAGCAAATGGTGCCAATGTTTCGTCGAGAGTACGCTTAGTACTTCAAGGTTTCTGAGCGAAACAGAAGCAGTGGGTGCGAAGCAAGGGAATTGCCGCGAGAGCGCGGTACAAGGAAGGGGAGATCTTTGAGGCCTTGCGTCCTATGGGCGGGGCCAAGGTCACTTTTTGAAAGCGCAGACGAAAAGCGCTGAGCAGATCACTGATTTCGCGACGGCCGATGCCGCGGACGTTCGGATTCTTGTAATTCGAATAAAGAAAGTCGTACCAGATAAAGTAACCGCCGGGACGCAAGACGCGGTGGATTTCAGAAGCCATCGCTTGGCGGATCCGGGCATCCAACACGGAGGTAAAAACAGTAAATTGAAAAACGAGATCGAATTGGCCAGAGGTGAACGGTAAGCCCGCGGCGCTTCCTTCGATGAAGGCAATGTTTGGATTCTGGCGCCGCGCCGCTGACAGACTTGGCCGGAAGAGATCCACTCCAAAACAACTTTCCGGTTGCGCGCCAAAGTCCGTCAAACGCCTTAACTGTCCACCGGAACCACAGCCGACATCGAGAATTCGGAGGCCGTTCAGAGAAGAGAGACCAATCTCGCGGAAAAAGAGAAGAAGAGCTTGCTGCCGCTCCTGGTGCGAACAGAGACGGAACAAATCGAGCGGCCCCTCACCGGGATCTTTGCGATTGGCAAATATTTCACGGATGCGCTGAGGCTCCGAAGCGAGCACTGAAGGTTGCGCGTTGGATGTCATGTCCGGCATTTGCGGCAAATTTTGCAAGAAAGCTCGAAAGGGATGCACACAAAACAAACTAAGATTCGCGTCAAGCACTACATCGACCGGCTTATGTATCGAACGAATTCCTTTATCGCTCGAAGCCTCACCCGTCCCAACGCCGGAAAACGACGCAAGAATTGACGTCGCCAAAACCGAAACTGGTTTTCAAGGCTACTCGGCATGACGAGGGGATCGAAACCTGCGGCACGCGAGGAGCCAATTCCGCAATCTCGGGATGGAAGTCTTCGCAATTGATCGAAGGGTGCAGGAAACCATGCTTCAATTGCAAGATGGTGGCGACCGACTCCATGGAACCGCTGGCGGCCAAGCCGTGGCCAATCAGGGATTTTGTGGAGTTGACCCATGGCATTTCCGCGAGGGGGCGGCCCAAAGCAGTGGACAAACAACGAATTTCCTTGGGATCGCCGGCCGTTCCGGTGAGGTGCCCGTTGATGTAGTCCACTTCGGAGGGTCTGACTTTTGCGAGTTCCAGACTCTGCTGGACACAACGCACGATGCCTTCGGGGTTGGAGGCCGTGATACTGCCGCCATTTCTCTGGCCGCCACCGTTCGAGTGGCCGCCCAAAACCTCCGCGTAGATGGGGGCGTTGCGCGATTGCGCGGAAGTTAAATTTTCGAGCATTAAGATACCGGACCCGCCTGCGGGTACTAAGCCGCCGGCTGTAGCACTCAGCGGGCGCGCGGCGGCTCGTGGCCGATCATTGGATTTTCGCATGGTCACGCGGAGCGAATCGAGTCCGGCCCATGCGTAGACCGAACTCGGCTCCGCGCTGCCGGCGAGAACGCGAACGATGCGATTCTCGCGAATCATCCAGTAGGCATTGACGATAGCTTCGGCGCCCGTGCCGCAAGCGCTGCTGTTGGTGGTGGCCTGGCCGCCCAATCCCAGCAAACCGCTGACGC